>JACCDT010126863.1_pt1 | contig 73333 bp, 71 predicted proteins | sample 7446291 | NCBI WGS metagenome assembly JACCDT01 (sample SAMN15323446, study PRJNA562643) | freshwater metagenome | isolation source: river surface water | place: USA:Blue River Watershed | collected 2017-08-17 | reverse complement strand
TCAACGATGCCGACTGTGCTCTGGCTCGCTCCTGGTGCTGTGCCAGTTCGTCTTGATAGGCGAGGTCCCGCTGCTCGCGTACGCCACGCACCAGCACAAGGCTGCGAAAATGCTGCCAGACCTTACCATCGCGCAGGATGGAGAGAAACGGGCCGACACCGGTGCCGGTCGCCAGCATCCATAGTTCGTCACCGTCGATAAATCGATCCGTTGTGAGAAATCCGTAGTTCTCGTGTTCGATAGCGACGGCATCGCCGGGCTGCGCCTCGGCGAGCTGCGAGGTAAACAATCCTCCCGGCACCAGCACCGCCACGAATTCGAGCAGCGCATCACCCGGTGCCGAAACCATTGAGAAAGCCCGCCAGATGAGCCGACCTTCGGCGGGCAGCGCAATTCTTGCGTACTGCCCCGGGAGATAGCGTAGCGCGAGCGGACGTGTCGTCGTAAAGCTCAGCAATGACGGTGTCCAGTAGCGTATGTCGACGAAGCGTTCGGCAGAGAACGCTTTTGGAGCCAGTGAAGAGGACGTCATGATGAGCAACGCGCGTCGATGAATGCGATGTCGGGCGGGTTGCGCGACATGAATGTACTTAGACCGGCCTGCTTTGTTGTTTGCTCACTACGCATTCTTATTAAGTGCTCTCGTTGCGCAATGACTCGCTCAAATGACGTCGCTGAAACGACGGTGTAGTGATGTCCGCGACTAGGATCGGGGTCCCAACAATCATCCTTAAAAGGAACCCGATGATGAAGAAAATTGCTTTTAGCGTAGTTGTCGCTGCGATGGGCATGACCGGCCTGGTATCGCAATCGATTGCCGGCAGCAGTACCGCTGCGATGGAGATCACTGCAACGGTGGACTCCTACTGCGCTATCGCCGCCACGTCGATGAACTTCGGAAAATACGAGCCGGCTGCCTCTGATGCGAAGTATGGAACCGGCACGCTGACGCTGACTTGCACCAAAGGCACGACTCCGTCAGTGATCCGTCTGGATGCCGGCGTCCACTCGGGCGGTAGCGGTGTGCGCTCCATGGCGACTGCAGACACCGGCAGCGACGCGCTGACTTATGAACTGTACAAGCCGGTCGCAAGCGGCACCTGCTCGACACTGAATACCGATGTCTGGGGTTTTACTGATGAAACCGCACTGGCAGTGACGGGCGTGTCCACGATCGCTAATCCAGGCACTTTCAGCGTTTGCGGCAAGATCGCTGCCGGTCAGGATGTGAAAGCAGGTGCATACGCCGATCAGGTAACGGCGCAAGTCGACTTCTAAGCCTCATGCGCCCGGTTATGCATTTACCAGTCCGCTGGCCTGTGCGCCGGGCGCATCGCGTTCTTTCCTCTTTCTTCCCGCTCATCGCAGGATTGTTTGGCGCCATGTTCGGCATTGCTGACTGCCATGCAGGAAGCTTCGCTGTCAGTCCGACGCGTATTGAATTATCTGACGCCCAGTCCCGGGCCATGATTCAGATCGACAATCCGACGACTGACCCGATTACGGTTCAGCTCAAAATGATGGCGTGGACGCAGTCGGACGGAAAGGATCAGTTGCGCCCGAGCCGCGATATTCTCGCAACGCCGCAAATCGTGACGATTCCGCCAGGTACTTCGCAAATTGTTCGAATTGGCGCCCTTCGAAAATCCGATGTGCGATCTGAGCTTGCCTATCGCTTGCAGCTTGATGAGATTCCTGCACCGGCCCCGCCGGATTTCAAAGGCTTGCAAGTCGTCTTGAAAGTCAGCCTTCCTGTGTTTCTTCAGCCAGTCGCACCGGCGCAGGCGAAGCTGGAAACGTCGCTGTCGGTCAATGAGTCGAAACAAGTCACTCTGCGCATTGCCAACAAAGGGAACGCATCGGCGCATTTACGCGATGTGTCGTTGCTGTCTGCCGATGCCACCGAGACAGTACTGGCAACCTATGCAAGCGGCATTTATGTGCTTGCAGGTCAGCAGCGTACGGTCGTGCTAAAGCCAGCGACATTCGATTCTGGCAAAAAATATTTGATCAAAGCCGGCACGCCATCCGGTCCGACCCAACTTCATGCAATTACCGTTCCTCAATGACACGCCTGCGCAAAGACCACAGCACGGACTGTCTGTATCTCCATGGGCATTTGCATGCCTGCTGCTCTTATGGGTTGTTGGCGCGCTTGCGCAAACTACTTCCTCAAATGCAGGCTTCGAGGAACTGCTCGTCGAACTCCATCTGAACGGCCGACCGCTTGAGAAAGACATATGGGTACTGCGTGATCGTCATGGTGCATGGTTTCTGCCGCACGACATGCTTGCCTCGGAAAATGTGCGAACGTCCGATGTGACGCCGATCCGCGTTAATGACATCGCTTATTTTCCGCTAGCGTCGTTGGGGACGGATGATTTGTCTTTTAATCCACAGCGTATGGCATTAACGATTCGCCTGCATCCCGATCGCTTTCTGCATCAGGTTCGGGATGCTCGCGGTACCGGAAATTTAAAAGGGCAGAGCCAGAGCCGCGGCGCCTTTCTGAACTATGACTTGTTACTCGATCATAGTGGCGGAAATTTCGGTGGCTCGTTATTCACCGAACTTGGCAGTGCGGTGGGCGGCGGCGTGGCGGTGGCCAGCGTGCTGGCAATTGAACGCATCGGCTATCGGGATCGCTTGCGGCTGGATTCAAGCTTCACACAGGACTTTCCCGACCAAATCACGACCTTGCGGCTGGGCGACAGCATTACACGGGCGTCGACCATCCTGGGACGTCCCCTCAGGTTTGGCGGTCTGCAATGGGGTACGAATTTCAGCACTCGTCCCGATATGGTCACCATGCCGGTGGCGACACTCTCAGGTCAAGCGGCATTGCCATCGACCATCGATCTGTACATCAATGACGTGTTTCAGACGCGCAGCTCGGTACCGCCTGGCCCATTCTCGATCATTAGTGCGCCTTTGATTTCAGGTGATGGCGAAGTCCTGCTGAAAGTCACCGACATTACGGGGCAGCAGCAGCTCGTCAGTCAGCGCTTTTACGCCAGTTCGACGTTACTGGCGCCAGGCCTGACGGATTATTCGATGGAGCTCGGTGCGCTGCGTCGCCACTACGGACTGCGCAGCAACGATTATGGCGATCTGCTGGTGGCGGGCAGTTGGCGGCACGGCGTCAGCTCCACGTTCACCGCAGAAGCGGCCGCCAGCGCACAACAGAATGGCACGGTAGGCGTGGAGGGAGGAGCAACTGCCGCCTTCACAGGCCTTGGCAGCGGGATGCTGGCCCTGGGCATGAGCCAGGCGGATGCAGGGACTGGCGTACAGATCGCGGCCGGCCTCGAGCGCCGCACGCGCACACACAGCTTTTCGGTCAGAACGCAGTTTGCCAGTGCGAATTTTCGGCAGGCGGGCATCGATGCGAGTCAGACGCTGCGTCGCCTTGTCAGCCTGTTTTACGGCTACCGAATTGACAGGCTCGGATCGGTGAGCTTGTCATATACGCGTCAGCAGCGGGCCGATAAAGAACCTGTGACCGTTGCCACGGCCAGCTTCACACCAAGGCAGACGCCTTTGGGCAACTTTACCGTGTCGCTGGTGCAGTCACGCGCAGAGCGAAGCGACACATCGATCAACCTGTTCTGGTCGATGAGTCTTGATCGGCACACCAGTCTCAGCGCCTACCACGCCCATCCGACCGAGCGGCCCGCCCAAAGCAATTTGCAGATTCAACGGAATCTGCCTTCAGGAGAAGGGTGGGGCTACCGGGTGCAGGCCGGCAATCATGCACCTGATCAAGCCGCCGTATTTGGCCAGAACTCACTGGCTGCCGTTCGTCTTGAAGCAGCGAGCCTGAACGATCAGACCAGCGTGCGCGCCGGTATCAGCGGCGGTATTGCCATGCTTGACGGGCAGGTGTTTGCTTCGCGCCGCATCGACAACAGCTATGGCCTGGTCAGACTTCCGGGATTCGATAATGTGCGCATCTATGTCGACAACCAGCTGGCCGGCCGTACCAATGCAGAAGGCTATGCCTTGCTGCCAAGGCTATATCCCTATCAGAAAAATAACGTCTCTCTGGAGCACCTTGATTTGCCGCTCGATGCAAGACTGGATAAATTGCGTATTTATCCGATTCCGGCATGGCGGTCCGGCATCACGATCGATTTCCCGGTCAAGCTCGCTGCTGCAGCGACGATGGACTTGATCACGGAGCAGGGCAAGCCGGTTCCTGCCGGCGCAACGGTAACGCTTCAGGCAAGTGACGCGCAGGGTGATGAGACTTTTGCCGTCGGTAACGACGGAATGCTGTATGTGGCTGGGCTTCGGAAAGACAATGTGCTGCGTGCGCGATGGGCTACCGGGGAGTGCGAGGCACGGGTCCGCTACGTGCCTGAGAAAGGTACGGTTCCGCACCTGGGCAAGCAACTCTGCGAACACAAGGGGGGCAACTAATATGCTAAAGCAATGGCCTCGTGCGGCTGCTGCCGCAGTGACGTTGCTTGCGGCGGCAGTGGCGAACGCAATGACCTGCGGAATATGGAGCGCGCCGCAACTGGCGTTCGGCGAATATTCTCCGTTTTCTATGCCTCCGCATGACATACAAGGAACCTTGCAAATCGAGTGCACGCCAGCCGCGCCCGGAGAGATCCTGAACCTCAGGGTTCGCTTGCTTGACGAGCACTCAGATAACCGGACCATGCGGCATTCGGCAACCGGCGAGGCGCTGCACTTCCAGTTGTATAAAGACTATGGCCGTACGGTGCCTATCACAGACGACTTGTTATTCACGCTACGCACCCCGCTGGTGACGACCACCCGGATCCCGATCGTCATCTATGGACGTATGGCTCCCAGGCAGAATGTGGTCGTTGGCCGCTACCGGTCCGGAATACAGATGCAATTGGATTTCTAGGGCAGGGAATGCGTGGGACACGACGCGAACGACAGCGTCCCCGCCGGCTTGCTCGCCACGACCCGTGGATTGCCGCTGCTGCCGATGGTTTGCAGACTGACCGGACGACGCCATATGCGGGAAAGATAGTCGAGCACGCGCTCAGCTCGCGGAATGTCGAGACCGCGTCCATCCTCACGATAAGCATGAACCAGCTCCAGGCTGCCATCGACATGCAGCGCACGTGCCGCGACACGCGGCGCACCGTAGTTGAACTTGGGCGCCAGAATCGCTTCGCGTATCAGATGAATGTCTTTTTCGGCGATCCGTATGCCACCCTCGTGATCGGCTTCATACACGAACAGATCGAGCTTCTCTGCCAGCTCCTGCGTCAGGTAGTTGCGAATGAAGCCAAAATCATCTTCATCGTTGCGAACCTGCCGCGCCTTGTCCAGGCCGAATTTATCGATGATGTCTTCCCAGATCGAAAAGCCGAGATGGTAGGGATTGATCGACAACGACAACTGGTTGTCTGCCGCGAAAGGGCGCACGACGTCGGAATGCGCCTTGATGGCCGACACATACAGATCGGACGGCAAAAACTCGGCTTCGCGCAGCAAGCGTGCATGCCAATACGACGCCCAGCCTTCATTCATGATCTGGCAAGCGAATACTGGGTAAAAATAGAACGATTCTTCGCGTACCGCCAGAAAGATGTCGCGCTCCCATCCTTCGAGTTCGGGAGCATAGTGCGCGATGAACCAGAGCAGGTCATATTCCGGTCTAGGCGGCGTCGCGGCGGATGTTCGACCTGCGGTTGCCGACGGCCGGGCTTCGCCCGGCAACTGGTGAAAGCGCGCGCTGAAGTCTTCGCCGCTGACCTGATTGGCGGACGATGACGGCGAGGCAGCATACGGCAGTCGATGCAATGGCTGGTTGATGTCAACATGCGGTTCCAGCGCCAGCGCCGTATCCAGAATCTGCTCGACGCGTTCTTGCCCGTGCTGCTGGAGTGCCGTCTCGATCGCGTGAGCGCGGGCGGCTGCCTGCTCGAGAATGTGGCCGCCGGCCATCGTCATGAAATGCGCAAACAGGTGATTGTTTTTGGCGAAATCGGCATGGCCGATCACGTGCGCAACGACGAGTATGTTTTCTGCCAGCGAATTGGCGCGCACCAGATAGGCATGACAGGGATCGCCTGGAAACATGACTTCGAAGATACGCGAATGACCCATGCCCTGCCGGATCAGTTGATGGATATAGCGTATGCCGAATGACCAGTGGGGCATGCGCACCGGCAGGCCGTAGACCGAGATCTCCATCATGAAATTGTCCGGCACCAGCTCGAAATCTACCGGGTAGTAATCGAGGCCGAGCCGCTTCGCCAGTGCCTCGATGTCGTCTACATAGCGCATCAATTCAGCGGTTTGCATCAGACCTCCGCCCCCTGGGCTGCTTCCTGCACAAAGAACTTTCGAATGGCTTTCCAGACATCCTCCGGCTGATTCAGCACGCAGCTGCCAAGCGGGGCGCCAGACTGCTCCAGCTGATGACAGATGGATTTCATTTCTGTATCCGTCACGCGTGACGATCCTGGTACCGTCTCGACATAACCAACATAGTTCAGCATTGTGGTGAGCTTTGTCAGGCCTGCGGTCGCGGCGGCACGGTCTTCTGTGAAGTTCTCCCCATCAGACGCATAGAACAAATAGCCGTTGTACTGTGCGGGATCATAGTCCGACTCGATCATGCGTATCGCAAGGTCGAAAGCCGTGGACGCGCCGGTGCCGCCGGTGCCAGTCACCTGGAAAAAGTCCGCCTCACTGAATTCCCACGCCTGGGTCGTGTGCGCGATGAAGCGGGTTTCGACGTTGCCGTACTTGCGGCGAATGCCTTGCAGTACAAAGAAGAAGAAGGTCTTCGCCAGCTTGCGCTCGGCATCCGTCATGCTGGCAGACACATCCAGGGCGAACAGCACGACGGCACTGGTCGCCGGCCGGCGCCGATGAACCAGCTGCCGGAATCGCAAGTCTTCATTGGAAAACGGAACCGCGTCCTGCTGTATCGCACGGCGTTTTACCGCTTCCTTGACGGTGCGCCGGCGATCAAGGCGAGCGCGTGCACCGCGCCGGTCCCAGCCTTCGCGCACGAACTCATCTTCTGCCAGCGTCGTCTTCGGCCTGGGCTGCAAGTCGGGCAGCTTCAATGCCTCCCACAACCAGTCAACGATGTCATCCACTTTAAGCTCAAGCAGCAGCCGGACTTCGCCTTCGCTGTTGTCGCCTTCACCTTCCTCATCATCCGCCTGCGGCTGTGCAGGGCGTAGCACATCACCAGGCCGGCCTTGTCCCTGACCGGCGCTACGCTGGGGCTCGGACTGGCTGTCGTTCAGCCGGAAGCGCGCATGTTCCAACAGTTGAACCGGAAGCTGCACGGTACGCCCTTCGGCGCCCGTCATCAGATCGGCACCGGCAACGAGGTCGGGCAGTTGCTGCTGCACGCTTTGCCTGACTTTTTCATTGTGGCGAAGCCAGTCTCGCGCGCCGCGCGAGAACAGCGCGTACCAAGGCGCCTCGCCGGAAATTGTGCTGTGCACTGTCATCCGCTGCCCCTTATCCTGAAAAGCCCGTCGTTGAACCAGAGGCATGGAAGCCATCCGCTGTCACATCCGATAATTTGACCTCCACCGGGACACAATGTTTTCCATTCAAATCCGTCATTCTTGCGCCAGCAGGGTGGTTACATAGTTGAGCGCCTCGCGCGCGCTGTGACTGTCGTAGCCGTACTCATCGACCATGCGCCTCTCGACAATGGAAATTTTCTGCCGCACCTCCTCGTCGGGTCGGCTGGAAGAACTGACCAGACGCAGCACGTCGCGACGCTGTTCAAATAAATACTGTTGCACGGCGTCGTGCAGCTGAGCATGACTGTCGAGCGTGAATTTTTCACCGCGCTTGAACGCACCCATCGCCTTTCGAACCACCTCTTGTCTGAACGACTGCTTACCGGAATCGGAAATATGAATTTTTTCTTCCACTGAACGCAGGAAGCGCTCGTCGGGATGCCGCTCTTCGTTGGTGATCGGGTCGGTGATTTGACGGTTGTCCAGGGTGGCCTCGACCTCATCAAGATATTTGTCGAGCAAGTCCTGCGCCTCCTGCTCGAAAGAGACGAACAGGGCTTTGTGTACGTCTTCCTTGACCCAGCGGTTGTAGAAATGCTTGCGGGCGAGCACCAGATAATCGATCCATTTGCGCTTCTTCTTTGCATCAATGCGCGCGTCGCTGTCGATGGCATCCTTCAGCGCGAGCAGCACGTCCATCGTGCTAAGGCTGCGGGTATTCGATTGAATAATCGCGTTAGATAGCGCATTGATGACAAAGCGGGGCGACACGCCGCCCAAGCCTTCTTCCGGCAATTTCTGGCGTACGCGGTCGGCATCGGCCCGATTGACGCCCTCGACGTCCTCATGTGCGTGGATGCGAACCTTGCGCGCCAGCTCCTGGTCTTTGTCGTCTGCTTCATGCAGCCGGGTCAGGATGGCAAACACGGCGGCCGCATGCAGTACATGCGGATCTAGATGAACTTCACGGAAGGCTGGCGCCGCCGACGAGATCAGCTTCCTGTAAATGCGGGCCTCGTCGACATAATTCAGCGTATACGGCACTTGGATAATCACCATACGGTCGAGCAGCGCTTCGTTCTCACTCTCTTGCAAGAACTTGCGAAATTCGGCGAGGTTGGTGTGTGCCAGTATCGTTTCGTCGAGATAAATCAACGGGAAGCGCGACACTTTCACGTTCTTTTCCTGAGTCAGCGTCAGTAGCAAATAAAGAAATTCTCGCTTGACCTTCAGGATCTCGATCATCTCCAGCATGCCGCGGCTGGCGGCATACACCGCTCCCGACCAGGACCAGGCGCGCGGATCGCCTTCGTCGCCGTATTCAGCGACTTTCGACAAGTCGACCGAGCCAACCAAGTCCGCCAGATCGGCCGTGGTCGGATCATGCGGCGCGTAAGTACCAATGCCGCTGCGCCCAGCCTCAGACACAAAGATGCGCTCGACCGGCATTTGCAGGAAGTCGCCGCTAAACTGTTGTTCGAGCCTCAGGCGGCAAAAGGGGCAGACCTCGCCGCTGATCTCCACGCCATACGTTTCGCGGAAGTTCGGCCGCAGCGTGTGCGGAATCAAATGCAACGGCGACTCATGCACCGGGCAATCGCGGATGCCATAGAGCGCACCCGCATCCGTGTGGCTATACTCCTCCAGTCCGCGCTTAAGCAGGATCACGAGGGTCGACTTGCCTCCTGATGGCGGGCCAAGCAGCAGTAGCAGCCGCCGACCGACCTCGGAACCGGCGGCAGCGGCCTTAAAATAATCGACAACGCGCTCGATCGCTTCGTCCATACCGAACAGCTCATCGGAAAATAACGCGGTATGCATTTGACCGTGTGCATCCTCACGCCGGGTCCAGCGGATCATGTCCCAAATGTACTGATGAGAGCTGCGCACCACGCCCTGCGGGTCGCATGGCAAGATTTTTTCGATAAACTCTCCCAGACTTCCAGACCAGTAATTTGCTTTGTGTTCACGCGTAAAGGCGAGCAGGCTTTGCATGAAATTTTCCCGCTGCCCCGTACTCCATTCTGTGTCGACGTTGGTCATGAACCGGGCTCCCTGATGAATATGAGCGGACTGCTGTGAAGACAACTGACAAGTGGACAATGCAAGTGCGGCGCCGGTTCGCAGGCAAGCGGTGACTTGTTATGTTTTTAATCGAACAACGGCCAGTCGCGCTACAATCCGCGCCCGAAGATTCATTGCGTTAACTTGTATTGCCTGAGAACCCTATGCAGACCATCGCCGAACCTGTCCAATTGACGATCCCCGCAACCCAGGCTCATCCGCACCGCATCGTCGTGGTCGGCGGTGGTGCCGGCGGCCTCGAACTGGTGACCCGATTAGGAGACCAGCTCGGACGACCGGGGAAAGCAAGAGTGACGCTGATCGATCGAGAAGCCACGCACATCTGGAAACCGCTGTTGCATGAAGTGGCGGCCGGCAGCATGGATCCCAACGCGCATCAGCTGGAATATGTCGCGCAGGCCCGCTGGCATCATTTCGATTTCCAGCAAGGCGAGATGCTTGACCTTGACCGTCTGGGCAAGACGTTGACGGTATCCGCGCTGCTCGACGAGCAGGGCAATGTCATTCTGCCCGAACGGCAGATACCCTACGACACTCTGGTGCTGGCTATCGGCAGTGTGACTAATTTTTTTGGCGTGCCCGGTGCCGCCGAGCATGCGATGGCGATCGACACTGTCGCTCAGGCCGAACAGGTACGTCGGCGCATCCTGGCGGCCTGCATGCGCGCACAGAACCGATATGCCGACTCCGACGGTCAGGACATGCAGGTCAACCTGGTCATCATCGGCGGCGGCGCGACCGGCGTCGAACTGGCTGCTGAGCTGCGCAACACTGCGCAGGTACTGGCCGCTTATGGACTGTACAAACTCAATCCCAGCCGGGATATCCGCATTACCCTGGTCGAGGCCGGTCCACGCATCCTGCCGCCACTACCAGAACGTATCGCCAAAGACACCACCCAGCTGCTGACCGAACTGGATGTGAGAGTGCTGACGGGCGACCCGGTCATTGAAGTGCGCGCCGATAGCGTGCGCATGAAAAGCGGGCAGGAATTGTCCAGTGACCTGACCGTCTGGGCCGGCGGCATCAAGGTGCCGGCCGTGCTCGGTCGTATCGGCTTGCCGACCAACCCGCTGGGGCAGGTAATCGTATCGCCGACGCTGCAAACGATCACAGATCCGGATATTTTTGCGCTCGGCGATTGCGCCAGTTGCCCGTGGCCGGCAACCGGCAAATCAGTACCGCCGCGCGCACAGGCCGCCCACCAGCAGGCCTCGTTACTGGTTAACAGCCTGCGGCGGCGCCTGCAGGGCCGAGCGCTGCCAACCTTTACTTACCGCGACCACGGTTCATTGATCTCACTCGGGCATTACGAGACCGTGGGCAATCTGATGGGACGCCTGGTAGGCCGATCGGTGCGCATTCAGGGCTGGCTGGCACGGCTGCTGTATTTGTCGCTGTATCGGCACCATCAACTGGCGCTGCATGGCTTTTTGCGCATGGCGCTGGAGGCGTTTGCGCAATGGCTGAGGCAGCGTACTTCACCACGCGTCAAGCTGCATTAACCCGAAACTCTGACGCTTTCCGATAACCGCCTGACCGGCATTGCCGGCAGGCGGTTTTTCTTTGGCTGCAAGTTCAATCACCTCGTATGACGACCCGCCTGTCGACGGCGATTTTCGGCCGAATCACGCACCCTGTGCTTCGCTAATAAAAATTCTGCACACGCTTTTGCTCAGATAGAAGCATTTGTTCGGTACGTGAATAAGAAGGCGGAACATTTTGTTGCTTGTTTTCACACACTTGAAAAATTCAGCTTCTCGTAGCGCCCTGATAAGGAGTGGATGCATGGCAACTAATCTCGAACGTATGCAGATCATGATGGAAGAGATCGGGCCGAGCCTGCCCGATATTCAAGCCGTGATTCAAAGCGAGGATAAAAACTGGGCGATCCAGTTCAGCGATCAGTCGATCGTGATGCTCGAATGGATTGCAGACCCTGAACGGGTGGTGCTGACCGCCATGCTGGGCGTGCCGTCGGAATCGATGCAACTTTCCGTCTACGAGACGCTGCTTTGCTACAACCTGCTCTGGAAAGATACGGGCGGCGTAAAAATGGCACTGTCGGGACCGGGAGGAGAACTGGTTGCTATCTACGAATTGTTTTCGTCGGACCTGGCATTGAACGAACTGCAAACCGTCCTGACCAATTTCGTCAGCATTGCGCAGATATGGTCAGTTTATGTGACGGGCGAGGGCGATCAAACGAGTATGACCTTGCCGGGATCAATGGAAATGCTTCACCTCGGCGCCTGAATTTCCGACATGGATGAACGAAAGGATACCGATATGGGGAATGCAATTAATGGCATGGCCGGTAGAAGCATGATCGCGGCAATGGACAGCACACAAGGCCCATCGCCTGTACAGGTGACGAGCGGACAAATCAAGCCCTTGTACGGGACGGTGACGGAAGATGTGACAAAGTTCATAGGACAGGTCAAGCAATTTCCAGCGACCGCCGAGGCGCTAGTCAGTTCGCGCAATCGGGATGTGCAATAAAGCGAAAACAATATTTACCGAGACAAGCCAATGACGCCTACCACTATTGAACAAATACAGCAGCTGGTGCAGGAGCTCGGCCCGAGCATGCCGGAGATCGACGCTATCGTACAGACTGAGGAGCCCAGCTGGGCAATTCAATTTTCCGACGAAATCATCATTATTCTTGAAGCGACCGAAGATCCTCCACGCATTGTCATGTCGGCTGAACTGGGCGCTGTCGCCGATGCTCAGCAGGAGATCGTGTATGAAACCCTGCTTTGCTACAACATGATGTGGCGCGCCAGCGGCGGCATCCGAATCGGTCTGGCAGGTCCGCAGGGAACCCTGATCATCAGTACAGACATTCATCTGGCCAATTTGATGCAGAGCGACCTGCAGCAGGAGATTGAAGGCTTTCTGAAAATCACGCGTTCCTGGGCGAAGTACATCGCACAGTCCGACAAGGAGGTACAAACCATGCCGCCACTGCCGGACATGGGGGCCTCGGGAAGCTATCTGCCGGCGTAAGAATGAGGAAGTGATGAAGCCGGATCCAAATACCATGGCGCTGTCGCGCATCCGTCATGAGATTGACGTTGCTACACTGAATGAGCAAACCATCGACCAACTGAGTGACCTGATTGAATTTCTCGGTAGGGTCAAGCCCGATGCCCGCCTGCGCGCAAAAACCGAGGGAGGCGTCAGCTTTCTGCATACGCGGACAGGAACATTCTTTGGACAATGGATCAAGCGATTGACGGTGGCTTGGCCAGCGGCTCAGCAGCAACGCCAATTAGCCAAAAACCTTGTGCAGGGTGTTCTCGACAAACTTAATGGCGACAATCCAGACATTCAGCAGCTCAAAGGCGACATTCTGAATAAAACGCTGCAACTTAAGGCCGATAAGGAGTTTGATATTGTCCAGCTGAGCAATCAGCTGAAATTGCTTCGTGTGCTCCTGAAGCCCGGATCTGCAGCGTCTGCCACTATCGATTCTTTCCCAGCGTCGTTGCCACATGTGCATACGGCCGTTGATACCGGCTTGGCAGAGGCAGACCTGCCTGCGAGCCGGCAGGGCGATGTTCTTGTATCGACAGAACCTGTGATGATCCTCTCCGAGTCTGCACAAACCGCACAAAACGACATTACATCACCGGCACTCATCCATGCAGCACCTCTTTCTTATTCAGAAAAGCCGCACAATCTCGGACCGGTAAATTCCATAGCCTTGACTGATACCGCCAAAGCGACCGTGACAGGTGCCGGTAAACACATTCAATGCCTTGGTTCAGAACCTAGCGAGCCATCGACCTTCGGCTGTTATCAACTTGTGTCTGGCCTATCAGCTTCAGCAAGGCATGGCATCGGAGCGTATCATGCAGACGCTTATATCTTGTCGGGTGAAGGGAAGGATCTGAAGTTCAGGAGTGGAAGCGCTCAATTTAATTTGCGCGCGGATCTTTCAAATGACAATCGCATCCGCTTTTCCGAGGGTACGCATACGTTTCACGATGAAGCGCGCACTATCAAAAAGCTACAACTGCAGGCGGCAGACGGCGACCTGTTCACGCTGTTGTCTGAAGAAGAGCAGGCGCGCCATCTTAAAGACCTGCGTCAGCTTTACATCAATGCATTAACGCTTGCGCATGACAAAGGCGCACAGCAGATCGCGCTTCAGCCTGTGCGCAAAGGGCAGCAAATCCTGGTTGAGAAAGAAATCCAGGCATTGGCGAACGCCATCCGAGAATTTCAGCAGACACATCCTGATGTGAAAATCCATGTTGTACTTATCCGTTCCCAAGAGCTTCAGCACTTCAATGCCGCGATAGGCGTTCAGTAAACCTTATCCTGCGGTTCTTCCTCTTTGCTTTTCTGATGCGGCACTGACTACCGTTGCTACAACTACTGTATATTTGTACAGTATAATCGTTGTTCGCCCAACGTTCCATAAAAGCAAGAGGAAACCATGTCCGTCCCCGCATTGGCGGTGCCGGCCGCTGCGCCGTCGCTGCCACCTTCGCTGCATGAATTTGTCTGGCGCGCCGGCCACATGGGCCAAACGCGCGCCATCGTTACGCCCACCGGTCACGCTGCACTGGATCGTGAACTGCCCGACCGGGGCTGGCCGCATCGCGGGCTGATCGAATTGCTGCTGCAGCAGGGCGGCATCGGCGAGATGCGGCTGCTGCAGCCTGCGCTGCAGGCATTAGGAAATCGCCGTATCGCGCTGTTGCAGCCACCGTATTTGCCGCAGATCGCTGCGTGGCGAGCGTGGGGCCTGCCGGCAGAACGGCTGCTATGGGTGCGCACGTCCTGCCATGCAGACGCGCTGTGGAGCGCTGAACAGATCCTGCGCAACGGTAGCTGCAGTGCGCTGCTGTTCTGGCAAAACACCCTCCGTCATGAATCGCTGCGCCGGCTACAACTGGCGGCGCAGGCTGCCGACATGCTGTGCTGGCTGCTGCGCCCGCTCACTGCGGCTGCCGAATCCTCGCCTGCGCCGCTACGGATTGCGCTGCACCCACTGGCCGGCGGCATCCGGCTAGACATACGCAAGCGGCGCGGACCGTTGTGTGTGGCGCCGCTGGACTTGCGCTGGCCCGACCGTGCCGGCTTCATCAATGAATCGGCCTTCAGGCCAGACGAGGCTAGCGATGCGCTGCTGGATCGCCGTCACCTTGCCGCTGTTGCCCCTGCAGTCGCTGCATCCGCGCTGGTGTGAGCCTCTGCCGCTGGCGATCGTCGATGGAGAGCAGGTTATTTCATTGAATCGGCTGGCGGCAGGGCAGGGCCTGCGCCGCGGAATGCGCCGCGTCAGCGCCGAAGCCGTCGCTCCTGGCGTGCTGCTGCAGCCGCGCGACCAAGAACGCGAACAGCAGGCGTTCGACGCGATCGCACTCGCGCTAATGCAATACACACCCGAGATCGCTTCCGATGGCCACGACCTGCTGCTGGAGGTAACTGCGAGCCTGTCACTGTTTGGCGGCCCCTGGCGGCTGTGTCGCCGCGTGTACCGCAGCGTACATGCGCTCGGCTTTTCGGTGCGGCTGGGCATGGCGCCGACCGCGCAAGCGGCGCTGCTGTTTGCGCGCCGTCGCGGAGTGCGCCGCACGTTGAAACAAGCGTCGATGCGGCGCTTGCTTGACCGGCTGCCATTCATCTTGCTGCCAGCCGCGGCTCATGATGCCGAGTGGCTGGACAGCCTGGGCTGCCGCACGCTGGCCGACCTGCGTCGGCTGCCGCGCACCGGGCTCAGGCGGCGTACTCGCGCCGGCTTGCTCGACGCGCTGGATCGCGCCTATGGCGAAGCGCCTGAACTGTTCGACTGGCTCAGCGCACCGGCTCAGTTCCATGCAGCGATCGAACTGCCATATCGTGTCGATCAGGCGCCGCAGCTGCTGTTGGCTGCACAGAGGATGCTGCTGCAGATGACGGGCTGGCTGGTCATGCAACAACAGGCGGTGTCGCGATTCGTACTGTGGCTCGAACATGAACGCGGACGGACGCGGCGCGCACCGACACCGCTCGAGATCACGCTGGCCGAACCGGCCTGGCAGGAAGGTCATCTGCTCAGACTGCTGAAGGAGCGGCTGGACAGGCTGCCGCTGACAGCGCCCGTGATCGCGCTACGGCTGGAAGCTGTACAGCTGGTGAACTGCACGCCGCCAAGCGCTCAGCTGTTTCCTGAACCGGGCGGCACACCCGAGGACTATCACCGTTTGCTCGAACTATTGGCCGCGCGACTGGGCCCGGATGCCGTGCATCTCCCCGCGGCTTGCGCGGACTATCGGCCGGAAGTCGCCAATCAATGGCAGTGCCCACAGGGCAGCGAGAGGAGCGACACAAGCATCGTGCCGCTGGCGGCACGCCCGTTCTGGCTGCTTGAACAGCCGCTGCCGCTTGCCGTGCGGGAGCATCGACCGTTCTACGGTTCACCGCTGCGACTGCTCGTCGGCCCGGAACGCATCGAGAGCGGCTGGTGGGACGGTACGCTCGCGCTGCGCGATTACTTCGTCGCCCAGGGCGAGGAGGGCGCTTGCTATTGGATCTATCGCGAGCGCGATGCCAGCAGCGCTCGCTGGTTCTTGCACGGGCTGTTCGGATAAAGACAGTCGATACGTACTGATATGACCGTTTCTGCCTCTTTATCATTGCCCGGCTACGCCGAGCTGCAATGTGCGTCAAATTTCAGCTTTCTGCGCGGCGCATCCCATCCTGAGCAGCTGGTCGCGCGTGCGGCTGAACTCGGCTATGCAGCGCTGGCGCTGACCGACGAGTGCTCGGTCGCCGGCGTGGTGCGCGCGCATGAAGAAGCGAAGCGGCAGCAGCTGCCGCTGATCGTTGGCAGTCAATTTCGGGTACAGGACAACGCGGGGGGAAGCCTGTCCCTGATCGCACTGGCAACCGATCGCGATGGCTATGGCAATTTGTGCGAACTCATCACACTGGCGCGCAGCCGCACTGACAAAGGCAGCTATCTGCTGAGCCTGCGCGATTTCGATGCACCGTCCGCCGCGCCTGCTTATTTGCAAGGTCTGCCGGGCTGCATCGTGCTGCTCGCTCCCGACTACGGTATCGATGGGGCGCGGCTAGAAACACAAGTGGCCTGGATGCGCGCAACTTTCGGCACACGTGCACGCATTGTATTGACACTGCTGCATCGCGGCCGCGATGAACAGCACAAGATCACCGTGCTCAGCTGCGCCGCCGCGCAAGGACTGCGTGTGGCGGCCACCGGTGATGTCTGCATGCATCTGCGCTCGCGCAAGCGCTTGCAAGACGTGCTGGCCGCGATCCGTATCGGGCGGCCAGTGGCGCAATGCGGCCGCGCACTGTTCATGAATGCGGAACAGCACCTGCGCTCGCGCCTGCGCCTGGCCAATATGTATCCTCCCGACACTCTGGCCGAGACGCTCGCCATTGCGCAGCAATGCCACTTTTCGCTCGATCAGCTGCGCTACGAGTATCCGGACGAGCTGGTGCCTGCGGGGCATACGCCATCAAGCTATCTGCGCGAGCAGGCATGGATAGGTGCGCACCGCCGCTTCCCGCACGGCATACCGGCGAATGTGCAGCAACAGCTCGAGCATGAGCTGCAGCTGATCGCCGAGATGTGCTACGAGCCTTATTTTCTGACGGTGTACGACATCGTGTGCTTCGCAAAGAGCCGGCACATCCTGTGTCAAGGCCGCGGCTCGGCGGCGAATTCGGCGGTCTGCTACTGCCTGGGCATTACGGAAGTCGACCCTGCGCGCGGCAACCTGCTGTTCGAGCGCTTCATCTCGAAAGAGCGCAATGAGCCGCCGGACATTGATGTCGATTTCGAACACCAGCGGCGCGAAGAAGTCATCCAGTACATCTATGAAAAATACGGCCGCCATCGCGCGGCGCTGACCGGCGTCGTCATTACCTACCGTCCGAAAAGTGCGCTGCGTGAAGCGGGCAAGGCGCTTGGCGTCGATACACAGATCATCGACCGGCTCGCCAAGTCGCACCGCTGGTGGGACAGCAAGGAAGCCTTCCACGAACGATTCAGCGAATGCGGCATGGATCCGGCATCGCCGGTCGCCCTGCACTGGATACAGATCGCCAGTGAGCTGATTGGTTTTCCGCGCCATCTGTCGCAGCATCCGGGCGGCTTTGTGATTGCGCGCGACAAGCTGTCGCGACTGGTGCCGATAGAGAAGGCCACGATGGCAGGGCGCAGCGTCGTTCAATGGGACAAGGACGATCTTGATGCGCTCGGCCTGCTAAAGATCGATATCCTCGCGCTCGGCATGCTATCGGCACTGCGGCGCGCACTGGAGCTGATAGCGCAGCAGCGCGACGAGCCCTTCGAGCTGGCCGACATACCAGCCGAAGATGCGGCCACCTACGAGATGATCAGCCGGGCCGATACCGTAGGTGTATTCCAGATCGAAAGCCGCGCGCAGATGAGCATGCTGCCAAGGCTCAGGCCGCGCACTTTTTATGATCTGGTGATTGAGGTGGCGATCATCCGCCCCGGCCCGATACAAGGCGGCATGATCCATCCGTATCTGCGCCGACGACAGGGGCTCGAACCGGTCAGCTATCCGAGCGCGGCAATGGAAACCGCATTGTCGCGCACGCTTGGTGTGCCGATTTTTCAGGAGCAGGTGATGCAACTGGCGATGCTGGCAGCGGGCTTCAGCGCTGGCGAGGCCGATCAGCTGCGACGCGCGATGGCCGCATGGAAGCGTAAAGGCGGACTGGAAAAATTCCATGACAAGCTCATCGACGGCATGCTCGAACGCGGTTATCAGCGCGAGTTTGCCGAGGCGCTCTTCAGCCAGATCGAAGGCTTTGCCGAATACGGCTTTCCCGAGAGCCATGCCGCCAGCTTCGCGCTGCTTGCCTATGCCAGCGCATGGATGAAGCGTCATCATCCGGCCGCTTTTCTGGCGGCCTTATTAAACAGTCAGCCGATGGGTTTTTATTCGCCGTCACAACTGGTACAGGACGCACAACGACATGGTGTCGAAGTTCGCACGGTGGACGTCGGCATCAGTGACTGGGAAGCCGCGCTTGAACCTGACGCCAACGGGGGCTGCGCAGTCAGGCTCGGCCTGAATCAGGTGCATGGCCTGGCGCAAGAGGCTGGCTGGCGCATAGAAGAAGCGCGTGCCGTGCGGCTCTTTACCGATCTGAACGATCTGGCTGAACGTGCTGCCTTGTCTTCATCCGACATACGTTCGCTGGCAACAGCAAATGCTCTGCAATCACTAGCCGGTCATCGGCGCGAAGCGAGCTGGCATGCTGCAGCAGTGGTACCCGGTAAAGGCTTGCTGAAGCATGCGACCATCGCAGCTGATGTCATTAGTCTGCCACCACCGACGGAGGCTCAAGACATAGTCGCCGATTATCAATCACTTGGTTTGACACTCGGTCGTCATCCGCTGTCTTTACTCAGAAAACATCTGCTGTCGCGTCGACTGTTACCCGCTGCAGAATTGTCTGACTTTCAGCAAGGACAGTTCGCTCGTGCGTGCGGAATCGTTACCGTACGTCAGCGCCCGGCCACAGCAAAAGGTACCGTCTTCGTTACGCTGGAAGACGAGACCGGCGTAGTGAATGTGATCGTCTGGCCTGCATTGGTCGAGCGACAGCGCAGAGAGCTGCTGCAATCGTCGCTGCTGGCTGTCTTTGGCATATGGCAAACGGAGCACGGCGTCAGTCATCTGGTCGCACGGCGACTGCTTGATCTGACACCTTTGTTAGGTCAGTTGCATACGATCAGCCGCGACTTCTGCTGACGCGAATCGCAAAAGAACCGCTATCGCATCTGCGTTACCCACGCACCGGCGTCCGCCGTTTGCGAAGCAATGCGTGCGGATTTTCTTACGATACTGACCGAGAGCTCATGTCTATTCCATTACCCAGCAACATCAAGCCATCCATCGATTCAAATGCACTCAGTAACGTGACGCCGCCGACGACATCGACCGCCACCTCGACAACACCGTCAGCACAAACGCAACCTGGCACCGGCACACTGCCGACCAGCCCGCGGATGCTGCCTAAGGTACCGACGATCAATCTGAAAAGCGGGGGGCTTATCGGCTCGCAAAGCTCAGGCTCGCCCGTTCGGAAACCCAGCGTCTTGGCGCCGATGGTCATGCAGGAAAGACTGAAGTCACCCCGCAAATTATCTGCGCCGGTCTTACCGGTGTCGCCATCGTCTTTGCCATCGCCACGGTCGGTGATTCCGTCTGAAGAAATGAAAGGGGAAAAGGTCATCGCTAACGATGGAACGAAACTCTCGACTATGGCAACCACCACCAGCAACAGCGCCATCATCACCACGACCACGTCAACAAGCACTATCGCAGCCACGACACAAGCCCTCTCTGTCGCTCATCCTGCCGATACCAGTCGCCCGACAACGCCGCCCAAACCGGGGGGCGCAGTCACCGCAAATTCAGCCTCACCGGTGCCGCCGCTTTCCTTCGCCACACCGGCCACGATCGCGAAGGGAACGATTTCCTCAACAGCGAACTCGTTCACGATGCCTCAAACAGAGCCGGTACTGAAATTAATTTACCGGTCAGCCACGATACAAGTACCCACTGAAGTATTGCGGAAATCGGAAGTTCATCAGCAATCCAACGCATTGGCCACACTGGTCGTTGATGGGATTATGAAGAACAACTTTCCGGTCGCCCAGCTCGCAAAAACAGGCAATGTCGTGCCTGCGATTTCCATACTGAATTTGAGCGAGACGCTGCAGCCGCTGGTCCTCAACAAGAGCGATAAATATGTGTCGTCCGGCCGGCTGATGCAGCAGCTTTTCGCTCATGATTTCAGCGCCCATGCACGCTGGGAAAACGCACATAAATTATATAAATTGACGCTATCCATGGTAGTGGATAAACGGGGAATCAGCGATCCGGGACAATTGGATCAAGTCACTCAGGCTGCTATACAAAACAAGCTGCAAAAATGGGCCGATGCATTTGTCAGCCGCCTGATCGGCGAACCTCAGACCTTGATTGGCGACCGTCTGCCGCAGCCGGTACTCGACTTTCTGATTCAGGTTGACCAGCATTTTCACGCACAGCTCATACGCGATGAAAAAACCCGAGGCCTGTCGACTGAGCAGATGCGCGAAGCGCGTATCGGTCTGCAAGCCAACCTGCTGGTGACGCATCTGCTGAAACCCATGCTGGAGGGGATAGCAACGAATGCCGGCACAAAAACAGAGCAATGCTTTGCCGAGCTGATCCTGAAGACGCTGTCAGTGCAAGTCGAATCGCTTGCCAAGCAGGTGCTCGTTAAATCTTTTGCGCAATCATCACCGGAATTACGAGAGAAGGCCATCATCAAGGAAGGCGCAGAAGAGCAGGCCAAACGCACCGCGCAGCGAGTGACCGCCTTCAAATCCCGGCTGGGAGGGCATCAGCGCTCGCGCAGTGCCGACACAACGCCTATCGATCCCCGTTCCATGCGCGAAGCTGCCCGAAGCAAGCGAAAAGAGAAGCCTCAAGACAATGACGCGTACGAAAACAATCCTATCGGTAACGTGAGTTTGCCTGGCCGCGACACCGTCAAGCCGTTTAGTCGACATGGCAAGACTGAAGAGGCATACAAGCCTGAACTGTTGTCTGCGATTTCACTGCAGGATTTTGAAAAGGAATTGGTCGATGAGCTCGACGCACTGATGACGCTGATCTCAAACTCTGCCACAGCCGTCAAGGAAAAATCTGTGCAGACAACGACAACCGCGACGACGACGGTGACCGCACCAATAGCAACTCCACCGGCAACACCCCGCCGTGTCGCCCATACAGCGACCACCGGCCGATCAAACTTTGCTCCACCCACCACGACTACGGCATCGACCACCACCATCACCACCACCGCCACAACATCAACCGCACCTACGACGACGACAACCTCTACGACTACCGCCACGGCCACACAACCCACAGTGTCGAAAAACTCACCCAGCCTCTGACAGGAGAACAGCATGCATAGTAGTCAAGCGACGTCTCCCAGGAAGCTGTTGGACAGTCTGCAGGAATTACCGTCACCGCGCCAGCAACCTGTGCAAAAGCACGAAGAGGCTTCATCGGGCCCGCTTTCGCCACAGATGAGCGCCCGGGCACCCGCCTCGCCGCAAATAGCGACTGTGCCAAAGCTGAAGCTGCCAGCCATCAAAGCGACCGATGACGACAGCGGCACTCAGGCATTGTCCAGTTCGACAATCACTCCAATGGCCTCCAGTCTTCCACTGGTGAAATCGCCATCGGCGCGAAATTCTGAGCGCAGTAAGGAGTATTCGAATGATCGGCCACTGTCTCCGGGGCGTACGAGTTCTTTGACCAGTCCGCGCAGCGAGTCGGCTCGCGGCAGTCACAGTGTATCGTCCGCCCGACGGCATAGACTTGGCAGCTCACCGCAGCAATTAATCAGCCCGCGCGCGCGAAATATCGATCGCGTATCGAATGTCCCGCCCTCACCACGGGGAGCCAACACGAACCTGATCGCACTTGGCGATGAAGCCGCCGAGCTGATATTCGCGGCATGCACGAAAGCGAAACCGCAACTGACGCCGGAAGTCGTCGATGCGCTCGGACGCCAAGATATAGTGGTGCCGCTACAGGGGATATCGACGGCGCTTCGAATGAAGCTGAATCCAGAGCTTGGCGATAAGCAGAAGCATTTGGAGTTGATCAAGGCGCTTTTCCTGCCATCGCTGCTTGTCACTGATGTCGGAAAGACGCTGGTCGCCATGCGAAAGATGGTGATGATGCAGTACGACGGTGAATCACTGACGCTGGCGAAGCGGCTGCAAATTGAGCAGAGCGATCTCGGCTTCAAAGATCGCATGCAAGCGAATCTGGAACAGCAAGCCAAAGCCTGTGCCGCAGTTGCACTGGGCCTCGTCGGGTCCGGACAAGTACCATCCCTGTCAGCGAGCAAGCTTCCTGCTGAGCTGATTTCTTTCTGGAAGACGATGGATCGACATCTGTGCGAGTGGGCGTCGAAAAACCCCGCGCTCGGCAGCAGCCAATTGAGGAAGGCGCGCGAGAATCTTGGCTTTGATATTCTCTTCACGCGATTGCTCTTGCCGGTTGCGTTGGGACCCAGCGAAGAATCTCATCTGGTGATTCCCATGATGTTCTATGAGGCGGTCAAGAATGCTCTAAAGACTGACTGGCCGGCCTTCGTAGACAGCTTCATCGCCGAGCAGGCGCCCAGATCCTCTGATGCGCAAAGTGCTCGTTCTGTCTTTACTGCGGCGACTACAACGACGGCAACTACGGCATCGACGACCGACACCCCATCAACCCCGCTCCGAACTCAGCCAGGCCAGGGAACCGGGCAGAGTACTTAAGGTCATTCTTCATTAACCTTCGTATTGTCTGACTTCTTCCGGCACGAACACTTGCGAGGCTTATGCAAGCACTGTTTGTGTCTGGAAGAGGGCACCGATGCAGGCACATCGGGAAACACACACTCACGTTCAGTCATTGATTTTCTATGCGCAGCAACAAGGCGGCGAACGGCGCAATCGAGGTACAGTTAACAGGGTCATGAAGTGATACCAGGCTGCCCGACATCAGATACGCGCCATGAAGTGATGACGCATCGGCGTAATCCAAACAACGGCGCAACCAGACCTCAGCGCGCAGCTGATCGAGCTGAAGGATCGTGGATAAGGGCGCGTGGGAAAGGGCGCAGGTTTTCCGATGTTGTTCCCAATCATAGAGGTCGCATGAAGCCACCAGCCGAGCCTGAGCGTGACTGCACAACATTCACGCTGAACATTGACGATAAAATCTATCACTGTCCGGTATCAGCTGCGGCACTGTATACCCTGTGCCGCGGCCAGGATCAATCGATGAGTCGCATCGATGCTTACCTCGAACTCAAGTCGAAAGTCCGGGCGACGGTGGCGCAGAAGCTGGAAGAAGGGGGCGTTCCGGAGCTCCTGGACATCGCCGATTTTAGTTTGCGCTGACATTGAGAGGCGGGGGCATTGCCGCCCGGGCTTGCGTTACTTTGGTTACTCTAGTCCGGCGTGGCCAGCGGCCGTTCAGACCGCGACCCCAAACTGCGGCTCCAAAGGATGCGACCGCTGCAGGTCTTGCAACAAATCGAAAACATCATCTTTGGAGAGCACATAACGCTCCATCAGCGTCGAGGTGAGCTGCTCCATCCAGACTCGATAGCTTGCGATTGCCGTCAAGGTCTGCGAATAAAGTTCATCGGCCTTTGCCTCGACCGCACGCACGGCGTCATCATGTGCGCCGTCGCGTCGCAACTGTCGGTAATCCAGCTTGGAGCGCGAGTACATCGACAACTGGTTCACCATCAATTCCAGACGCGCCGTCACTTTCTGAATATCGTTCTGACTGCCCACCGAGATGCCACGCGAGCCGTAGAACAGTTCTTCCGCTGCCACGCCGCCATACAGCTGCTTTACGTCCTGCTCAAGCTCTTCCAGCGTTTGCAGACCGGCGTCTGGCGTTGCCGACAGCACGTAGCCGAGCGCACCGAGCTTCGACACTGATTCCGTGCTGATCTTCAGTAGCGGCGATTTCGATTTCACCTGATCCAATGGCAGTCCTAGCTTCAGCAGCGGGTCAATCTGCATGAAGAAATGCCCCAACTCGTGCAGTGCGACCCGCTCACGCTGCTTATCCTTTTCAGCACTGGCCGCCCGGTCAGTCAAGCCGATGGCGCTGCGCTCGAATGCACGGAATAACAGGTTCGTGTCGATAAGCGTCTTTTCTTCGATCGCGATCATGCTAGCGCGGTCAACCACGGACTCCAGTAGCGCCGGTGACAGGTTGGCGGTGATCTCGGCGACATAGTCGAGATTCAGCTGATCCCAGGCGACGACGGCTTCGTCTTTGCGGCGCAAAAATACGTCCAGCAGTTCCTTTCGTTCCGACTTGTTTGGCAGCCGGAAATTAATTTTTACCGCGAAGCGTCGCAACATTGCCTCGTCCATCTCGCTGCTGGCATCGTCGAAATTAGAAGCAACCACCCAGATCACGCCGTTGCCTTCGTCGCTCTTGATGCCGTCCAGCAGGCCGAGGAGGGTGTTTGCCGTATCGTCGTCCCATTTGCGCTCGCCGCGTCCGCGCGGCATGAACAAGGACTGCGCTTCATCGAGAAAAATCAGGCAACGGCCTTGCGCAACAGCTTTCTTGTAGATGGCATTCAAGGTCTTCGAGCCGCCGCCGACCAGGCCCGACTCCAGTCCGGAGCCGGACGCCTGAATCAACGGAATACCGAGCTTCTTGGCAAGGTAACCGGCGAGCTTGGTCTTGCCGGTGCCTGCCGGGCCGGTCAGCATCACATTGAACGGCTTATCGATGTTATGCGATTTATAAACGTCCCGATTCAGGATCATGGACTCCAGATGGGCGACCTCGCGCTTGATATCTTCCATGCCGACCAGATCATCCATGCTGCCTTTGAGCTTCTCCGGCTGAATGACACTGGCAGAGGCGCCAAGACCTGGCATGCTCTTGCGCAACATGAAGGCCATCAGCACCAGCAGCAAGATGCCGATCGCGTTGCGCGCTGCAAAGCCGCCAACGACATCCATCAGACCGTCCTGCGTTTCGTGATCTTGCAGCACCGCCGGATTCGCCATCAGCCAGTCCGGCTGGGCGATCGCATACGGAATATCGTTTTTCAGGAGCACCTCGCGCTCGAGGTTCACATGGGTGGAGTTCGGCACTTTGACTGACAACAGCTTGGGCTGGTCTTTGTACTTGATGACATAGCGCGGCGAGTCCGAGGTTGGTTGCGCGATCAGCAAATATTCGAGGCGTTGACGTTGCGCGGGCAACGACGTGATCAGCGAGATGTCCTGGCTGTAGACCACCGGCGAGGCCGGCAACAGCCTGGGCGCGGTCTCGAATGAAATGATGATGGCGGTCAGAAGCAGCAGCGCAAAAAGCGCAGTCCGCAGCCGTACGTTCTTCAGCGATTGGACAAGCGAAGTGATCAGCGATGTAAATTTTGGCATGAATCCGCGAGTGAAAAGGCCGCGAGCAGCGGCGGGCTGCGTCGGAATTGACGCAAGGATCGGTTAAGCCGGGGTAGGACAGGGCAGGCTGGCAGAAAGTTGCGCGGGCTCGCGCAAACGGACAGAAAATTCAGGCGGCCGGATGCCGGCGGGAATACGAGCGTAAAACAAGGCTGGCGCTACGCCAGATGATCGCCAACCAACCTGACCGAGCTATCGTCATGGCCAGCGCCGCTGGCACCGGCAATCGGAGCCAGCCGAAAATAATTTCTCTGATGAAGGTCGATTCAGACCAGCCCGAGTATGCGACCCAATTCGGTCAGGTAGGGGGTGTCTTTCAGTACTTCACCTTCAACGCTGGCCACCACATCGTCGAGCTTACTGCGTACACCGTGCAACTGCTGCTCAAGATTCAGGTTGGCACCATCCGTACCCGACAGGGTCTTCTTAAGCATGGCGAGTTCAGCGCGCAGTTCATCCACTTTGGGCGAACCTGCCGGTGCCGAATCAAGTTCCTGTTCGAGATCAGCGACTAGTTTCTGGATACGGTCAAGACTAAATTGCTTTTGCATAAGCAGCTCCTTTGGTGCCCATGGTGGCGCGATGGGCACCTACTGTCAATCATCTCTGGAGGCCCGATGCTGGTCCGAGACTACGCCAACATGAACGTGATCTGCTGCGAGGTCGATACGCCGATTGCGGAGGTGGCCGCACTAATGCGCCGCCACCATGTCGGCGATGTGGTGGTCGTCGATGCACAACAAGAAGGCGCCAGAGTGCCAATCGGTATCGTCACCGATCGCGACATCGTCGTAGAAACCATTGCGCTGGGCATCGAGGCCAAGCTGTTCACCGCGTCTGATCTGATGACTGCACCGGTGACGACAGTGCAGGAAAATGCCAGCCTCGGCGAAGCGTCGGCGCTGCTGCGGGGTAAAAAGATTCGCAGGCTGCCTGTCGTCAATCAGGCCGGCAGCCTGTTCGGCATCATCACCGCTGACGACGTACTGAACCTGATCGCGGCCGAGCTATCGATGATTGCCGGGCTAGTCGGCGAGCAACCGGCCCGTGAGGGGCGGCTTAGAAAATAGGAAAGTCCGACACAGGGAAGCCGCCATAATTTTCCATACTTTGTTTTACATAATACAAATTATAAGCATTCCATACATATCCGGAAGAAGTACGCTCCAACGTTGTAGAACAGAAAATTTGCCGATCCTCAAATCGCATTCTCGCTAAAACTGAAACACTGTTTTTGCTCCCACCATGCGGACTGCCCGCATTTCTTCACGCAAATATTCAGGAGAATTTAAATGAACATTGGACGACAACTAATTGTTTATGCGCTGATATTTTCCATAAATTTCATGAGCCTCAGCCTGCCGGCACAAGCCGCGCTCGTCGGTGCCGATGCGCTGGTTGCCGCCCAAAACCGGCAAGACGCCGAACACACTATTCGTACGGCATTGGCGCGCGACGACGTTAGCGGCGCACTGCACAGGCTCGGCGTTCGTCCGGATGAAGTGGAACGCCGCGTTGCAGCGATGAGCGACGACGACGTGAATACGCTTGCTCAACGTATCGATAACCTGCCGGCGGGCGGCGACTTTTTCGCGACGGTCGGTATCATTTTCGTGATCCTGCTGATCACCGACATCCTCGGCTTCACGAAAATCTTCCCGTTCACACGGGCGCAGCGCTGAGATGCCATTGCAAGCTTCACGCTGGCTGGCTGCCGCGGTGTTCGCCGTGCTGCTGGCCGGCTGCGCGACGCAAACTCGCCGGCTGGCAACTGATGCGCCCGATCTGCCTGAACGTATCGAACTGTCCAATACACCGTTTTATCCTCAAACACGGCATCAATGCGGTCCGGCGGCACTGGCGACAGTGTTGACGTCAGCCGGCTTTGCAGCCAATCCTCAAACACTCGAAGCCCAAGTCTATCTGCCGCAACGCGAGGGCGCCTTACAAGCAGAAATGCTGGCGGCAAGCCGGCGCCAGGGGGCGCTGGCCTTACCGATTCCCGGCAAGCTGGCTGGTCTGCTTGCGCAAATTAATGCCGGCACACCGATCGTGGTGCTGCAAAATCTCGGACTGAGTATTGCGCCGCGCTGGCATTACGCGGTTGTGATCGGCTATGACAAACAGCGCTCTGAGGTCATCCTGCGCTCCGGTGAGCGCAAACGTGAAGTGATGACCATGCGGTCTTTTGAAGCCACCTGGGAACGCTCCGGCTTCTGGGGAATGGTGGTACTGAAGCCGGGCCAGCTGCCGCTGATGGTCGAGCGCAACGACGTGGAAAAATCACTCGCTCTGCTGGAAAAATATGCCAGCGCAGCTGCGTTGCTGGCCTGGTATGACGCCGCCTCCCGGCGCTGGCCCGACAGTCTGGTGTTGCTGATCGGGCTTGGGAATTCGGCCTATGCGATGGGCCACCTGGAAGACGCCGAGCAGGCCTTTCGCGCGGCAGCCGAGCGGCATCCGAACCATGCGGTGGCACTGAACAATCTCGCCACTGTATTGCAGCAGCGCGGTCACCTTCATGAAGCGCTCGAGACGGCCGAACGTGCTGTGGCGCTCGGCGGCGAATGGTTGGGCGCAGCACAGGCAACGCGCGATGCGATCCGCGTCATGATGAGCGAGTCAGGCGTGGCGCCGACTGCCCTGCCCTCCGTCAACTAGCCTCCGCCGACACCCTCGATAACCTTGCCGGTGCCCGCACAATCGGGGCACGTCTGCTGACTGTCAATCTTGCCGCTGCCGCGGCAACGTGCGCATACGCTTTCGCCCGTCCCTGTCGTTCCAGCCGGTGCTTCGTCGCCCGGGTTGATTGGAGGAGTTGATTGCATGATTTGCCTCGCTGGCGGCCATTGCCCGCACACCGCCAAGCAAATTCCGCGCTTAGCGACCGACCCAGCCGCCGCAGACCGGAAAGACCTGTCCGACGAAGCAGTTCGCGTGGACACTCGCCAGATAAGCCGCGAACATCACATCCTCGCGCGCGCTGACCAGTCGGCCCAGCGGAACCTCGCGCCGCAGCTTTTCTTGCAACGCGGGATTGGCCTGTACCTCTGGCGGAAAATAGGTCGGGTTGTCGACAAAATTTTGCGCGATCGCATTCACCTGTATGCCCTTGCCGGCCACCTCAACACCAAGCGACTGCACATACGCAAGCTGCGCGCCGCGTGCCGCGCTATAGGTGGATGCTCGCCGTATGCCGCGCAAGGCGGATGCGCTGCCGATCAAGATAATTTTTCCGGAGCTGCGCGCCAGCATCTGCGGTAGCAGCGCGCGCGCCAGTCGCGGCAAAGGATCGACCATATGCGCAAAGGCGTGGCGCCACTCATCGTCGCTGGCCTCTTGCGCCAACGATGTCGGCGCCGGTATGCCCAGGTTGACCAGCAACACGTCGACATGACCCGCCTGCCCGATCATGAGCTCCGGATAGTCCGGGTCAGCGATCGGCCCGGTATCGCCGATTACCTCAGCGCCCAGTTCAGCAAAGACCTCGGCCAGCGCCGGGCCCATGAAATCCTGCGCCTGCGTCAGCAGTACACGCTGTCCGCTCAGATCGATTCCCTGCATGCGCGTCTCCGTCGTCATTCGATGGCATCGATCATAGCGGATGTTGCGCGCGCGCAGCGTGTGCGTCAGCGTGCTGCCTAGTATCGGCAAACGATGAAAATTCTCGTTGCACATAATGCTTATCACTATCGCGGCGGCGAAGACACGCTGGTCGATGCCGAAATGTCGATGCTGCGCCGGCACGGCCACGAGGTCTTCCTGTACCGGCGGGACAATGCGGAGCTGGTCCATATTCGCGCGGCCAGAGCGGCGCTCGACACGATCTGGTCAGGCCGTACGGTGCGCGAGATCGTCCGGCTGTCCCGGCACTTCATGCCGGACCTGATCCATGCGCACAACACCTTCCCTTTGATCTCACCGTCGCTGTATGGCGCGGCTACGCAGTTGCACGTACCGGTCGTGCAGACGCTGCATAACTTTCGGCTGTTGTGTCCGCAAGCGATGCTGGCACGCCGTGGCCAGGTTTGTACCGATTGCGTCGGGCGATGGCCGTGGCGCGCGGTGCTGCACCGCTGCTATCGAGGATCCGGCGCGCAGACCGCCGTCACTGCAGCCATGCTGTCGCTGCACCGGTTGCGCGGCAGCTGGGATGAGGGCGTTAGCCGATATATCGTCCTCAACAGCAGCTGCCGAGACCTGTTCGTCGCCGGCGGCCTGCCGTCGCACAAATTACGCATCAAGCCGAATTTTGTCGATGCCAGCGGCGAGCCGCAATGGCGTTCCCGTACCGGCGGCATATTCATCGGCAGACTGTCCCCGGAAAAAGGGCTCACCGTGCTGGCACAGGCATTGATGTCCCTGCCCGGCATCATGATCGATGTGTATGGCAAGGGGCCCTTGCAACCGCTGGTCGAGCGGGCGCCCGGGCTGCGCCATCAGGGTTTTCTTGACAGCGCCGGCCTGCGCGAGCGCATGCACAAGGCTGCCTATCTGGTCATGCCAAGTACCGGCATGGAAAGCTTCGGGCTGGTCGCCATCGAAGCGTTCGCGTGCGGCGTGCCCGTAATCGCCAGCCATCAGGGTGGCCTGGGCGAACTCGTCACGCACCAGAAGAACGGACTGCTGGTGCCGCCGGGCGACCCGGCCGCGCTGGCGTCGGCGATTGCCTACGCCGAGACCCATCCGCACGATCTCGCCCGCATGGGTATGGAGGCGTATCAGACCTGGCGCGATCGGTATACGCCCGAGCGCAATTACGAGCTGCTGATGAGGATCTACGATGAAGCCTTATCATCCCTGCCCTCGCGTGCTGCCGAGCTTGCTCCCCATGCCCAAAATTGCACTCGTCGTTAACGAGCCGCCGCCTTACCGGATCCCCATATTCAATCGAATAGCCGCGCGGGCAGATGTGGATCTGCAGGTGATTTTCTGCTGCCGTCGCGAGCCGAACCGCCAATGGGACCTGCCGCCGATCGCATTCCCGCGGGTCTTCCTGCGCGAGCGCATCACCACCGTCAACGGTCGCTACATCCATAACAATCCTGATGTCATGATCGCGCTGTCGCGCTTCAATCCGGACGTCGTAGTGGGGAATGGCTTCAATCCCACGCATCTGTACGCAATGATCTGGTGCGCTGTACATCGCCGTCCGTATGTTCCCATGACTGATGGCACGCTGCAGTCCGAAAAGACCTTAGGCCGTTGGCATAGAGCGCTGCGGCAGAAAGTGTACCGGCGAGCGCCTGCGTTCATCGCCGCCAGCCATGGCGGCCTTGCGCTGTACCGGCAATACGGCGTCGCGCCTCAGCAATGCCATCTGTCGTGCTTGTGCATTGATAATGAACGGTTTCGGCCGCCTGACGGCACCGTGATACCCGAACATGATTTCATCTTCTGCGCCCGGCTTGAGGCCGGCAAGAATCCGGCCTTTGCGATCGACGTCGCCGCTCGCTGCGCGGAGCGTCTCGGGCGTCGTACGCGGCTGCTGATGGTCGGCTCCGGCACTCTGGAGGGCGATCTGCATCGGCTTGCGGACAGCATGAAAGAGCGCGTCGACCTCCGCTTCCACGGTTTCGCCACGCAAGCCGAGCTGCCATCGCTGTATCAGTCGGCACGGATGTTCCTGTTCCCCACACAGGCCGACGTCTGGGGCGTGGTCGCCAACGAGGCCTGCGCCGCCGGTCTGCCCGTGCTCGTATCGCCGCATGCCGGCGTGTCCGGTGAACTGGTCATCGATGGGCATAACGGCTTCGTGCTGCCGCTGGATCCGCAGACCTGGGCGGACGCTGCAGCACTGTTGCTGACCAATGAAGGCAAGCGGTCGGCCTTCGGGCAGCGCTCGCTGTTGAAGGTGGCACCCTACAATTTTTCGCAGGCCGCACAGGGCATCGTAGACGCCTGTCATGTGGCGGCCGCATCGCGCTCGCGCCACCGTGGGCGCGAGCACCCTGCATCCCCTACCGCAAACGCCGCAATCACGTCAGCCTCGAATCAGCGCCACCAGAGGCCGATGGTCTGAGGCCACGCGCGCCATCGGACTGCCGTGTACATGCACCCTGGCCAGGCGATAACGCGGGCGGATCCAGATCCGGTCAAGCGCCAGCAGCGGGCACCACGCCGGAAATGTGGCCGGCGCCGGCACAGCCTGAAAATGCGAGATCAAGGTGCGCAGCGGGCGGCCCCACACAAACCATTCATTGACATCGCCCATCAACAGCACCGGCATATCGCTGGTATCAAATGCTTGCAGCAGACGTGCCACTTGGGCGCGGCGCTCGGCCGCACGCAGGCCGAGATGCGTCGCGATCACGCGCAAGCGGTGCCCATGGCAGTAAATATCGGCGTCGAGCGCGCCGCGCGGCTCGCGGCTGCCGAATGAGATGTCGATACGCCGCGTCACTAGCACCGGATAACGTGACAAAATCGCGTTGCCGAAGCGGCGGGTGCCGACGCTGAACGTAAACCCGTCGACGCCCACCGACTGCGTTGATTGCGCCAGCTGCTGCAACAAGTTCGGCCAATGTTCGCCGCCCAGCGGGACTTCTTGCAAGGCCACGATATCGGCATCGATCTCGCGCAACACCGTTTCGATCCGCGCGGGCGCGAAATGGCGGTCGACGCCCACGCCGGCATGAATATTCCAGGTCGCGACCCGTAAGGGCCAGGGCGATCGCATGACGTCCTTCATTGCCGGTCTCGAAGCAGCCGGCGCATCGCGACCGAAAAGCCAAGCAGCAGCAATACGATGATCAGCAAGATCCCCAGCGTATGCGCATTCGGGCGACGGAGCACGCTTACCAGATTATGGGCAAAGGCGGTAGTCAGCAGCACGCCCGGCAAGATGCCAACGAAGGTGCCGAGCAAGTAATCGCGCAGCCGGATAGCAGACGCGCCGCAGGCCATATTGATCACGCCAAAGGGCGCCAGCGGCAGCAGTCGGATCAGGATCATCGCTACCACGCCGCGCCGGGCAATTCGCCGTGATAGCCGGTTCAGGCGCGGGCCGAGCATCTTGCGCGCGGTGTCGCGACCGAGCACTGCGCCCAGACCATAGCCGGCAGCAGCAGCGCACAAAGCGCCCGCCATCGCATACAGTGCGCCCGGAATGAGTCCAAACACGATGCCCGTCACCGCGATCAGTACGGTCAAGGGCATCATCAGCAGGCAGCCGATCACGTACGCTGCAATCACCCAGAGCGGCGTCAATGGCAACTGTTCCAGCCGCTGAGCCGCCGCCACCAGCGCCGCCGGATCGAGATAATCGCGCAAAGGCGTGAAGCGCCATGCCAGCGCCAGCCCGATCAGTGCCAGCGTCAGCAGCACCAGGCCGGCGAGCCGCCACGGCAACGCGGCACGTGCCTTGCGGGGCAAAGTGTTGACGACGAGCTGCTCGGGGTCGATCGGACGTTCAGGATCGAACAGTGCCCGTTCGGGGATCAGCGCATCCAGCTCCGGCGACAGTACCGGATCAAAATTGCGCAGCCGACGCGGCGACCGTGCGAACGCATCAATGGTCGCGCCGACGCTGCGGCGCTCATCCAGGATAGGCAGCAAGCGTTCGGGCGTCGTGCCGAGATGTTCGGCCAGCAGCCGAGCCCTCATCCGCGCAATTGCCGCCGCGATCCGGCGCGCATCGACACCGCTGGCCTCGATGCTGAGGTTGCACTCGGTATCGCAGGCCATCGACCGATTGGACAGATTAGCCGAGCCTATCGTGAAGAGCTGATCGTCCATGAAAAACACCTTGCTGTGCATCGTCAATTGAGCGCCATCAGCAGGCAGCACCGGACATAGCAATCGGTAGCGGCGCCGGCCGTCGGCCTTGCGCAATCGCGCCTGCAACCGTGCCCGTCTCACCCCCATCGTCACATCTTCCAGCCAGCCGCTGTGCTTCTCCGACGTGATCACCACCACTTCAGGCCCTTCCATTTCTGATAACCGGGAAGCCAGCGCATCGGCGATCAGACCAGAGGTGAAATACTGGTTCTCAAACAGCAACAGATGCCTGGCCGCCGAGATGGCATCGAGATGCAGCTGCAAGATCTCGGTCACTGCTGACTGATTGGCCTGCGAAGGCAAGGTGCGGGAAATGCCGACATCCAGGTCGCAGACATCCGCAGCCAGCCACGGCGGCCAGTGCCCGTGCAGCATGCCCGTGCCCGGAACGCCTGCACTGCGTCCTGTGGCACGCTGCCAGCGCTCGCGACAGAGCAGGCCTAATGCGCGCGCTGCCTCGCCATCGACCGCAGCCTGTACGTCATGAAATGGGCCGTAGTTTCTGCCGTCGCGTGCCACCCTCAGCGGGTGCGATGGCAGATGCTCGCTGGTATCCCAGCGCGCGCCGGTCAGGTCAAGGCCGCCGACAAAAGCGATCGCATCGTCGACTACCAACACTTTCTGGTGATGCGATGCGCCGATCGGATGCCGTGCATCGCTACAAAAATGCAGCCGCGGATGTCTGGCCCACCCGAGCCGGACGGCCGACAACCATTCGCGCTCCATCGCGTACAGCAGCACAAAATCCCAGTTCAGCAGCCAGGCCTCAAGGCCACGGCGCTCCGACAACAGCGCCTGAAGAAAGTCGGCCAGAGGTTCCGGGTAGCCATCATTGGCGCCGGACGGCACCAGGCGCATGCGGCTGTCGATATCCCAGGACAGAATGAAGATGCTGTGCCGCGCGGCGCGCATTGCATCGCGTGCAGCACGAAAATACGCATCGGCATCGACCAGCATCGCGAAGCGATGGGCATGCGCGACGCGCCAGCAATTGCGGCCGGCCTGCAGGACGGCGGGGGGATCCACCCGCCGACGTTAGTGAAAAAACTGTCCTTCCTGCTTGCGCTTATGCAGGAACTGCTCAAATTTCTCCGGGCGCACCGGTTCACTGAACAGAAATCCCTGTACGCAATCGCACTGGGTGCCCTGGAGGAAGGCCAATTGCTCGAACGATTCGACGCCTTCGGCGACGACACGAATCTGCAGGTCGCCCGCCAGCTTGACGACGGCAGACACGATGGCGCCGTCCTCGCGGTCCCGCGGCAAGTTGCGAATCAGTGCGGCATCGAGTTTCAGCGTATCGACCGGAAAGCGCTTCAAATACGATAGCGTCGATATGCCGGTGCCGAAATCGTCGACGCAGATCATCACGCCAAGCGTTTTCAGCGCGTCCATCACTTCGCTCTCGGATTCGCTGGCATTCACCAGTGCCGCCTCAGTGATTTCCAGCTCGATCTGCGCCGGCGACACCTGATAGCGGCCGATCGCGTCCTGCAACATGTCGACAAAGCCCGTCATTAGCAAATGCGAAGGCGGTACATTGATGGCCACTCTGAAATTGCCAAGGCCGTCTGCCTGCCACTGCGCGAGCTGCCGGCAGGCGGCATCGAAGATCCACTCATCCAGCGCCGCAATCAGCCCGCAGTCATCCGCAAGCGCCACCAACTGTCGCAAGGGCACGGGCTGCAGCAGCGGGTCTTTCGCGCGCAGCAAAGCTTCAGCGGCGATAACGTCCATGGTCCGCAAGTCGATCTGCGGCTGGAACATCAGCTCAAACTCTCCGCGCGACAGCGCCTCCCGCAGCCGTTCTTCCTGCTGCTGGCGCTCGTGCGCCTCGCTCAACATGCCCGGCGAAAAAACACGGTATCGATTGCGCCCGGTCGCCTTCGCCCGGTACATCGCCAGATCCGCCTTCTGCAGCAGGTCGCCGACTTCATTGCCATCCGTCGGATACAGAACGATGCCGATACTGGCGCCGCTGCTGATCGCTTGCCCATCCAGAATGCCGGGCTTGCCAAGCTCGCGCAGGATATTTTCTGCAATCGCTTCAGCAGCATCCTGCGACTTGATGCGCGTGAGGATGACCACGAACTCGTCGCCGCCCAGGCGGGCTACGGTATCGGTCTCGCGCACACATTCTTGCAGCCGCTGGGCGACTGCCTTCAGCAGCTGGTCGCCCACATGGTGACCGAGCATGTCGTTGACGGCCTTGAAGCGGTCAAGGTCCAGCAGCACCAGCGCACAGCCGCAGTTATCGCGGTCGGCGTTCAGCAAGGCCTCGTGCAGTTTTTCCAGAAAACGTGCGCGATTGGCCAGTCCGGTCAGCGGATCGTGATTCGCGAGGAAAAACACGTTCTGCTCGGCGATCCGGCGCTCAGTGTTATCGCGCATGATCTCGACGAATCCCTTCACGTTGCCGGACGCGTCATGCAGCGCGCCGAGCACGCCGGTGCACCAGAATCGCTGCCCGTCCTTGCGAACCCGCCACGAATCTTCCTCGGAGCGACCGTCCGCGATCGCTTGCCGCAACTTGCGCATCGGCTCGCCGCGCGCGTCGTCCTCTGAGGTGAAAAATGTCGCAAAGCTGCGCCCGAGAATTTCGTCCTTGCGAAAGCCGAGAATTCGTTCCGCGCCAGGATTCCAGCTGACCACCTGTCCGGCGCGATCGAGCATGAAGATGGCGTAATCGACAGTGCCCTCCACCAACAGCCGAAAATGCTCTTCTGCGCGCTGCAGCTCCTGAATTGCTCGGTGACTGTCGGTGACATCGCGGAACACGTCGACTGCGCCAATGATCTCGCCCGAACTGTTGCGTAGCGGCGCCGATGCGTGGTTCAGCGTGATCGATAGTCCGCGGTTGCGGTCATACAATGAGAGTTCATAGTTGGACACGCTTTGACCACTCAACGCGCGCGCCAGCGGATGCTGGTGCCAGACCCGCATGCGCGACTGCGCGCTTTGCTCGTGCACATGCGCGTCGCGCACTTGCGCCAGCCGCGTCAATGGCTCGTTAAGCTTCAACATCTGTTCTGCCGAGGGGTTCACCAGCAGCATCTCGCCGTTGGCATCGCAGACAATCACGCCCTCAGTCATGCTGTCCAGGATGGACTGCAGAATGCTGGTCTGCCGTTGCAGCGCCTCTTGCATCGCCACTTGCTCAGTGATGTCGGTGGCGGTGCCGATCAATTGCGTCACCCTGCCCTGCCCGTCACGATGGAAGGCCGCCACGCGCACCCGCATCCAGCGCCATCCGCCGTCGGCATGCCGAATCCGGTGCTGACTCTGAAAGACCTCATCGCTTCCCGCCTCGAGCGCGGCGGCGATCCACTGTCCGAATTCTGCATGGTCGTCCGGATGAACGAAATTCTGCTGATCGCGCAGCCGCCAGGACCTGAATTCCTCGACGGACCAGCCCAGCACCTCGACGATGCGCTCATTGCAATAGGCCAGCCGGTCAGCCATCCGGTCGAGGATAAAAATGATGTCCGGACTGGTTGCTGCGATTCTTTCAAAGTCACCGTCATTGCGGTATTGCGGCGTCTCCGGATATAGCGGCACGCCATGGCCGTCGCCCTGAATGATCAATGTCGTCGCCCCTTCAAAGATTTAACGGTGGTTTGCCGGGGCGTCAGCGTTACCCCGGGTGTACGTCACATCGGTCTAATTATCTTGTCGAAAGATTAACCAATTGATTTCGATTTGGCATCGTGAAAATTGCGGCTTTTTCGCAACTGCTGTTGAGCAAAGTCAATCTTCCCAACCATTCCAGGCAGCGAGTGAGCATCACATTCCGCGAAAGAAATTCGGGCACTGCTGCAAGCTTGTCGCTGCAGCGTTTGGCGATCTTCGGATTAAGATGTAGCCCCTTTAATCATCACCCGAAGAATTAATGCGATATCCCGTCATAGACAGCGTCGTTGCGCCCGAGGGCGGGCTGGAAGTATTGTCCCGCCAGGAGATCGCCAAGCTGCTCGACCGCAGCAAGACCGGCCTGCACGATATTTTCCGCAGCTGTGCGCTGGCCGTGCTCTCGTCCGGCGACTACATGGACGACGGTAAGGCGCTGATGGAGGCTTATCCCGACTTCGACGTTCGGGTCGTTCACCGCGAACGCGGTATCAAGCTTGAGCTGGTGAGTGCGCCCGCGGTCGCCTTCGTTGATGGAGAAATGATCCGGGGCATCCGCGAACATTTGTTCGCGGTGCTGCGCGACATCGTGTTCACCAGCGGCGAGCTCGCATCGCGAGAACCCTCAGATCAACATCCTCCGGTCGCCACGACCGACCTGGTGTTCCACATCTTGCGCAATGCGGGCGTGCTGCAGCGCACGCTGGCGCCCAACCTGGTTGTCTGCTGGGGAGGCCATTCGATTTCGCGTACTGAATACGACTACACCAAGCGCGTCGGCTACCAGATGGGCCTGCGCGAGCTGGATATCTGCACCGGTTGCGGCCCGGGTGCGATGAAAGGGCCGATGAAAGGCGCAGCGATCGGACATGCAAAACAACGCCTCGCCAGCGGCCGCTACCTCGGCATTTCCGAGCCGGGCATCATTGCGGCCGAGGCACCGAACCCGATCGTCAACAATCTCGTCATCTTGCCCGACATCGAGAAGCGCCTCGAAGCCTTCGTGCGCACAGGCCATGCGATCGTCGTATTCCCGGGCGGCGTTGGCACCGCCGAAGAAATCCTGTACCTGCTCGGTCTGCTGCTGCATCCGGACAATCGCGACCTGCCATTCCCGGTGATTTTCACCGGGCCGGAAGAGTCAGCCGCCTATTTTTCGCAGATCGATGAATTTATCGGTGCGACGCTGGGCGCGGAAGCGCAGGCCTTGTATCAGGTGGTCATCGACGATCCGGCGCGGGTCGCGCAACTGGCGCGCGAGGGCATACAGCGCGTTCGTGGCTACCGCAAGCTGCACAGCGATGCCTACTATTTCAACTGGCGCCTGAAAATCGAGGAAGACTTCCAGCAGCCTTTCGTACCGACCCACCAGGCCATGCGCTCGCTTGACCTGCACCGCAATCAGCCGGCACACCGGCTTGCCGCGAATCTGCGCCGCGCATTTTCAGGCTTGGTCGCCGGCAACGTCAAGCTGCAGGGGATCCGCGAGATTGAAAAGCATGGACTGTTCGAGCTACATGGCGAACGCGACCTGATGCAAAGAATCGATGCCCTGCTTGCGGCCTTCGTCGAGCAAGGCCGCATGAAGCTGCCCGGTGCGCGCTACGAGCCGTGCTACCGGATCGTGCACTGACGCTGCGGCATCAGCACAGCAACGCGCGCTGCTCGTCGGTCAGGTGACACCACTCGCCCTCACCGAGTTGCAGCGCGTCCAGCGTCAGCTGGCCGATCGACAACCTCAGCAGTGCCGTGCAATGGTTGCCAGCCGCAGCCAGCATGCGCTTGACCTGATGATATTTGCCTTGCTCCAGCACGATCTCCAGCTGCCGCTCGCCGACCTGCACGCATTCGCTCGCCGCCAGCGGCGCCGGCTCATCTGCGAGCTGGACGCCTGAGCACAGCGCGTCGATCAGCGCCGGCGTCACCGCGTCGGCCGTTGTGGCCAGATAACGCTTCGGCACATGCCGCTTCGGTGACGATAACGCATGATTAAACGCACCATCGTCGGTGAGCAGCAGCAGGCCCGTCGTGTCATGATCGAGCCGGCCGATCGCCTGCACGTCGCGCCAGCCGAATTCCTCCGGCAGCAAGGTCATCACGCTCGGATGGTGGCTTGGCTTGCGTGAACATTCAATGCCGGTCGGCTTGTTCAGCGCGATGTACAGGTGCTCGCGATAGACCCACTCGTCACCGAACAGCGTGAAGCGCAGGTTGTCCGTTTCGAAGCGCGCTCGGTAGTCCGTCACCGGGCTGCCGTCGATCGTTACGTCGCCATCGGCGATCAGTTGCCGGCACCATTTGCGGCTGCCGACACCTTGGGATTGCAGAATGCGGTCCAGAGATAGTTTTGCCATGGGCGGCACTCTAGCAGAAGCAGCGCCGCCCACGACGGTTGCCATCATCGCGCCGGCTGCGTGGGCTCGGTGAAACGCCGGTCTTTGGGACGATGAAGCTGCTCAGTGCCGGTCATCTCACCGGGCTCCGGAGCGCTTTTCAAATTATCGCCGCCGGATTGGCCACTCGAGTCCGGTGCTGTTTGCGCGCCACCCTGATAGGTACCGCGCTCGCCGCTCGTGCCGGGGCTGATCCCGCCGGGTTCGGCCTCGGTGTTGCCCGTACCGCCGGTACTGCGTCCCGTGCCTTGTGTGCGCCCCGTACCGGATGGCGTCCCCGACATATCTTCAGTACCCGTCGGCCCGGTCACGCCCCCCTCTGCGCCCGTCTGGGCACCGGATTCGCCACCGGACTGATAACCGGGCTGAGGGCCCGACGGGGTCTCTGACTGTCCATCGGACTGCATTCCCGATTGGCCACCGGACTGCATTCCCGACTGCCCTGCCGGCGCCCCCGTATCCCCCAGCGAACGAGCGCGCTGCTCAACATCCGCCGCACGTGCGGGGTCGGTGCTCTCATTGAGGCCTCCGCGAGACGAGGTTTGCGCTAATGTCCCTCCGGCAGCCAGCAACAACGACAAAAATAACGGTGTCCCAACGCGTTTCATCTGAACCTCCAGTCTTGATCTGAATCATTCATCGCGCGCACGAGCGCACGCCGCATGCCGGCCACGATCCATGGCGGCGCGACCGGCTTGCGAGTCAGACTGGGGAGGTCAGTTGTAGTTTCATCAATTCGAGCCAGCCGCTTGTGCTGGCTCAGTGCGGTCGAGCGCCGATGCTGCGGACGCACCGACGGCGCCAATGCGAACGTCTAGTTCGTCGCAGGAACCGGGTCGACAGACGGTGACTTTGGCTCGCCCGCACCCGGCGGCTCGGAGGCCTCACCGGCCGGTGCAGGGGCCGGCAACGCCGTATCTTCGACGGGCACGGTCACCGCCGCATCGACCGACGCTGCTGCAGGTACGGCTTTGCCCGACGCCGCCACACGTTCGTCCAGCAATGTCGCGAGATCGGCAAAGCCATAGCCGCGCGCAAAGTCGGCGGCCGTCATTCCTCGCTCGTTCCTGAGCAGAGGGTCGGCTCCCTCATCAAGCAGCAGCAACAGCGCGTCACGCTTGCCGCCGCGCGCGGCCATCATCAAAGGCGTTGTACCATTCGGCGACTCGGCATCGATATAGGCCGACTCGTCGAGCAAACGGCTGATAACCTTCGCGTTGCCGGACGCGGCCGCATAGTGCAGCGCTGTCCAGCCAGGCCGATTGATTTCCGCACCGAGATCGATCAAGGCAAGTGCCGTGGCCGTATCCGACAACCAGCAGGCGATCATCAACGCCGTGTCGCCGTTGCGCGACTGCGCATCGATTTTCAGCGTATCGATCGACAGCAGCAGCGCGATGGCCCTGGCCGACTTATGGCGGATGGCGACAATCAGGCTGGTATCGAATAATTCCGGCTCGATCGCATTCGGATCAAATCCGCGCGCCAGCAGTGTCTCCAGCCGGCGCACATCATCCGTTCGCAGCGCGGCGAACCACTCGTCATACGAGCTCATCTTCGGCCGCAGCGAGCCCAGCGCCCTCTCAAGTTCAGGGATGACTGCCGCAGCCAGCAAGCGTCGACGGCCAGGGTTCTGGAGGGTCTCTTCCATCGGCTAGTGAGGTACGCGAAACAGTGTGCGGAAATTATGCGTCGTCGCCTCGGCGATCGCCGACAGCGGCACGCCCTTCAGATCGGCGAGAAATTCAGCGACATGGCGAACGAAGCCGGGCTCATTGGTCTTGCCGCGCATCGGCACCGGCGCGAGATAAGGAGCATCGGTCTCGATCAGCATGCGCTCCAACGGCACAGCGCGCGCAACGGCCTGCAGCTCTTTCGCGCTCTTGAAGGTGACGATCCCTGAGAATGAAATATAAAAGCCCATCGCCATTGCCGCCTCGGCCACCGCCTGCGATTCGGTAAAGCAGTGCATCACGCCGGCAACGCCGCCATCGGCGGTACCCGCCTTTTCCTCGTGCAGAATGCGCAGCGTGTCTTCTGACGCTGAACGGGTATGAATGATCAGCGGCTTGCGGCTCTCGCGCGACGCGCGGATATGCGTCCTGAAGCGCTCGCGCTGCCACTCAAGATCGCCGCTCAGCCGATAGTAATCGAGCCCGGTCTCGCCGATGGCCACAATGCGCGGATGCGCTGCCAGCCGCACCAGCGTCTCGACGTCAGGCTCGTCAGTGTCCTCGTAATCCGGGTGTACACCCACGGACGCGTAAATATTCGGGTGCGCCTCGGCCAGCGCCAGCACCTGCGGAAATTCCGGCATCGTGACGGCCACGCAGAGGGCATGGCTGACCTGGTTCTCTTCCATCTTGCGAAGGATGTCGGGCAGCCGGTCGGACAGCTCGGGAAAGTCGATATGACAGTGCGAATCGATAAACATGGAAAACGGAATAGCTCGGATCGCCCCATTTTACGCCGGCTCGGCGGCCCGCTGCCGGAACCACGTGGCCCGCGCTCAGACCGTATGGGTCGGCCGCGGTGTGCCGAGCGCCGTGCCTAGCAAGGCCTCGATCCGCTGGCGCACGCGAATGCCGCTGTCGTCCGCCGGAAATTGCACGCCGACTCCCGGCGTGTGATTGTGGGTCGCGCCCTCCGGCGTGATCCAGACAACGCGGGCAGCGACCGGATAGCGCGTTTCATCCTGCATCAGCGTCAGCAGCAGGAACACCTCATCGCCAAGCTGTGCGCTGCGGGCGCCCGGTACGAAAATGCCACCGTTTTGCAGGAAAGGCATATAGGCGGCATACAGCCCCGCGCGATCGCGGAAAGACAAAGACATCACCGACGGTCTCAGCAATTGGGCATCGGGGTTCGTCGCTGAGTCCGTCATGGGTAAATTCCGTTAGCTGAAATGATGTGAATATTCGATCAGCATTTGCTCGATGAAAAGGCGCGCCGACAGCGGATGATCTGCGACGGCCCGCCGTGACTCGGCGTCGCGTGCTGCCTGTTGCAGCCGCTCTGCCGTGACGCGCGCCGCCAGTCTGGCAAGCGCCTGCTGCTGATGCGGGAAGTAGCGTACCCTGCCGCTGAGCTTCAGCGACAGCAGATCGTACAACCAGCGTTGCTGCCATGCCACCAACTGAGCCAGCGCCACTTTTTGTAGCCGCTCAGCGACGACCAGTGCCGCAGTGGCGTGGGGGCTGGCAAGAAACGCGAGCAATTCGTCACGCTCGGCACTGTCGCCGCCCTGCGCGGCCTCAAGCGCCGCCAGCGGCGCACCGCCGAATTCAGCAAGCCAGCGTTCAGCGTGCGTCACGCCGTGCGCATTCAGCCATGCGAGGGCATCGGGCAGATCTGGCGCCGTCAACGGATACTTCCGGCAACGGGACAAAATTGTCGGCAACAGCCGATCGATGCGGTCAGTCACCAGCAGAAAAATCGTCTCCGGCGGCGGCTCTTCCAGGGTTTTCAGTAAGGCATTGGCCGACGCTGAATTCAGCGCCTCGGCCGGATACAACAGCACCACGCGCTGGCCGGCACGATGGGTCGACACATTCATGAACGCCGCCAACGCCCTCACCTGCTCGATGCGAATATCTTTCGACGGTGCCTTCGTCGATTTTTTCGTGCCGCCATCGTCCGCTTCCACATCGTCCGTGGCTTCGGTCTCGAGCGCATCGGGGCGAACGCGCCGGTAGTCAGGATGCGCGTATTGCCCGAACCAGCCGCACGAATCGCATGCGCCGCACGCATGCCCATCGGCCAGCGGCTGCTCGCACAGCAACGATGCCGCAAAACGTTCCGCGAACGCCACCTTGCCGATACCCTGCACACCATGAAACAACATGGCATGCGGCAGGCGCTCACGCAGCTGCTGTAAACGCTGCCAGTCGTGCTGCTGCCATGGATAGATACGCTCAGTGCCCATCGCCGCTCCGCATCACAACGCCGCGGCCAGCGCTGCCAGCTCAGCGCCGACCTCGTCCAGCGAACGGGTCGCATCGATCACGCGGATGCGCTGCGGATAGCGCGCGGCACGCGCCAGATAGGCATCGCGTACCCGATTGAAAAAATCATCCTGCTCGCGCTCAAACTTGTCCGGAGCGCGGCTGTGCCTGAGCCGTTCGCGTGCCACCGCCAGCGGCACATCGAACAACAGCGTCAGGTCCGGCTGCAGGTCGGCATGCACCCATTGCTCAAGCGCCTCAAGCTTGGCGATCGACAACTGCCGGCCGCCGCCCTGGTAGGCAAAGCTGGCATCGGTGAAGCGGTCGGAGATGACCCAGTCGCCGCGCTGAAGCGCAGGCACGATCACTTGCGCAATATGCTCGCGCCTTGCCGCAAACATCAGCAGTGCTTCCGTTTCCAGGTGCATGCTCTCGTGCAGCAACAGTTCGCGCAATGCCTCGCCAAGGGGTGTACCGCCCGGCTCGCGCGTGCTGTGCACTTGCAGCCCGCGCGCGCGCAGCGCATCGGCAAAGGCCGCAATGTGTGTAGATTTGCCGGCGCCATCGACGCCCTCGAAAGTGATGAATTTGCCTGTAGCCATGAAAATTCTGCGTCTATCGTCCGCGCTGATACCGGTTCACCGCGCGGTTGTGGTCATCGAGGTTGCCGGAAAATTCGCTGCGGCCATCGCCGCGCGCAACAAAATAAAGATCGCTGCCCGGTGCCGGATGCAAGGCCGCGTCGAGTGAACGGCGCCCGGGCAGCGAAATCGGTGTCGGCGGCAGGCCGCGCCGTGTATATGTGTTGTAGGGCGTATCCGCGAGCAAGTCTTGGCGCCGCAAATTGCCGTCGAAGGCCGAGCCCATGCCATAAATCACCGTCGGATCGGTCTGCAAGGGCATGCCTATCCTCAGCCGGTTCACAAAGACGGCGGCGACACGGGCGCGATCGGCCTCGTGTCCGGTTTCTTTCTCAACGATCGAGGCCATAATCAGCGCCTCATAGGGATTCTCATACGGCAAATCCGACGCACGCTTGCTCCACGCATCGTCGAGCATCTTCAGCATCCGCTGGTGAGCCTGCTGCAACAGCAGCAGCTCGCTCGTGCCGCGCTCGTACACGTAGGTATCGGGATAGAACAAGCCTTCCGCATTCGCAAAGCCGGGCGCGGTCTTTTCCAGCAGCACAGGCAGGGACAGCTCGCTGCTGTCATGGCGCAGATACCTCTGACGTGCAAGCTCATCTCGCATCTGCGCAAAGGTCCAGCCTTCAATGATCGTCAGCGATTCCTTGATAGTATCGCCGCGAGCAAGCGCATCGAGCAGGCTCAACGGCGTCATCCGGGCATCGATACGGTAGCTGCCGGCCTTCACGCGCGGCGTACCGATGCTGCGCGCCAGCAGCTCCATCAACATTGGCGATGCGGGGAGCCCGGCGTCATGCATTTGCCGCAGTGCGCTGCGCAGGCTGCTGCCTGCGGCAACATTGACCTCCATCGGCGGCTCGGTCGCCGATATCAGCGGTTGCCGCGCCCAATAGGCTGCAGCCGCTGCGACGATCACGACCAGAACGACCAACATCAACAAGAATTTTCGGATAACTGCCATTGCTTGATTCCCGTGCCGGGCGACGCGTTTTGTCGCACGCCTCTATAATTTGCCCGTAATGATAGTCGCGAAACCTCTCTCGCCCTGAATTCATGTCCGACTCTGTTTTATCCTGGCCCGATTTTCCGCTACCTGCACAGGTGGAGGCGGGCTTTATCAGCCCGTTGATCCATCTGGGCGTCATCAGCGCCACCGGCGATGATGCGGCTGATTTTTTGCACAACCAACTCAGCAACGATGTGCTCGGTCTCGATGCGACGCAAGCGCGGCTGGCCGGATATTGTTCGCCAAAGGGCCGGCTGCTGGCGACGCTGATGATATGGCGGGACGGCGACCAGATCCTGCTTGCGCTGCCGCGCGCCTTGCTCGCTGCCACGATGAAGCGCCTGCAAATGTTTGTCTTGCGCGCGAAGGTCAAGCTGTCCGACGTCAGCGACCAGGTGGCGCTGCTCGGCATCGCGGTCCGGCCAGGCCAGCTTGGTGAACTGCCCGGGGCACCGATGCGCCGCGTCGCTACACACGGCGGCACGCTCTTGCGGGTGCCTGATGCAGCCGGTCTGCAGCGCGCCATGTGGTCCGGGCCGTCGTCACAAGGGCGGCTCGCGTGGGAGCACTACGGGCCACAAGGCAGGCAGGCACTGCCGCCAGCGCCGGCCGCCTTATGGCGCTGGTCAGAGATCATGGCCGGCCTTCCACACGTGGTCGAAGCGACCCGCGAGCAGTTCGTGCCGCAGATGATCAATTTCGAACTGGTCGGCGGCGTCAACTTCCAGAAAGGCTGCTATCCCGGCCAGGAGATCGTTGCGCGCAGCCAGTACCTGGGCAAGCTGAAGCGCCGTACGCTGCTGGCTTTCTGCGACGACGATCTGGCGAAGGCCGGCGCGGAAGTGTTTTCAGCCGCCGATCCGGCGCAGCCTTGCGGCATGATCGCGAACGCCGAGCGCGGCCCCGGTGGCCGCATCGCCTGCCTGGTCGAACTGAAAATGGAATTAGCCGGTACCGCTGTGCATGTAGGCTCGGCCGAAGGCCCGTCGCTCAGCTTCGGCGAACTCCCTTACGCATTGCCGGCCACGGAATGACGGACGTATTCGTCTACTATCAGGTCCGCGCCGACCGCGCCGCCCAGCTCCGGCCGCGCGTGGCCAGCCTGCAGGCAGACATCGTGCAGCGCTTCGGTGTGCAGGCCGCGCTCAAGCGCCGGCCGGAAGAAAAACAGGGGCTGCAGACCTGGATGGAAGTGTATGTCGACGTGCCCGATGGCTTCCTGTCAGCGCTGCAGCAAGCCGCACAGGCCGCACAACTGCCGATCGACGGCGAGCGGCATAGTGAAATTTTTGTGGACCTCCCCGAATGTGCCTGATCGTCTTTGCGTGGAAACTGCTTCCCGATTGCCCGCTAATCCTTGCGGCCAATCGCGATGAATTTTTTGTCCGGCCGACGCAGCCGGCAGGCTGGTGGGAAGACCACCCGGATGTCTATGCGGGACGTGACCTGCAAGCCGGCGGCAGCTGGCTCGGCATAGATCGCCGGGGTCGCTTCGCCGCGGTCACCAATATCCGAAACGGCCGCGTCGCCAAGCTCGACAAGCGTTCGCGCGGCGAGCTGGTTGCCGACTTCCTGTGCAACGACAGCGACCCGCAAAGCTATCTCGAGCAGGTGCGTGAGCGCGCCGGCGAGTACAACGGATTCAACCTCATTGTCGGGAATGCCGATGCTTTGTATTGGATCTCGAATGCCAATGGCGCTTCGGTCCGTGCGCTGGAGCCAGGCATCTATGGCCTGTCGAACGGCACGCTCGATACGCCGTGGCCGAAATTGGTGCGCGCGAAGGCGCAGTTCGCCAGCCTGCTATGTCAGGGTGCGCCGGACGACGCCTATTTCGAACTGCTGTCCGATACCACGCGTGCGGCGGACTGCCGGTTGCCCGACACCGGCGTCAGTCTCGAGTGGGAAAGGCTGCTGTCATCGATCTGCATTGAATCTCCCGATTACGGAACCCGCACATCGACGCTGATGCGCGTCTGCGGCCAGGGCAGCGCCGAACTGAAAGAGCGGCTGATCCGCTAGCAGAAGACTCCGCGGTTGACGAGCGCCTATCGAGTCAGCGCAAGGCACTGACTCTTCAGATCGCGCGAAGCGATGCTGTAGCAATACGAGCGCTCACCCTTGACGCCGGCCAGGCAGAACTGCCTGGCGTCCGCTTCTCTCACCGCATAGCAGGCCGACGGATCGCTGCGCTCCCGCGCAAGGCACGCGTGTCGGGCATCGCTCTCCCGTACTGCATAGCAGCTGGACGACTGCGCCTGCGTCTGCGCCAGGCAGCTGCACTGTGCGACAAAGATAGCCAGCCAGCGCAAGGCTGTCATGGCAGCCGTGTCATCAACCGGTGTGGAATGCCGGCTTCCATGAATTCGTCGCCCTCTTCTACGAAGCCATGCTTGCGGTAGAACGGCAGCGCATGCGTTTGCGCATGCAACACCAGCCGGCCATAGCTCAGCCGGCGCGCCTCGGCCAGCAAAGCCTCCAGCACCTGTGAGCCTATGCCCTGCCCGCGCGCCGATTTGCGCACGGCCATACGGCCGATATGGCCGTCCGGCAGCAGTCTGCCGGTGGCCACCGCCTGCCCCTCGGCATCGTAAGCCACGGCATGAATGCTGACCTCGTCGCCTTCGTCCCATTCCAGCTCGGCCGGCACGCCTTGCTCGACGACGAACACCTCGACGCGCAACTCCTGCGCGTGTTCGCGCAAGCTGTCCCAGTCACCGATAGCGACCTGCAGGCTCATGATCCGACCGGACGCTGACGTTCCAGCGACACCAGGCGTTCGCGCCATGTCGGCGGCACCGGCTCGCTCTTGCGGATACGGCTGTCGGCGTACACGTAGGTCATCTCGCCGGACACCAGCAGATCGTCATCGCGAAAGATCTCCAGCGCGAAGCGCATGGAACTGCGTCCCAGCTCAGTGCAGCGCACCCCGATCTCCAGGTTGTCATCAAAGCGGGCCGGCGCGTGATACTCGATGGTTGCCTTGCGCGCGAACATCTCGAGGCCCGCCTGCGACTGCGCGATCACGTCCGGCAGGCCGGTGGCGCGCCAGTATTCGGTAAACGCGACATCGAAGTAATTCAGGTAATTGCCGTTGAAGACGATGGCCTGCATGTCCACCTCGGACCAGCGCACGCGCAGCGTATGAAAAAATAAAAAATTCTGTCGGGCCATGAGGTTCAGTCGATCAAAGATTCGGCGATCCAGCGATTCACGCGTTCCGGCTGCTCGTGCACGATCCAGTGGCTGGCGTCGGAAACACGGGTGATTTTCAGGTCATCCACAAAGCGGTCAAGCGAATCCAGCAGCACAGGCAGCAGCGCACGATCCTGTTCGCCCCACAGTATGCGCACCGGCACGCGCACGCGGAATGCTTGCGGATCGAGCGCCAGCGACTGCGCGCCCGGCTCGTTCATGGTCGGCGGATGGATGCGCGACGCGCGGTAATAATTGACGCCGCCACGTAGCCCGCGCGACCAGCAATCGTGATAGCGTGCACGCGTGGCCTCATCGAACCACGCCGCGCCCTCGCCCAGCATCATCCGCTCCATCACACGGAAATCGTCCTTGGACAGCGCCTGCTCAGAGCCTTCGGCGCGCAGCCAGTTCATGTACTGGCTGGCCGCCTGTTGCGCCGGGTCGCTCGCCAGCGCTTCGGCGAACGGCACGGGGTGGGTCGCGTTCACGATCAGCAGCCGTTCGACCAACTGTGGGGCCTGGATCGCCAGCTGCCAGGCCAGCGCGCCTCCCCAGTCGTGCGCCACGACCACGCAGCGCTCACGGCCCAGCCAATCGATGAATTGCTCAATATCCTGCAGCAGAAATTTGGCGCGATAGGCTGAGACATCGGACGGCTGGTCCGACAGGTTGTAGCCGCGCAGGTCCGGCGCCACCGCATCGAACGTGTCGCCAAAATGGGCCAGCTGCTGGTGCCAGGCGTACCAGAATTCCGGAAAGCCATGCAGGAAGAGCAGCAAGGGGCGTTCGCTGTTGCCGGCACGCGCAAAGTGCAATCGCGTGCCGTTCCGCAGCGTCGCAAAATGGCCGTCACTGACCGTCGCCACGTCAGGCTTCCTTCAGCCCGGCGCGCAGCTTGTCGCGCACATGCGGCGCTGCTTCGTAAGGATCGCTAGGGTTGCGGCCGCTGACGATATCCTGCATGCGCCGCTCGACATTGCCGAGCGCCTGCGGGTGCGAATAAATGTAGAACTGTCCGTCGCGGATCGCCTCAAAGGTGCGCTCTGCCACCTCGGCAGCCGTCACCTTGCCCGAAGCGACAGCCTTTTCCAGCACTGCCTGCGATACCTGTTGGCTGCGCGTCTGCGTGCCGCCCTGCACATCGCCAGGACGCACCCTTTCCGATTGGCTGATACCGGTCGGCACAAAATACGGGCACAGTACTGACGCACCGATCGGCGCCTCGACCAGCATCAGATCGTGGTACAGGGTCTCGGTCAGCGCCACCACCGAATGCTTGGACACGTTGTAAACGCCCATGGTCGGCGGCGTCAGCAGCCCGGCCATCGATGCGGTATTCACGATATGGCCCTCGTAAGCCGGATCCTTCTTCGCGCATTCGAGCATCAGCGGCGTGAAGATACGCACGCCGTGGATCACGCCCCACAGGTTCACGCCCAACACCCACTCCCAGTCAGCCTGCGTGCTTTCCCACACGAGACCGCCAGCGCCGACGCCGGCATTATTAAAGACCAGATGGATCGCACCGAAGCGCTGCATTGCCGCCTGTGCGAGCGCCTCGACCTGCTCACCTTTGCGCACGTCGCAGGTTTGTGCGAGCACTTCAGCACCGGCCGCTTGCAGCTCGGCCGCTGTCGCGTCCAGCGCTTCGCGCTGAACGTCAGCGAGCACGAGCCGCATGCCCAGCTTCGCGCCCAACAGCGCAAACTCACGGCCAAAGCCGCTGGCGGCGCCGGTGATGACGGCAACCTTGCCCTGAAAATCTTTCATGCGTTGTCCTCAGATCAGCTTGACGAGCTGTTTGCCAAAATTTTTACCGCGCAGCATGCCAATGAAGGCGTCCGGCGCAGCGGCCAGCCCCTCGGCGATGGTCTCGCGGTAGGCGATCTGCCGGTCGCCGACCAACTGCGCCAGCTCGGCGAGACCCTGAGGCCAGAACTCCATATGCTCAGACACGATGAAGCCCTGCATCGACAGCCGCATCGACAGCACCATGTGCAGGTAGTGCACCGGCATCAGCTGGCCGTCATAGCCCGCGATCATCCCGCACAGCGCGATGCGGCCGAACGGATTCATCCTCGCCAGCACCGCGTCCATGACCGCACCGCCGACGTTTTCGAACAGGCCGTCGATGCCGGCTGGCGCGGCGGCCTTCATGTCCTTGAACAGATTGCCGGCCTTATAATCGACACAGGCGTCGAAGCCGAGCTCGTTAACGACGTAATCGCATTTTTCCCGGCCGCCGGCGATACCGATCACGCGGCAGCCGGCGCGCTTCGCGAGCTGCCCGACCACACTGCCCACCGCGCCGCTGGCGGCGGAAACGGCGATCGTCTCTCCGGCCTTCGGGCGAATGATCTGGTTCAGCCCGTACCAGGCCGTCATGCCGGGCATGCCAACCACGCCGAGATAGGCCGACAAAGGAACGCGGCTGGTGTCGACCTTCTTCAGCAGGCTGCCGTCGGACACGCCGATCTCGGACCAGCCAAACATGCCGACCACCTTGTCGCCGACGTCGAATTTCGGGTGCCTGGATGCGATCACTTCGCCGGCGGTGCCGCCGATCATGACCTCGTCCAGCGGCTGCGGGGCGGCATAGCTCTTCACATCTTCCATGCGCATGCGCATGTAAGGATCAAGCGACAGGTAATGGTTGCGGACCAACAGCTGGCCCTCGGCGATCTCGGGGACCGACAGGCTTTCGAGCCGGAAGTTATCGGCCGCAACGCCCCCCTGCGGTCGGGCGGCCAGGACGATACGCTGGTAAGTGTTCATTAGTGTCTCCGGTGTCAGAGCTTCTCGGCCAAATCGAGCCGTTTCAGGTATTTAAAGGTGCCCATCGCCTTGGCAACGAGGCGTTCGCCGTCATGCAAATCAGCCTCGCAGAAGCACATCGTGGTCGACCGGTGGAATGCATGGCCGCTCGCGACGATACGCGTGCCGGGCGTACCGCCTGGCTGCAGGAAGCTGGTTTTCATTTCGACGGTGACGCCGGCGCGCGACTGCGGATCGAGCGAACGCCCGGCCAGCGACATTGCCACATCAAGCAGCGTCATGACAACGCCGCCATGCGTGACCTGCCAGCTGTTCATGTGGCGTGGCTCGAGTGTCAGCGCAATCTGCGCATGCCCCTCGTCCATGCCGAGAAATTCGACGCCGAGCTCTTTTAAAAACGGGATCTCGGTCGGAAACGGCTGCGGCTCGCCCATCAGATCAGCACCGCCGACACGCCGCCGTCGACTGCAAGCGTCTGCCCGGTAATATGTTTGCCGGCCATCGATGAGAACAGCAGCACTGCGCCCTTGAGGTCTTCATCGTCGCCCAGGCGTCGCAGCGGGGCGCGCTGTGCCGCCTCGTCGCCCATGCTGTCGAGCATGCCGCGCGTCATTTTGGACGGGAAGAAACCCGGGGCCAGCGCATTCACCGTGATGCCGTATTGCCCCCATTCGCCGGCCAGCGTGCGGGTGAAATTGATCACCGCCGCCTTCGACGTGTTGTAGCTGATGGTCTGCATGTGCGACGAGCCATTGCCCGCAAGGCCCGCAATCGACGCCGTATTGATAATGCGTCCATAACGGCGCGGGATCATCGAGCGCTTGCCGATCGCCTGGCACAGCAGGAAAATGCTGCGCACGTTCAGGTTCATCACTTTGTCCCAGGCCTCGATCGGATGATCTTCGGCCGGCGCTCCCCAGGTCGCACCAGCATTGTTGACCAGGATATCGACGTGGCCGAGCTGTGCCAGCGCCGCGTCGGCCAGCGCCTCCACGCCGGCCTTGTCTGCCAGATTGGCGGCACAGGCAGTCACGCGGCAGCCGCGCTGCTCGAGGTGGGCCACCGCCTCGTCCAGCTCATCTTGCTTGCGCGCGGAGATCACCAGGCGCGCACCCTGCTCGCCCAGCGCTTCGGCCATTTGCAGGCCCAGCCCGCGCGAGCCACCGGTCACCAGCGCCGTGCGGCCGCTGAGGTCGAACAATTCGCGGATCGAGTGCATGTCAGTTCACCTCGTAATCCATGCACTGGCGCGCGGAGCGCACCGCAGCGACAAAGGGCTTCAGCGCGACATGCTGCGGGTGGTTCTGGTAGGCGTCGAGCGCGTCACGGCTATCGAACTCGGAATACAGAACCACATCGTAGCTGCACTCCAGCCCGGGCTGCGCCAATGCGACCTCGAGCTTGCGCAGTCCGGGCACGATGCCCGCGCAGGCATCGAGCAGATCCTTCATGCGCGCGGCGTTCGCCGCCTTGTCCTGCCCCTCGGCATGCTCTTTCAGCTGCCACATCACGATGTGCTTGATCATCTCGGGAACGTCTTGATTAAGTTTCTTATTTATAACGGGTATGACTATCAGAACCACGCATCCTGCATATCGAGCGCCGTGGTGTCGAGCGACGCCAGCAAAGAAAGCTGCGCGTCCACTTTCGGCAGCTCGAACGCAAAATAGTAGATGAACGCCTGCCGCTTGCCTGCATAAAAATCGGCATCGCCGAGCGCCGCTTTCTGTGCAGCCAGCGCCTGCTCGAGCCAGATCCAGCCGATCACCAGATGACCAAAGGCCTCGAGATAGACCGACGCGTTGGCCAGCGTGACGTTCAGGTCGGCGGCCGCATGCAGAACACGGGTGACGTCGGCCAGCTTGCGCCAGCGTTCGCGCAATGCAGCGGCTTGCGGCAGGCTGCCCGCACGGTCAATGCAGGCTTCGACGCGCTGCGACAGCAGCGCAAATGCGGCGCCGTCGCGCATCACCACCTTCCGCCCGAGCAGGTCGAGGCCCTGGATACCGTGCGTGCCTTCGTGGATAGGATTAAGACGGTTATCTCGGTAGAACTGCTCGACCGCATATTCGCGCGTGTAGCCATAACCGCCGTGCACCTGGATGGCAAGATTGTTCGCCTCGAGGCACCACTGCGACGGCCAGGACTTTGCGATCGGCGTCAGAATATCGAGCAGCAGCGTCGCCTGCGCACGCGTCTGTTCATTGTCGGCCGTCTTCTCGTCGTCGACCAGCCGCGCGCAATACAGAATCAGCGCCAGCCCGCCTTCGACATAGGCCTTTTGCGCCAGCAGCATGCGCTTGACATCAGTGTGCGCGACGATGGGGATCTGCGGCTTCGCCGGATCCTTGCTCTGCGGATGCCGGCCCTGCGGACGATTGCGCGCGTAATCGAGCGCATGCAGATAACCGGTGTAACCGAGCATGACCGCACCCAGGCCAACGGCGATGCGCGCCTCGTTCATCATGTTGAACATCGCGGCCAGCCCCTGGTGCAGCGTGCCGACCAGCCAGCCGACCGCGCCGGGCTGGCCTTGCGGCGTGTGCTTGCCCTCACCGAAATTCAGCAGGCAATTGGTGGTGCCCCGGTAGCCCATTTTATGGTTCAGACCGGCCAGCACGACATCATTTCGCTCGCCGACAGTGCCGTCTTGGTTCAGCAGGAATTTCGGCACGACGAACAGCGAAATACCTTTCACGCCCGGGATCAGTTTACCGTCCGGGCCGGGCACTTTGGCCAGCACCAGATGGACGATATTCTCGGAAAGCTCATGCTCCCCGCCAGAGATCCACATCTTATTGCCACGCAGCCGGAAACTCCCGTCTTGCTGTGGCTCAGCGCGCGTCGTAATGTCTGACAGACTGGAGCCGGCCTGCGGCTCAGACAGGCACATGGTGCCCAGAAACCGGCCCGCCAGCAGCGGTCGCACATACTGTTCGATCTGCTCCGGCGTGCCGCACTTGAGCAGCGTGTTCGCATTGCCGATGGTGAGCATCGGATACGCAGCAGTAGCGACGTTCGCGCCTTTGAACCACGCGAATCCCGCCTTCTCAACCACGCACGGAAGCTGCATGCCGCCGAACTCGGCATCATGCCCGGCCGCCATCAGCCCGGCCTCGCTGAAGGCCCTGAGAGCCTCCTTCACCTCGGGAATCACGCTGACGCGCTCGCCATCGAACTGCGGCTCGTTCTCGTCAGATGTGCGGTTGTGGCTGGCGAATTTGTCGGTGGCGATCTGTTCGCACAGGTCCAGCACCGCGTCGAAAGTCTCGCGACCATGCTCGGCAAACCGGGCACGCTGGCACAGAGACTCGGCGTCGAGCCACTCGTAGAGCAAAAAGTCGAGGTCGCGCCTCGACAGGATCATCGAAGCCATCGGGAACCGACCGATGGCGTCAGACGACTTCGAACAGGCCCGCTGCGCCCTGGCCGCCGCCGATGCACATCGTGACGACCACATACTTCGCGCCGCGACGCTTGCCCTCGATCAGCGCGTGGCCAGTCAGACGCGCGCCGGACATACCATACGGATGGCCGAGCGCGATCGCGCCGCCATCAACATTCAGCCGATCCATCGGGATGCCAAGCTTGTCGGCGCAATACAGCACCTGCACGGCGAACGCTTCGTTCAGCTCCCAGAGGCCGATATCGTCCATCTTCACGCCGGTCTGCTTTAGCAGCTTCGGAATCGCGAATACCGGACCAATGCCCATTTCGTCAGGCTCACAGCCTGCGATCGCGAAGCCTCGGAAGATACCGAGCGGCTTGCGGCCCGTTGCCGCTGCCGCCTTGTCGCTCATGACGATCGCGACCGACGCACCGTCGGAAAACTGACTGGCATTGCCCGCCGCGACCACGCCGCCCGGAATCGCCGTACGAATCTGCGACACGCCTTCATAGGTCGTGTCGGCACGGATGCCTTCATCGGCCGACACCGTCACTTCGCGGGTAACGATCTGTGCGGTGGTCTTGTCCGCCACGGCCATGGTCGTCGTGACAGGCACGATCTCATCGTCGAACCGGCCGGCATCACGCGCTGCTGCTGCGCGCAGCTGGCTCTGTACGCCGTACTCGTCCATCCGGTCGCGTGCCATGTTGTAGCGCTTGGCGACGTTTTCTGCCGTCTGTAGCATCGGCCAGTAAATCTCCGGCTTGTTCTTCTCCAGCCACGGATCCTTGAACATATGCATGTTCATTTCATTCTGTACGCAGGAAATCGACTCAACGCCGCCGGCGGCATAGATATCGCCTTCGCCAGACAGGATGCGCTGCGCTGCGCTGGCGATCGTCTGCAGGCCGGACGAACAGAAGCGGTTGATCGTGATGCCTCCGGTCGACACCGGGCAGCCGCCGCGCAGCGCCACCTGGCGCGCGATGTTCCATCCGGTGGCGCCCTCCGGGTTGGCGCAGCCCATCATTACGTCCTCAATTTGCGCGGCATCGATGCCGGCGCGCTCGATCGCTGCCTGCAGCGCCACGCCGCCCAGTGCGGCGCCATGCGTCATGTTGAACGCCCCCTTCCACGATTTGGCCAGCGGGGTACGGGCTGTCGAAACAATGACGGCATCGGTCATGTGAAGTCTCCTGTAATTTCCATAACGGTTTTGCAAGCCTCTCGGGGGCCGGTGGAGCATAGCATAGCGAGCGCACGACCGTGCTATTTTGCGCCGTCGCTGTAAGTTTTCGTAAGTTTTGAGCAAGGGACGCGTAAGTTTTCACTCCTACACTCGGACCCATTGAGGCAATTCCCCGCCCAATGGTGCCTTTAACAGAACGACGCTGACCAGGCGCGGCGCAGACAGCTGCACCGTCAGCCGCCGGCCTGCGTCAACAAGCCAGTGACGCTTTGTTAAAGGCATAAAAATAGAGTAAATAACTAAAGGAGACACCATGGCCAAGGCCCAGGCTTCATCGCGAGGCATTACGGCGGAAGAGCGAAAAGTCATTTTCGCCTCGTCGCTCGGTACCGTTTTCGAATGGTACGATTTCTATCTCTACGGCTCGCTTGCCGCCATTATCGCGAAGCAGTTCTTCGCCGGCACCGACCCGAATACCGCATTCATTTTCGCCCTGCTCGCGTTTGCGGCGGGCTTCCTGGTCCGTCCTTTCGGCGCCATCGTGTTTGGCCGTCTCGGCGACATGGTCGGCCGTAAATACACCTTCCTTGTCACCATCCTGCTGATGGGTCTGTCGACTTTCATCGTCGGCCTGCTGCCGAACTACGCCAGCATCGGCATCACAGCACCGGTCACACTGATCGCACTGCGTATTTTGCAGGGCCTTGCGCTCGGCGGCGAATACGGCGGGGCAGCCACTTATGTGGCCGAGCATGCACCGGACGACAAGCGCGGTGCCTTTACCGCATGGATTCAGACCACCGCAACGCTGGGCCTGTTCCTGTCGCTGATGGTGATCCTGGCGACCCGTACCGCCGTCGGCGAAGAAGCGTTTGCCGACTGGGGCTGGCGCATTCCTTTCCTGGTGTCGGTCTTCCTGCTCGGTATCTCGGTCTGGATCCGTCTGTCGATGAATGAATCGCCGGCCTTCAAGAAAATGAAGGAAGAAGGCAAAGTGTCGAAGGCACCGCTGGCAGAGGCGTTCGGCCAGTGGAAGAACCTGAAGCTGGTCATCCTCGCGCTGATCGGCCTGACCGCCGGCCAGGCCGTGGTCTGGTACACCGGCCAGTTCTATGCGCTGTTCTTCCTGACGCAGACGCTGAAGGTCGACGGCGCCACCGCCAACATCCTGATTGCCGCCGCGCTGCTGATCGGTACACCGTTCTTCATTGTGTTCGGCTCGCTGTCCGACAAGATCGGCCGCAAGAACATCATCCTGGCGGGCTGCGTTCTGGCCGCTGCATCTTACTTCCCGATCTTCAAGGCGCTGACGCACTATGCGAACCCGGCACTCGAAGCCGCACAGCTGAGTGCACCAGTGACCGTCGTTGCCGATCCGGCCGAGTGCCAGTTCCAGTTCAACCCGACCGGCACGAAGAAGTTCACCTCGTCGTGCGACATCGCGAAAGCGAAGCTGGCTGCAGCATCGGTCAACTACCGGAACGAAGCGGCACCGGCAGGCACGCCTGCAGTCATCAAGATCGGCGACAAGACGCTGCAGTCGTATAGCGCGGCCGGCCTGTCGAAAGAAGAAGCAGGCGCGATGGACAAGGAGTTCACCGACAAGCTGAAAGAGCTGATCAAAGGCGCTGGCTACCCGGCCAAGGCGGATCCGGCACAGATCAACAAGCCAATGGTGCTGGTGCTGCTGTTCGTGCTGGTGATCTACGTGACCATGGTGTACGGTCCGATCGCCGCCATGCTGGTCGAGATGTTCCCGACCCGTATCCGCTACACCTCGATGTCGCTGCCGTATCACATCGGCAATGGCTGGTTCGGCGGCCTGCTGCCGACGACCTCGTTCGCCCTGGTCGCGTTCAAAGGTGACATCTACTACGGCCTCTGGTATCCGATCGTCATCGCACTGATGACGGCAGTGATCGGCTTCCTGTTCGTCCGCGAAACCAAGGACAACGACATCAACGAACATTGATGTCCGCAAGCTCCGCAAAAACCGCCGGCCCGTCCGGCGGTTTTTTTATTCCGAGACGCTACGTGTCCGCTTTAAGCTGCTCGCCGATGTATCACGGCGACCGACAGATCGCCGTCGAATTCTCAAGCCCTGCCGCCGATTTTCTATTCCACCCGGAAACTTGTGTTGTAACGCCGTGACATTTTGATGCCTGTTGTCCGGGTTCGAATTGAGTTTCTGTGAGGTTGATCGTATCGCCCCCTACCTCTGCGGAACTTTTTTGATTAAATTCGGCTATCCGATAGTTAATTATTCGGCAACAAATACGCGGCGCGACTGCGATCCTCACCGGAGGAAGGACCATGGACATTGAATGGCTGGAGGATTTTCTGGTCCTGTCGGACTTGTCTAGCTTCACGCGCGCAGCACAAGCACGCAACGTGACGCAATCGGCATTCAGTCGGCGTATCCGCTCACTGGAAGACTGGATAGGCATCTCATTGGTCGATCGCGATACGGTACCTCCGCGACTGACAATGGCGGGACACCTGTTCCGAGACTCCGCGCGCGAAATGGTGCGGCAGTTGCATGACACGCGGATTGCACTCGGACATCGGAGCAAAGTTTTTTCAGGTATTAAGCTCTTTGTCGCGCATGCGCTCGTGCAGTACATCCTCCCAAGCTGGATGCGGCAGATCAACCAGCAAATCAGCGGGCTGAAGTTCGAGATCAATGCCGGCGAAACTTATGAAGGCATGGTCAGCCTGTCCAGCGGGCGCTGCGACTTACTGATGGTGTACCACAGTCCCATCGTACCGATGTCGATCGACGAACGCTTGTGCCCGTCCGTGACCCTGGGCACCGACCGGCTGGTGCCGGTCTGTAAGCCTGACGAAAACGGCACCCCAATGTATCGGCTGACCGAAGCCAAAATTCGCCACCTTCCACTTCTTGCCTACCCACCAGAGACATTCTTTGGCCGGATTTGCAACGGATTGATCCGCTTCCGGCCCAGCGACCCTTGCTTCAACGTCGTTATACAAAGCGGACAGGCGCGCATCCTGCACGCGCTGGTCAAGGAAGGCGCGGGCATCGCCTGGTTACCCGAACACGGCGTCAAGAGCGAATTGATCGGTGGCCAGCTTGCGCTGGCTGGCGACGAGGAATGGATCGTGCCTATCGACATTCGTCTCTACGCGTCGCACGAGCGCTCGCGTTTGCTACACGCAAATTTGTGGGAAAACATCCGCGAAATACATGACCAAAAACTCGCTGTTGGCTAGCCTGGCAGGCAGGTCGGTTCGAGAACCGTTCAACTCACCGATTCATCCTTGGCAAATAAATCAACCGGAGATCTTGCGTGAAAATTTTCCTCCGAGTGATGGGAAGCAAATTGCACGAACGGCTGGTTGCTGAACTTGCAGCCCTTGATTCGGCCTTTCCTCGCCAGGTCGGACCTGGCCGGCTGTTGTGCTGGCAGATTGAATGCATTACCGCGCCGTTCCGGCCGGATTACCTGGACAACTCACCGGCACGCGTGTCGGTGGTTCTGATCGATGCCGCGCACATCGCTATCATTGATGAATTATGGTCGCTTGGTGGCCGTGAATATGCGGCACTATGTTGCAGCAACAGCTACGACTGTCCGCCGGCACCTGTCATCCTCGTATTCGATCGCGAACCGCCAACTTCGGAGCTCGTTGAAATGCCCCTGTTCGTGAGCGATTGGGTCTGCGGCGAAGAGGCGACCCACGACCTCGCACGACGCGTGATCGCCTGCCTGCGCCGCCAGAAGCACCTGCAGGATGATCTTGGCGGCGGCATGCTGACGCTGAACGCCGAAACCCGCCGCTTGCGCTTCAATGACACCGATGCCATTCAGCTGTCCGCAGCCGAGGTACCGCTGGCCGAACTGTTCCTGACCCATATCGGTAGCGTCGTGCCGATGGAAGAGATTAATTTGCTTTTCCGCCTGGCCGGGCGATCGACCTCCGGCAGCAATGTCCGCGTCACCATCTTCCAGCTCCGCTTCAAGATCGAGCAGTTGACCCACCATTATTTTTCTGTCGTCTGTGCTTATGGCGAAGGCTATGTGCTGCGCGCTGCCCGTGGCCGAGAGATCCGAAGGCACTGGCCGCAGCTTGAAGCCAGACAGACGACTGCCACCTACAACAGTTACGACGCTTGCATCGCTTAAATCGCCGGCAAACGGAATCAGTCGGGTAACAGAGCCGCGCCGCGCCATGGTCGGCTTATGCCGGTCGGTCGAATAGTGGATACTGTCGATCTTGAATAATGCGAGCCTGTCAGACGCCATCGGCGCGGCGGGCAACCCCGACGTAAACCGGCGCAGATCAGCTACCTTGTCGCATACACCCATGATGGAAATTCGTCAAAGCCATGAGCGCGGCGCCGCCGATTTCGGCTGGCTGAAATCCCGCCACAGTTTTTCATTCGGTCAGTATTACGACCCTCGCCATACCGGTTACGGCCCCCTGCTCGTCATCAACGACGACCAGGTGGAAGGCGGGCAAGGGTTTGGTGCCCACGGTCATCGCGACATGGAAATCATTTCATATGTCCTCGATGGCGCGCTCGAGCACAAAGACAGCATGGGCAACGGCTCTGTGCTGCGCCCGGGCGATGTGCAAAGGATGAGCGCGGGCACCGGGGTTCGTCACAGCGAATTTAATCACTCGGCCACCGAACCGGTGCATTTCCTGCAAATCTGGATTCAGCCCGCACAGACCGGCATGTCGCCGGGCTATGAGGAAAAGCATTTCGAAGCCGATACCAAGCGCGGCCAGTTGCGGCTGATCGCATCGCCGGATGGTGCCGAGGGTTCGGTCCGCATCCACCAGAATGCGCGGCTGTATGCATCACTGCTCAGCGATGGTGACCGTGTCGAGCATGCCGTCATCGCGCAGCGTCGTGTCTATGTGCATGTTGTGCGAGGCAACGTGTCGGTCAACGGCACGCACCTGAACAGCGGAGACGCCGCAAAGATCGACAATGAAGCGACCGTCACTCTGAGCGATGCGAAGGACGCCGAGGTCCTGCTGTTCGATCTGCCCTGAGCGCTCGCCACGCCCTTGCAATCGCCGTCGCGGACGCAGCGGTCGCCGCGTAATGGCATAATCTCCGCTGACCTCCGGAAATGCGGCGTCCTGCGCCGCATTTTTACTTTGATCGACGGTTTGACAATTTCACATGCAGCACAACCCCGCCTCACGGACTTCCCCAACGCTGAATTACGCCGCCAGTTGCGACCTGCCGACGCCTTGGGCCACCTTCCAGCTGCACGCCTTCATCGAAGAAGGCAGCGGCAAAGAACATCTCGCACTGACACTGGGCGACCTGGGTAACGGCGAACCCGTGCTCGCGCGCCTGCACTCGGAATGCCTGACCGGTGACACCTTGTTCAGCCAGCGCTGCGACTGTGGCGCACAGCTCGAGGCCGCGTTGCGCCGCATCGCGGCCGAAGGTCGCGGCATCTTGCTCTACCTTCGCCAGGAAGGACGGGGAATTGGTCTCATCAACAAGATCCGAGCCTATCGTCTGCAGGAACAAGGCGCAGACACTGTCGAGGCCAACCATCAGCTCGGCTTCGCCGACGACCTCCGCAACTATGACATTTGCGCGCCGATGTTCCATCATTTCGGCATCAAGTCCTTGCGGCTGATGACAAACAATCCGCGTAAGATCAACGCACTGAAAGACCTCGACATCCGCATCGAACGGCTGGAGCACATCGCGACCAGCACGCGGCATAATGCACGTTATCTGGCGACCAAGGCGAAAAAGCTTGGTCACCTGCTGCCGACCGCACCCGCACACACCTCGGGCGACAACAAGTGATCTGACCGACGGGCACGGTCACGGCCCGATTTCATGCGCAAATAATGATTGGCAAGTTTGAGAAAGCTCAAATAACACCAAGCAAGCTGTCGTAATCTGGCAGCGAGGGACTTGCTGCAGTCTCCTCAAACTTGCCTAAATCCCCTTTTAGGCTTGAGCTCTCCCACCGGGAGAGCTTTTTTTTGAATCAACTTGTCCCCCGATGCGCGGTGCGATTCCTGTTGCGCCGCATCGTCATTCGGGTGGCCGCTGCCATTTCTCCCTTGCGCGAGCGGGCGCCTCCTGAGTATTGCGCCGCATTAGCGCCCTTGCCGCCCCGCCTCTGACGTAGTAGCGCATTACTACCCGGGCATCGCCCGCGCAGGAAATAATCATTCAAAGAATTAAAACTGGTATTTCGCCAGGCAGACAGCATCGGCCGTCTGACGGGGTCGCTGTGCCGAAGACGGCGCAGGCAGCATGGCTCCACTTGGCGGCGCCGTGCCCGGATCCGCATCACCAAAGGAGACTTTATCGACGATCGCCCGTCAACACACGCGTAAAAACTGGCAGTGAATACAAAAAAGTAAAGAAACGAGGAGACAAGCATGTCATCACCCCAGCAACCCAAACGCAGGCAATTTTTCAAAATCGCCACTGCAGGCACGGCCGCCGCTGCCGGCGGCGGTCTGCCTATGATGTTCATCCCCAATGCGGCACTGGCTGAGCAGGCGCTCGGTTCGGCTGCGTTCGCCACCCTGACCAAAGTCGCGCGCGACATCTTCCCGCATGACCGCTTCGACGATGCGCTGTACGCGAACGCCGTCGGCGTCTATGCAGATCAGGTCAAGGCCGACGCGCAGCTGAAGCAGCTGCTGCTTGACGGCGTCGCCAAAGTCGATGCCGAAGCACAGTCCCGCTTCGGCGCCCCGTACGCCTCAGTACCGGAGGAGTCCGATCGCGTACAGATCCTGAAGGCCATGGCCGATCTCAGGCATCCGTTCTTCATGAAGTTGCGAGGCGATCTTGTCGTCAGCCTCTACAACCAGCCGGCCGTCTGGGCCAAGCTGGGCTACCAGGGTTCGTCGGCCGAGTACGGCGGCTACATCAACCGCGGCTTCAATGACCAGAACTGGATGGGCGAAGCGCCGCACGCGTAATCGCCGACCACTGAACTGACAGGGAGAAAAACATGGCAAAAAAAACATTCGGTCTCAGTGACGAGGTCGTGGTCATCGTTGGCTCTGGCGCCGGGGGCGGCACACTGGGCAACGAACTGGCGCAGAAAGGCATCGACGTCGTCATTCTCGAGGCCGGAAAACGGCATGAGATCCAGGATTTCGAAAATGACGAATGGCCAATGTTCAGCAAAATCTCTTGGCTGGACAAGCGCACGACATCGGGCAGCTGGCGAGTATCGCAAGACTTCCCTAACCTGCCGGCCTGGATCGTGAAGGCGGTCGGCGGCTCGACCGTGCACTGGGCCGGCGCATCGCTGCGCTTCCAGGAGCATGAGTTCCGCGCGCGCACGGTCTACGGCGACGTCAAGGGAGCCAACCTGCTCGACTGGCCGATCACCCTCGCCGAACTCGCGCCCTACTACACGCGCGCAGAAAACAAGATGGGCACCACCGGCACCAACGGCATTCCTCGCCTGCCGGGCAATAACAACTACAAAGTACTGGCGGCCGGCGCAAAGAAAATGGGCTACCAGCATTTCCACACCGGGAATATGTCGATCAACTCGCGCCCGCGCGACGGCCGCGGCTCCTGCCAGCAAATCGGCTTCTGCTTCCAGGGCTGCAAGTCCGGTGCTAAATGGTCTACTTTGTATACCGAAATCCCGAAGGGCGAGGCCACTGGCCACCTTGAGGTTCGCAGCGACGCGCAGGCACTGCGCATCGAGCACGACCCCAAGGGCCGCGTCACCGGCGTGTTGTACAGCGACTCCAAGGGTAACCGCCACTTCCAGAAGGCCAAGGTTGTCTGCGTGGCCGGCAACTCGATCGAATCGCCGCGCCTGCTGCTGAACTCGGCGTCGAACATGTTCCGCGACGGCCTGGCGAACTCGTCCGGCCAGGTCGGCCGCAACTACATGCGCCACATGACGGGCTCGGTGTACGGCATCTTCGAGAACCCGGTGCACATGTTCCGCGGCACCACGATGGCCGGCATCGTCAAGGACGAGTCGCGCCATGACCCCAGCCGCGGCTTTGTCGGCGGCTACGAGATGGAGACCCTGTCGCTGGGCGTGCCCTTCATGGCCGCGTTCCTGAACCCGGGCGACTGGGGCCGCGATTTCTCGACGGCGATGGACGCGTACGACAACATGGCCGGCATGTGGCTGGTCGGCGAGGACATGCCGCAAGAATCCAACCGGATCACGCTGCATGCGACCGAGAAGGACCAGTTCGGCCTGCCAATCCCGAACGTGAGCTTCAGCGACCACGCCAACGATGTGAAGATGCGCGAGCACGGCTTCCAGCAAGGCAAAGCGCTGTACGAATCGGTCGGCGCCAAGCGCGTGATCTTCACGCCGCCGTATCCGTCGACGCACAACCTCGGCACCAACCGCATGAGCGCCAACAAGCGTGACGGTGTCGTGAACCGCTGGGGCCAGGCGCACGACGTCAAGAACCTGTTCGTGTCCGATGGTTCGCAGTTCACCACCGGCGCGTCCGAGAACCCCACGCTGACCATCGTCGCACTGGCGATCCGTCAGGCTGAATACATTGAGCGCGGCCTGCGCAAGGGAGCTTTCTGAAAATGAAAAAAACAGCATGGACCAACCCGGCCATGCTCGCCGCCGTCCTCCTCGCGGGGACGGCGTTCGGTTCGGCGCAGGCCGAACCTTTGGCCGGGGAAAAAATCTTCAAGCAACATTGCGCAGCCTGTCACGCGATCGCACCCGATGCCCCGATGGGCATGGGGCCCAACCTGCACGGCGTCGTCGGCCGCGAGGCGGCGAAAGTCGCGGGCTACTCGTATTCGCCAGCCTTCAAGAAAGCGCTGTCCGGCGAAAAATGGACGCCGGAATTGCTCGACAAATGGCTCGAGCAGCCGCAGGATGTCGCCAAAGGAACGTACATGATGTACCAGCAGTCCGACGCGGCCGTGCGGGCAGCGATCATCGCGTACCTTCAGACGGTTAAATAAACAGTCAAATAAGCGGTCTGAAAACCAGACCCGATCTGGAGCGAATGCCGGCCCGGTTCACGCCGGGCCGAGGGGGAGACTCTGCATGTGCGACATCTACACGAGTGCCGATCCGATTCATTATGAACAGCGTACCCGTTCGGTGCGCATCCGCGGCATGGTGACCAGCGTAAGGTTAGAGAACCTGTGCTGGGACATCCTGGCGAGGATAGCGTCGAAGGACAAGCTGACCACCAATCAATTGATCGGCAAGCTGTATGACGAGATCATCGAGCGCCAGGGACGAGTCGACAATCTGTCGTCCTTCCTGCGCGTTTCCTGCATGCGCTACCTGTCGTACGTCGCAGAGCAGCAGGAAAAAGACCATCTGATGATGAAGCAGTCCGACCCCACCGGCGGTGGCCGCGTGCGCCATATCGACAGCGCCCGCAGCGCCCGCACCTGACCCGGCGCGCCGGCCAACCCTTGCTGCGCCGGCGCAGCCGCACTACAGTGGCGGCTTTGTCCTTGCAACCCAGCCACTGATGACCTCTCCATTGCTGTTCACGCCGGCCACCTTCGGGCCGATCACCCTGCCCAATCGCATCATGGTCTCGCCGATGTGTCAGTACTCGGCCATCGACGGCAACGCCAACAGCTGGCACACCGCCCATCTGGGCTCGCTCGCGCTGTCCGGTGCCGGCCTGCTATGCGTCGAGGCCACGGCCGTCAACCCCGAAGGGCGGATCACGCCGAATTGTGTCGGGCTTTATAACAATGATAACCAGCAGGCGCTGGCAGGCGTCATCGGCACGCTGCGCGCCGCATCGCCGGTCAAGCTGATGATCCAGCTCGGACATGCCGGCCGCAAAGCGTCCAGCGCCCGCCCCTGGGACGGCGGCCAACAGCTGTCATCCGCTGACGGCGGCTGGGAGGCCGTGGCGCCGTCAGCGCTGCCTCACAAGGAAGGCGAGGCCGCACCGCGCGCGATGACCCGTGAAGAAATCGATCGCGTGATCGCCGACTTTGCCAGCGCCGCGACCCGAGCGCGCGAGCTGGGCTTCGACGCGATCGAAGTCCATGCCGCGCACGGTTACCTGCTGCACCAGTTCCTGTCGCCGCTGGCGAATGCACGCGACGACGACTACGGAGGTTCGCTGGAAAATCGCCTGCGCCTGACAATGCAGGTGTTTGCCGCCGTGCGCGAGGCCGCCGGTAGTAGCATGGCCGTCGGCGCCCGGCTGTCGGCCAGTGACTGGGTCGACGGCGGCTGGGACATCGAAGACTGCGTCGTACTGGCCAGGCGGCTGCAGGCAGCCGGCGCTGATTTCCTTGACGTGTCTTCCGCCGGCGTATCGCCGCTGCAGAAAATCACCATCGGCCCGGGCTATCAGGTGCACTTTGCCGAGCGCATACGGCGCGAAGTGACGATTCCGATCGTCAGCGTCGGCCTGATCACCGAGCCGCAGCAGGCCGAGGCTATCTTGCAGGCCGGACAGGCCGACATGGTCGCGCTCGCGCGCGCCTTCATCGCCAATCCGCGCTGGCCCTGGCGCGCTGCTGCCGAGCTCGGCGGCCAGCTGCAGGGCCATCCTCAGTACTACCGCTGCCTGCCGTCGGGCCATCCGCGGATCTTCGGCGACGTCACGACTAATCAGCGCTGAAACCGCAAGCCTGGTGCCGGCCGTCCGCGCAATCCATGCCGGACGGCCTTGATTGGCAAGCAAAAATTTTTCAGATCGGCGGGAAAAAGATTTCACCAGCAGCGGGCGGAATCCGGCAGAACACGCCCCCCAAACGCGTGGACAAGGGTTCGACCGTTCAATATGATGCAGGCTCCTGTTATATAACACCTAAGAGAGTCGGGGAGATTCATCATGTGGTCACAGGTTTATGACCCATTTAACAACATTTGGCTGTCCACCTTGGCAGCCGCAATTCCGGTCGTCGTCATGCTTGCGGCGCTCGCCTTCTTCCACATCAAGGCACACATTGCCGCACTCATGGGTCTGGTGTCGGCACTGGTCGTGGCGATCGTCGGCTTCACCATGCCGGCCGATACGGCACTGTCTGCGGCGCTGTACGGCGCGGCCTATGGCCTGTTCCCGATCGGCTGGATCATTTTGAATGTGATCTTCCTGTACCAGCTCACCGACCGCAAAGGCCAGTTCAAGGTGCTGCGCGAAAGTATCGCCGGCATCAGCGGCGACCGCCGCCTGCAGCTGCTGCTGATCGCCTTCTCGTTCGGCGCATTCTTCGAAGGCGCGGGCGGGTTCGGTACGCCGGTGGCCGTAACCGGCGCCATGCTGATCGGTCTGGGCTTCGCGCCACTGGCCGCATCCGGCCTGTCGCTGATCGCGAACACCGCGCCGGTCGCTTACGGCGCACTCGGCACGCCGATCATTGCGCTGGCCGGCGTCACCGGCCTCGACATGCTGCAGCTCTCCGGCATGGTGGGTCGTCAACTGCCGCTGTTCTCGCTGATCGTGCCGTTCTGGCTGGTGTGGGCGTTCTGCGGCTTCCGCGGCATGCTGGCGATCTGGCCGGCAGTGCTCGTTGCCGGCGCAGCGTTCGCGATTCCCCAATACCTGATCTCCAATTTCCACGGTCCGTGGCTGGTCGACGTCGGCGCCGCCGTGTCGTCGATGGTCATGCTGACGCTGTTCCTGAAAGTCTGGAAGCCGAAGAGCATCATGACCTCGGCCAGCGGCAAGTTCGAGGGCGGCAACCAGGCCGGCGCTTCGACGGGCGGCGGCCATGACTACTCGCGCAAAGAAGTAATGGCCGCATGGACGCCGTGGCTGATCCTGTCGCTGATCGTTCTGCTGTGGTGCATCCCCGCGTGGAAAAAGGCGCTCGACGGCATCTCGCTGATCAAGATCGAGTGGTCGCATCTGCATAACATGGTGCAGAAGATGCCGCCGGTCGCGGCCGTGCCGAAGGTCGAAGAAGCGATCTTCAAGCTCAACTGGCTGTCGGCCACGGGTACCGGTATCTTCATCGCATCGGTGATCTCGGCCTTCCTGATGGGCTACCGCATCCGTGAGATGCTGGCCGTCTACTGGGACACCGTGAAGCTGCTGAAGTACTCGCTGCTGACCATCGCCGCGATGCTCGCCCTCGGCTACTGCACCCGTTACTCGGGCGTCGATTCCACCCTCGGCCTCGCCTTCGCGAACACGGGCGTGCTCTACCCGTTCTTCGGCACCCTGCTGGGCTGGCTTGGCGTGGCGCTGACCGGTTCCGACACCGCGTCCAACGTGTTGTTCGGCGGCCTGCAAAAGACCTCGGCAGAGCAGCTCGGCCTGAATCCGGTGCTGATGGCTGCGGCCAACTCGTCGGGCGGCGTGATGGGCAAAATGATCGACGCGCAGTCCATCGTCGTCGCATCGACCGCGACCAAGTGGTATGGCCACGAGGGCGAGATACTGCGTTACGTGTTCTTCCACTCGATCGCGCTGGCCGCACTGGTCGGCATCCTGGTTACGTTGCAAGCCTACGTGCATCCGTTCACTCAGCTGGTGCACTGATCGTCACAGGCAAAGGTTGCCAACCCTAAAAGCCGTGCAGCGCCGACAGGCCTGCACGGCTTTTTTCTTGATCTCGCCCCCGCAGACCGTCGCGCGGCGCGCGCCGCTTGAGAGCCCGCAAGCGTCCTGTCGATGCATTTGCATTCGGCGCGCCGTCCCGAAAAGATGTGCGCTCCTTTTCACGCACAGGAGCGGACATGAATGGCATTACGCAATGGGGAGGCTATGGTGGACAGCAACTTGCGCCTCAGGGACTGTTCGGCAGCCTGCTGGGCCCGGTCGGCGGTATGATCGGGCGCGGCATCGGCGGCCTGTTCGGCAATGCAGGATTGGGCAGCCAGATCGGTCAGATGGCCGGCGGCATCGGCGGTAAATTTCTGCCCTTCTCTGCGGATCCGGGCATGCAGGCTTATGCCGATCCGCTCGCGCAGCAGCAGCTTCAGCAGCTGCAACAACTGCAGCAGCTCCAGCAGCTCCAGCAAATGCAGCAGCTCGCGCCGCAAGGCATGTTCGGCAACCTGATCGGCCAGCTCGGCCAGCCACTCGGCGGCGCCATCGGCAGCTTGTTCGGACAGTCCGGCCTGGGCAACCAGATCGGCGGCATCGCCGGCCAGCTCGGCCGCATGCTGCCCTTCCAGATCGACCCCATCCAGCAAGCCTACGCCCAACAGCAAATGCAGCAGCTCGCACCACAAGGCATGTTCGGCAACCTGATCGGCCAGCTCGGCCAGCCCATCGGCGGCGCCATCGGCAGCCTGTTCGGACAATCCGGACTGGGCAACCAGATCGGCGGCATCGCCGGTCAGCTCGGTCGTATGCTGCCCTTCCAGATCGATCCGATGCAGCAGGCCTACGCTCAGCAGCAGCAAATGGCACAGATGGCTCAGATGGGACAACTGGCGCCCCAGGGCCTGTTCGGCAACCTGATCGGCCAGTTTGGCCAGCCCCTCGGCGGCGCTATCGGCAGTCTGTTCGGCCAGTCAGGCCTCGGTAACCAGATCGGTGGCATCGCCGGCCAGCTCGGCCGCATGCTGCCCTTCCAGATGGATCCGATGCAGCAAGCGTGGGCCCAGGCCCAGCAACAACAACAGCCGTACGGCACCCAGGGGCAGCAAAACTACTCGGCAGGGCAGACCCTGCACTGATCCACCCTGGCGCTTTTGCGCTCGCGCGAGGCGCCATTCACTTCACCAGACAATGGCAACCATCCAGGGCGGTCCCGGTCGCGGCCGGTATCTCGTCAGCTGCAGCGACAGCGCGCGGCTGGCTCGCTTTGTCTCCGACACCGTCGCCGATCCTGCGCTTGAACTGCTGCACACCATCGGGCCGCAAGGCGCGCCGCACACGGCCGTTTACGACATGGCGCATGACACTGCCGCGCAGCTCGCGCAACGCTTTGCGGCCAGCGGCGATCTGAAGATCGAGCCCGACCGTCCGCTGTCCCTGTTCGGGCCGCAGCCCTGACTCCACCATTCACCTCGAAAGGATCTCCATGGCCAACAAGCCCGATACCGGGGGCGGCAGCGCCGCCGTGCCGGCCGCCGACGGCAAGCCGTCGACCCGCGATCTCAAACAGCGCAAGGGGCAGTTCATCGTCGCGCCACGCCGCCACCCCGGCATGCAGATGATGGGCATTGCACCGCTCAGCATGTCCGTGGTCGAGCAGGCGCTGAAAGAGTCGCCCGACATCGAGATCATCGACCGCGTCGGCCCTAAACAAGCGGTCGGCGCGCTCGGCACCGGGCTGGACGAAGGCGGCGTGCTGGTCGCACGCATGCATGAAGACAAAGCGCAGGCGCTGATGCTGCAGGCGCAGGGACAACTGATCGTCGAGCGCGACCAGCCGTTACAGCTGTTCGATGCCGACTATCCGCAGCCAGCCATGGTCAGCTACAACCTGCCGCTCGGAGGCGCCGCGTTCAGCGCCGAATTTCAGCTGATCGGCCAGGGACAGCCCGTCGAGGGCGCCGAGGTCTATCTGTTCGGCAGCCTGCTGCCCGTACGTGGCGTCAGCGATGCCAACGGGCGCGTGCGGTTGACGCTGCAAGGCGACAGTGCCGCGACCGTGCGCCGGCTGTACGTGAAGCCGCGCGCCGATTTCTGGAGCTTCTGGCAAGAGCGCCCCGACGTCAGCGACAGCGAAGTGAACATGGTCGCCCTGCGCGCGCTGTCCGACTGGCCCAGCCTGAAGAGCTTCCCTCAGCAGCAGCAGCTGACCTGGGGCCAGCGCGCGATGCGGCTCGACCAGCTGCCCAACACCTATCGCGGCCAGGGCATCAAGATCGCCGTCGTCGACTCCGGCTGCGCCAACAGCCACCAGGACCTGTCCCAGGTGAGCCACGGCGAAGACATCGTCAACAAGGCCACCAGCACCACCAGCTGGAATATCGACACCATCGCGCACGGATCGCACTGCACCGGGGTGATTGCCGGCCTTGATTCCGCCACCGGCATCCGCGGCTTCGCGCCCGATGCCGAGATCCATGCCTGCAAGCTGTTCCCGGGCGGGCAGATCAGCCAGCTGATCGAAGCGCTCGAATACTGCATCGAGCACCAGATCGACGTCGTCAATCTCAGCCTTGGCGGCGCCGAGCCTTCCGAGGCGCTGGAGCAGCAAATCGTGCGTGCGCGCCGCGCCGGCGTGGCCTGCATCGTCGCAGCCGGCAACTCGGGCGGGCCGGTGCAGTATCCGGGATCGTCGCCGAACGTGCTCACCGTCGCCGCCATCGGCCGTGTGAATGAATTTCCATCGGACAGCTACCACACGCAGACACTGACGCCGCAAGTCGATGCGAACGGCTTCTTCTCTGCACGCTTCAGCTGCTTCGGGCCTGAGGTCGCGGTCTGTGCACCGGGCGTAGCGATCACCTCGTCGGTGCCGGACAATAATTTTGCTGCATGGGATGGCACTTCGATGGCCGCACCGCACATCACCGGGCTGGCCGCGCTGGTGCTGGCACACCATCCGGATTTTCGCGGCACCGGCAAGATGCGCAATGCCGAGCGCGTTGAGCATCTGTTCCAGATCATCAAGCGCTCCTGCCAGCCGCTGATGCTTGGCGACCCGCGCCGTACCGGCTATGGTCTGCCCGATGTCGTGCGTGCCGTTGGTATCGGGCAGGTACAAGGCATGAGTGCCGGCATCGCTTCATTGATGGGTGCGGGCAGCCAGATCGGCGGCATGCCTGCGATGGGCGGTATGGGCGGCATGGGTGGCCATGCATTGGGTTCGCTGTTAGGCGCCAACGCCATGCAAGCGCTGGCCAATGCCTACCGTGAGCCGCCCGCTATCAGCCCGCAAACGGCTGCGCTCGGCATGGCCCTGGGCATGGGTGCGCTCGATCCGTATGCCGCCTATCGCGGCACGGTCGCGCCCGCTTTCCTGCAAGGTTACTGGTAGGCGTCGCCGCTCTCCCCCTTCGAGCGACGAGCCCTCGTCGCTCTTTTTTCGCGCTCATTGACGGAGCGTCGGGCGCGATCGCGGTAAAAATGCAAGCCGGCGATGTTGGAGCGGAACTTGTTGCCCATCGAGCAGTCATGTCGCTTACGCAAGGCAGTGATCGATGCTTGCCTTGTGCGCCATGTCCACCCACTGCCTTTATCGAGGAGCATCATGGAACATCATCACACCCACCACGCGCAGCCGCACGCGCTGTCATCGCAAGAGAGCTACAACCCGAACCGCCTGCTCGACACGCTGCGCGAGCGCATGAAACTGAAAAACGACGCGGCGCTGTCGCGTGCGCTGGAAGTCGCGCCGCCGGTGATCAGCAAGATCCGGCACCGCACGCTGCCGGTCGGCGCATCGCTATTGATCCGCATGCACGAAGTAACGGAAATGAGCATACGTGAGCTGCGCGACCTGATGGGCGACCGGCGCACGAAATACCGGCTCTCGGATGCGCAGGGCAAGCCCAAGCCGGCGATGGATGCGCCGTCACAAGGAACCAGCGAACATCACGCCGGCGGCCATACCCATTGAAAAAGGGCCGGCATGGCCGGCCCGACAATCCCGTGCGAAAGATGCACGTCAGAACACAACCAGGTCGCGCATGCTCTCGCCGGCATCGAGCTTGTCGAAGCCGCGATTGATATCGTCCAGCTTCAGACGCTCGCCGAGCAATTTATTGATCGGCAGCTTGCCCGCGAGATAGAGGCCGATATAGCGCGGCACGTCGCGCGCCGGCACGCACGAGCCGATATAGCTGCCCTTCACCGTGCGTTCTTCTGCCACCAGGCTCACCTGCTGCAGCGGCCAGTTGTGCTGAGGATGCGGCAGGCTGGCGGTAACGGTGGTGCCGCCACGCTTGGTCACGCGGTATGACAGCTCCATCGCCGGCACCACGCCGGCCATCTCGAACGCGAAATCCACGCCGCCGCGCGTGGCTTCCTTCACCTTAGCGATCGCGTCCGGATCGCGCGCATTCACCACGTGCGTCGCGCCAAGCTGCCTGGCCATGTCCAGCTTGCTGTCATTGAGGTCGATCGCCACGATGTCGGTGGCGCCCGAGGCCACCGCGCCCAGCAGCGCGCACATACCGACGCCGCCCAGGCCCACCACCGCCGCGCTCTGACCGGGCTGCATCCTGGCGGTGTTCACCACCGCGCCCACGCCGGTCAGCACCGCGCAGCCGAACAGCGCGGCCTCGACCGGGTCGATGTCCTGCTCGACCTTCACGCACGAACGGCGCGACACCACCGCATGCTCGGCAAACGCCGACACGCCGACATGGTGGTTCACATACTGCGCGCCCAAATGCAGCCGGCGGTCGCCCGACAACAGCGTGCCCTTGCCGTTGGCTTCCGCGCCCGGCTCGCACAGCGCCGGCCGGCCTTCCATGCAGGGCATGCAATGGCCGCAGCTCGGCACGAACACCAGGACCACGCGGTCGCCCGGCTTCAGGTCTGACACGCCATCGCCGACTTGCATCACGGTGCCGGAAGCCTCATGGCCCAATGCCATCGGCACCGGACGTGGCCGCACGCCGGTAATCACCGACAGGTCCGAATGGCACAGACCGGCCGCTGTCATCTTCACCAGCACCTCGCCGGGACCAGGTGCATCGAGATCGATCTCTTCGATGCGCAAAGGTTTGCTGTCGGCGAAAGGCGCCGGTTTATTCAGTTCATGCAGTACCGCGGCACGGGTTTTCATCGCTGCGCTCCGGGAAAGACTCAGGGGATCAGATCGTACGGCCGCCGTCGACCGGCATCTCGAGGCCGGTCAGGAATTCCGCGCCGTCGGTGCCGAGGAACACCGCCGCCGCCGCCATGTCGCGCGGCTCGCAGAAACGGCCCAGCGGAATCGTCGACACAAACTTCGCGCGGTTCTCCGGCGTGTCCGGCACGC
>JACCDT010048222.1_pt1 | contig 73402 bp, 52 predicted proteins | sample 7446291 | NCBI WGS metagenome assembly JACCDT01 (sample SAMN15323446, study PRJNA562643) | freshwater metagenome | isolation source: river surface water | place: USA:Blue River Watershed | collected 2017-08-17 | reverse complement strand
GCGCGGCCGCCGAGCGCGCCCTGTACTGCCCGGCGTCGTCGCAGGGCTGCGTGCTGGCGTGCGACGCGCGCGGGCGCAACTGCCACCGCTGGGGCCAGTGCAGCGAGACGCGCGCGTGCACGGCCACCGAGGCCGCGCTGCTCTGCAGCCTGTACGACCGCGACGCGCCCTCGCGCCCGCTGGCGCAGCGCAGCGGCGTCTACCGCGCCTCGACCGGCGACGCGCTGGCGCTGCCCGCGGGCGCCGCCGTGCACGCCTACACGCAGTCCTCCGTGTCGGGCTGCACGGCCGCCGTCGACCAGACCGTGGACGGGCTGCGTGTCACCGCGTCCGAGTGCGCCTACACGTGCGCCAGCCGCAGCCCCGTCACCGGGCTGTGCAGCACGTTTGTCTCGAACAGCAGCAGCGCCGCCGAGTGCGGCCACCCCGACCAGGTGGCGAACTACACCGTCGACGACCTCGGGATCACGGCGTGTGTCTGCCGCGGCGGCTGGGGCCCCTCGGCGCGCGGCGCGTGCCGCGGCGCGCTCGTGTCCACCAATGCCACCACCGAGGCCGCGCGCCAGACGCGCTGGGTCGGCGAGTACGCGCTCTCGTCCGTGCTCTCGTGCGACGGCGGCACGCCGCCCGGCTTCCCCGAGGCCACGCCGCTCGCGCTCTACGACTTTGAGTCGCCGGCGGCGCCGTGGTCCAGCCTGGGCGAGGGCGCCGGCACCGGCACGATGCGGCGACGCTCCGTCTCGGGCAACGCGTCCTACCTGGCGGTCGACGCAGACGTCGCCTCGCTGACCGCGGCCGCGCCGCGGTTTGGCGCCGCCGCCACGCTGGCCGCGAGCGCGACGCACGCGCTGGCGCTCGACTGGGTGGGCCCGCGGCCCGCGCTCACGTTCGCGTTTTGGTGGCGGCCGACCACCAATAACACCAACGCGTCGGCGGCGCTGCTGCGCAGCGCGACGGGCGCGGGCGCCGGCACGCCGCTGCCGCTCGAGCTCACGCACGGCGCCAACGGCACGCGCCTGATGATGGGCGTGCGCTGGGCGGGCAAGACCGCGAACCGCAGCGTCGACACGGGCGCGACGCTCGGCGCGTGGACGCACATTGCGCTGACCGCGCGCCTGGTGGGCGGCGTCATCCTGCCGGCGCGGTTCTTCGACGAGACTGACGAAGCGAGTCCGCTGGACTCGCGCGCCGCCTGCGGTACCATCGCCTTGTTCGAGTTATTTGTCAACGGCGCGCGCGTGGCTGTGCTCGGGCCCGTGCGCCTGGCGGCAGACGGCTGCTCTTCGCACTTTATCGGCGGATTCGTGTACGCCGAGCTGGGATGCCACGTGGCGCCGCATAGCGAGCAGCCCGAGGGCGCGGCGCTGCTGGTGAGCACGGAGCCGCACAGCGTCACGTGGTGCGCCGCGCGCTGTGTCTTCCTGAAGTGGCCGATCGCCGTCGTCTCGGCCACCTACTGCTACTGCCGCACCGCCACCGCGCTGAGCTCGGACGCGACGGCGGCGACGTGCGCGCCCACGCGCGACGCGCAGGGCTTCCTGCGGCCGGCCTCGGACGCGGCGCAGGCGGTGCTGCGCGTCGGCGCGCCGCACGTGCTCTCGGGCCTGTACGAGTTCGGGCCGGCGGCGGCGGGCGCGGCGCTGGACGACGTGCGCGTCTACGGCGTGGCGCTGGACGAGCCCCAGGTGCGGGCGCTCTACGCCGCCGACCGCTTTGGCTCGCGCGCGCTCGAGCCGTCCGAGGAGACGTGCGCCGTCGTGAGCGCGACGTGCAACGGCGCCAACGGGTTCCCGGGCGCCGACGGCCGCCCGTGCAGCTCCAACACGGCGCGCGTCACCATCGGCGACGCGCTTGCGGGCGCGACGGCGCCCGTGTCGCTGCACAAGGTGCACGTGCACCCGTCGGCCGTGACGCTGATCAACATTTCGGCGGCCACCGCCGAGCAGCGCGCGCTGGTGGAGCGCCTGTGCGGCGAGAACGCCGTGGCCGCCGACGTCGACATCCCCGTGGACTCGAGCGGCGCGCTGCGGCTCGAGTCGGTCACCGGGCGGCGCACCACCTGCTACTGCCGCCGCACGCCGCGCCGCTGGTACACCGAGCTCGAGCGCTTTGGCTACAGCGCCGAGGACGAGCTGGGCACCGGCCGGTGCCTGTTCACGGACCGCACGCGCGCCTGCGACCCGGTGACCGAGTCGCCGCTGCTGCCGTGGGCGCAGCTGAACGCGGACTGCGCGCCGTTCGGCGGCTTCCAGTGCCGCGTGCTGTGCAGCGACGACACCGAGGCCAGCTGCACGCGCTTCATGCCGCAGGCGTGCACCGATCGCTTTATCGTCGGGGCGCGCTGCACGCCGTCGAGCGCCGCCGCGCTGTGCCCGCTGGCGCAGCTGGCCAGCGGGCCGACGCCCGAGTCGTTCACGTGCCGCGCCACCTGCATGTACGACTCGCGCGTCGCGCCGCGCGCCGCCGTGGCCCTGCAAAAGTGCGACAGCACGCAGGGCGCGTACGCGTGCGCGGCCACCTTCCCCACCGGCGCCGTCACGGCGCTGCAGATGGACACCACCGCCGTGTCGACCGGCGCCGGCAGCAGCGTCTTCACCTACTCGGTGCGCGCGTGCGCGGCCGGCGACCCGCTCAAGTTCTGCGGGCCGGGCGCCGTCGGCTGCACCAAGCGCTGCCTCAACGCCGTGACGGGCGACGTGTGCTACGCGATGGAGACGTGCACCTGCGTCGCCAACTGGGCCGCGCTCACGCTCGCGCAGCAGACCAACCTGCTGCTCAACGCGTCGGCCGCCGCGCTCGGCAACGTCACGCCCGTGCTGGTCCAGACCGCAGCCGGCGTGCCGTGCGACGGCGTCGACGCGGCGCGCGGCGAGGCCGTGGCGGCGTGCGGCAACTTTGCGCGCAGCTACTCGCGGCGCGTGTGCTCGGCCGCCGGCGTGTGCGCGCCCGTGTGCGACTGCATGCCCGGCGCCACGCGGGCCGTGCGCCTGCCGAACGAGCTCGAGGAGCCGCTGCCGTGCTCGGCCTACGTGCGTCCGTGCGACGGGCGCGACCACGCCACGCGCCTCTGCCAGGCCGCCGTGCCGCGGGGCAGCGCCAGCGGCAGCGCCTCGTACACCGACTGCAACACCACGTGCCGGCCGTTCGCCACGAACGCGAGCGACTCGATGACCAACGCCTCGATGCGCGACGTCTTTTGCGCCGTCGACCCTGCCACGTGCGTGCTCGACGCGTCGGCCGCGTCGGCCACGCTGGCCACGGTGGTCGGCGCCGGCGGCGTGCAGTACCAGGTGCCGGCCGAAAACATCTACACCATCCTCGACCGCGACGCGTGCAAGTGCGTCGCGACCGACACGGTCAGCGGCGACACCCGCAAGGTGCCCGAGTGCAGCCTCAAGGCGTCCTCCAAGCCCGGGTGCCCCTACGACCCGCGCACCGACGACCCGCAGATCCGCGCCTCCACGTGGGCGCTGCTGCCGCTGGCGCGCTCTGCGATCCGCGCCGACCCGCAGGTGTGCGCGCAGCTGTGCCCGCAGACCGCCTTTGGCGCGCCGGCGCAGCGGTGCACGGTGGCGGTGCGCTCGCGGGTGCGCAACACGCCGTTCACGGCCGACCTCATCGACCCCGTCTCGGAGCACGTCACCGAGTGCTCGATCGACCCGGCCGACGGCAGCATCAACAACACGTGCCCCGACCCGCGCCACTGGCGCCTCGACAACGACACGGGCCTGACGCGCTGCGTGTGCGCGTCGGGCTGCGCCGGCTGCACGCCCACCATGTCGCCGAACGCGACGTGCCCCGAGGACACGCCGCTGGGCCTGCAGGGCGCGCCGCTCTGCCGCACCGTGTGCCCCGCGGCCACCACCGACTGCATCGTGCGCCTCTCGACGGTGCCCGACCCCGACCTTTACTGCGGCACCGTCACCGGCGCGATCAAGTCCTCCGAGCTGCCCGTCACGGCGACCGACGTGCCGTGCGTGGTGGCGCAGGACGTGGACGGCACGCCGTTCTGCCGCATGTACCCGCTGTGCAGCGACGCGCCCACGTGCACGAACGTGACCTCGCCGGCCAGCAACTTTTCGCGCCTGCTCGAGATCACCCGGCTCGAGGCGCTGTTCACCGTCGACACGTCCAATATGACGGCCTTTCCGCTCGCCGTGGCCAAGGCGGCGTTCGTGGCGCTCCGCGCGCTGTGCAGTGACGCGGCCGTGGCCGGCGCGCGCGCCGCCCTCCAGGCCAAGTACGGCCTGACGGCGTACCCGGTGCCCGCGTCGCGGCGCTACCGCATCGCATGCGGCAACCTGGCCGTGGTGCCCGTGCTGCCCGACCTGCTGACGGGCTCGGTCACGCGCGGCGCCACGACCTACCACCTGCGCGGCCGCTGCTCGCTGGCGCAGGCGCAGCAGGCGTGCGGCCAGCTGGCCACGGGCTGCGAGCAGGTGGCCGGAATCGTCGACCTCGACACGTGCGAGTGCGGCCCCGGCGTGGTGCCGCGCGACCCGGCGCTCTCGCCGCACAACCGCGAGCGCTGCGTCGGCAAGGGCACCAAGCGCGCGTGCACGGCGGCCGAGTCGCTCGCCCACTGCGGCCTGCCCGGGCCCGTGGCCGAGTGCACCATGACGCTCGACTGCGCCAGCGAGGCCACGCGGCCGGCGTCGGTGCCCGCCGACCTGAGCCAGACCTACATGTCCACCGTCAGCGCCGCCAACGTGACGGGCGACGACCCGGGCGCGCGCTACTGCAACCGCTGGCGCTACAGCGCGCGCCGCCTGACGACGCTGCTCGCGGCCGCCAAGCTGGCGCAGCGCATGCTCCCGTCCGACCCGACGCTGGCCGTTCAGCCGACCGACTGCGCGCCGGCGGCGGGCCACCTGTTTGACGACTGGACGCACACGGCCGACTATGCGGGCGCCTCGCCTGCAGACCCGCGCGCGCACATGTTTGCGGCGCTGGTCGGCCACCGCGAGATCAACGAGAACTATGGCCTGTTTGGCGGGCTGAGCCGGATGGTGGACGTCAGCAATGGGAAGGTGATTGGAACGGCCGGACAGGGACGCACCCCGTTCTTCTGCCCGCCCGCTGGAAGTGACGCGGGCTTTGACACGCTTGCCGTGTTCCCGGTCTACTATGGGTACGACGTCGAGGAGCAGATCGACACGCGCGGCATGACGAGGAAGGCGCTCATGGACTGGGCGGCGGCCCGGTGCCAGAGGGATCCGATGTGTGGGCTCGTGGACGCCGGATCCACCGGTGTCGCGAACAACACGGTCCGCGTCGCACGGAGACCATTCGCGGTCGTGCGGGACACGTGCCCCGGCTGCAGCCGCGACACCCCCTGCAGAGCGCGCTCGGCCGGGCCAGCGCCCGGCTTCAACACGGGGGCGAACGTGGTGATGCGTCTCGAGCACGAGATGCGCACCGTCACTGGCGGAGCGTTGGAGGGGCGCGTCGATGCGTCCCCGTGGGGGGGCATCACCCGGTGCGGCGTCGGCGACGAGGTATGCCACGCGGGAGACTGGGTGGTCCTTGAGAGCACTGTGTACTTTGAGAACTTTCCGTCCGGCGGCCACCAGCGTTTCGCCGGGGACCTGTTCTACAGGCTTCGCGACCTCGCCGGTGTCGACCTGATGCCCGGGTCCCGCCGCGCGAGCACCGTGGTCGGGGTACAGCTCGCGGACCTCTACGCATACTGCCTCAAGGAGACCGCCTGCTGTGGCGTGTCCTACATCTCCAAGGACGATTTCTATCCAGTGACCGGGGTCCACGAGAGGGAGGCCTACGCGCCAGCCATCATTGGCTACCCTTGCCGGCAGACGCGCCAGGTCCCGAACCCAATCACCTTCGCCGACGTTTACGTCTACAATGGGTACGGCAGCTGCGGCCTGGGCCCGATCACCCCGGCCTACCAGAACGGGAACGCCTCTGCGGCCGAGATCTTTGGGTTCCGGCGCAAGACGCAGCCCGACGGCACCCTTCTGGACGGATTGCCCCCGGGCATCTTTGGCTTTACGACGCAGTACAGTGACCGGTCGAGGCTGGCCATCACGCCGCGCCGCACGTTCGTCGCCAAGGTGCGCCTCGGGCCCGACGGAAACCCGTGGACGATGGAGACGCTCGACGCCGCGCTCGACCCCTCGCAGAGCGACGCGGCCACCATAGAGATGCCGGCCGTGCCCGTGCCCGTCTCCACCCTGTCCAAGCCCCTGTCGCAGCACTCGCCTCCGGCGCCGGTGTTCCCCCTCAACACGTCGTACGAGCCCACGTCGTTCCGCGTCAGCGGGGCCTGCAACACCACCAACTCGTCCGCGAACTGCAGCGTCGTCTACACGCACACCATCCGCCAGGGCTACGCGGTGCTCGACACGGAGAACAATGCGGGCGGATCATCTGTGCGCGAAGCGCTGCGTGCCTATCTGCGCGGCAACCTCACGGGGCAGGCTGGACAGACGTGGCCCATCGGCACCACGGTGCGGTTCACAGAGGCCCTCACCGGGGACTCGGTGAACGGCGGCGTGCACCAGCTGCTGCTCAACGTCTCGAACGCGGTGCTGGCGCCCGAGCCAGGGGCGCCGACGCCCTTCCACACCTGCGCCGAGCTCAAGCCGCTGCCGTACGCCAGCGTGTCGGAGACGGCGCTGCGCGACAGCCAGCCCAACACCCGGCCGCCGACGTGCACCACCTACCGGTGGATGCCGAGCTGCACGTGCTACGCCACGCACGACCACCGCCGCGGCGCGCCCACGCTGGCGCCGGTGCGGCTCGCCGACTCGGTGGCGGGCTCGGCGTACAATGGCGACGTGCACGCCAAGATGCGCTGCGACGCGCTCCAGCTCCGGGGGCTGGAGCTCACCGGGATGGCGTGTCCCGTGTCGGAGGAGGGCCGCGTCTGCTCGGGCGTGACGCGGTGCGGCTGGGCCAATGCGACGTCCACCGGTATCGCCAACTGCTCGGCGGCCACCGGTCGTGTCCGCCAGAGCGTGGCCGCGTCGCTGGCGCAGCGCGACGCGCGCACCTACACGTCCGACTTTTTCGCGGTGCGCACGCGCAACACCTTTCTGGCGCGCGGCTCGCTCGCGCCCAAGCCCATCTACAGCGTGCTGACCGAGTGGGCCGGCGACGTGGTGGAGGGCGACGACGAGATCGCGTACGAGATCTCGGGCGGCGCGCCGCGCACCGTGGCCTCGTTCGACGCGCCCGCGCCCACCACGCTGCCCTACTGGATCAACGGACACCGCATGACGCGCTTCTCCGAGGGCGGGCGCGGCGCCGACTTTACGGCCGTCTCCAAGACCCTCGTCCGCGACGCGCTGCGTCTGCTCCGCGACACGCCCGTGATCCACAAGCGAACGGAAGACTTCCTGTACTACCACGGCGGGACTTACTGGACGCGCGACACGAGCACGTGCCGTCCGCTGAGTGCCACCGAGCTGCTCGGTGTCACACTCGGTCGGTCCAGTGGCACCCGGCCCTCGGAATCGAACGTCCTCTCCGACCTGATCAACGCGGCTGGCACTGGCCTGAAGCAGGTCCTGCTCAACACCAGTGTGACGCGGTTCACGCCCAGGAACGACACGTTCCGCCTTAGCCCGTACCTGATGGACATCGCTGCCGAGTACTCGGACGCCGCGCGCGCGGGCAGCAAGTGCCCCAACCTGCCGCTGCCGGTGCGCTACTGGTCGGACGCCGGCACCGAGCTGGCGGCGATTGTGGACACGTTCAACCTGCGCTACGCGCGCTACGAGCACGACGCGTTCTCGATGTGCCAGACGTTCGCCTGGAACCACTACTATGGCCTGAACACGCAGTGGGACAACCCAAAGACGCTGCACCGCGCGTCGCTGCCGCTGGACCAGTGGCACCTGTCGCACAAGTACCTGCGCTGCGGCGCCTCGTGGGGCCAGATCTGGCCCTTCCCCTCGCGACAGGACCCGCTGACACCCGACAAGCTCAACTTTAATGCGTGGCGGGCCGACCAGTTCTGCCCGCGCCTGCCGAGCAGCAGCGACTACGACGCCGTCGACCGGAAGACGTGGTACAGCCGCTTCATCGGCGGCCGGTCGCCGTCCGCCACGGGCGACCTGGCGCGGCGCGCGTGCGACGCCGTGCGCTCCCTGTCGGTCACGGCGGGCTCGTTCGCCCAGGGCGGGCTGGCCGACCTCTCGGCCGCATGCCCGTACATGGGGTGCGGCGGCTGCCCCGTGGGCCGCAGCGGGCCGGCGTGTCAGCACTACACGCCCTCGAACGCCGCGAGCTGGAACGCCGACACGGCCGTGCGCGAGGCGACGTACGGGCTGGCGCACTTTGGCACCAAGTGCCAGTCGCGCTACGTCGGCGACAAGGACGTGCCGCTGCTGGCGCCGGGCGAGGACTGCGGCACGATCGACACGAGCGGGCGCGCCGGTTGCGTAAACGGCGTGTACGACTGGCAGGCCGGCGCGTGCACCTGCGACGCCGGCTGGACCTCCATCTACACACTGGTCACGGCCGGCTACGTCACGGGCGCGTCGCGCGCCACCCTGGGCTGGGAGGAGTCGTCGCCGGGGCCCAACTCGATGTCGTACAGCAGCGCGCGGTACTGGCGCGACCAGGTCGCGTGGATGCGCGCGCTCTACGGCGGGCGGCAGGGCGCGCAGGGCGAGGGCGATCCGATCGCGAACGGCTACTACGCGTGCCTGGTGCCGTGGGACCCCGACGCCACCGTGCAGTGCGCGTACGGCGTGAACGGGACGACGCTGCCGCCGCGGCGCGCCGACTGCGAGGCGCGCAGCGGCACGTGCGTGGCGTGCTCGGGGCGCGGCACGTGCATCCAGAACCAGGGCTGTGTGTGCAAGCCGGGCTACTATGGGCTGCACTGCGAGTCGCCGATCAGCGACATTTGCCTGCTCGGCAACGGCACGCGCAACGTGCCGCAGCTGCCGGCCGGCCTGTCGAACGCGACGCTCTACCCGTGCTCGGCGCACGGCACGTGCGTGCTGGACCGCATCGACTGCACCAACGCCAGCTACCCGGGCATCGTGGCCGACAGCGTGTGCACGTCGGTGGGCATGTGCGCGTGCGTGCAGCGGCCCGGCTACGGGTGGGCCGGCGGCGACTGCAGCGTGCCGTACGTGCGCGGCCTCGACGGGCGCAACTACAGCAGCTGCGAGAACGGCGGCACGCTGCGCGCCGACCCGCCGCTGGCCGACCCCACCGGCGGTGGCAACGCCTTCTTTGACCTGGCGGCGATCGAGGTGGCGCACCGCGTGTGGTGCAGCTGCCCGTTCGGCTACGACGGGCCGCGCTGCGAGCTGTCGCTGTGCCCCATCGGGCCCAACGGCCTGCCGTGCAGCGGGCGCGGCCGCTGCGCCTACGACGTGCGCGTCGGCCGGCCGGGCGCCGCCTACTACACGTGCCAGACGCGCTTCAACGCCACGCAGCACAACACGTCGACCGGCTTTAACTTTCTGCAGGGCCAGTACATGTGCGTGCCGCCGGGCGGCTTCAACGACACGGTGCCGCCGGGCCGGTGGGGCGGCGAGGCGTGCGAGGAGGACCGCTTCCTCGACTGCGCCACGTTCGCGGCCGGCCGGTGGCACGTGTGCCGGCCGGTGGGCACAAACGTGCAGGCGCCCTTCCCGCCCACCGACGGCTGCGAGCGCGTCGCGCCCGGCGAGTACCGGTGCTCGTGCACCAACTATGGTCGCACCTACTCGGGCGCCAAGTGCGAGCTCGACGGGTGCGTGCGCCCCGGCACCGTGCAGCAGTGCAGCGGCTACACGTCGCTGTGCGTGAATGGGCGCTGCGACGCCGGCGACCCGTACGCGGCCGGCGGCTCGGAGCAGCCCGGCGCGAACTCGAGCGACCTCAAGCTCTCCAGTCTGCGCATCGTGGCGGGCGCGTACGCCGAGCAGGACTGGACGGCGTGCGCCGTCGGCGTCGACGCCGAGGGCACGTCCTCGTACGTGCGCACCGCCGAGGGCAACTACGTCTCCACCACGGGCAGCGGCGCCAATAACAATGGCGGGCGCGGCCGCTTGTACACGTGCCGCGACCCGACCGACGCGGCGTTCGGCCTCGGCACGAACGGCGCGCGCGGCTACCAGGGCGTGTGCGTGTACAATGCCACGTCGGCCACGGCGCGCTGCTACTGCCAGGACCGGACGACGCCGTGCGACACCACGCGGTGCCGCAGCTGCTGGTCGCAGTCGCCGACGACGTCGAGCACCGCGTCGCCGACGCGCGCGCCCACGTTTGCGTTCGTGGACTCGCCGACGGCGCAGCCGTCCCACCAGCCCACGGCGGCGCCCACGGCGGCGAACGACGGCTCGGGCTGGTCGGTCTCGTACGCGGTCGCGCAGCCGCCGCCGGCCAACGCCAGCCTCGGCGGCTGCCTGTACACCGACGCGCCGTTCGTGCTGTGCGTGGACGCGTCGGCGCGCGCCGGCGTCGCCGTGCGGCCCAACACACAGGACATGCCGGCGGGCGGCCACTTTTCCTACACGATCGCGCCCGACCCGGCGGCGGCGCTGGGCCTGGCGTTCGACCCGCCGTCGGGCCTGCTGAGCGGCACGCCCAACGCCACCGGCACGTTTGTGTTCAACGTCACGGCGCAGCTCAACCCGACCGGCGGCAACTTTACCAGCAACGTGACGCGCCGCTCGGTGCGCCTGACGCTGCGTGCGCTGGCCACGTGCGCCGTGCCGTGCGGGCCGCACGGCGACTGCGTGGTGCCGAACGCGTCGGCGCCGCTCGACGCCGTGTGCGTGTGCCGCGGCACCGTGTGGCGCACCGAGAACGCGTCGCAGCCGTGCGCCGCCACCACGTGCGTGTCGCCGACGCGCCCGCAGTCCGACACGGGCCCGTGCGTGTGCGACGACGCGCGCTTCACGGCCGAGTCGAACTGCACCGCGTCGCGCTGCCCGGCCTCGGACGCCGGCGTCGAGTGCGGCGACACGGTGCTCACGCAGGAGGTGCTGACGTCGCCGCTCGCGGTGCGCAAGTACAAGTACTGCGGGCTGGTCGACCCGGCCAACGCCAGCGGCGCTGTGCAGTGCACGTGCCTGTGGCCGTACGTGCGCAACGCGTCCACGGGGCTGTGCGACGCGCAGTGCGACCTGGAGCAGACGGCGGCGGTCGATGCCTCCGCGTGCATCTGCCGCGCATTCTCCAACCGCGACCGCGCCAGCGGCTGCCGCCTGCCGCACTGCCTGCACGGCGCGCCCATGGTCGGCGGCGTGTGCCAGTGCGCCTACCCGTTCGACTCGTCGCAGGCGTGCGTGGTGAATGGCACGACGATCGCCGCTGGCCGTTGCGGCTGCGCGGCGTGCGGCGCGTTCGGCGACGTGTCGTGCCCCGCCATCGGCGCGTACGACGCGCTGTGCCCGAACGGCACCGCGCCCGCGTGCGCGTGCCGCGGCGTGGCCAGTGGCGCGCGGTGCGCCGGCAGCTACTGCGACGCCACCAAGCGCGCCGTGCTGAGCGCCGACGGCACCACGTGCGAGTGCGGCGCCGGCGACCCGCTGCACGCGTACACGGGCATGTTTTGCAACGTGTCGCGCTGCGGGCCCGGCACGCCGGTGTGCGCGCCCGTCGACGCGAGCGGCGCGGTGCGCTGCCGGTGCGTGTGCCCGGTCGGCTACGCGGCCGGCGATGCCTTCTGCGAGGGCCAGTGCGCGGCCAACATGGTCAAGCAGGCCGACGGCACGTGCGGCTGCGACGGCTGGAACGCGCTGGCGCTCGGCAGCACCGGCACGTGGACGTGCTCGCAGCCCGCGTGCACCAGCGGGCGCGCCGACCTCTTCCCGCCGTACGGCCGCTACGGGTCGCTGCAGAGCTACTCGAACGGCACCAAGTACTGCCGCTGCAGCACGCCGTTCTGGCGCGGCACCTACTGCGAGCGGCACGCGTGCGGCGCGCACGGCCGGCCGGTGCGCCCGGCGGGCGCCACCTCGCAGCTGGCCGGCTACCTGGCGGCCACCACGTGCGCGTGCGACCTGAACACGACGCTGCTCGCCGACTTTTCCGCGCCCACCAAGTGGCTGTGCGTGCCGGTCGACTGCGCCGGCGGCGCCTTCAATGTCACCACGGGCCAGTGCGACTGCCCGGGCAGCCCCGACCCCAGGTCGTGCGCCAGCGGCACGCCGCGCGCCGTCACCACGGTGCCCGTCACCGCGGCGCCCACGCTGGCGCCCACGGCGCAGCCGACGATGCGCCCGACCACCTCCTCGCCGACCTCGCAGAAGGGCGAGGGCCCGTTGACGCCCACGCCGGCGCCCAGCAACGCGCGCTGTGTGGTCGACCCGGTCTCGCTGCAGTGTGTGGCCACCATCGACGGCAACGGCACCGCGGCGGCGGCACCGACTGACGACGGGAGCGGCGCACCCGGCACGCTGACCGTGCCCACGGCGGCACCGGCGCAGGTGCCGACCGCGTTTGTGCAGGCGTCGACGTCGGCACCGACGCTAATGTACGTGCCGACGGCCACGCCCACCGAGGCGCCGTCGGGCGCGCGCGACACGTCGTCCGCGAGCCGCACGGCCGTCGTGCCGGCGGCCGCTCTCTTCCTCGTACTGTACGCAATCGTGGCAGCACTCGCAGACCTTTAGTGAATCGGTAAAGGACGGGTAGCTACCCCTTGGCCGCGTCGCTTCCAAATACCTCCTTGTAGTGTTTTCTCGTGTCTGCGCCGTATGCAGGCAGGTCGTCCTCGAACGAGATCCAGAGACGCGTCGCGGGTTGGCCCCTCGGCCGTGCCTCGAACCGGACATCGAGGCGCTGGTCAGGCGGCGTGTAGGCGACGAATGCACCGACGGGGACCCCGATCCCGCCAAAGAACCGCTCTGCGAACGCGCGGATGGTGGGCATATCGGATAGTGAATCGGTTGGATCGGCGAAGTCAAGCAGATGGCTCCGGTGGTAGTAACTCAGCACTGTGTGCGGGCCAGTCCGCCCGTTGGGAAGGGCAATGTGCAGCTGATTGATGCCGTTGGGATACTCCCTCTGGTCGCCACGGATCTCAGTGGCCTGGTAGGTCGAAAAGTAGACAATGTCGTTGTACTCGACCTCCCTGGGGAAGTCGCTCGGTTGGCCGGGGTGCTGCTGCAGCCAGGTCCCGAGGTCTGCGTGAGTGGTCGGCGCGTGCTTGCTCTGGGAGACGATGCTGAGGGCGCGGGAAAATACGGCTTCGGCGCGTTCGAGACAAGCCGCATCCCCATACTCCGCGATTCGAGCCGGGTCCATCAGCGTCGGATCGACGTGTCTCGTGGTTGATTCGGAAGTGTGGCGCTTGTGCCTCCGCGTAGGCCCTCCTCTGGGGCGAGGGAATCGGAACGTTCCCGGGAAAGTTCGCGGAGGGTGGCCATGTGGCATGCGACTGTTCGCCCGGCGTGGACGGTGGGCGAAGGGGATCCATGTGCGTTTAGTCAGTGGATTCACATTCACACCGACTCGGGGCATGGAAGGGATATGCCCTCCCCCGCGTCCACGTCCTCTTCCAGGTGCGTCACGGTGTCTCCCACAGGCGCTGGAGCGGACGCAGACGCACGCGTCCGGCGTCGGACCGGCTGCACGATGGTGTAGGAAGACGCAGGCGCATCAGACCTTGACGGGTGTCTGGTTGCGCGCGATAATGTCCTCGTCTGTGTATTCGAGCGGCTTGCTGACGAGGAAGGCCAGGCTGCGGTCCAGAGCGTCGGTAATGTCTGAGCACAACCGGTCAGGTTCAGGGCACATCGGTGACCAACCCTGCATGATGACCTTCGTGGCCTGAGCGACCGCGCGATCGCTATACAAGGGAAAGTAACCCCAGTAGATGGCCGATGCGAACTTGCGTTCGATGGCATGCCACACCACCGGGAGTGTGATCCAGCGACCGCCACCTGCCCTGACCTTGACGGAGAACTCCTTGTTGGCCAGACGCGCGAACAGAGCCCTGTTGGACCCGTCCGCCGACGTGGCCCCGTCGACTGAGACGTGCAGCACGTGCGTGATCGAGCCCGGGCTCGCCTCCAGTTTGTCCTTGATCAGCTGAATCATCTCGGTCCTGGCGTCTCGCGCCTTGGTACTGTGCGGGGCGGCAGCCATCGTGGCACCCCCAATTGTGTGCACCGCCCCCTGTACACGTACCACGGGTAAGGTCTTTCTGCGCTGTATTGCCCACAATCAGGGCGACTCGGGACACCACGCGAGGACAAAGGTGCACTTCTCGATCACTCTGTGCGGGTCGCTGCCGTCGGACACCGAAATGACCTCGCCATTCGCGTCCAGCGCACAGGCTTTGACCCTCGGGGCCAGCCGCTTCAGGTGTGCCAGGACGGTGTTCACGTCGACCGGGGTCGGGCCCACGGCCAGGAGACCGCGCGAGGGGCCGGTCTTGTGCCACACGACGAGCACCGTGCCGGACACGACGTTCCGGCAGAGCGCCTCGAGGAGCTTGCTTGCGCACTCTTCGAGCCCCATGGAGGTGGTCACCATCCCGGCGCGGTAGGCGTCCCCGAGCCGAGACTCCCAGTCCGTGGCGGACGACATGTGCCGGCTGTGCGTGTGCGGCCGACCGTATGGGTTCCCGAACGTATGCATCCGCGTGCATCCGACTGGACACGTGGACGTGCGGAAGACGGTCCCGGGCCTCGCCGTGTCCACGTGGATATGTGAATGCGCCTGTCCATTCTCCAACGCCCCTCCCCACCAGATCATGTCGTGGCCCGCTGCAGCGGAGGAGGAGCCGTACGCATTCGACATGGAGGAGGCGATCAACGCGGACTTTCGGATGTGGGAAGAAGACATGGTGAAGTCTGGCCGACCGTCCATGCGCACCGCGGCCGAGGTGGTGGCCGAGGTGGTCCGACTGGGCCGGCGGGCGTGGCGCGGGCAGGAATTCATTGTCGAGAGTGGCGACCGGAAGGTCCTGCTGCTGGTGCAGCGCATGTCGACGGACGAGAGTGTCTGCGAGCACTGCCGGCAGGTGCATCCCTTCCTCATTGTCCAGACGATCGCCTCGCAATCGCGCCGCAAGGGCCACGGCAGTGCGCTCATGCGCGAGCTCGCCGACGCAGTCGACTCGGGCCTCTCGCATGGGGGTGTCCTCCTACAGAGCTGTGTGACGACTGGCTCGGTGCGCATGGCGAAGAAGCTCGGCATGACGCCGTGCACCGGCGACGCGAACTCGTTTGTGTTGTGTAGGCGTCGTGGGAGGGCTGAATGAAGCACGTGTGCCCCTGTAGATGTACCATGTATTAATCCAGAGGGTTCTCGCAGTCCCCGCCGTTCGGGGCGCACAGGGTATGTGGCAGGACAGGGCGTCGGAGTCTCGGTCTACCGAGATGAGCTTCTCGATCGAGGAGCCGCGCGGCGGCGATTGGGGCCGGGGCTACGATGAGCGGCAGCGAGATCGTGTCCGCGCGAAGACGGTGTTTGACGACGTGGTTGCCGAGCTGACACAACAAGCGCGTGATATGGCATCCGCGCCGCAGCACTTCTATGCCGACGTCCTGCGTACCAAGCCGGGGCGGCACAGCGTCCGCACCCTCAAGGACATTCGCGAGGCGGTCCAGGGACGTGTTGGAGACATCCTGGGGGCCATGCACGGCAAGAGGGGGAGTCTCGTCCACGTGAGCGCCGACGCCCGCATGGTGGTCGTGCTCAAGGGCCACCGGATGCAGCTCTGCTTACGCGCCATGGGTGCCGCCCTCCGCAAGATCGTGGAGCTGAACGAGGCGGGGGTTTCGGGGCTCCTGCTGGGGTGGAATACCCTCGTGCTTCTGTCCCGCACCTTCCCGAACGAAGAACTGGACCGGGTCACACTGGCGCTCCTGCGCCCCCGCCTCCCCAGACACATGAGGGCGGGACTGCGTGCGTGCCTTCCATGGGTCACCTGGGACAATCCCCTGCCGTACGACGCAGAGCGCGCGGCCCACATTGACCCGTACGCACGGACGGACGACGGGATCGGCAATTGGTGCCATTACGCGTCCATCGAGTTTCGGCTCAAGGACCTCCGCGCGGTCTCCGCCGGGGAGACGGCCACGGTCGTCTTGTCCTGTACCAGCAGGGAGGAGGCCGAGTGGCTCGCCAATAGGATGCATCCGACGGACTCGGCCGCATTCATCGACCGAAACGGCCGATGGTTCGCGAGGTCCTCGAGCAAGCCGGTGGTGGGCTACCAGTCGCAACCCGGGATCTTTGACGGCGAGATGCTGGACGGCGCCCGGAGTCCGGTGGATTCGTGGTACCCGATTATGGCCACCCACAGCGATCACGCCCTGCTCGTGTCGCACGGGTTTGCACTCGCGGAGAAGGCGAACATGCTGAGCTCCGGATACATGGACGACCCGCAGCACCGCCTCACACTGGATATTAGCTACATGTTCTCGGTCGGTCGGTGGTACGAGTTCATGACGCTCCTCACGGCGCGCGACGACCGGATCCAGGACGTGGCGGACGAAGTCCTCGAGGTGGCGGACCTCTCGGGGATTGTCGTCGAGTACGCCGATGAATTTTCACACATGAAAGGCGAATAATCCCAGCCATAGAGGTGCACTGTCCCGCAGCCGGGCCGGGCCGGCAGGGACACCTGCCGCCGCACGGTATGTTGCACACGCATGCACGCGCACACACTAGTCACTCCCCACGGTCGACGCTTCTTGGATGGACACCGAGTCCGAGGAGGATCGCCGCATGTTTAGCAGGGACCTCGAAGAGGCGATCCGGGAGCTGACGCTGGACGCGAGGTCCATCGCCACCAGTCCGGAGCGGCACTACGCGGACGTCCTCCGTACACAACAGACCAGCATCGACTATGCGACACTGTGCGAAATGCGCGAAAGAGTACGGGAGCGGCTTCCGGGCATTCTGAGCAGCACTAAGATGCCGAGCGGCACGAGCGGGACCGTCCACGTGAGCACGGACCGTCGCATAGTGGTCGTGCTCAAGGACCACACGCGCGGCCTCTGCGAGCGCGCCGCGAAGGCAGCGGCCGAGATGATCGTGAACGTCGACAAAACGGGAGCCTCTGGCTTCGCACTGTGGTGGGGCATGATCGTGCTCCTGGCGCGCGAGGCACCGCTCGAGCGCCTGCGGGAGGCGACACTCGAAATGCTGCGACCACGCCTGCCCCCACACATCGGGGAGACGCTGGACGTGTGCTTGCCCTGGGTGACCTGGACCCACGCCCCGCGCGAAGAGTCACAGCCCAGCCGCTACCTCCATCCCGGCTACACGGAAGCTGACCACAGGCTGATGTCCGACACCCTCCTGGACATACAGAGGTCTTCGGTCGCCTTTTTTCATTCCAGAGTCAGCCGCGCAGTGGCGTGCGTCGTGCGCTGCGCAGATCAAAAAGAGGCGGAGTGGGTGGCCCATGTTTCGGGGGCAGCAGTGACGGCTGTCTTCTCGGACCACAACCACATGTGGTACGCCAGATGCGGGAGCGGCTCAATCATCAGTTGCACATGGGTCCCAGGAGTACTGGACCCATTCCTCAAGTCGTTCCTTCGGGAAGTAGAAGCGGACCGTCTGTTCCACTCGCTGCCGTCGATCCGCCTCCTAATCCCGTTCGCCCCCCACTCATACGAGAGCGCGAAGCAGGTTGGATTGATCGGCCCAGGTGACCTCGGAAGGCCAGACACCGTGATGGCCGAGTCGACCCACCTCCTCTTCGCGGACTCGGCGCACCACTTTATGGCGTTCCCCACCGAGCGCGACGACCAAATTCGCGAGAAGACCGGAAGGGTCCTGGGCCCGGACGTGGCTAGGATTGTTACCGAGTACGGCAACCCCAACGCGTACCGCGAATAAAGCTCTGGCGCTAAACACGTGTGGGTGCTTTATCGGAGGGCAACGCGAAGGAAGGCCAACAGGTAGAGAAGAACAGGCACAAGGATAAGCGCGAGGCCGTACCCAGAGCCCGATGGCCATGGCGGAGGTGCCTCGACCCACAGTACCCCATACCGTTGGATGGGACATCCGACTGGCACTTCTTTGAGGTAGATGGGGGCACCGTGCCCGTCGCGCTGGTCGATGTAGAGGGTCTCCCCAGGGCCACTAAGGTTCCCGTTCCACTCGTCGACGTCGCACGTCTCCGGGAAGGGGCGGCCCCGGACGACGCACACGCGTTGCCTCTGGGGGTTGCACTTGGAGAGGGCGTCGTTGGCCTTTGTAGACGACAGGCCGGGACAGTCCTCGATGTAGTAGTACCGCTTCTTGCCTTCGGGCACCAGGAGCTCAAGGTTGTCGAGGAGCTGCTCCAGCGTCTGTGCCATCGGGTGCGCTGAGCGAATGGGGAACGGGACGCGGCGCGTGCACGGGCCCGCCGTACAGAAGTAACCGGAGCGCGGGCGGGACGATCGGGCGGCCCACGGCCGGCATGCGCCGTGCGTAGGTACCCCAGGCCAGACAGGCACGGCAGGGGCGGGCGACGCACCAGACGTGCGGCGGTCGCTCGACGCGGACACGGCGGACGACTGCCATGGCGCGAACAAGCAGCGCGTCCACGGCGCAGAGGACGTCGGTGCACGTGGCGCACACGGGTCGCGCGACGCGTGTGAACTCGCGGCGCAGCATCAGCGCGCTGTGCCGCAGGATGGACGCGTCGGCCTGCAGCCGCGCCAGGGCGCACGGCGTGGCAGGCGTCCAGACAGGCGGCCCGTCAGGCGCCGCGGCGAGTCGGCCAGCAAGCATCGCGACCCGCTGGTTGAGCGCGCGCCCATAGGCCGGCCACTGCAGTCGCGAGCGCGCTGCCATGCAGCAGTCGAGCAGACGCGGTACGGCCAGAGGCGCGGCGGGGGGTGCAGGGTGGCGTCGGTGTCGTCGGCGGCGCTTGCGGTGCGCGCGCGGCAGCGGCGACGCGGGCGGGGTCTCGAAGCGGAGCGGCGACGTGGAGCGGCGGCCGCGCTCGCGCGGCGGCGAGGGCGTGGGACGGTCGGGGTGGTGGTTTGGGGGACGTTGCCGCTTTCCCGTGACCTCGCCCTCGTGCGACATGGCCCACCTACGTGTTCCGGGGAGTGACACGCGTTGTGCACCGGAGAGCAGAACGTGGGCGTGGCCATCGGCGGGGGGCGTTCCAGACCTCCGCATACGGTTTGTAGGCACGTGCATTCATCCACGGCCGCGTGGCACCGGCGACCACGTGACCGTGCGTTGTCGGATGTATGTTGGTCGCGACAGGGTCCCGCGCACACGCGCGCAAGCGGGATGAACGCCGATCAATGGAAGCTCTATTTTCAAAGGACACGGAACGACGTCGGGCCGTGCGCCTTCTGGCTTTGTGACCGGGCCAAGCGCGGCGAGCGTTCGCTCGGGGAGGCAGACGTGCCGGCACTCGAGAAGATCGTATCGGCTGCGTCAGTGGATCGCGACGAAGTGGCTGCGTGCGTGGCTCTGTGTGCCTGGATCGACGAGAAGCCGGAGCGCACCCGAATACTCGACAGGTGGTACGAGGTTACCAAGCGCCTTCTACTCGTGTACGACCCCGCCATAGAAAACCCCCCCGAGGCCCTGCGCCGCCACATGCGTAGCAGGTGTGCCGCCTTGCCGTGCGCGCGCACCGACGCCCGTCCACAGGGTCAGGGGCGCGGAGTTGCGCACGGGGAAGAAGATCGGGGAGGGCTCGTATGGCGTCGTATGCCACGCGACGTACAGGGGCAGCAAGGTGGTCGTGAAGGTGATGAAGCCTCGGAACACGCTGGCCGAGTTTGCGCACGAGGTCGACATGTCGATGCGGCTCACGCACCCTTGCATCATCGAGACGCTTGGCTGGAGCTGGAACGGACACGAGGCCGCCCTCGTGATGGGTCGCGCCGACGGTAGTGCCCTCTCCTTCCAGAAGGAAGGACGGCTCGACTCACTCGTGGCCAAGCTGCGCCTGCTGCTGCACCTCGCCGCCGGGCTGAACCACATGCACGAGTACCGCCTCGTGCACAGGGACATTGCGATGCGCAACATTCTGGTGCGCGAACATGTCAGCGGCGGCCACTGGTACCAGGGTCTGCTGGCAGACTTTGGCCTGACGCGCGAGCTGCCCGAGGACCTGGAGGGGGTGCCCTCGTCGGAGAGTCCGCCAGGGCCCGTGCACTGGATGGCTCCAGAATCGCTACTCAAGGGCGCCTACAGCCGTGCCTCGGACACGTACATGTTTGCCATGACGGCCGTCGAGCTCTTCACTGGCCGCATCCCGTTCGACGGCATGAAGCGGGAGCAGATGATCCCGTTCGTCCTCGGGGGAGGCCGACCGCCCCGCATGCCAGTGGACGTGTGCCCCGCTGAGCTCTCTGATCTGCTCGCCGCCTGTTGGGACGCCGACCCCAGCAGGCGTCCAAAGATGGACGAGGTCGTGCTGCGCCTGGAGAAAATGGTTGCGGAGAGACGGCCCGACGCCGCCGTCCCGCGCCCAGCGGCCGCCGGGCAACCCTCTGTGCCAGAGCCTACGCGGACCGCGGGGACGGAGCTCAAGGTCGTCGCAGAGGCATGGCAGCGGCCCGCCGCGCCGGGGCAGGTCGTCTCCACTATGCTGCGGGTCGGCGCGCGCCTCACCGTCTACCGTGACCCGGGCACGGGCGAGCTGTGGTGCCCCACGCTGTCGCCCGAGGGCGCGCCGGTGCAGGTGCCAGTCGACATCGTGGACAGGCCCCGTGGCGCGCCGGTCGAGGCGGCCCCGCGCGCCATCGCGCCGCCGCGGGCAGACGGAGACCCGCGCATTCCGCGGGGAGAGCGCTTCTGCTCCACGTGCGGCGACAGACGTATGCGGCTGGAGGATCGCAAATGCACCACCTGCGGCAAGCCGTTCGGCGCCCTCGAGATGCTCTCTGTGTGACGGCGGGAGGTGGGCCAATCACTTTAGTCCGTAAACTTTTCGCGGGTCACGCAGACGGGTCCATGTGTCGCAGAGCACCCATGCTATCTTCGCACGCCTCAGCCACGGGTGTAGTCCGCAAGGATGAGCTCGCGCTGGTCCGCGGGCAGCGGAAGCCTCTCGGGTATCACTGCGAATGCGTACACTGCACCGCCGGCGATCCTGAAGGCGATGGTCTCGATTCCATCGCCAAGCCGGGGATGCATCCACAGGTCCCCGGCTGTGGAGTTGTACTTGTCCGTGCAGGCGCCCTCCATCTCCACCAGTTCCTCGATGTCGTTGGCAGAGAAGGTGTGGCTGGGTTTCCGCCGGTCTATGGGGACGCCATTCGCCGAGAGGCCGAATGCGATTGGTTGAACCATGTAATAGACCCCCTGGACACGTTCCAGGAATGGAAGGGGTTCCCGCAGCACCTCGTTAAAGTACCGCCGCAGATCGACCAAGTGGGAGGCATTCGGCGGCATTCGGCCGCGCGACATGGCATCGCGCAGACTGGGTGGAGCTACCTCCACCTGCGTGACGGCGTGCTCGCCCTCGGTGACCCGCAGGATCTCCTCTTCCCACTTGTCTGCGATGATCGAGTTCCAGTCGTCGGTCGCCGCGTAGTCGGCGACGAGGGACGCGATCCCGCGCTCGCAGAACTGCTCCTCGGGTGGAAATATGCCGTTCGCGACACGCGATGCGACTTGCACGCGGGTACGGGCACCGGCCCGGCGGCGCGTGACGTAGAGGTAGTGTCCGATCACTATGAGGTGGTACCCGAGCGGAGCGAGGTGGGCGTCCGCCAGGTAGATCAGGTCCGCCTTTGGCAGGAACATCGGCCCGTCCAGGGGCTGCAGCACGAACGGGGTGAATCTGGTCGATCCCTGCTGCTCGGTGTACCGCTGGATCGCCCCGTTCGCAATACCCTCGGCCAGGAAGTGCGTCCACTCGCGTATCATGGGCCTACTGATTCGCTTGTGCACGAGGAGCGTGAACGTCTCGCCAAACGTGTTCACCAGCTGGTGCGGGTCGTAATCACCATCGGTGGAGACCCCGGTGTAGCCATGGAGAAATTTGACGGGTGGTACTGGATTGGCCGCGCGCCGGCGCTTGGGCGCTCCGTCGTCGGGGTCGCGGGATGGGAATGACATGTGTGTGCGACGGGACCTGCCAGTGCCCTCTAACATACACATGGTACTGTGTTGTACGAGACGGTCTATTACTCGTGTCGCCAGGCGGTGTCTGTTGCATTGCGGCTCGACAGACGCCTTCTGAGGGTGTCCAAACTCGGCACCTCGTCACTGCCGACGGGGTCTCCACTCGTCGCAGTTTCAGTTCCATGGTCGGTGAGCCGGTACTGCCTCAGCAGCTCCTCCTTCCTTCTGAACAACTCGCTCTCCTTGCGCACGTGCTCCATAAGGAATGACGGCGGTGCACCGAGATGGTCCGTGCGCACCGAGCCGCGCGCGCAGCGTGTACACTACGTGGGACAGAACTGTTGTATTGCCGAGACTAGGAGAGTTCGCGGTGATCACAACGGTACTAAGCGGGCACCGTGCACCGTATGGTACGGTACAGGAGGAACGTCTCCTCGCTGTCGAACCCCTCGTTGCCGAGGTGGACCTCCTGTCTGGGCACGCGTTTCTCGTAGGGGCGCGAGAGGGGGTGACGGATCAGACACACGTCGCCCATACACACGCGCTCCGCAAAGAGCGGATTGGGTTTCCCGGACACATTCGGCTTCCAGTAGAACGATGCGCAGCGCCTTCGTTTGGCCGTCGGCGCTTCCGGCCCTACAGCCACCTGGGGCGCACCCTCCGCCGCATCCTCAGCGAGTGCGCTGGACTTGCTGGCCTCGTCCCCTTCCTCGCCCGTGCCGGCCTCGTCCTTGCCCCCCTTGTCTTTCTTGTTACTGCCTTGCTCCTTGACCCCGTCCTCTTCCTCCTCCTCATCGCCCTCCTCCTCCTCCTCGTCGTTGCTGGACTCCTCCTCCTCCTCGTCGTCGCTGGAGACATCTTTCGTTCCCATGAGGGCTCCGTACGCGTCTGACGACGCCATGTGGGCATAGACTTCGCCATGGACAAAGTCGCCCTGGTCCCCGGATTGGGCTACGTAGCCCGTTTCTGGGTTGGCACCCACGAGAACAAGTGCGTCAAACAGGGCCTTGTCGATGCCGACGAGGGGCCGATCGTTGTCCGTGTACATGAATGAGCAGAGAACGGCAAACTTCTGGACGCCGGCGCTCCGGAGGACTTCGATGCCTTCACGCACGCACTTTGTGATGGGCTCGAGCTTTTCAGGGGACGGGACAACGGTCGTGGTGCCAAACCATGCGCTGGTCGCGCTGCGAATGTCATAGGTCACCACGAGCCGACGGCCCTTCGCGGGCTGCACGCGGTGCGCGACGCCGCGTCCCATGACGCACAGCGACAGCGGGGCCTCGTGGTCAAAGGCTGGCTTCCACGTGAAGAGATCCTCGCTGATCTCGAGGCAGTTGTGGAACGGGACGCCCTCGAGGGCGACCTCCAGGACGGCGGTGGCGATGAGATCCTCCTTCCCGTGGTCCGAGTCGATGTGCTCGGCAAAAAAGTCCCCGTCCTCGTACAGAACGATCTTGTGGGCGAGCAGTCTAAAGACGCACCCAAACCCCATCTTGGACAGGGCGTCGGCGACGAGCGGGGCGACACGGCGTTCTTCCGTCCCAACCCATGGGTGTCCGTCCTGGCCGATGAATGGGATCTCTCGGCTCCGGCGCAGGGCCGGGTCGTAGACGGTCTTGGTGTTCTTGCCCATGGAGGATGGCTTGGACATGGCAAGGAGCTCCTCAAACAAGGCCATCGGCACGGGGGCCGTGATCCGGCTCGAGTCGGGCACGGGTCCCTTCTTTCCAGACGCCTCGCGGCGCACCAACTCGATCCCTGGGTCCTTCTCACTGGAGTAGCAGACACCCCACGTGGAGGGGCAGAGGGGCCACTCGATAGAGTTAAACCCGTCGACGTGGACGGGGCAGCCTGCTTCCAGGCCGGGGTACATGCGCTCCGCGGCCATGAGGGGCGCTCGACTCTGTGGAAGAAGTGGAGCGCGCAACGCCGAGGGCGCAGTGGCGAGCAGTCCACGTGTCCCGGGCCATGTGGACGTGCGTATACGCATCGCGTGGACGCACGCGGCCCGGCCACGCAAACAGCGCTGTTCACTCACCCATGTCGGTCCGCACGAAGAGGCGCGCGTCGCGACGTGCCACGGCCAAGCGGAATGCCCGGTGGGAGGCCGAGATCGTGTCGTGCCTCCCTCCGGGCCTCGAGTGGGACACTCCGTACCGCGAGGCGCTGGAGATCATCCGTCCACTGGTGGAAGGCACATACTTTCGCCCAGTGAAGCGTTGCGTCACCGAGCAGCGCCAATTCGAGGCGCTAGCGGCTCTTGGCTACCGCGTGGTGAAGGTGGAGGACGAGCCATACACCTACAAGATCGACTTTGACGAGCAGCTCCGACTTCTCGCCGACTACATTGTGAAAGAGCGTGCTCCCTTGATCGAGGCACAGGTGCGCGAGATGGGCGAGGCCGTCGACAGGATTGCCCAGCGGAGGCTCACCGAGGGAGGCGCGGCACAGGAGGACACCATCGTGTCGGTGACTGAGGACACTGCGGCGCTGCGCCTCGACGGATGAGTTTATAAAGGAGAGCGGTCGTCATATGTGGGTCACTGAGGGCGCCCCCCGTTCGATGATTTGCGCGGGCCGGGCGGAACTGCGACGGCGATAGTAACCATGGGCGGGCCGGTGGCACTCCTGATGTGCGCATGGCTGGGCTACCATCGCGTGGCCGCGTGGACCGACCCGATCGACCGCGGCGTGGTGCCGTCGATCGACGCGGTGACGCGCGCCTCGGTGGCGCGCCGCACCGTGGACATGACGTGCGAGCCGGCGGACTGGGCGCCCGGCGCCGGCGCGCACACCTTCACCATCACGTCGGCCGACGGCTTTGGGCAGTACTCGGTGAGCGTGCGCTGCCAGAAGCCGGTGTGGTACTACGCGCTCGACGTCAAGTACTACGCGCCGGTCGACGGCAAGATCTACGTGTCCGACATGTGCATCTACCACGACGGCAAGGTGGTCAACCAGACCGTCTCGGAGATCCTCACGCGCGCCGGCCTCCAGTCGGTGGCGCACACGGCCACGGTGCAGGAGCACCACGCGCTCGCGGCGCTGCAGCGCGAGGCCCACCAGCGGCACCGAGCCGCGCTGCTGGCGGACGAGGTCGACGTCACCGAAACCCACACGGGCGCGCCGCGGGTCAAACACATAACGCCGCTGCAGAAGATGCACCGCGCGCTGAGCGCCTACCAGCGCAGCGGGAGGCGCCCGACGCTGCAGAGCATCGGAGACTTCTTCTCTGGCCTGGCCGCCCACGTGGCGTGCTCGGGCGTGGGCGTGGCTGGGTTTGACATACTGCTGTCGGGGGCGGCGTACACGGCCGGCTTTTGTGGCGGCGGGTCGCCGATCGACCCGGCCACCATCCGCGCGCTGCAGCAGGCGCAGGCCGACACGAAGGCGGCGCTGGACGCGCAGCTGGTGGCCACGCGCAACGTGTACAACGCGCTCAACACGTTTGCGTCGCAAGTGCGCGACCTGGCCGAGAACCAGGCGCTGATCAACGCCGGCGTCCAGGACCAGCTGCAGACGGCGAACGAGCGCACCACGGTGGCGTTCGCGCAGGGCGCCGCCGCGCTGCAGGGCGTGGCCACGCTCTCGACCTACGCCGCCAACCGCTTCGCGCAGCTGACGCAGTCCCAGGCGCGCACGCTCGACCTGGTCGCGGCGAACTCGAACCTGATCGCTGACGTCGCGGCGAGCGCGTCGGCCGACATCAAGGCGGCGTTTGCATACACGACCAACATCAGCTACCAGCTCTCGAACCAGACCGAGGCGCTGCGCCAGGACATGGTGGTGGCCATCGGCGAGCTGGTGGCGCGCGACTTTACGCAGCAGGCGCAGATACGCGCGCTGTCGGCCAGCGTGTACCGCCTCGGCGCGCGCTTCCAGGAGCGGCGCGCGCACACCAACGCGATCCTCGGCTTCGTGGCCACGGCGCTGGCGCAGGACACGGTGCCGTGGATGCGCGACACCGGGCTGGCGGCCCCGCTGGCGGCGTCGCTCGACTTTGAGGTGTCGCGCCTGCGCATCCGCTACTTCCGCGCGGGCGCCGACGTCAAGCTGCACGAGGACACGGTGTCGATCCACTGCGCGGCGGGCTTTGCCATCGACGTGCTGGGCACGTCGTCGGCGTCGAGCGACGTGCTCACGGCCGTGGGCCCCGACGGCTGCGAGCCGGGCGCGTCGTGCAACTGCTACTGGGAGTGGTCGCAGCTGCAGGAGTGCGACCCGCGCCCCGAGCTCTACCCGAACGGCGGCGCACTGGGCGCTGCCGACCCGTGGTTCTTCCGCAACCCGACCTCGCCCTTCCGCACCGAGTACGCCATCAACAACACCTGGTGCCTGGGCGTGTCGGCGCCGCTGGCGTACATCACCGGCTCGACGCGCACGCTGACGAACGCGAGCGCGATCGTCGACATGTTCCGCTTCCTGGGCTCGGCGGCCGTCGACCTGGGCGACGACACCTACCACGTGTCGGAGCTGTACACGAGCACGCACGGCTCGGCGGCGTACGACGCGGCGCTGGCCAGCGTCAGCTTCCTCGGGCTCACGCGCTCGACCAACCTGCGCGACCTGGCCATGGTGGTGTCGGCGATCGTGAACAACGGCGTCGACGCCTTCCCGTACCTGCCCGACGCGCTGTCGCGCCTGATCGACGGCGTGCTGCCGACGGACACGCACACCACCGACCAGACGTTCACGCAGGTCAGGGGCTCGATCGCGTCCTGCAGCCAGGCCTCGTTCATGGCCTACAGCCCCGAGTACGTGCCGGTGTACAACATGTACCCGGTGCGCGCCGTGGCCACCGCCACCATCAATCTGACCAACCTGGCCGACAACACGTGGACGCTGGTGCAGCCGCTGAGCGTCGACCTGAGCTCGGCGATGCTGCCGGCCATGCCCGGCCCGACGCTGGTGGTGGGCAACCCGCTCGGCGACTCGCTGCACCGCATCTACAACGTCAACCAGAACAGCATCTGCACGGCGCCGGTCGCCGCCGGCTGCAAGAACATGATTGGCTACCCGAACTGCCTGACGGACAATGCGCTGGGCGAGTGCACGCCGGCCGAGTGGTACAACCGCACGGCGCAGGGCGAGCTGTTCGAGCCGCGCGCCGGCACCAACGTGGCGTCGTTGTACCGGCAGACGATGGTGGCCGACGTCAACGGCATCTACCGGTGCGCGTCGCTCAACCAGGTCGGCGACCCGGCCTCGATGTGCGCGCTGCGCGCCAGGAACGACGTGACCAGCGGCACGCTGGACGGCGTGAGCGGCACGCTCGTCGCCATCAGCCCGCGCGACAGTGGGCGCTTCGTCGTGTCGGCGGAGCTGCCCGTGGGCCCGATCGCCAACGTCATCGTGTCCGACTGCCCGGTGGCCTACGCCACCGATGTCACGGCCAGCGGCATCGTACTAAACCTGCAGAACACGCTGATGACCGACGTCGTCGTCACGCTGTTCTTCCGCAGCGACTGCTGCACGCCGGTGCCCGACCCCATGGTGGGTGTGTCGGTGGCGGCCTCGTCGACGCTGCGCATCCCCGTGCCGCCGTGCATCAGCGCCAGCGGCGAGTGCCGCCAGCTGTACGTCGACGCCTTCCGCGCCACCAGCGGTGACGTGTGCGCCAACATCCAGGCCTTCAACCTGACCACGCCGACGGTGCAGCAGGTGGCGCGCGGCTTTGGCTCGGTGGACCCGTCGTACGTCACGCGCACCGTCGCCACCGCCGTGGACGCCACCGCCCTGGCCAACGCCAACCTCATGCTCACGGTCTTTGAGACGCAGCAGATGATCCTGGCGCGTCAGATCCGCCTCGAGAAGCTGCTCGGCCTGACCACGCAGGATTTCGGGAACGCGCCGACGTACGAGCAGATCATCCAGTCGGCCAACAACACGGCCGGGAATGCGACGAAGGGGGCCGCCGACCTGCGCGGCATCTCGTTCGAGGACTTTACGTCGCTGGCGGCCTACGTCAGCGCGCAGTCCGCCAGCTTTGCCACGCGCTTCGCCGACCTCACGGCGCAGGGCGAGGCGCAGCGCGCCGAGGCGCTGCGCCAGAACAGCATCTTTGACAGCAAGTTGCTGGCGCTGAACGACACCGTGGCGCTGGTCCGGAACGTGACCGACGTGGCGCTCGCGGTGCAGAACGCGACCAACGCGGCCCTGAACGGCCTGCTGGGCGGGCTGGTCGATGCCATCATCACGCTGAACGAGAACCCGCGGGGCAGCGTCAACCTGGGCAGCTTTGCCAGCCTCTTTGACGAGGCCATCGACGGCATCGTCGACACGGCCGAGGACGCCGCCGACCTGGGCAGGAAGGTCCCGGGCCTGGCCAGGGCGATGGCCACGTTTGCGGAGGACCAGATCGAGGAGGCGTTCGGCAAGATCGTCAGCCCGTTCGGCAGCGTCGCACAGACAATAGCCATGGTCATCGTCATCGTGATCTCGACCATCGCCTTCCTCGTCGTCCTCGGCCTGGTGTATGTCTTCCACAAGCAGATCTTCCGCAACTGCTGCAAGGGGAAGGGGAGCCATTCCTACGAGTCTGCGTCCACGACCGAATTGTAAAGAGCCAATCGATTTAGTGTGTTCAGTGGATTCACTGTGGCTTGGCGAGCAGCATCTCGCGCAGCTTTGCGGGCATGTCGGGCTTGCGGACGACCTCGGCGAGCGTGGTAGGGTAGCCCAGCGGGCTGCACGACTTGTCCGGGATGGACCAGGCGTCTTTGATCGACTTGAGCCTGTTTGGATCCTTCGTCTGCTGGGCATTGTTGAAGAAAAGGGCGATCAGCGTGTCGGGTGCCTTGCGATGGAGAACCACCACGCCCCACATGCTGACCATCGCACCATTGTGTGGCACGCGCCAGCCCATGAGCTGGTAAGAGATGTCGGTGCCGTCCGACAGCGCGACCGAGTGGGCGTGCTCGTGGCGGTCCTTGACGCCCTGGCCCTTGTACAGGCCCGTGGCCTGCATGAGGTTCTTCGAGACCTCGCCGACAAGATCGGCAGTCGCGGCCTCTGGCTTGTCCACTCGGAAGGCGACCTTTGCGCCAAACAGGCCGAGCGGGCGCGTCTCGCCGTCCTTGACGGTGGCCGGCCCAAACGTGCCCGTGCCGGGCCCGAGCACGTCCGCCGTGTCCATGTCGGCCTTGAGCTGGGCCAGGACCGAGTCGAGGCCGTCGGCGGCAACGACCTCCGTCTCGGCCGGCGGCTCGGGCACGGCGACAAAGCCCGTGGCGTGGTCGTCCACCATCTGCTCCTCGACCGTCGTCGTGGGCGGGGCTGGCTTGGGTGCGCGCGGCTTGGGAGGGTCAAAGCGCACCGACGGCATCTCGTCGGCGGTCGGCGACGCCAGCGTGTGCTCGAGGTGTTGGTGCAGCTCCTTCAGGTGCGACGTGACGACAAAGCAGAGGCACATGCGCCGCGGCGCGCCGCGAATCCGGACGCGCATGCCGCGCGTGACCTGGACAAAGGCGCGCGCCGGCACCACGCGCACGTCGTACTCGTCCAGCATGTCGGGCGTGGGCACCAGCACCTCGATGCGCGTGTCCTGCGAGGCCGCGTCGTCGCCCGTGTAGAGCAGGCAGCGAATGTTGTAGTTGCGCTTGCCCACCGACAGCTTGGTCCAGCCCGCCCCAAAGTCGACGACGCGGGCGTCCGCGCCCTCCGTCATCTCCATCACCTCGACGCGGAGCGGGGAGAGCAGGGGACCGACGTCCTCGCCCTTGGTGAGGGCGCGCGCCACCTCGGCGGCGGCGGCAGTGATGGTGCCGGGCTCGGGCTTGGGGATGCTCTTGGTCTGGCCCGCGATCAGGCACGCCAGACCGAGGGCCGAGTGGTCGGCCCCCTCCGGCAGCCCCGCGCCCTCGGGCACGACGTACGACACCGACGTGGTGGGCTTGTCGTCAGTGCCGCCGCGCTTCGCGCACAGGTAGTACACGGCCCGGTCCGCGCCGAGCCTGGCGACATCGAGCGGCTGGCTGGCGATCGCCTCGGCGAACGGCACGTTGAGGCGGTACCCGTTGCGCCGCTGCAGGGTGGACTCGTCCGGCAGCTGGACCAGCTTGGACGCCGTGCGGACCTGCTTGCGCCTGTCCGCGGCGGTCGGCTTCTTGCCCGCCCCGTCCTGCTGCTGCTGCTGTTCGGCCTTGGGCTTCGGCTTGGCCTTCTTTGCCGGCGGGGCCTTCTTGGGCTCCTCCTCTTCGGAGGAGGACGATTCCGAGCCGCCCGCCTCGCTTTCCCTCCTCTTCTTCTTCTTCTGCCTGTTGGACTTGCTGTCGCTCGACTTGCGGCTCTTGGTGGGGCGCGAGTCTCGCTTGGGCTTGCTCTTCTTGCTCTTCTTCTTCCCCTCGCCCTCGTCGTCATCCGAGGCGTCCGAGCCGCCGCGGTCCGGGCTCGGAGACCGCTTCCGGCCCCGCTTCGGCTTTTCCTCCTCCTCCGATTCCTCCTCTCCCTCGTCCTCCTCGTTCTTGCGAGAGCGCTTCTCGCTCTTCTTCCCTCCGTCGGCCTGTGGCGCGTCGCCGGTCAGGATGGGCTGAGAGGGTTCAAAACGGACCCGCTTCTTCTTCTTGGTCGACTGCTCGATCTCCACGGGGTTGTCGTCTTCGAGAACAAATTCCACAGACTCGGTCATCTCGGTGCACTGCGCGGTGTGGCGCTTGGGCTTTTGGGGACGGCGTCGGACGCGCACCGGCGTGCAGCAAAGCGTACCGCGTCCACGTGGACACGACACACACCCGGTACGCGGAAGGCCTGGCCACGAGGGGACCCGGACACCGGGTCCGTCCATGTGTCCCGGTCCACGTGGACGGACCATGGGACCGGTCCGTACCCGTGGCAGTGGCAGAGGCCCACGAGGCCCTGAGCCAGCCACGAGGGGTTAGGGGAACGGCGTGGACCGCGGCGCGCCGCACGGCGGGCAGTGTCACCGAGCAAGTGGATGGACGGAGGACGCGACAAGCACTACTAGGGCAGCGGGCGTGGGAGACACAACGAGTCGTTTATTATGCATCTGTTGGGTCCTTCTTGCTCACTCGGATACCAAAGCCGTAGCTGCCAGCGACGACATTTGCAGTGGGCTCTTCTGCCTGCACAAGTGGCAGCACACTTCTTTCTATGAACTCCGCGTCAACGTATTTGTCGTCCGGCCCCTCGCCCGTCGCCCCGCGGATGAGCTCGTACATGGCCGAGTAATGAAGCCAGATGCCGGTGCCCCCGGACCGGACAAACGACTCCAGACGGTGGAGTATAATAGCAGCCGCAATCCTGCGGTTATGCAAGTAGAACCGCTCCCTCTCCGATTTGACCCTCTCCCTTTCAGCCTCCGGTTCCCGTCCCTGTTCCCCTCGCACGTGCTCGAGGAGCCGCATCCCCGAGGGCGCGCCTTTCTGTTCGCACTGGGTGTCGGCCATGAGTGGGCGTTGAGCGTTTGCACGGGCAGGCCCCTGCGCGCAAAGTGTACCGAGACACGTGGGCCTCTGTCCGCATGTCCAGGGCTATGTGGCTCGCGTGGACATGCGGCCGACTGGTCACACGGTCGAGTGCCCATGCAGGCACCAGCTGGCCCCGGGGTACCGATAGGCACGTGCACGCCCAGGCGTCCATGAACCCGTGCGCGCAGGCTCGCGCCGACGACGCGTGCGGGAGGAGGAGGAGAAGAAGGCGCCCGTCGACCTCGTGCCGCTGACCGCGGCGATGCGCAGCCACGTCGCCGTGCTGCGGTCGGCCGGTGCCATCCGGTGTACGCCCGGCGAGTGGCGCGCGCGGCGCGGGAGGGCCGTGGCCGGGATCTCCAAGCCGCCGCCCGACCCGGGCCTGGTCGACCGCGTCGTGGCCGCGTCCGCCATGAAGCTGTCCGACTACCAGGTGCACGGTCTGCGCCGCTTCGACGCGGCGGCGCACGGCCTCGCGGCGTGCTACGCCACCGGGATGGGCAAGACGCTCCTAGCGGCCGCGTGCGCCGCCCGCCTCGCCCACCAGGTCCCCGGCCTCCTGGTGATCTACGTCGCGCCCAAGTCGCTGCAGGGCAACCTCGGCACCGCCCTCGAGCGGTACATCGGCGAGAGCAAGCAGATCCGCGTCAACCGGATGGACGGCAAGGACGCGCGCCCGAGCCTGATCGAGGGCACCATCAACCTCAAGACCTACACCTACGAGGGCTTTCACACCGCCTGGGTGCGCGACATCGGGCTCGCGCACGGCGCCCTCCTCGTGCTCGACGAGGCGCACCACGCGCGCACCGACGTCGGCTCGACGCTGCGCGCAAACCTAAAGGACATCGCGGAAGGCAGGCGCGGGAAGCGCAAAGCGCGACGCATCGACGCACCGGCTGCTGCTGCCGCTGCCGATGAGCACGACCTGGCCCACGTCCCGGACGAGTTGCGCCCGCTGTTCAAGGTGGCGCTGGCCGCCCTCCGGTCGGCGGCTCGGCAGGAGCACCTCGACCCGGTCTCGTACCTCTGGGACTCGTTCGGGATCTATGCGCCGCCGCACGCGCCACGCAGCCTCGCGTGCGTGCACAGCGCCCGCCTCGCGATGGCCACGCTCTGTCTCACGGCCACGCCGTTCTACGACAACCCCGAGGACGGCGCCAACATCGTCGCGATGGTGCGTGGCCTGGAGCCGTTCGGGCGGGGCTACTTTGCGCGCCTCGTCGGCGTGAGCAAGGCCAAGCGGGCGGCGCCGCTCGACGCCGAGTTTGCGCGCGGCATCAGGGGCTGCTTCGTGTTCAAGGACCCCGACCCGGCCAGCGACCCGTCCCTGCCACGCACTCGCCCCCTCGAGGTCCTGGAGGTGCCGATGACGGAGGCCTACCAGGCGCTCTACGAGCAGGTGGAGGCCGAGGCTGAATCGAGTCCATACGAGAAACCCTGGGCCTTCTACGGCGGCGTGCGGCGGGCCGCCAACAACGTCGAGAGCCACCTGGCGTTCGGCGAGGGCGCCCACGTCGAGGCCGGCGTGGGCCTCGACCTCAAGGACGGCGCCGTGGTGAACCCCAAGTGCGCCGTCGTGGTCGACCTCGTGCTGGGCGAGCTCGAACGGCGCGTCTTCGCCGTCGCAGACCGCGACCAAACCGCGCCGTGTGGCAAGGTCATCGTGCACTCGACCTTCATCTCGTGCGGCGTCCGCATCATCCAGGCGCACCTGCGGCGGCTCGGCGTGCCCTACGCGGAGATCACCGGCCAGCACGACCAGCCCGCGCGCGACGCCGCCATACGCGGGTTCAATGCCAGCCACGCACCGGGCGCGGCGGAGCCGCGCACGCGCGTGCTGTTCATCACCGACGCCGGCAGCGAGGGCATCGACCCGCGCGGCCAGACGATGGTGGTCAAGTACGAGCCCGGGTGGAACCCCTCGGCGCGCGCACAGGCCTTCGGGCGCGGCAGCCGCCGCGGCGCCCTCGACCACCTGCGTCCAGAGGACCGCGAGGTGCGTCTGGTCCAGCTCGTGCTGGTCAAGACCGGCAACGGGGGACGCGGCTCGTCCGGCACCCGCTCGGCAGACCACATGCTCTACTACGACTTTACGCTGCGGAAGGAGCGCGAGATCGACGCAGTCATGGCACGTGTTCGCGCGGCGCAGTGAGGATAAAGGGAAGGGGCGCACCGTTGCAGCGTTCCCTATATTCACCAGCCAGGACGCCGCTCACACACGAGTGTCTACACGGAAGGTTTGCTGTGCTAGCCCGGGGCGTTCCCGTCGTTCCCGTCGTCGTGATCGTTGTCGTCGTCGTCGTCTAGGAGACGCACTCGGCGCCCCCTCGGCGCGCGCACGGCACAGCCGTCCTCGTCCGTCGGCGGCTCTTCTTCCTCCTCGGCGTGCGCCGCTGGTCCGAGCATCTCGTCGGTCAGCGCAATGCGGCCGCGCAGATCCGCAACCACGTGGCACGTGCGGGTCCAGCCGTCCTTGGTGTCGACAAACTCGACCACGGTGCGCGGGTCGGTGTAGAGGCCGCACAGGGTGTGGTACCACGGGCTGTCGGCGATGCGCCGCGCGTCGAGCTCGGACTGTGCCACGAAGGCACGGACGTGCTCGGCCACGATTTCGTCCAGGTGGTAGAGCTGGTGGTAGACCAGGGCGCGCTGTGCGCAGCCCCAGCTCAGCCGCACGCGGTCGCTCCACTTGGCCTCGTGGATCTGCACGCCGGCGGGGAGCGAGGCGAACTTCATCCACACCGCCGCCGGGTGCCCGCACGCGGCACAGGCCTGGCCAGGCGGGGCCGTCCCCGACTGGATCACCGCGCACTGGCGCAAGAGTCGGAGGAGGTCGCCGCACTGGCCGAGCTCGAGGTTGCCGGGCTTGAGATCCTCCGCAAGCGCGCGCACGCGGTCGGTCAGCGAGCGGTGGGGACGGGCGTCGCCGTTGCCCGCCGCCAGGTCGCACAGCCACTCGAGCAGGAGCTCCTCGTGGCTCGCGGCGCGCAGCGTGTTGCGGTCGGCGCGCTCCTCCAGGTCCTCGTCGCGCTGCGCAGCCAGGAGGCGCGCGTGCATGGCCACCGGGTCGCGGCGCCCGCGCTTCCGTCGGCGCGCCATCGGGACTCTGGGCATATGTGCAGGGGTCCGTCGCGTCCACGCCGCCGACCGGACACATGTCCACCGTCCACGTGAGCCACGTCCACGCACGCACCCGGCCGGCCATTGGCGACCGTGGCACGCGGGACGCCGCGCTCGCGTGGGTGGAGGCGTACGTGCGGCGCGCCGGTGGCACCGAGTCCGCGACCGTCCTGCCCAAGCCGGCGCGCGCAGGCGCTATACTCGGAGCGCACGCGACGGCGGCCGACCGGCGCGAGCTCGACGCCGTCACGGTGCTCTGGGCCGAGGACAGGGCCCGCGTGTACCACGTGCTCGCGATCGCACACCGCCGCGGCCTGCCCTTCCTCACCGACCTCGTGTGTGCCTTCCTGGCGTCGCAGATCCACGGCGCCCCGTTGGGCGAGGCCCTTGCGCGCATCGACCCGCGACAGTGAACCACAAACATCCAAACACCAGCGATGAGCACGAAGCGGCGATTCGAACAGGCCGGCGGCGTGGACGAGGAACTCAAGGAACGTCTGAGGGACCTCGCCAGAGCGCGGCACAACGGCAACAAAAAGCGTTTCTGGGAGCTCGTTGCGTCCTTCCCGTCAGACGTCCCCAAGTCCAGGCTAGCGGCGGCCGCGTCGAGTGTATACTGGTCCCGGTGTGGCGGACGGACCAGGGAAACGTTCTTCCGCTATCCGGACGAGCACGGCGACTACCTGCACCGTGTCGCATCGTCGGGCAACATCACCGACGGGTGCGGCGAGCCACCCGAGCCCATCCCGGAGGGCGGAATCGATCACGACAAGTGGGGCGTACTGGGGCCACCCGTCATCGTCCGGTACACGCCCGCGCCGGCGGGCGCCGATCCCGCCGAGGACTGCCTGCAATGGTGGGCTCTCGTCCCACGCTCCATGAGCTTCCATGGCGGTCTCTTTCGGCACGAAGACGACGCGCCCATCGTCGCGCTCTTGGCGGTGGCGGTCGCCGTGCGCCCGCTGCACGAATACCCAGCGCCCCCGTCGGACGCCGAGCTCGAGGCACTGGTGCGGTCGGCCTTCCCCCGCGAGCTCGGTGGGTGGACTAGGAACGTCTGGGAAGAAGGTAGCGGTGGAAGGTGCCCAACCTTCGTCGTCCGCTGGAAATTCGAGTGGCGCTACTTCAAGCAGTCCCCCTGCGTGCCGATCGTGTGGCACACACCGTCGGACGACCGGGAAGCGAAGCTCCACGACGCGCCACGGATGGAGTGCAAGAATACCCTCCTGTGGCAGTGGACGGACTGGAATTGGGGAGCCCAGCCCGATCTGGAGTTCGAGGAGGCGAGCCGCGTGGCTCTACTGGTCAACGAGACGAATGCGCTTTCCAACCTGTCGGAACTGGCCAAGTGTATAGGCTTCCTGGCCTCCCGCCTGGAGGCGTACATCGGCATCGGTTATGGGGTTCTTCTCGTCTACCTCCGGCGTCGTATGAAACAGCAACTTCTACTCGAGATGGTCGTTGGCTACTCGAGAATGGGTCGCGTCAGCATGGTGACGCGTTCGCACATGCCCGAAGAGACGGCACGCATCGTGGCCGCGCTGGTAGTCCACCTGCCCGTCGAGGGTGTCCCTGAGACGATTGCAGCATACGCGGACGAGAGCGCCATCTTAATCAACCTAAAATGAATACGTCTGTCCACGCGACCGCCGACCACAGTAAAGCCGCCCCTCATACGTCCGTATACCCGTGCACACGGAAACGATGAAGAGACCACCAGAGGACCCACGGGAATTGTCCTATGTCGTCGAGAGACATCTCAACATGCTCTGTCAGGCAAGGGACACGAATAACCGGTGGCGCTTCTGGGCGACGGTTGCCACCTTTCCACCCGGAGTCCCGGCGCCCATCGTGAGTGACGCCGCGAGGGCAATCCTTCGCGCCCGTCCCGACCGGCGGACGGAACGCGGTGTCCAAGACCTGGAGGTTAGCTGGTCTGATGGATACCTGCTCCGCGTCGCTGCGTCTGGCGACATCACAGACGGGTGCGGCCCGCCTCGCAGACTGGTACCGGAAGGCGGCACTGACCCATACGAGTGGAACGTGTTGGGACCGCCCACCTTCGTTCGGTATCTACCCGCCCCTGCGGGGACCGACCCTATCGAGGACGGCCTGACGTGGTGGATACTCGTTCCAGACTTTTTGGAGTTCTTCCACGCCGGCCGCGCGTACGGGGAGGAAGGGACTGCCTTGTCCGGAATGGAGCTGGCCGTCGCCGTCGCCGTGCGGCCTCTGTTTGCCAGCCCGCGGTCCCTATCGCGTGCCGAGGTCGGGGCGCTGGTGAGATCCGCGTTTCCTCGGGAGCTCGGTCCGTGGACCGAGAACGTCTGGATGGAGAGCGTCCTGGACGGACGAAGCACCATGTTCACCCGCTGGACGTTCGAGTGGCGGGCACTGAAGCACAGTCTGAATGCGCCGATCGAGTGGCACGAGGAGACACTGTCTCATGGCTGGGACGCGAGGTTCCCGGAGACGCCCACACCACGCAGTCAGCAAGCGACGCGTGCCGTGTACCGGTGGGCCTTCCCGGACGGGCTGCCGAGTCGCATGCCTCGCTCTGGGGTAGGGGTGCCGGTGCCAGACCCAGAGTTTGACCAGAGTGGGCGCGTGGTGCTCGTCGTCGGCGGCAAGACGGATGCGCGCCAGTACCTCGCGGAGTGGGGTGCATGCATGCACCACATGGCGTCCCGGATGGATGCGTACGTTGGCTACGGGGCCGGAGCCCTCATCATCCGTCCGCGGCGCGGCGTGACGCGGGACCAGATGCTCATGAGGGCGCGCGCCCTGCTGCCGGTTGAATATGCCAGCCCACTGGCGCGTTCGCACATGCCCGAGGAGACGGGGCGCATAGTGAAGGCCGTTGCGGTCCACCTGCCCGTCGAGGGCGTCCCCGAGACGATCGCCGCCTACGCAGACGAGAGCGCCCTAGTGATCAGCCTATCGTGAATACACCCCCATGAACACACCACGACACTGTTGTGTTTAGAATGTCGCAGTCCAAGTCGGTCGTTGTCGTGTACACGGGCCGGCTCGAGGATGAGAAGGGTGCGGCCGTCGGGGTCAAGGGCGTGGGCAAGGATACGTCCGCCCGCCTGCTGGCCAAGCTGGCGCCGCAGTACGACCACGTCTTCCTCAGCTTTGCCGACGCGCTCAAGGACGCGGTGGCCGAGTACTGGGGCCTCGACCGTGCCCACTACGACACGCCCGAGCACAAGGAGGAGCCCATCGACGCCTACCCGGGCTGGACGTGGCGACGCCTCCTGGAAGTGTTTGGCACCGACGTCGCGCGCAAGCTCCAGGACAGCGTGTGGGTGGAAAAGGTCACGGATCGCATACTCCTGGAGGTCGGCGCGCCCGAGGAGCTCCTGGCCCACCGCGCGTTTGGCCAGACGATGGAAGACGCCGGCATGGAGGAGTCGACCTACGAGTCCGGGATGATCCGCCCCATGGAGATGAGGGGTCTGATGACCCGCCTCATGGAGATGGCGAGTCTTCCCAAGACTCGCAACGTCCGCCGGCCCCGGATGTTCCACGTCACCGACTGTCGCTTCCTCAATGAGTACCGCGCGCTCAACGAGCTGGCGCCGCGTGTCCGCGTCGAGGTGCTCCAGGTCAGGCGGAAGGCCGGAGGACCGGTACAACAAGGCGCAGCCCATGCATCCAATACCTTTGACGAGGCAATGGTGCCACACTACATCGTGTGCAACGACGGCACCCTCGAGGAGCTCGAGGCCTGCCTGGGGCGCTTCCTCGCTACGCTCTCCGAGACGCCCGTCGAAACAGTCGCGTTTGAATAAACCGAGCACGTCGTTTATCTACTCCTTCATGGGCTCTGCGGTGCCCGCGTTGGCGCTCTTCCTGCGTATCTCGGCCAGGTACTCCTTGCGGGTGGAGGGTTCCAGTGCGCGCTCGAGGTCGGCAACCTTGGCCGCTTGGACGGCGGCTCCGATGACGGCGCACGACGCGTTGAACAGCCCCTTCATGTCGAGCGCACTGGTCACCATGTTGATGTCGTAGACGAGTCGGGTGTCGGTGTCGAACAGCTCGGCAAGGCGGCGGACCTCGGCCCTGTCCTGCTCGGTGGCTAGCTCCGCGTTGAGGAACGTCTCTGGCAGGCCAGACTTTGCCAGCGGGCTCTGGTAGGGCCCCGGGAAGGGGTCCTTATACGGCATCCGTTCAATCACCCCCACGATGTACTCAAACGCCTCGCGTCTGAGCGAGAGAACGGCCGCGGGCAGGGGCACCTGCCGCACCCCCTCCACGGCGAGCTCGTCGTGCTTTGACTCGTAGATGAGGAACTTTAGCAGGCTCGAGTGGTTGGCACACGCCAGCCCCGACAGGGTGTACGTCTTGTCGCCAAAGCGGAACTGTGCCTTCACCTCGGTGGGCGCGTCGAGTCCGGTGGTCTCCATGTGCGCTGGATTTATGTGCATGACAAAGGGACCCGCGGCGTGGACACGTGTGCGATTTACTGGTGCAGCTTAGGGCAGCACGGGCGACCCCGGCGCAGCGTGGGCAGGTTCGTCCTCGTCGTTGTCGTCGTCCACCGTGAGGTCGATGGTCACGTGGGCCTTCTTCCGAACGTCGGGAAGCACGGGCAACGACCTGTCCGGACGCGCTCCGACGCGGCGCGGCCGCTTGGCGGGGGAGCTCTCCTCGACCTCGTAGGTGAAGAGCGGCGCCCTTGCGTAGTCGCGGGTAAAGCCGAGCGTGTACTTGCGCGCCAGCTCGCGCCGCTCGTCGTCCGTGGCCACGTGTACATCGAGACCGTAGACGGACACGACGGCGGACGGGTCGCTGATCGGCGCGACACAGTCGGCGTCGCGCAGCACCGCCAGCACGGCGCTGCGCTGGAAGAGCCACATCGTCGAGTCGCTGGTGCGCACGCGCGCGACGCCCCACCCGTAGATCCGGGCCAGCCGCGGCCACGCGTCCGGGCAGTGGTCGGTGCTGTCCGTGGCCCTCGGGTCGATGTCCCGCGGCGGCACGCACTGGGCAGTGCCGTGCGACTCGTGCCACTCGGCATAGGCCGCGTCCACGAACACGGTGGCGTCGGCCGCGGCGAGGGGCCGCGGCGTGTAGCGCAGGCACAGGCACGTGCGCGAGTCGGGCTCGCCGAAGAACACGGTCGCCTCGGTGGGCAGCCAGTGCATGCGGACGGGGACCAGCGGGCAAAAGTCGTCGTCGTCGCCGCAGTCGGCGCGCGCCGGGGCAAGGAAGCGTCCGTCGCGCGTAAAGACGAGCGCGCAGTGCGAGTGGCACTCCCCCTCGGCCACGGGCCCCGGGCGGCTGTCCAGTGTCTTCATCGGTCTGGAGGCGGTCGGGCGGCGGTGCGGTTCCATTGGTCCTGGCCTGGGCTTTGGAGGAATGTGCCCTGTCCGGACGCGTGTCCAGTGCGGACCCAAATGGCCCAGGGACGGTGGGTGACCAGGAGAAGCCCCTCGCCGCCTGGCACAGGGACGGTGGGCGACCGGGAGAAGCCCTTCTCCACCTGGCCCAGGGACGGTGGAGGTCCTCCTGGACTGGACGAAGCCCTTCCCCGCTCGGCCCAAGGACGGTGGAGGTCCAGAGGGGCTCTCCCCAACTGGCCCAGGGACGATGGGAGTCCTCCTGGACTGGAGGAAGCCCTTCTCCGTCTGGCCCAAGGACGGTGGAGGTCCAGAGAGGCTCTCCCCTATCTGGCCCAGGGACGGTGGAGGTCCTCCCGGACGGGGCGAAGCCCTTCTCCATCTGGCCCAAGGACGGTGGATGTCCAGAGGACACGTCGTCCTCACGGAATCATCCCAGGCCTCATACCTCCAAACTCCCCTCGAGCCAAGCCGAGCCAGGCCAAGATGACCAGCCAGAAGAAGCGCGCCGCCGATGGGAACTCCACGTGCCTCGAGCTGCAGAAGTGGACAGGGGACGTCGCCACCATCCTCGTAGGGCTCGCGCGCGATACGGACAAGGGGAAGCCACTCCGCGCGCCCAGGCTCCCCGCCATTCCCAAGGGGGTTAAGACCACGGACGTGGCCGACCTGCTGAGGCGCAGCTTTGTCTTCACCTGTGACCAGGCCGAGGCACTCCGGGGACTTCGCGAGGGCGACCGCCACGGTGCCTTCTTCCTCCGCGACGGTTACACTGCACTCCGGTCCGCCCTTCCCGCAGATGCCCCGGCCGAGGTGTTGGAAGAGTGCCGCGCGTTCGAGCAGTACTTTGGCGACATGGCCCCCAGGATGGCCAATCACCTCTCGCCATCGGGCTGCCTCTGGGACATGCTCATCGACCTCGAGCGCCTCCCCGCCTACGCCGGCGCCGACCGCTTCGTGCCACGCCTCCTGAACATACTCTTCGAGCTCGCCGTCAGGAACTGCCCCGAGGCCGACGTCATGGCCTACCTCATCCTCTGGGAGCGCGTGCTCTTCGGTGCCTGTGATCGCACGAGCGGCTACACGGTCCAGTGCGCGGTCGCCGAGCTGTTTGCGTCCAGGTTCCTCCTGGTGAGATGGGACTCCGAGGTCCACCCGTCGGCCTTCCCCGCCGCATGTGCGCTGTACTGGGGGATGATCATCGCACCCCTCGGTTTCGGCGACCTCGGCGAGCGCAGCCGTCTGAACTGCGTGTTCGACGCAAAGCACTTCTTCGTCGAGGACAGGGACGACGCGGACGTCGTCGTCGCCAACCTGGGCCAGATGTGCTTTGACGGTGCACTCCGCGCCGTATCAGGCGAGTGAGTCCCCTGACCAGAGGGCGAGGCGACCGATCATTCTCCATAAATCTCACACTCCTCGACTGTATTCCCTATCGATTTCCTCGAGCAGGACGGCGTGGAGGGCTTGCGCATGACCAGCGCCCCTGGCCCACTCGACGAGGCTGGTCGACAGGAAGCAGCCGCTCGCATTCCTGTCCGAGTAGCTGGCGACCCCGTTCACGCCCGGGAGGTCGCGGCCCCGGAGACCGTGGCTGCCCTTTCTGCAGAACTGCCCCAGGCGGTCCTTGACGTGCTCCAGGCCGACCTTCATGTAACAGAGCCGATCGACTACCGCGTCGGTCGTCATGTAGCCGCTGGCCTGGTAGGGGGGTGGCTGGGGCTCCGAGTAGGCGGGCGGCGGCAGGGGCTCCATTGGGGACGGCGGCGTCCTGGGCCGGTCGCCGCGCTTCGGCGACACGATGGGCGCGATGTCGGGGCGGAGCGCCTGGAGCGCGCGACACGCCGCCGAGGCGCGCGTCTCGGTCGACATCCACGCCATGAGCGAGTCGGCCCTCCACGCACCGCCGGCGTCACGGTCGAACAGCGACACGACCCGCTCGAGCGCCTCGCGGTCGGAGCGCGTCATCTGGTCGTGCTGTCGGCGCAGGCGCTGGAGCAGGTCGTCGCCCAGTCCATTGGTGTGGAGCGCGACATAGTCGCGCGCCGCGTCCACCGAGACACCGAGGCAGGGCTGGAAGACGCCACGGACCCAGCGCTCGGTGCGGCCATCGGCGTGCGTCACCGCCGGCCCGTCCTCGCGGTGCAGCAGCCCGTCCACCAGGTACACCGTGGCACCCTCGTTCGTGCACAGAACCCCGGTCAGGGGCAGCGGTCGCTTGTCGTTCATGGTGGGCACGTGGAGGAATGACCACACAGACAGAATGTTTACTTTCCGTCCACATGCGACACGCGTGCGCACGTGGGGGCCTCGGCGCTAAGGCCTTCCAACACAAGGCCGCACACCTCCCTCATGGCCCGCACTGCCGCGTTGCGCGCTCGTCTAGTCTGAAGTGTATGGGGGCGCTTCCCGAGGAAGCACTTCCGCAGGCGGTACATGGTCACGGCCTTGGTCTGGAAGAAGAAAACGAATGCCTTGAAGTTCCCGCCCCCCCGCAAGGTTTGCAAGTGTATCGATGTCGACCAGGAGGGCCGCGATCTTCTTGGCCATCTTGCCACCGGTCCCGCTCCAGCGGTCGAGCTCGTTCTTCAGGGCGCGCTGCAGCTCCTCCATCTTTGGTACGATCTTGGCCAGGGAGGACATTGCGGCGCGGTGCTTGAACAAGTGAGGCCCCCCTCCACACGATGGACACGTGTACCCTTTACTGAGACCGCGCGGACCGCCACACCGGGTCGCGGTGGGTGCACATACACATGTAGATCTCATCCTCGTCCACGCCGTCTGCACGCAGCGCCGCCTTGAAAGCCCGGTGCCCGGCGTCGTCGTTGGTGTGGCGCCCGGTCACTGGCGCGTGGGGGGCGGACCCACAATGCAAGGAGGCCCTTCCACCTCAGGTGGATGCCACCATTTGGTTCGTCATACTCGGCCTCGCAGGGCACATCCTTCTCCCTCTGGACCGCGGCGGCGATTGCGGTGGCCCGCCCCGCGAGTCTCCGGAACCTTCTGTCTGCCATCCGATCGACCGGCGTCGCGGCGAGCAGCGCCTCCATGGGCAATGAACGAGTGGGGCCTATGTTCCGGGGCACGGACACGTGTCCACCTAATCACGGATGAAGGCCCGCCCACGAGTCCTCCTCCTGCCCCTGGCGTGCCTGCTCGCGGTCGCCGGGTCCGCGTGTGTGGCCACCCTGCGCCGCGACGCCACAGCGGCGCACTTGCGCCGCATCTGCGAGGCGTGCGCGTGCGCGCGCTGCGACCACACCTGCGTGGCCGTGCACGCGTGGTGCCGCATCGAGCTCGCGCCGCACTGCGTCCTGTCCGATGCGACGCGGCGCGCGCTCGGCATCGCCGCCGTCGACTGCCGGGCCGACGTGCCGCACACCAAGCGCGTCACCGCCCCCGTCACCGTCCCGACCCTCGTCACGCGCCGCCTCAGTCCGTCGGTGGCGGCGCGCGCGTCGGTCGAGGGGTGCACCGCCGTGCGCCGCGAGGCCGACCTCGAGCTGTGGCGGTGCGCGCCCGGCGCGCAGGTCGACGACGCCGTCGCCGTCAGCCACCTGCCGCGCACGCACAACGCGTGGTCGGCGGCCGCGCAGCACGCCGCGCCAGGCCTCGCGACGCCCGCCGCGCTGGACGGCGCCGGCCAGGTCATCGGCACGATCGACACGGGCGTGGCGCTGGGCGCGTGCTACTTTCGCGACGCGCTCACGTCGGCGCCCTACTATGACTGCGCCAGCTCCGAGTGCCCTCCTCCGCCCTCGACGTCCGTGTCGCAGCCGGCGCGACGCAAGGTGGTGCAGTACGTGCGCGCGTTCGACGGCGCCGACGCCGACGGGCGCGGCTCACACACGGCGGCGACGGCGGCGGGCGCCGCGTGGTGCGCGCCGCGCACCTGCACCGCGCGCATGGCCACGATGCGCGGCGTCGCACACGGCGCACAGCTGGCCGTGTACGACGCGGGCCCCGACGCCGGCGGCTACCTGGTGCTGCCCGACGACATCCGCAACGCGCTGGCGTGGGCGCAGCGCGCCGGCGCCAAGGTGCACCTGAACTCGTGGGGCGCCAATGCCGGCGGCTTCTACGACGCACTAGCCTTTGACGTCGACCGCGCGTGCGCCGCCGACCCCGAGCTGGTGGTGGTGGTGGCCGCCGGCAACCTCGAGTCGCCCTCCGACCCGACCCACTACGTCACTTCGCCTGGCCTCGCCAAGAACGCCCTCACCGTGGGTGCCACCTACTCGGCCGCCGCGGCGCGCGCCGAGGTGTACTGCGGCGCGGCGGCGTACGCGCCCAACCCAGGCGCATGCTCGGCCATCGGGGCACAGCCCGCCGGCACGCGCACGTGGTACTCGCGCCACGGCGCCGCCGGCCCCTCGGGTGCCAAGCCCGAGGTGGTGGCGCCCGGCAGCGTGGTGTGGTCGGCGCGCAACGACAGCGCATGCGTGCCCGGCGACGACGGCGCCGCGCCCTTTGGCTCGGGTGCCGCCGTGGTCCCGCTGCAGGGCACCTCGATGGCGGCGCCACAGGTGGCCGGCGCTGCCGCCCTGGTGCGCCAGTACTTTGCGGCTGGGATGTACCCCTGCGGCCAGGCGCCGGACGCGTCGCGCGCCTGGTCGACCGTGCCGGCGGCGCTCGTGGTGGCCACGCTGCTGCTGTCCACCGACACGGCGGCCGTCGATGCGACCACGGGCTATGGCACGCCGAGCGTGGCGGCACTGGCGACCGAGCCGTCCGAGGTGCTGACCGGGCCACCCCTGTCGCCGAGCGGCGCCGCGCAGACCTGGGCCGTGTGCGCGCTGGCCGCACGCGCCTCGGCGGTTCTGGCGTGGACAGACGCCGCCACCCACTTTGTGAACGCGCCGACGACGGGCACGCTGGTCAACGACCTCGACCTCTCGCTGCTCGACGCGTCCTCGGCGCTCGTGGCGCGCAGCGCCGACCGCACCACGCCGCGCGAGCGCGTGGTGGCATCCGACCTCGTCGTCGGCCAGTGGTACACCGTGTCGGTGACGGCGGCCCGCATCGCCAGCGGGTCGTCACAGACCTACGCACTGGTGGCGCGCGGCCTGAGTGCCACCGGGTGCGACGCGGCGCGCGTGTGTGCACTGGCGCCAGCATCGGGTGCGTCGGCCACCACGGCGCTGCCCGTAGTACTGCTGGCCGACGCGGGCGCCGACCACGTGGTCTGGTCGCTGCCCGACTTTGAGGTCGGCGTGGTGCACCCGGCGCTGGACACAAGCGGCCTGGTGGCGCAGCACGTACCTGTGGCCGCGGTGGCCGAGGCGCGCTGTGGCCCACTGAACGACACGTCGGCCGCCGTCTTTGCGCTGTGGAACGCCAGCGCCATCGCGTCCGAGCCGCCGTCGGCCGTCGTCGTCACGGGCGCCGTGTGGCGCGGCGGCGTCGTGTGGCGTCGCCAGCGCCTCCTCTTCTGTGCCGACACGCCGGGTGCCGCCTGGGTCGACATTACCGTGTACGATGAGGAGGAAGGAGGAGAGGAGGCCGAGCTGGTGTTTGCACACGAGGTGCCGGTGCGGGTGCGCGGCGCGCCACCGGCGACGAACGGCACCTATGCGCGCGTCGACTGGCACGAGGGCGTCTGGGACACGGTCTGCATGCCTGGCCGCACCGGCTGCGGGTGCGAGCAGGCGCGCCCCGTGGGCGACGTGGCGTGGTTTGCGATGCGCGCCGTGGCCCTGGTCCTCGCGTGGCTGCTCCTCGGCCTGCCCGACACACGGACGGCGGAGGCCACAGTGGCCCTGGTGCTGGCGGCACAGGCCAGCGCCGCACTGGCCACGTATGGCACCGGCATGGCAGCGGCCGCACTGGCCCTGCTCTCGATGGTGGCAACGAGCAAGCGCGCGTCCACGGTACTCGCGCTGCTGTCGGCGGGCGCGGCCACGGCATCGGCCTGCGCGGCGGTGGGGGTGGCCTACACGGACAGCAACCCGTACGCCGACACGGCAGTGCCCACGGTGGGCCTGGTGGCGGTGGTGGCGGCGACGCTGGGGAGTACCACGGGCGCCGTGGCGCTGGTCGCTGTCTGTGCCGCGGCGCTCCAGCGCCAGGACGCGGCCACGTGGCCTCTCGCACCCCTCTCGCTGGTCTCACTGCGACTGCTGCCGCGCGGCACCCCGGGCTGGCAGGTGGCCTACCTGGTGATGTGTGCCCTAGTGACTGTGTCTACGCTGGTGCCGACGTGTCAGACAACCGCACTGTAATCGCAAATAAACCGCGGCTTCAGCATCCCTGGAGCACGGCAGCGGGGGGCACGATGTACATCTCGAGGTCGGTCATGCTGCCCGCGATGGTGCTCTGGCGCACGGTGCCCGCGTAGAAGGCCTGCACGCTGGCGCGCGCACGCTTGCAGGCTTCGTGAAGAATCCCCGGGCCGAAGGACTGTCGCAGGAATTCCGGCAAGGGGTCAGCCGCCCCGTCCCCGTCGCGACCGGCGGGACACACAGCAAACCGCAGCACGGGTCCCAGCAGGTCCATGAAGCGCGACCGGAACTGGTCGTTACCCATTAGATTGCGGAACCGGTCGAGAGTCAGAGGTCTCGCAGCGCCGATGTAACGGCCCGGAGGACCAGGCACGATCGACATCAAGTACTCGGTGGTCGAGTCAAACACCGAGCGGAACCACACAGCCCCGCGTCTGCTGGCGTCTGTCTTTTCTTCTCCGAGTAGTCGCACGAGTTGGAGCAGGTCGTCTGCGGTTGGAAGGTCTGGATTTCTACCCTGCCCACGCAGCCACCCGGCCCGGTTGGGTGTGGTGCGGAACTGCATGAGCATGGCAGAGACTTGGGACGACCCGAGGAAGACGCCCGTCATGTTCCCGAGCCGTTCGATCCGCGTCCGGAGATCCTGGTTCTGGGACAGGACTGCGATGGCCCTGGCGAGGTCGTAGGGAAAGACGTAGACGTGCTCCTCGGGCACGAGAGCCGTGGGCCCGTTGTTGTAGACGGTGCGGTAGCCGGTGACCATCAGGTTGACCGACCGCTTGTCATTGTCCTCGCCGACGTGTTCGACCTCGACGGTGGTGCATGAAAAGCCGGCCAGCTGGGCTCCAGGGAAGTCGAGGTCCAGATTCCTCGCCTCGTGCTCCTCGGGGCGGCGTTGCACCCAGCCGACCACCTCCGAGTCGTACGACTCGGGGCTGCCGTGGACGCGGTCGCGGAACACGGGCATGCCGGGCTTGATGCCGCCGCCCGAGCCGCCAGCCATCAGGGCCGACGGCACCATCACGGGGATCTCGATCTGCACATTGGCAGAGAGGGTGGCCTGAGGCTTCGTCGAGCGCCCAAAGACGTCGGGCATCTGTGTGCTCGCCGTGGGGGCGAGGAACGAGCGCTCCCATCCAACGGGTCCGACGCGGTCCATTCTGTGGCGGTGTGGGCCGTGTAACAGACCCGCGCAGGCGCGTGCACCACATAGCCAGGTGGTTTATTCGTTGCAGACACCGCCGGCGCATCTGCCGCGGCGGGGCCGCCTTGCCTTGCCTTCCCGGGGCGAAATGCGTGCGCGCCAGACGCTGGGGCCAGCGAGGCCCACGCAGGTGCACGCGTCGCCAACTCCGTCGCACCCGCCCATGTGCAGCGGAGCAGAGAGGTTGGCAGCACGCGCCGCCGCAGCATGTCGGTTCACGGCCGCGGAGCATTCGAGCGGGGTGCAGACGTCGGCTGTCTCGCTCGTGTGGTCGTAGCCCGGCGAGCGGCGCACGAGGGCGGCACCGCGCGGCGCCGTGGCCGGACCCAGGGTGGTGAAGCGGTAGCGGGAGCAGTCGGTGTGGAACTCGAGGACGCACACTTGCACCGGGACGCACGGGCGGGACAGGTGAGTGAGCGCGGCGTCGAGGTGGGGCGTGCGCACGGCGTGTGAGAGCACCGAGTCGCCGGCCACCAGGTATGTCTGGCAGCCCTCCTTTCCGGCGCGCACCTCGACCTCGGACTCCCAGGCCTGGGGCGGCACGGTGCCCATGGAACGCAGCGCGCGACCATACACTCGCGCCAGCCCGTACGTCTCGTCGCAGCGCGTCTCGGTCACGGACGCCAGGCCAATGCGACCCGGTAAGAACACGTACAGCACCAGACAGGCAACCGCAGATATGGATAGCTGCACCACAGCCCACAGAGTGATAGATGGACGCTTGGACGTGCTGTTTTCATCAGGAGCCGCCTTCACTTCGTCTTGCAGCATGCCGGGCTTGAGACCTGCTTCCTGGGGTGTCGTCCTCTTGGGTGGCATGGGGTGCAGGGTGCGGGGTGGGTGTGTGCCAGTCACCACCACGCAAATCACAGGGACAAACGAGTTGGGTATACACACGCATGCTGTCTTTACTCAAATCGAAAAAGACGTCGGGACCCTCGCATATCCCTTCTCCCTAAGCTTTTCCACGAGGATGCAATGCAGCAGGACGATTCCTGCGTATGCGCCGATGAGGGAGTAGAGCACGGTGTTCTTCACGCTGTCGTACTCGACGTCGTCCACGAACAGGCGGTCGAGACTGGGATTGCGCTCCAGAAGGTAGGCCAGGTAGCCACAGATCATGGACAGCAGCAGTGCCGAGTGTGCATGAACGGTGATCGCGAGCTCGCATGCCTTGGTCGCTCCGTTGGATCCCCAGTTGAGACAAGTAGCGAGGTGCTTCGCCACCGCCACGCAGATGCCCGTCCAGGCGCCCAGGACGGCAGGGAAGCCAAGGGCGCACACGAGGACCACAATCCAGCGCACCCAGCCCGTGGAGATGGTGTCAGTGAAGAACGTGGCAAAGAGAGCACACGACAGGACGCTCCAGACGTTGCAGGTGAAGACCGAAAAGACCAGGTCGCGCACGTCGGATCCCTTGCCTTCGCTGCTGTAGTGACCGTACTGCATCAGCATTGCATGGGGCACGACCCAGTCCACTGTTGATGACGTGTCGAGGATGTGCCGCCGCATGAGCCCCGAGAAGGCGCCCATGACGCCAGCGATGGCCGACACCATCAGCGCCGAGATGCCGCTGTAGTTGATGACCGACTCTTCGGTCTCGCCCGTGACAGGACGGTAGTTGACGCCATAGGCACCAAACCACAACGAGACGGAAAAGAGAAATAGGTAGACTTCTACCGACCAGATGATGGCCATGTAGACTGGGTGGAACGCCTTGTGGAACGTAGTCCATCCCGGGAAGAAGGTGAGGGAGACCCAGTGGAGTGTGGTGAGACTGGCGCAAGCGAGGGCCGTGCGCGCGAACGCTTCGACAATGTCGCGCGAGTTGTCGCTCTCGATCGATGTCATGGTGCCGCCACGGTGCAGTGGGGGGAAGGCTCTGTGCCCAGACACGCGTGCGTCCCACATACGTCTTTCTCGTTTACACTCGGGCTCATGCCAATTCCACAAACACTTCCTCCTCTCGGCGGGGCGTCTCGGCGGCCTTTGCCGGCTGCTCGATAAGCGGTGCGCTCTCCTGCTCGGCCACCTTTGCAGTGTCTTCTTCCTCCTGCACGACGGGCATGGGCCGCATCTCGGCCGCCTTGTCGCTATGAAGCATGGCCAGGATCACGGCGTTGGAGTCGCGTGTCCGTTGCGCACGCGACGTGTGCTCGACAATGAGTTTCTTCAGTCGGGCCGTCTCTTCCTTGGCCTGATCATCCCCCTTCCTGCTGGCCCACCGACCCTCCGATATGGCCGCAATGTTCTCTAGAGAACTTGCGGTCGACAGGTGCGCCAGGGCCGTCTCCGAGGAGCCGATGCTTGCCTTCAGAGTGGCCAGCTCGTTGTGGAATACAGCAAGCAGTGACGGATCCGCCTGGACCTCTGGTCGAGCGATGAATGACTGAAGCGCCTGCTCTTGTTTCCGGAGGGCTGCGACCCTGTTGGCGGTCTCTTCGATCTCGGTGTCGTAGCTGCCGCACAAATCGCGGCAGGCAGAGGCGCCCATCGTGCGTCGGCACGCGTCGCTGACCGGTGGTCACATATGCGCTACCGCATATGTTGCCCAGCCGGGCCTCCGTTGGGCGACCGGATGCAAGCGAAAGGCGAGGACCCGCTCACCGAAGTACTGCGCGTGTCCCCGTCCAGCCCGGATACCCTGCCCTCTGAACTCGTCGAGAGACTGCTCGGACTTGTGCGCCCGGTGATTCCACGTCCCCGCCATGAGCAAGACCCAGCGCTCGATCGACGCGCTGCGGGGCGTGCTTCCCAGGATCGGCGAAGATCTGAAGGCGGTGGTCAATGAGGCGATCGAGTCACTCGAGGCGTTTGCCATGCCCATGAATCGCCTCGTGGACCTACTCCACAACGGGGCGGCGGTTTTCGGCCGCGCGCCTATGGACGTGGATTCCAAAGAAGGCAAACCGGAGCAAGGAAACGACGGAGCATGGGGAGTGCAGCAGGAACGCGACATGTCCTGGAACCTCGTGCATCGTCTGAGTGCTGGAATGCGCGCGCACGAACACGCCGCGTTGGAAGCCTTTGCGCAAGCTACCGGGACCGCTCCCGACGCCAAGCAGGCCGCCAGTGCGAGGACCGAGGGCGCCCTCGTGTCGCTCGGCGCCGAGCTCGCGGGCTCAAACCTGGGCGACGGCGGCGCCAGCGCAGTTTCATTCATCAAGACATTCATGGACAGGATGTCGTCGGCTATCCAGAAGGCCGACGGAAACGACACGGCCGAGGGCGAGGCAGTGCGCAAAGCATGGGACCAATTCAAAGTCGATCTGTCCGGTGTCCTGAAGCGGCCACCCGCTGCGGCGGGCGGACCTGGGGGGCCAGGGGCCGTGGTGGGAAAGGAGGCGATCGACCGCTTTGTCACACCAAAGGTGGCAGGGATGGCACGTGCTCTGGTCACCATGAAAGAGGTGGCGGATCGTGCAACGCGCTCGGCTGCTGCCGCCGCCACTGCCCTCGTGTCCACGATCAAAGGCAAGCAAGCCCTAGAAAGGGTCGACAAGGACGAAGCCTTGGTCTCTACGGTCGTGCAGTACCTGGCCATTGCAAAGGAGGGGGGTCAAGACGGCGTATCCACGTTTGTGGCTGCACTGAGAAATTTGGTGGAGACGAAGAAGCCCGATGAAAAAGATCTCACCGGAAGGATTGAAGAAGCGAAGAAGGGTCGCTGGGTCAACACGGAGCAAGCCCTCGCTCTGATGAAGATCGAATTGTCGTACATGCACGAGGCGCGCAATCTGGAGAACAATAAGGATCTCTACGCTTTGGAGGTCTCCGAACCGGACGCGCTCCTCAAGCACATGGCAAACTATGGCCTGGGTGTAGACAAGGGCCTCACAGAGCAGATGGCGCGCGGGGAGATCGAAGGACTATTCAGAATCACAGAGGACAGACTGCCGCTGCAACCGGAGCAGCAGGAGTCACTGTGCAAGTACCGTGAAGGGGCGTGGAAGACGCTCGTCGACACTGAACCGGTCCAAGCGGATTCAAGTCTCGACTTGTGGGCCCACGCCTCCGCGGTGGCCTCTTCAGCCAGTCCCTCCGTCATCCCACAGCTAGAAGCCGAGGAAATCAAGGCCTTCATCAAACGCGCCGGCGACGGTCCAAACCCCCTTCGCGAAGAGCTCGGGCGATTGCAAGCCCGCCTCGCGGTGGGCAGCACCGCCGACATGGATGCCACAAAGTTTGTGGTGCGCGCGCGCTTGGAGCGCCTGCAAAACGCCTTTGACACCAACCTTCCGTCACTCTATGCCATGGTGAACCACAACTATGCCGACGATGCCAAACAAGAAGTCAAGGGCGATGCCATGAACCAACTTCTCGAGGATGGAGCTGTGAAAAATGGAGGGGAGCCGTTTGTGCAGATGGCTCTGGCGCGTCTCGGCTTCGACATGAGCCTCGTGGATCGTACCCCGCCGTTCAGAGCCCTTCTGGACGCATTCTTGGTGCTCTTGGAACAACCCCACGACGCCGCCCAGCGCCAGAAAGCAATTACCGATGCCGAAAAGTGGATGGAGGACGTGGCGACGGAGCGCGCCAAGGACGCTGTCAAGCTGGTTCAGCAACGCGTTCTTGTGACGATGGGCGAGGATCTGGCAAAGAAACTCGGCGAGGCAGGGGTGGCAGCACGCGAGCTTGCGATGGCATACAATACCCAAGTGGCACGGGCAGCTGCCGCCGAGGCCCGCATCACTCTTTTGCAACCAATGCAGCACGTCGGTCCACCAGGAGCTGGTCGACAGTGGTCAGACCACGCCGTGCCAGATATTATCGCGCGACTCAAGGAAGCGCTCCTGTCCCTGGGCAGGGTCATATCTGTGCCCCCGCTGCCCGATCAGAAGATTCCCATCGTCATGGAGCCAACCAGACCGTCGGACACGACTCGGCAGACGTTAGAGATGTACTTGACGACGTACATGCAATGGGCAGAGGACACAGGCAGGCGCATGAACGAGGCGGTGACGAAGGCACTGGATGTCGTCAGGACCAAACCCTTCTTTGACGAGGCCAAAAACGTATGGAAGGGCGTACAGAAAAGCCTCCAGGACGTCAGCACGATGCAACAGAAGGTGGACGCGCTCTCGTCGGCGCTGCGTGCCTCGAACGACCTGAACTTCTCGCTGGGCGGCGTGCTCGAGGTGGTGATGCGTCTACCAGCAGCCAGCCTGACTCCTGTTCTCGACGCCGGTCCTCCTCCCAACTCTCTGCCCGCCGACGACCGCTTTCTCCGCCGCCTAGTGGGCAGCTATGAGACCCTGGCCCGTTTCATGGTCGTCCTCCTGGTGCGAGGCCTTGAGAAGTCGCGCCTCAAGGAAACCTTGGTTGACCACTTCAGAAATCGTCCACGCACTACGACCGGACAGGACGTCACAGCATGGCTTGGCGATGACGAAGAAAAGCTTGCGGGTGTCAGAGTGCGCATTCGCCCCATGAGCGATGCAGAGTGCGGCGGCGTGCTGATTGAACTGATGCAACAGTGGGAACTCTTCTCCATCGACGTGGTCCGAGCCCACACCTCAGCCCTCTCGCTGCACCTGACTGGTTTAGAAGAAGGAGGCGTGCACGAAACCCGGCTCGGAGCCTCTCTGGCCTACGTCAAGCCACCGGCAGAACAGGAATCTCTGCCTTTTGAAGTTGGTCAGATCGCGGTGCAGCTTACCGGACCCGATCCGGATGGACAAGCAACCGACAGCGACAGGGCGGCCGATGATCTGGCCAAGCGCCTGATCAAACACGTACAAAGTCTCAACCGCCGGTGGCGTTCCATCCTGGCACGAGAGCCTGCTGGCGTCCCCAACGCGGACCAGCAGCCTCTGGAGGTCCCCGGACAAGCCATCGAAGAGCTCCTCCCTCAACCTGCCGGCCAGGATGCTGTAAATGAGGCAAAGGAAGAAGCGCCGGCCGTTGCCGAGGTCCTCCCTCAACCTGCCGAGCAGCCGCATGAAGCAAAAGACGAAGAGCCAGCAGTGGCGGCCCAGCCTAGCGAGACTGCACTCGAGGCAGTGGATTGCACGGTCGCCGAACTGCAGGGCGCCGAGTCGGCAGTGGACCGCATGCTGGTGCGCGATGCAGTCTATGCGCTGCTGATGGAAGAGGAGCTGGACGCCGAGAACTCGCTTTCGGCACAAGAAGTGGCCAGGCTGGCCATGGTCAGCGAGCAGGCGCAGTATCCAGAGATCGACATGGACCGCAACAGAGTGTTTCTGCTTGTCCGCGCCGTGCCGCCGACAGCAAGTGTCATGCCCAGCGCAGTGCGCGATGAACTTCGCAACCGCGTGCGCAGGGCGCTGGCGGAGGTGGGCAAGGCCGCGCGCCAGGCACGCTTGATCGCTGGAATGAATGGTGTGACCGGGGAGCGACCGAACGTGCGCGCGATGATCGAGACGGCCTTCCGTGACGTTTCGCTCCTGTCGGCTGCACAGGAAAAGATCGCACGCGAGGCCTCCACCGCACTCATTCACGAGACGGCGCGCTTGTGCCTGAGTCGCATCGAGGCGCTCAAGCGCACACTGCAGTTGCGCCTGGGTCTCGGCGCGCAGCGCGTGAGGAACGAAGGCACACAGGCCATCACGCGCCTGGTCTACCAGACACTGCCCGAGCTGGACCGCGTGGCGCTGGAGATCGTCAACCAGGCCACGGGCACCAATGACCGCGACGTGGCCGCGCTGGTCCAGCGCACCTACAAGAACATGCAAGCCGCCGACAATCGCTTCTACCTGGTGCAGACGCGCACACTGGCCTTTGCTTCGGACGAGCTGAAGACCACCTACGGCTATGCCGACACGGCCATGGAGCAGCTGGTACTGAAGCTGCGCCAGATGGGCGGCCAGGGGCCGGTGCCCAGGCCGCCGATGCAGCTGGGCGCGTCGACGGAGCGCGGCATTGAGCAGCTCCAGCGCTTCGTGGGGCTGGTGGCGGCGCACCTGGGCACTCGCGACGCCGCGTTCGTGCTGCGTGCGCGCGGCTTCCGCGTCGTCAACGGGCACGTGGCGATGGCCAACACGCTCGCACTTCGTGTGGCCAGCGCCGTTCCTGTGCCGACCGAGCTCAAGGACATGGAGGAACGGGGTGTGCGCGGCGAGGCGCGGCCCAGCGACGTCGATGCCATGGCCGCCTACCACGAGTACGTGGCCTACCTGGAGGTCAAGCAGGTCACCGAGTCGGCCGACCTCGACGCCACGAACGACCATCGGAGGCGCGGCGCGGCGCTATGGCGCGCCGCCGACGCCGTCTGCCAGCCCGCCATCACGGGCCACCTCGAGGCCGTGGTGCAGTACGTGCGCAGTGCACACCAGGCGCTCTACGACCGCACCACCGGCAAGCCCCTGGGCGGCAGCCCACTCGTGGCGGTGGGCATGCAGCGCGTATCTGGGGTCGCCATGCCGCAGGACGGACGCACAATCAGCCAGGACACGTACGTCATTCTGTCGCGCGCACTGGGCAGCGAGTGGGCGCGCGTCTACCTGGCACAGGCCGTGGCCTACTCGGCTCTTCTGGCCGGTGGCATCGTGCTCGCCGTTCCGCCCGAGGAGGCGGCCGCAGCAGAGCTCACGGGCGCCACGTTCCTCGACGCGCGCGCTCCCGCTGCGATGGCCCAGCAACGCGCCGCGCCACGCGAGTCGCGTCTGTCGCCCGACCAGACGCAGCGGTTTTCAGAGGCTCGCAGCAACGCCCTGGGCAGCCTGGTGCGCTGGTACCTCGACGCAAGCACTTGGGGCACGGTCACATCTCGTCCACGTGGACTGGGGACACGTGCGATTGCATAAAGCCCGTGTATGTTGGAGACATGGATTCATTTGCATAGTTCCCACCATGTCGGTGTTCAGAGACGCCGATGGCCCTCCCCCCAGACCCGATCCTCGCCAAGGCGAGGAAGTGAAACTGGAGCATGACATGCTCGATATTATCGTCCAGCAGTTCACGGACCAAGTTGTGGAGGTGCTCAAAGATCCCCTGAACAAATACTCTGAAATCTTCGAGGCCCAACCCTACGCGCTTCTGGAACATCGAGTCTACATGCGCGCATGCGAACTGGCAAAGAAGCGCATGGAGCAGTTCTTTCAGAGGCACTATGGGGAACGTTACCGGTCCTGGTGCAATCTGAAAGTGACTTCCTCGCACAATCCGAGACGGATCATTATGATCCTCCGGGGTCATGGTCGCATGTTTGCACTCGGATACGCGAACGACATCTTCAATGCGATCTTGGCATACGACGCGTGCGGCGTATCGTACATTACCCTCCCGTGGTGCATGCTCTCGCGAATCGACCAGCTCGCGGAAGGCCCGACCGTCGTCGATCTCATCAAGAACACCTTCCGTCTGCCCCTCCACATTGCCAACTCGTTGCGACACGCGGGCGACGACGCCCTGTGCTGGATAACCACGAGGCCTTTCGATGCCCAGGCGCTTCAACGCGTGGATCCAATGCAGTGGAAACTACCGATCAAACCGGCCCGTGACCCACTCGACGCACTGAAGGACTATCCGATCCACCTACCCCAGCACTTCGACATCAACGAGTACACGCGTGCTTTCAGAGCTGGCCTACCAGAGGACGGAGAGCGCGAGACTGCTGTCATGGCCAAGGTTCGGTACGGGCACATGTGGTGTACTAGTGGAACCGGAATGAGAGTCATTGTCATTGGAAGACAGTTCCCAGAACAGGAGTTCGAGATTGACAGATATGTCCCCTCCTTGGCGGGCCAAATCGCGGGGATGGCCAATGGCACGATTCAAGAAGAAATTATCTGGCTCCACAGCTCTTCCCTGCGCTGGCGCAATAACATGCACTACGTATTCGAGCAAGCAAGAGCCAAGGCTGCCGTCAAGCACAGCCGGGCATCTCACGCAATCCTCGTGTGCTGCAGAAACGGGTACAAGATAGTCCTCTGTCAAGAGATGATCTACGACCAGGCCACCGACTTTCTCCTCGACCGCGTTCAAGATCGCAATGTTCTGGACATTGTGAGGAAGTTTACTGCGGAACGGGCAGATCCACGTCACATCCGTTGACTGGCCTTTGATGAAGTGAAGTCGAGGCGCAGAGCCAAGTCAATGCCAAGCTGTCACCGAATGAAGTCCGTAGTCTGACAAGTAAATCGGGCTATGTTGGACACTTGACTCGGTATCACAGCACGTCTGGCTAATGTCCTTTGCACCGAACGACGATGGACGAAGAGGCCCACGGCCCCGCCCGGCGCCGGGCGGGGATCAAATTGACCGGATCATGGATCAAATCCGCCCTTGGATCCAGGCGACGGCATGGTCGCCCCAGGCGTTTTCGGAGGTGCGCTTCGTCGATCTACCGGAGGGCATGCAGGAGCACGTACCATTGGACGCGATGAGACTTGTCACAAGACTCACCAGGGATTACCTGGCAAGTCTGTACCTGAGTCAAGCGGACCTCAGAGTATTTCCATCACGGAATCACAAGACCAAGCGCAATGTCCTTGCCGTCGTTCTCCGGGGTCACCACGTGGCTCTGCGGAACAGGGCGATCGAAATGCTGGCGCAATGCGTCCTCGCGTGCGAGGCGAACGGCGTCTCGCTCCTTCGTGTACAATCCGTCGTCTGGGACCTCGTCTGCCACGAAGGGCAGAGACCCGAGCGGTTGATTGAGCATCTTCGGTCCAGAGAGGACCTGCCCATGAACGTGCGGCGCACTCTCATGCTGTGCCCACCAAACTTCCTGTTCTGGCAGACCGACAACACGCTGACCGATTCATACACCGTCAAGAGTACGTTTGCTCACGGAGCGGTCGCTCAGTTGTTCAGTACACGCGACTGGCCATCCATCGTCAGAGCGAGACTTGGAGAGCTTATGGGACTGGAGCGTCCAAGACTGTTTTTGGCGGACGACGACGCTTGCATCCGGGCAGCGGAAAGACTTGGTGCGCGGCTGGTTATGGGCAGGGACGCGGACGGTTGGAATACCTGTGCCGTTGACATGCCGTACGTCGGCCCAGAGGAAGAGAAGGACTGGCACCTTCTGCGCCAACTGGAAGATGCACTTTCCGCGTTGGGCGAGGACGAGTTTGTCGAACTCCCCGAGGATCTTCCCACTGGGATGGTGAAGTCTGCATTGGAAGAGACTGTCCAACAGATTTCGGGAGAACTCCCCGTGCCTGTACTCCTTACACGCAGGCCTGGTGCCCATGTCTTGATGCGATCCCAGCAAGACACATACGACAGAGCCATGCCCAAGCTCGAGGAACAGCTTCCGGTTGGCGATGTTGCTGACATTGTGCGGAAATACTTGAACACCCAGCGGTGAGACATGATCCTGTATCGCCATAAAGTTCAACGAGGTCACACCGGCTGCACTTGACGATACGCCTTCATGCATACAGAACGAGAGTATGTTGGAATCGATGATGGAGGGATGCAAATCACACGGCATGTCTGACCGTCGTTCACACAATGTCGGGGAAGGCGGCCGACTGAGCACAGAGAAGCGCATCCAACTCTCGGTGGCCCAAGTTGTGCGATTGATCGACGAGATGATCGAAGACCCGGCCCGCTTTTCCCAGGTTTCGTTTCTGAGAACACTCTCTGGTGTTTCACGGGACGCCCTGGATGATGTCCTGCGTGTGGTCGAACGAGAGACCAGCAAGTACCTTGCCACCAGGAACCTCGGCCCGGCGACCGTCCAAGCGCTCGTGATGCGAGAAGCCGCAGAGGAACGTGACGTTCCTGTGGTGATTCTGAGGGGACACGAGGAAGCATTATGGGACATGATGGCCGATAGACTGGCGAATGCCATCCTCCTCTGTGAGTCACAAGGCGTTTCGATCCTGCGTCTGCCGCGTGGAGCCATGCGATTCTTCTTGTTTCGCACCTCCGACCTGGAACCGCTTCTATCATACCTGCGCTTGAGAACAGACCTTCCACAAGGCATTCGTGGCACGCTCACGTTGTACGACGGCGGCATCTGCTGGCACACGGAGGCGAAGACCCAGGTGTCTGTGAACGTGGAGGGCCTTGAACAGTACAAAGGAGTTGCGCTTCCAGCAGACCACCTCCAGACTTTCCCGTCCATCGAAGCGATCACCCTCGGGGAGATAACGAGGCTCAAGTGTCCAGGCTACCTATATCGCATGGACAACGAAACATGCCAAGGACTACTGGAGAGAAATGGTGTTAAGCTGATGGTTGCGAAGAACCAACTTGGACAGAGCCTTGGCGTCGTCCAGGGATCTCGCATTGGTCCCTTTGAAGACAGTCGCAACCGAAACTGGGTCGACGACATCATCTACGTACTCGGGTATCTGAAAAACGTCCGGGACTGCAAGGTATTCTTTGCCCCTCAAACAGCCCTGGTCATACGCGGCTCGTTCGAACGCGTGGTTCGAAAGCTCAGCGAAACAGAGCCACACCTCTCGAAGGTGACTCTTCTCGACTATGGCGAGGGCGCATACGTGGCGGCACTTCTGCCGTGAGACGCGCGCGGGGGATACCGAATAAAACACAATACGTGGCGTTGATGTATGTGCACCGCCTCGATAAAGTAACCTGCCAGTGTTCCGAGTCCCCCTGCATGTCGCTCGGGTTTGTGACCCAGGTGGCGCACGCGTCGTCGTGTGTCTGGGAGCCGGGCAGCATCGACGCGCGCCCGGACGACGAGGTCGAGGGAACGCGCTTTGTTCGCGGTCCACACGGCGTCGACGTGCGCACGCTTGCCGACACGCGCCGGGTCCGCAGCTTCCAGGTCGAGGCCAAGTGGAACGCGAAGGACGGCTTTGTATTCATGCTGCCGTCCATCGGCTGCTGGTGCGGCCAGCGCGCGTGCACGTGCACACTGGGCCTCGAGTGCGTGCGCATTGGACAACTCTCGCTGGCATTCTCTGGCCCACAGAACTTCCGGGGCACATCCGAGGCAGCGTTCGCCGAGCAGTTGCGCCAGACCGAGCGCATCCGCGGCGTGGTCCAGACGTGCCGCGTCTGCTGCGACCTGTGGTCGAGCGCGCGCGAGGGCAGCAACCCGAGCTACCTCGCACGCGCGGTCGAGCTGGCGACGCATCCCAGCGACACCAACCTCCGCACCGTGGAGGGTCTCGCCATTGCCGGCGCCACGGCCTGGGATGAAAGCCTCGTGTCCGCCACGCTACACCGCGTGCCTTCGCGCCGCCGCGTCGCGCTCTGGGGCCAACTTTCAGTGCCAACAGGCACCGCCTTGCACATGGTGTACGCCAGCCCCTTCTTCTTCCCGAGCGACTTGCTTTTGCTCAAGTCCGCCTTTGACAATGCACCGCCCGGCGGCTCGATTCTCAGCATCCTCGGCGACGTCCTCCTCCAGTCCTCCAAGCAGATACGCCAAGTCTGCGTCTCGAGTGACGAAGATGCCGCGCTAAGGCCAGTCCTGCCGGCTGCGAACGTCTACCCGTTCCGACGCACACTCAACTGCGCCATCCTGGCCATGGCTGTGGCCGCCTGGCGCCACCAGGCACAGGCCTCAGTCGACCACGTCAACGTGCTGGCGGTCACCCCCGGAGACGCCGGCGACACGAGCAGCGACGCCGATGCCTTGGATGCACTGGTGGACAAGGTTGCCAAGGGTGCCGGGGCCGACGAGGCGACGTGCGCGCAGGCCAAAGAGCTGACGGGTCGATGCGGCGGCCTCGAGTCGCGCGCCACGACGGTGCGCGACGGAGCGAGTGAGTTGCTCAGCCACACGGCGGTCACGGTGCGCGCCGACACGCGCCTCGCCGTGCGCCTGCGCTTCTGCGGCGAGGAGGGCGTGCTGGCCGCCGGCATCATCACGCACACAGCCGGCACCTGCGTCGCCACCGCCACCGTGCGCGTCGCCCTCTACAACTATGCTTCTATGTTGTGCAAACGGTCGGGTGTGTCTCAGTAAACGCGCGCTTGTCGGCCATGCAATCTCCACGGGACAGTCGCCGCTGCGCGGTCTGGCTGGGCCTCGGGACCTTGGCCGTCGTGGTGCTGGCCGTGGGCCTCACTGTCGCGATCGCACTCAACCAGCGCTCATCGTCCTCTTCCACGCCAGCCGCGCCCGGGGCTGGCACACTCGCGCCCACTGTCGCACCCACTGTGGCCCCCACCACGGCCGCGCCCACCGTGTCTGGGGCACCGACCGCCACGCCAACAAGCGCACCCACCGTGGCGCCCACGGTCAACCTGTCCGAGGCTGCGGTGGCTGGCGGCGGCGCGGGTGTGAACGGCGGCATGGTGGCTGGCGTCGTGGTGGGCGTCCTCGCCGCGCTCGTGGTCATGGGCGCCCTGGCGGTGGTGTGGCACCGCCGCCGCGGTCAGCCACACCCCCGCGACGGAGAGCAGAGTGTCTCGCTGGACGAGTACGACCCCGACAGCCTTATGCTGGTCCGCCGGACCGGCACCTCCAAGCTACCTTCGCAACCGCCACCACCACCACCACCGAGACGCCACCGTCCCGCCAGCGTGATTGACGCCAACGAGGAGGACGCCGGTGCCGAGACCTACGATTTCCCCGACGCGGGTGCGTGGGCGGACGCACTTTTACTTCAACAGCAGCTGTTGCAGCCACAGGCGGGCACGGATGCGTACTCACAGCCCGGTGGCATGGAGATGCGCGTGCCTCCGGGTGGCCAGGCACTGGCCCTTATGGAGCGGCTGGAGCGCCTGCGCGAGGCGCGCTACCTGTCCAAGCGCATGCGCCGCACCGAGACGCGGCGCGGCGGACCGTCCGCGTCGAGCACCGACATTGAGAACGCGTCGGACGCACAGAGCACAGCGACGCGGGCCACCCTGTGGTCGGCACGTTCGCGCACGAGCGAGCCGCTCGGACGGCAGCGGCAGCACGCGCTGCGCATCCTGACCGACGAGGCGCCGCTGCCACCCGAGTCCCGGCCGCGCGGCGCGATGAGCGAAGCGGCGGGCGCGGAGCAGGACCGACGGCGCATGGCGAAAAACAGCCGCAAGCCGCCACGAAGACTGCGGGCCGCAGCGCATCGGGCACGGCGTGCGGTGGACGACGCACAGATCGACCTCCTGGCCAGCGTCAAGAATGCCTACGACAATGACGAGGATGAAGACGACAACCCACGCAGAGACCGGGACGCAGATGCGAGCGACGTGGACGCCGAGGTGCAGCAAGAGGAGGAAAAGGGAGCGGTGTGAGTGCACGAGTGTTTCATTAAAAGTCAGTGAGACGATCGGAGGGGAAGGAGGGCAGGAAGACGGCGTTGGAGGCCCCGGGGCGCCGCTCTTCGGCGGCGTTCGTGCCGGGGTACAGGATCGGGCACTCGTAACCCTCACCGGCGATGTGCATGCGCTTCTTGGCGGCGCCCGCGTACTCGACGACCATGGGACCGCGCGAAGACGGCAGGCGTCGCGCTCCGCTCCGATTGTCATAGACGGACGGGCACAGGATCTCGGCTTCGGAAAGCAGTCCAATGTTGGCAAAGAGGTACTCGAATGCCTCGACGAGGTCAGCGCGGAGACTCTGCATGGGGCCATCGCTGCCCCATCTGGAGCCGGGGTACATCCATGCTGGGATGTCCACGTTGCCGTCAAGCCTGATGACCGCAATGTCTGGCCGTTCGGTCGCGAGGATGGAGCGCTGGCCCATCCTTTGGATGGCTCCATTCGGTGCTCCACTCAAGTTGTACAGCTTGCACCCACCGCCTTGGATCAGACCGTCGCGGACGTAGGCGGCGCCGGGGATACGGCGGACCGCCATGGGGTTTGTCACAATCACGCCCATGTGTGCGCGCTGTGAGATCTTGGTGCGTTCCTCCTCCGCGGTGGAAGAGACGTCCGCCAGGCCAAAGCAGTGGCCCAGATGGGCCCACGCCCCGCCACCACGGCCCACGATCGCAGACGCCACTTGGCGCACCACGCGCGGACGCAGGATCAGATAGGTGTGCCCTTGCCCGTTGATCTTCTGGCCCCCGGCCTTATCCTTGTTGTAGTGGGCAGTGGCGTCGAATGCGACGCGGTCAAGCTCTTCGAACGTGAAGCACTTGCGGCCGTCCTCCACCATGTCGCGAATCCAGACACGCGATACAGCTGCATCACCGTCGCGGTCGGTGTAGAACGAATAGTGGCAGCCGAACTCGAACGGCTCGCTGAGGGGCTCGCGGCTTTGGTGGTAGCCGCGGAGGAAGGGCAGCGGCCGGCTCTCGATGATCGGGCGGTTGGGCGCCACCGTCAGGTTGGACACGCCGCTGACACCAAAGGTGTCGCGGAAGGCCTGCTCGCCAATCTCTTGCACTGACGCCGCGTCAAACACGGAGCGCAGCGAGTCGAGGCAGCCGTACGGCAGCATCATCAGGCTCGACACCGTGTCGCGAAGCGTGTCCTTGACCAGGTCGGCCTCTTGGAAGAGCGACAGCACGGCGCGCGTGTTGCGCACCACCACGTTGTGCATGGCGGCGCGCTCCTTGAGCAGCGAGACGATGTAGTTGCCGACTTGCTGTCCGCGTCCCTTGATGTCTTTGAGGCGGTACGCAATCACATCGGGGACGCCCGCGAGGTGCATATAGATCAGCGCCTCGCCGCGGTTGTTGAACGCCTCGTCGATCTGCCCCAGTCCGGCGGCAATCTCCTCCGCCGCGTTGGACGAAAACGTGGCATAGGGTGTCTGGATTTCGAACGCAAAGCCAAAGCGACCCATCTGGACCGCCCATGTGTTGGCGCGCGACGTGCCGATCGGCAGCGGCAGGCCTTCGGGCGCCGGCACGGCCATGTGCTGATCATCGATCTTCACCGTCAGGCGCGCGACCGGCGTGGCGTACGCCTTGGTGGGCGCCCACGCAAACACCGAGCGCAGGGGCAGCGCCACCCGCTGGCTCAGGTACAGCGGGATGGTCTGCGCCAGCGACTTGTATCCATTCCACGCCGAAGGGTGGATGTAGTCACCGAGCTGGCGCTCGGCCGACGGGCGCAGGCCGCTGGGAATGCCTGGGTAGACGCGACTGCCGCCTTTGAGGACCACGGGCAGGGCACCGAGCTGGGTCGCGAACGGTGAGAACGAGTCCCTTGCATTTGAAAGCGGGACGAGCGGGAAGGAATTCACGTCGCTGGGGTTGGCGCTCGACATGGCCCGGTGTGCGTGCCAGAGTGGATGGCGTTGCACATGCTGGACAACGCAGCCACACACATACGTCGGCGCGCGAATTCAGCTGAACGCGAGTTTAATCAGTCGGTGGACGTGGCGAAGGTCGTGTCGCAGCGCGCTGCGCGAGAGGAGCACGAGCTCGATGAAGGCCTGCTCGCGCACCAGATGCGACAGGCACAGCGCGAGCGGCGGAACGGCGACTGCGGGTGCGCCGCGGCGCACGGCGTCCTCGTCCATGACGCAGAGCACGCCGCGGGCCGGCCGGCCGCACACTGAGCACGCCCCGTCGAGGTCGGCGTCGGCGGGCTCGATGGTGGTCCGACAGGTGCCGGGGCTGGCAAGTCCTAGGTAGCGCGCGTGTGGGCCAGGCATGCCCAGCGGCACGGCCAGTGAGCGCACCAGGGCGTGGGTGGCGTCGGCCATGCGCGCGCCGCGTGCCCACCCGTCCGCGATGGCGTTGCACGCACGCTGCACCGACTCTTCTGGGCGCGGCCGGCTGGACTGGCTCATTGCGTCGACCAGCCCCCGAGGTGTCCACATGCTGGGCCGTCCAGCCGCTCCCGCTCCACAGGCCACGTGGACAAGCGAGTTTGGCGGCGCGCCGACCGAGGCCGACGGCAAGTTCGCCGACACGGCGGCCTCGCCCGAGGCCCGCTTCTGTGCCTGCGCGCTGCGCTACCTGTCCCATCAGCAGACCACACAGGCCGACCGTCGCATGTTTGTGGCGCTGCCGTCACACGTGGTCGCCGCCATGCCCGAGGGCCGCCTGCCGACGGGCTTTTTGAGGCGCGACCTCGAGGCGCTGCTGGCCATGGCGCGCCGCGGTGGCCTCCCCGGCTCGGCCGTGTGGCGTCTGTCCAAGCGCCTCACGGCGCTGTACATGCGGCTGGCGTTCGGGACGCGCCTGATGGTGGGCACGTCGCGCTTTGCGTGCACACCCGACGAGTTTGTCGAGCGCGCGCGGCGCGTGTGCGACCTGTTCAAGCGCAAGCACTCGGCCTCCCTCGATCCACTCATCAAGAAGCCAGCCGCCAAGCCCGTGGAAAGCGCGCCCGCAGACAGGAAGAAGAAGAAAAAGCCGCCTCCGCGCTCGACGGCACTCAAGATGGACAACGACCCGCTGGCGCCCGGCAAGTGTGAGTGGTCGCGCCAGGCGAAGGAGTGGGCACTGGCGGTGGCGTGCGAAACCCTGTGTCGCGACGCGCCACTGGCCTTTGCCAGAGGCTGCCCCATCTCGCAGCCCTTCTGCAGTCTGGCCGCCGACCACGCCGGCGACGGCGGACATGTGTGCACCCGCGAATGGGTCTTGCAGACGGAGTAAAGGTCTGTCCAGAAACCTACCACGAGTCCATGGCGTTCTATTCAGAGACTACACCGAGTACGTGCATACGAGAATAGACCGTGTATTTGGCTAGACGCGCACAACAAGGTCACAGTTGGGGGCTCCGCGACCAATGCAGATCCGGTAGCAGCAGCTCCCGTTGAAGGAGCGCAGTTGGTCGTACAGAGCGGGGCCGAGGAGGTCACGGTTCAGGCCACACTGCGTGTCGTCGGGGCTCACGTCCCGGGACAGTTCGTGGCGGAGGTGCAGCGGGGAGAGTGCGTCGATCGTGCCGTTGGTGTAGATAAAGTGGTCCCAGTCCACGTGGCCGTCGGCATCGCCGTGGAAGTGGTAGGTCGGCACAAAGAGGCCGCCGTCCGCAGGGCGCGGACAGTGCACGTAGCCAAGCGGGTGGTACTTGGCGTTGGGGCGCAGGCGGCACACCAGGAAGGAGAAGCCGACCGGGTAGCGCTTGCCAACCAGGTCGCGCACGGCATCGTCCAGCACAAACTCGGCGTCGATGGCCGCAAGGTCGGATGCCGTGACAGCCACGGACACGCGGTAGCTGCCTACGTCGTGGACGGCTGGCGCTCTGCCCGGTCCCTTCCCCAGGCTCTGGTGGTGCGTGGCTCTGTACAGGTCGTCAAAGATGTCTTCGTACTTCTCCAGGTTGACAAGCTCGATCGGTCCGATGGGGAAGGGCAGGATCATGGCGGGGGTGGATCGTTGGGCACCACTCGCGGCACCTTCCTTTTGCCTGGGACGCTTTGACGGTTGCTCCTTCTCCTCCTCCTTGAGAGCGATGACGTTGGAGTACACGGTGAGCTGGCGGCCGTCCTTCAGGGCAGCGGCCAGGATCTTGGTGGACGAGACGTGGGCGGATCCCTGGAAGATGCACATCGTTGGCGTTTGGCAGAATGACGATCTCAGAGCACAGAGCCTGTGTTCCACGTGGACCTGGAAGGTCTGGAAGACTTACAACATGGGGTAGGCACACGGGGACTGGGAGACCACATTCATCCAACGCCCATGTCGTCTCTGGGCACAAAGAAACGCAAGCCCCTTAACCCAGAGGAGGCTGCGGCTGCGGCCATGAAGCGCCTCGAGGAGCTCAAGGCGGCGGTCATAACAGGCATTGGGCTCGAGCGGTCCAAGCTCGCGTCGTGGACGTCGGAGAACGCGCTGAGACGCCGCACGGACATGCGTCTGAGCCCCGAAGACGGCGTACACATGGAGGAAGTCTCGGCCTTCGCCCTGCGTAGCAGCCCGGTGCGTCTCGCGGCCGCATCGTCCATCATCCTCAGCATGGACTGCAAGCCAGAGAGGGGCAATCTCGTGATCTACGACGCCGACTGGCCAGTCGCATACCGCTCCGGGCGCGGTTTAGCGCATATCCGCAGGCTCAACTCGATGGGCCTGGAGGCAAAGACCTGGGCACTATGGGCGCTGCTTATCTTCGGCTGGGACCGTGCGTTCATGCCGACCACGCGAAGCCTTGTCGAGCAGGCAGTGGACGGGGGCCGTCAATTGGTGGAGAGCCTCCGTCTTGTGGAATGGAGAAATGGTAGCTACGCGACCGTCTGGAAGACGACACACACCGGCGAAAAGGGAGAGCGCGACGTGCGCCTCCCTGGCTGTGCGAAACGACCGCGTGTTGGCGTGCCATCTCCCCGGACCCAGATGCCCTGCTTTCGCAGTGTCAGTGCCGACCTCCACGCAAAGGGACCGCTGCGCTACGCCGTCGACAAGTGCGTGGTGTGGTATGCGGGCTCTGAGATCAAGCCGCTCGTGCACCCTGTCACCGTCCATGCGGTCGGCACGGGCGCCGACTGGGACGAGGTGCGCACAGCCAGCGTCTACTTTGACTTTGAGGAGCCGCTTCGCCACGTGCTCCAGCGCGCCCTGCACCTCGACCTGCGCCGCGTGGTGCTTGTGCCCCTCCGCTGCGTGGGCAACACCATCAGCGCCGTCTGGTTTGCGCTGCGCGACCCGTACCTGGAGGCCATCGGGCGAGCCATGTTTGGCGACACAGGGACGGGCGCCGAGGTCGGCATCTCGCACATGGTGTGCGACTACCTCGGCATCACCAAGGCATGCGCCGACGATGCTCTCTAGGAATAATACATTCTTTCGTGTGCCCTCCATGGCCCGGCCCAATCCTGCCCACGCGACGCGCTTCCCGTCCATGGACCTGTCTGCGTCCAGTAACCTGGTCTCGTGCGTGCTCGACGACGACGTGTCCAAGACCGACCCCGGCGTCGCGCACCTGCTGTTCACGTGCGCGTTCGCGCGCGCCCTGGCCGATTACGAAGAGGGCTCCAAGCGGACCCGTGTCCTGGGCGCCACCCAGAGCCTCGACGAGGGCCACATCCAGGGCGAGGCCTTCCTGGCGCACGTACACGCAACCGTCGGCCAGCGCCTGCGAACCGTATGAACGAATACACAGAATGTCACTGCCCAGCGGCGTGCGTAGATACGACGCTGTCGTGGCGGCGCTCAGATCGCGCCACGGCGCGGACGCACAAACGGCTCTGGACACCTATGCCAAAACTGGCCTCGACCTCGACAACTACTTTGGGTGCGAAAACGACCGCGTGCTCTCCGTCCGCGACATGTGGTGGAAGGGACCGTTTGTGGCCGGCGACGTTTCGCTGGTGCTGAAGGTCAACCCGGGCCGAATCCCACCCGAACTGCTCCGCCGGGACGGCATCAACACAGCCTTTCACGGACCCAGCATCCTGTTTGAAGACTGCACTTTGCTGGCGCAGGACTGGGCCAAGGACCATGCGTCTTCTGGAGGGGGGTCGGTCACCATCCGGGCGTACGGGCTTGCCGACACCTGGTGCCAGCTGATCATCGTCGGACCCGCCTCGCTCGCCTCGCTCAACACTGGCGCAATCATCCACGCCCTCTGCCAGGCGCAGCCCTTCTCCACCCCCATCCGCATGTTCAGGACCCCCCAGAGACACCCGGCTGCGCAGTATAACCACCCGGTAAAAGTAGCAAAATTATGAACGGAACTCAGAAACAAACTTGACCCGGCTTCCCTGAGAAAGCACCCGGTAAAACATTTAAAATTTATGAGAGGTCTTTCTGAGTTTGCTGCCGCTCAGAAGCAGATGCACCCGGGTGGGCCGAGAAATCACTCGGCAAGACGTTTAAAATTTATGAGTGCGAACTGGATCAGAGGGGGTTGGTGCCGGTGTAGCGTAGCGGCGGTGGGCAAAGGGCCAGCGGGCTGGGTCGATCTCGATGCGTGGGGCGGGACTGGTATCTGCGCGAAGAAGTGGGCGTGCCGTGAGCGTCCAGCATCTCGGGGGCAGCGACGTGTCGATGAACACGTCGGCCTCGACCTCGTCGCGGTGGTTGCACAGGTAGCCGTGGCATACCGATCGCCTGCTGTCCGCGATGTACCAGCCGTCCGGCAGGCGGGCGTCCACCAGCATCGACCCCTCGCGGAACACGATGCCCATGCCGCGGAACGTCAGCAGCTCTTCCACAGAGGGCTCCGGCAGGCGCACGGTCCCGCGCGTGCCCGTGTGCGTGGTGAGTGGAGGCGCGCAAAGCTGGGCGCGTCGGTGCTGCGCACACACTTCGGCGGCTGGCTCGAGCACAGTCCTAAAGAACATGGCACTGGATTTATGTGTCTGCTTCAAGCACCACCACCAGCCATGCCTGTGGCAGCGTGTCGCGGTAGGTGGTGAGCCACGTGTCCGCGTCCGTGGCACACAGGCCGTAGAGCACCACCAGGACACACGCGTCGTCCAGGTGGCACACGGCATCCGCCAGCTTGGCCGCCGCGTTCGACGCCAGGTCCTTGACGATAATCACGGAAGCGTCGCTGTATACGTCGTGGCTGGCGCTCACGCGCAGCGACGGGTGGGTAGCGATCTTGCCCGCGGCGGCGCGGCTGAGCACGCTGCACTCGGACTCGGCGAGGATGTCGTGCACACACGCATCGATGCACGGGTCGTCGCGCGGCGCCACCACCAGCAGCCGCTGCGGCAGCGGCGTGGCCACGTACGGCAGCAGGCCCAGGAGTGCCACGCGTGTCTCGAGGCTGGTCCGGCGGACGCGGTGCGGCAGCTGGTCCGTGCACAGGATGGCATGTGCGTGGTCGGTAAGCACGCGGCTCGACCCGCTGCTGCGCGTGGCGTCGCACCGCACGTACGTCTGGAGCACGGTGCGCGCCGCGGCCACGCCGACCTCGAACGGACTGGTGGACATGTGGCCCGACGCGCAATGACAATGTGTGTGTACATATGCTCGACGCAACCCCTCACCCGGCGCACCGCGCACTGCGCGCCGCTGGCGCTGCCGTCCTCGCCACACTTGCGCCACTCGCCGCGGTCGCCGTATACGCCACCCTGTGGCCCACGGACGTGTATCGCACCTGTCTGATAGCGCTGCTGGTCCTCTTCACTGTGGCGTTCTGGCCACCCGACTCGGTGCCGATGTGGTCTCTACGCTTCCTGCTCGCGGTGGTGGCCGCCAAGGCGACTGCGGTACAGGCCACATGGACGCTGGAACGGGTCTGGAGAGATCCCACGTGGACGGACTGTGTCGCCTGGCCGCTGTCTGTTGCTTGTGCATGGGTCCTCGCCGCGGCGAACGTGCACACCGCACTGTTTAGTGATCACGTGTCCAAGTAAAGACCGACCGCGTACACCGACAGTCGTATTCGCATCGCGGGGTGCGTGCGAGGGATCGTATCGACGGTCGCTTCCACGGCATGGGCAAGCATCCGACGCACTTGGTCCCGCTTTTGCGTGTCCCCACCCATCAACGCCAGCACGTGTCGCAAGTCCACTGCGGGACGTTTGGCCTCAAACACGTTCGCGATGAGCTGGTACTGGTCCTTGGTGCGTATGAGTATGCGGAGGGAGGAGAAGATTTCAGCCAGACGACTCTCGGCCTTGCGGATCGTCATGGGGTCCCCGCTCCTCTCTGCTACCGATGCCGCGGCGGCGCGCTCGCACTCTGCTACGAGGTCCCAAGCCTTGCGCTGGAGTGTACCCTCGGCCGGGGGTTCCATGGAACGTGCAGATGCACTGGACATGTGGGTGGGCGCTTGGGTGTTTGATCAAGGCGTGCCAATCACTCATCGCGCATGTCTGGTCCACCCCAGATACCCGAGGACGTGGAATCCTTCCTGGCGTTCGCGAACGCCAGCATGGCCCTGCGCTCGGGGCCAGGCTGCAAGCACCTCTACTACCCGCTACGTGTGGTGGGGTTTCCGAAGGACCGTCCAGAGGTCTACCGTCTGCGGGGCCCTCCCACACCGTCCGCGCCGTTTGGCCTCGTGCTCCTGCGCATCACTGCCCGCGACCGACTCGTCTACGCGGGTCGGCGCTCCACGCACCCGCTGTGCCACCTGTCCCATGCGCCCACCACCCTCCAGCTCTTCCCCGACTCGTACATCGACCCGCGCGAGCACGTGCCACACCGGGTGCCCAGATCACCCCTGGTCCGCTCCGATGGTTCTTCCCTGCGCGTGGACGACATTCTTGTCTATCGTTCCGGACGGGACGGCGGGCACGCCTTCCTCCAGGTGGAGAAGGTCTGCGACAAGTCCATCGTCGTGCGCCGCCGCCGACGCACCGTCCAGCCCGACGGCTCTGTCCTACCCAGCTGTGTCTACGGACGCTCGTATGCCGCCTTTCGCATCCGACGCGACGGCCTCGTGCCCGCATACATTGCCGATGCACAGGGTTGCATGGCCGAGCCCTACGATCCATGCAAGACGTACACTGATACAGAGGTTCGTGTATAAATCATTGAATGGCCTCAGTCCTCGTACTTTTTGGTGGTCTTCTCGTCGACTTTCTGTACCTCAGTCTGTGCCCTGCGTCGGACATACGCAACGGTGGCGCATGCCTGTATGGCTTGGTAGTGCGACAGATGGGTCGGGGTGCATTCGTTGGCACTGATAATCGCAAGGAAGGCGTCCCGGAGGCTTTGGTACTTCTGGTCGTCCTGGGTCGAAAAAATCTTGCCGCTGCGCTCCACTCGCAAGTGAATCGCACCAAGCACCCACCTGTACCATATCCGCTTCTTCCATATGGTCCCGTCGACGTTGTACACGGCAGTGAACTGGTTTGGGCCCTTTGCATGACTGGGTAAGCAATCGGAGTGTCGGTACCTACCGTAGTGGCTGGACGAACGCATGCCTTGCGAGGCGCGAGGGTGTGCGACGCCTCCTGTTCGATGGAGAAGTACCAGGGGTACGTGGCGTGCGAGCCATCGGGAAAGACTGTCGCATAGCACTGTGTGCGCGGGTCGGCACGCGAACCACACAGAGGGCACCCGCAGCACGCAGTGGTCTTGAGGGCCAAAGATTCGGATGAAGGTGCGCCACTGGCCGGCAGTGACCACGTCCTTGCCCTCGGCCACGACGTACTTGCACACGCTTTCAAACACCGCCTGTGCACTCGTCGGTCCCGTGTGCCAAGACTCCCCACCAAGTCCAGCTCGCGCTCCTCGGGGACGTCGCGCTCCTTCAGTATGCGCGCAAGCTCTGTGCTTGCCATCTGCGCATGTCTAGGGTGGACACACGCGGTCCCGTACAGGAAACGCGTCGTCCGCAAAGGCCCACGCGGCAGCCACAGGCTTTTGGTAGATCCTCTGAATGGAGGCAGTCTCCTGTTCCACCACGCCCAGTGCCTTTCGTTCGGCGACGACTTCGTCCGGCTCTTTGCGTTCGGCGGCAAGGTCGTCCGGGCGCACTTCACTAAAGTCACTAACCCACGAAACGTCGCTCATGTTGGCGATGGCGTTCGAATGTGTGTCTCTACATCGGTTCTTCGCAAGTCACACGCAGGTGCACCCCTCACAATTTTCTGACTGTCACGTGGACCTTCTGATCGTGCCCTTTAAAATCGTTGCGTCACGCGGTCTCTTCGGGGACCAGCGTTGCGTAAGACTCCAGGACGGCATCACGGATTCCGACAAGGTCGATGGAGATATCGGGCATGGGCCACTGGATGCCTGGGATGGAAAGGGCTTTGTGTACCCCTGTGGCCGCGGTCCTCAGCGGGGTACTGTCGAGTCGGTCAAGGTCGGCGAGCAGGTCGCCTACGTCATCCTTGGCCCCGTGGAAGAGGTCGGCAGCGTGCACGGTGATGGTCGCACCATCTGTCACTTGGAACGGGTCGCTCCGTGGGACCAGGGCGCGGTGAAGGAGGGCCACCTGACGCCTCGCATCCGCGCTGCACTCTTGGGTTCCAAACGAGACTGCCTCTGTGACCCCGAGGCCGCGCCGGGCAACTATGGCAAGCATGGACCGCGGTGGGTCCCTGCCTCCGTTGACCAGTTCGAACTTCAGGAGGACGACCGCGCGGATGTCCTGTCGGTCTGGTGCCGTCAGGTATCTCGCGGTCACCTCCCGCAGACTCTGCAGAGTCTCAAACCAGCCAACCTCTAGGACAACGGATGGGAGGGCCGATCGGGACAGACGGTACGAAAACGACTGATCTGGCTGCTCTCCACAGTAGCCGCTGCAAGCATCCCTCCAGGGTAGGACGGAAGAGCCACTGGTTCGGAGAAGCGAGTCCAATCCGTGGCGAGCGACCGCGGTGCAGACACTGCGAAGGAAGACCGTCGACGCCGATTCGTGGCCTTTGCTCGGAAACTCTATGATCAGGAGACTACCCTCCACGACGCGGCACCTGACTCCATTGTAACCGCCCACCGTCTCGAGCCAGCCGATATGACGCGAATCCCGGATGCCGTTGACGAGTACGACGGGAAGGTCTGATCCAGACTGAAGGTGGTAATCGACCAGGTCGCGAAGAGCGGCTGCTTGCGACTCGGTGTCTCCCAGCAACGCCAGAGCCGACGCGAGGAAGGGACCAGGCGAGGCACCCCGTGAACATCTTCTCTTTGAAGGTCCATAGACCCTCCTTCCGTTGGGACGAGTCTTGCCCTCCATCGTCGATGGCCACCGGGTGAATGAGATTGTGTCTTCCGCCCGGCCGTGTGCTGGCCAGGGAGATACTCTGCTGTGCTCATGCAACGACGGACAAGCGAGGTGTCCACTTTATACTCCAGCATAAAAGATGTAGATTCTGACGACGGTTCCGCAGTACACGAGGATGGTCTCGTCCCACTTCGTGTCCAGGCTGAGCTGTACCAGTTGGTTGACCAGGTCCTCGGGTGGAAGTCCTTGTTTTACATCAAAGGAGAAAAAGTCGCGCACCAGCTGCCCTATCATGCGTCCCGAGTGTTCGCGGTTCAGGACCGCCATCCGGCAGGCGTCGCCAAGCGTCTTGACCTGGAGCGCAATCTCGGCGATGGCTCGGCCGTGTTCGTCGTCGGTGCGAAAGTGGCGCACTAGGAATGCAGGGGAGCTGGACATTTGAGTGTTTACTCGAGTTCCAGAAAGTAGGCTCTCAGCGCCTCCCGTGTGCGCGTGTCCGTGTGCGGAAGCTGGTCGAGCGTCCTGTCCACCGCGTGGTTTAGGCAGGCGATGAAGTGCAGCCGGTCGCCCTCGATCACAAACACCTGTCGCGCTGCCTCCATGTCCCTGGCTGCGCCAACGGCGTCGAGCCAGCCCGCTGGAACGCTGTGTGTCTTGGCGGGGTAGGTCAGCGTGTCCATCCACCCGAGCGTGTCCAGCAGGCGGCGCGCGCCCTCGGTCTTGGCCCCCCGTACGCGGTTCAGCACCAGGAGGCGACAGGGCGTGGTGATCTCGTTTTCTGCTGGGTGGCTGTGCCCATAGCACATGGACATGTTGGTC
>JACCDT011732638.1_pt1 | contig 73407 bp, 69 predicted proteins | sample 7446291 | NCBI WGS metagenome assembly JACCDT01 (sample SAMN15323446, study PRJNA562643) | freshwater metagenome | isolation source: river surface water | place: USA:Blue River Watershed | collected 2017-08-17 | reverse complement strand
TCAGGTTGGGATTCTTCTTCAGGTTGGGATTCTTCTTCAGGTTGGGATTCTTCTTCAGGTTGAGATTCTTCAGGCATTTGGCTTTCAAGCTTAAGAATTCTTTGTTCTAAACTTAAAATAAATTCTTTTTGAGCTTTAAGTTTACTTTCAATTTCTTCAAGATTCATACCATGGGCAGAAATAAATCCAGTAATTTTGTCAATGTTATTTTCATGTCTATTTAAAGTTCTTTTGTTATTTAACAAAGCTTGATTATGAGAAGTAAGAGATTTAGCATGTTCATTAATTGAAGAGGCAGAATCTAACATAAAAACATAATGATCATTTAATTTATTGTCAATATCTTTTTTGTTACTTGCAATTTGATTAGAAAGTTCACTTATTTTATTTTCAAGATATTGTTTATTATTATTAAATTTGTTGTTGATTTCTTCATCTTTAGACTTCAAATTTTTAATATCGTTGTCATATTGTTTGTTTTTAGCTTCAAATAAATCTCTATAGATTTCAAGTTCTTCAATTCTTTTGTTTAAATCTTGTATTATAGTGTCTTCAGTACTTTTAATGGAAAGTGCTAAACGGTATTTATTATAATTATCAGAGGGCATTGTGTATCTAACATAATATAAGATTTTTTTTTATTACTAGGTGAAAAATATTTATGATGTGTAATATTACTATAAACTAATATTTGTTTTAAATTAATAATATTACATCATACCTTCTAAAAAAATTGATTTTATATTTGTTTGGTCCAAACTATTTGATAATTAATGGATAATGATATAAAAGTGCATAAACAATCACAAGTATCTATTTGCGTAAGAGATATTGTTCCTCCTGATGGGTTTGTTCGTATGATGAAATGTCCCAGCAATTACTGGTTTTTATCAGATTTAAAACAATACTATAAACCAGAAGAAACCCTTGAAAACGACGACGGAGATTTTTTAAATTCTCGTACTGGACTTTATAATTTTGATGGTGTTGATGTATGGGTTTATAATCAAAGTAAACAGGGATATATGTATTTATATTTTAAATCAGATGAAGAAAAATCTCGTTTAGAAGATATTATAAGAGAAAAAAAATCAAGTCAAATTGCCAAAATTGTTAATCCAGTTTACAGATGGTGCCCAAGAAACGGATGGGTTATGACTGATAGATATTCAACTAAAGATGCAGAAAATGATATTTTTGGATATGATTCATACATTGAACAAATTGAAAAAGACATAACAAACCATATTAAATACAATGAATTTTTACAAGAATTAGGTGAAGTGCGAAGTATTAATTATCTCTTATATGGACCTCCTGGTACCGGAAAAACTTCTTTAATTAGAGCTGTTGCTTCAAAATTAGGTTGTGCAGTATTTATTGTTAATGCGGGAAATATTAAAGTAGAACAAATTAGTTCTGTTCTTTCACCAGCAAATAGAGCTGAAACTCCTTGTAAAGTTAAATTGTTATTGTTTGAAGATTTTGACCGATTCCTTCAAATGGATAAAGTTGATACTGTTTTATCAGGATTGTTAAATACTCTAGACGGTTTTGATGACAAAGGCGATACTGTGCGCTTTTTTACTGCAAATAATAAAGAGGCGATTTTTAAAATTGATGCACTTGTTAACCGCATGAGCTCAAAGTTTGAATTTTACTATCCAACTTATGAAATATTTAGAAAAAAATTACATAGATTTTTATCTTTTCATTCTACTTACGATGAAACAAAAGCTAATGAATTTATTAACCTTGTTGTAGAACAAAAAGTTACAGTGAGACCATTTGTTAACTATGTTATTAGATATTTGTTTGAACCTGATTGTCTGGACCAAATGATTGCCAACATAAATGAATTAAAATAATTTTCTTTAAATTAAATTTCTTTAAATAGATAAGTTAAATAACCAAATAATTTATTTAAAAATTTATTAAGTATTAATTTTAATTCCAGAAAATGACAATATCAATCGCCAGAGCTTTAGTCGAATTAAAAACCCTTGATAATAGAATTGGAAAATCTATTAATTCTACCACATGGGTCGCATACAAAACAAAAAATACCAACTATGGTATGTCAGAAGAAGAATTTAAAAAGAAAACCCAAGCAGAACACCAATCTCTTAATGATTTAATCAAAAGACGTAATGCAATTAAAAATGCAATTGTGTTATCAAATGCTTCAACTAATGTCCAAGTTGGTGGTCAAACCATGACAGTAGCACAAGCAATTGAATACAAACATACCATCCAATATAAACGCAATTTGCTTGATGTTTTCAAACATCAAAGACAAAGAGTCATTGTTGATAGTGAAGCTCACAGACAACGTGTTCAAAGTAAAATAGATGATAATATTAGAATTATTTGTGGTAAAGATACTAAGCCAGATGCTAATACTATTCAAACTATTTCAGAAGGAATTACTAAAGGTGACCCCATTGAAGTTTTTGATCCTCTTGGTCTTGAAGAAGCCATTAAAAAATTAGAAAACGAAATTGAAGAGTTTAGTGCTAATGTTGATTATGTATTAACTGAATCAAATGCGCTAACTAATATTACTGTTTAAATTATTTAAACTTAATAAATAAATTTTTCCCAGCATAACGAAACTTTTCCTCCAATAACAGCGTCTTATGTTTTCGCTTATAAACATTGCCTTGGTAAACAATTTTTTTGCAATGGGCGTAATTTACGTTTGTGCAAAAACAATTTTAAAGATAAAAGCTTAAAAATCAAAGCATAAAGTTTAAAATTTAAAGGTCACCTTCGGGAGGCGCTTCTCGGGAAGCACCAAAGCCTCCTTTTAAAGCTTAAATCTAAAAGATTAAAGCTCTTTCAAATCCATGATTAGTGTCATTATGTGGTTTGTTATTGCCACTGGAAAATACCACATGGCTGTTATGTTGGGGCTTCTCGCAGTATTTTATATTTTTATTTAATAAATATCAATTAAGATGTTTATTAAAATAAATCAATTATTTGTCATCACTAGAACCCGATGCTTTTTGTATTTTTGCAATAATTTGGACAAAACGAATAAATAAGTTCATAAAGTCCAAATATAATTCAGTTGAACAGCCTAAGTGGTCAGGTTCTCCTAATTGATATTTTTCAATTGCTTTTTGTGTATCCAGTGCAATCAATCCAGTAAACAATGGAATACCCCCATACAAACTAATCATATGGGTAATGTCACCAAACCAGTTATGTCCAAAAAATATTTGTGAACCCAACCCTAACAAACTAACTCCCACTAACCCTGATAAACCCCCGTATAAAACCGGTGTCCATGTATCAAGCTCTCCAGGTTTAGATTTCATTGCAAACCAAGTTGAACCACCAAACACACTAGCTGATGCAATAAATGCAGGTAACACCGCATCTGGTAACATGACAAATAATGGAATACACATTAATCCATTTCCAACTAATATGGATATATAAGACATTGTTCTAAGTGTGGAATTGGTCGAATACATAATTTCAACTTGATTTGATTTATTGGAAAATCCTAATTGGGATGAATTTTCACCCCTCACATTAACTAGTTGCCGATGAACTTTGTAGTTTCCCATCCCAACCCCAATGGCACCACCGATTGATAATACTGCACAACCACCCAAAAATGCACCAGGGCTGGTAAATGTGAAAACTTGAGGCCAATTGGAACCAGCTAAACTTAGCCCAAGTGAACTAGTTATTCCTAATCCAGTCCACATGTATGTACGTTTAATAAATTGTTTTAACCCAAAATTTTTATCGATAATATCGGTGTAATGTAACTGAGACCTGTCAAGTACTTCAACTTTTTCTATTTCTTTATTTGATGAAAAATTAAAAGTAGAAAAAGCTTTAATTTCATGGGATCTGATTTGTTTTGGTTGACTAAGTAATTTTAGTCCTATGTTCCTAACTCTATTAAGCATTAATATTTAAATTAATTAATATTTATATTTTGTTTTTTCAATTTTTTGTTATTTTATTATTAGAAATTATTTAATAATTTTCATTGTAAATATAAGAAACACCATACGAATGAAGTGGTTATTAAGTTTTTTATTTTTACCAGCGGTAATTGCAAATGTTTTTACTGTTGGAGGTATTAGTTCGGGTTGTTTTATGTCAACCCAATTTCATTATGCCTTTTCATCTATTATATCAGGTAATGCATGTACTGCAGGCGGACCCTATTGGTGCGCACAGGCAAATTTAAACATTGCTCTAAATCAATGTATGAAAGAACCATATGCAAATTTTATTGACATTAATTATTTAGAATCTGTGGTTTATTCAACTGCAGAAACAGGATTTATTGATCCTGTTGGTCATTTAGCTAATTCTCGAGTTTGGTTGTTATCGGCAACTAATGACACTGTTGTTGCAACTAAAGTTGTTGAATCAAATGCTAAATTATATGAGCGTTTTGTTCCTACTAATTCAATTAAATTTATAACTAATATACCAGGCCAACATGCTCAACTGACAAATGTGTATGGAAGCCAATGTAATTATTTAGGTAGCCCCTATATTAACCATTGTAATTACTCAAGCGCTTGGGAAGGATTAAGTTGGATTTTAAATCAACCTAATCAATTAGTTGGTCCAAACAAATGGTACATCGAAAATTTATTTTCCTTTGACCAAACAAAATATATTCCCGGGCCATATGAACCTGTTTATGGGTTAGGTAAAACAGGATATGTTTATATTCCAACCAAATGTTATCAAGCCAAATCAAATTGTCCAACACATATTGTGTTTCATGGATGTTTACAAACATTGGAATTTGTTGGAATGGATTTTATTAAGTATTCAGGATATTTGGAAGTCGCTGAACCTAATGGAATTATTATATTGTTTCCACAAGCTACTTCGACACCAACCAATCCAAATGGTTGTTGGGATTGGTGGGGATATACTGGAACAACATACGCATCAAATATTGGAATTCAAATGCTTACTGTAAAAAATCAAATCACAAGTAAAAATTTTCCATATTTGTAAAGTAAATTAAGTTAAATTAATTTAGCCCATTTAATCCTTCTGCATATTTGGTTACTAATGTTTCCATTATGTTATCATCTTTTGCTTTACAATATAACAAAATTTGTTGCACACTCGGGCTTACCTTAGCTAATAGAATTGGAATAACTCTATTATTTGGATGAACTAATGCATTAGATAAACATTGAGGGTTCGGATTAACTAATTTCATTAAACTGGAAACAACTACTTCATTATTTAAAATTGTACATGCATTTTCTAAACATTCAATGTCATGAGGAAATTTTGTGTTTTTATTAACTTTTTTTTGATATTTGAAAAGTAATCTATATTGTTCTTGTGTTTCCGGTTGCCAGTTTACAAATAAATTATTACTTAACATGTATTCAATACAATCCAAATTAATTTGAAGTGCTGGATTGGATTGAATTATTTTAGTACAAATTGACTTGACTAATTGCGCTGTTGTTAAATATCCATATGGTTTTTCGCTATAAATAATAAAATAGTTTGATTTAACATATTGAATAAAATCATTTATGTTTAATGGCTCACAAGCACACTTTTCAAGTAATACATTAACCATAAACAACCCTCTACGCAATGTTTCTCCGGCAGAAGCTTTTTCCAGGCCTTGTTTATAAAAACTGTAGTTTTGCATTCTATCTAATAATTCAAAAAACAGGTCTGTAGTAATTACAATTGGAGCAAATTTACTTGCTAGATTTGTTATTATTGTTTGTACATAATTTTCTCCACAAGTCCATGCGAATAACTTGGACATCATATTAACTAATACAAATGTGTTAGGATTTGGACATTGAGCAATTACATCATAGTATTTGTGACAATATTTTTTGTCATGATTTTTTATTGTATCATGATAATTCTGATTTGAACAAAATAAATCCCAGTCTATATTTAAGTTGTTTTCCATTAATTTAATATAAACTAATATAAATTTATATTAAATTCAATTTTTAAAATAAAAAAGTATTTTAAACTTACTCTGCTTTTTTTCTTAAAGTATTTGTTTTAACATATGTACCAAAAACTTTATCAAAAATAAAGGCAAATACCATATAATTACGTTTAGTATCTGCACAATGATGCAAGTAATGTAAATATCGTAATTCTCGCCACATTTTATATTTGGCTAACCAATGGTCTTTAGTATGAAACGACATGTGTAAATAATTACCAATTTGCAAAACCAAAAATGATTGAATTACAGTAACAAATATAGTTGTCCAGTTTAGCCCCCAAATAAATTTTTTACCTAATGTTACCAACACATACAAACTGATAGCAAAAAATTCATTAGCTAGTTTTGTACAGATAGAGTCTGCCCAATCATAAATGTCAAATGGTTCTGATTTACTAGGTTGGAATCTATTTCTCCATATTGTACCATATGTGCTTGATGAGCCCCAAAAATATTTAGGAGGAAAATCGACATAATGATGATCATTATGAAGTTGATGTGCGATTGAATTAAAAGGAATAGAATTTATTCGATAGTGGGCGTGAACATGCCACAAATAAAAAACACACATATCAAAAGCCCATGAAATTACAGTTGTTAAAACTCCTGTTCCAGTTAATTCCATTGTTATTTTTGAAAAGATTCCAAGACAAATCAAATAAAACGGAATACCAAATAATTTTAACATGACTGTGTTTTCTCTAAACATCTCGTCTGAAGTAACGTATATATCATTATTAAGGTCCATTAAATACTCAATAATTGATAACAAACAATTACAAAGTCAATTTTTTATAAAATTGAATATTTGTCCATTTGATAAATTTTGCATATATATCTTATAATGTCTTTATTCACATCTGTTCAAGACTACTTTTCGGCCTTTACTTTTGGATCAAGACCGGACCCAGTTGAAACCCAGTCTACAAGAAAAATTCATATTCAAGACTTGCCAGTTTTAAAGCAAGAACCCGGTAAAAAATTTTCATTTGATGTTGTACGAAACTATTTGTCTTTACCTTATAATACCAAAGAGTCTGAAATTTATTTTTACCGCGATACAGGATTGGCTGAGCGAGCATACCATACTAATAACTTTATTGGTTCTTTTGTTTTTGCATATAATGCTCATGGTAATATTTTACTAAACCCTGATGATATTTGGATAATGATTAGTTTGTTTTTTTCTCAATATGTTGATACTAATGCAGAAAAATTAAGAAGCAAATTTGTATCACATAAAAGCTTTAAAAAACTTGTTGTACGTGAATATGCAGACACTCAAGTTCAAGCAGAACAAATGGAACGAGATTGGACTGAATTTTTTTCTCAAATATCAGAACAAATTAAGGCCAATACTGTATCCGGTATAATGGAGGAACTTGTTTGTGACTTTTCAACTAGTTCAAAAACACACAAGCTAATTACTACTGCAATTATTATGAACTCGTTTAAAAAATATTTTAAATATGGTCGAATGATTTTAGGATGTGGTATTGGAAATGTTTACTTTCAAGGAACTCGTAATGATTGGGTGCGAGTTATTGGAAAAGCATGTGTGTTAAGAAAATATGATGTAGATGGTAAGTTATCCGAATATTTAGATCGTATCCAAACAATATTAATGGAGTTTTTAAATACTTGGGATAACAAACCAAATGTAAATTTTTGGAATCGTATTATGGCTACTGAAGAAAAACGTATTGGTTCTGGTGGACAAAAACAAACCCATATTGAAGGCTGGATTTTACATTTTTATGGAATTTACGACCGTGTGGATTTGGATGATGTTCCAGATTATTCTATTGCAGTTCCTGTGGAATTATATAATGAATTTACTAACCAGACTAAACAAATGGAGATTAAAGCTAACTGGGTTAGTGTGTCAAAACCAGATAATTGTACTTATAAGCCAGATATTGGTTTATGTGTTATTGAAAACAAAGAAAAACTATAAACAGGGTCTATTGGTTTTCACAATAAATATTGAATATAAAATTAATTAAAGGCTAATTTATTAATTATTTTAATGTTCACACGTTTTAAAAGTATAATATCCAATTCACCAAAAGGCTTATCCAAAAGAAATTATTGGATTGCTCCAGTTGAGCCAACACATGATATTGTTGAAGCAATTAGTGAATGTCAGAAGTGGCAACTAACATATTTTGTTAAAAAATCATATACTAATCACTTTATTGGAAGTTCAATAAGTATGGAACCAAAACAACTGTTAAATTGTGAGCGTTTTAAACAAGTTAAAAACCAATTAGAAGCCAATAAATTTGTTTTTACTATAAACAAAGACAAAACTCTAGGTATCAATACTTTTGGTGTTAAATTTGATGAGTTTAATAAACACGTTACAATTGTTGTATAATTTTTTTATTAAGTATAACTATATTTAATAAAAATAAATTTAATGACCAGTAGTGTTTAAAATATAATGTAGTAAAAATAACACTTGAGATTTTGTAAATTCTTTTTTGTTATATGCAAATATATATCTTTCTTTATTAATATCTTGATGTATACAACTTAAACCTAATGTATAATTTACATTTCCTTCAAAACCCAAATCATAAATTCTATAGGCACAATTAAATGTTGATTTTTTTATTATTGGATAACTTGGATGATCATAAAAAATTTTAAAATTACCGATTTCTTTATCAGTTTTAAAAGATGAATATATTTTATTATGAACGCTCAAGTTCATTTTATTTCTAATGGCTATTGGTGGTGATTTATTATTTTTAAATAGATTAAAAGATTTACTTTTTTTAATGTCGTTATTATCATAGATGTGTCTACTATCATCAAAATAATAAAATATTTGTTTTGCATTTTTTGGAGATTTACAGCCAAATAAGTGGCTAATTAAATTAATAATACTGGGTTCAAAATTTATTTCAATTGAACCATATTCAATATCACACATAGAATCTCTTTTAGATAGTTTTCTACACATAATATAACCCTATTAAGCATTAGGTTTTTTTATTAAGCTTGGTTAAAAATCTAATGTAATAATCATCTTAAAAAATTGAATTATTAATATTATTTTTAAAATTGATTATTATAATGGAATTTACACTTACAACATTTAATCCTAATATTTATCAAAACTATCCAGATTTTATAAGGTTGATTCAATTAAAACCAAATAAAAACATTTTAATTAGTATTCTAAATAAACGCGCAGTATTAGGATTGCCTGTTATATCAACATTTAATTCTAATGGGTTTACTTGTAACTTTTCTTCAGGTCTTGATGCTAGTGAATTAGATTGCCTAAATGATTTTTTAAATTGTTTTTACCCACCTGAAAATGAACTACTAAATGAAATTACTCAAACTAATGTAAAACCAATTGTTGAATCAATTAAAGAAAATCTTATTCAGTTTAATAAAATGTTTTCAATTAATTCTTATGATATTATTGAACTAATGTTTGTACTTGAACAAGTTAATACTAAACATTATAATCTATTTAAGTGTTTAGAATTTTGTCTAATATTAAGCAAACTTGAACTTTTGGAATCAGTTGTTAAAAAGTTTTATGGATCAGATATAGTTCTTAAAACTATTCAACTAAACAACAAGTCAGTTTCCACATTCAGCGATCTATATCATTTTATTGTTGGGCTCGTTCGCGATAAATTTACTTTGCTTAATACTCAAGCACCCAGTAGTACGTGGTCCCGTATGCAATTAAACTCACATAAGGAAGTTTGGGCGTTAATGTGGCATGTATATTCATATGAATTTAAATATCTACATGAAATTGAATCTAAATATCAAATTAATGAAAATAAAATGGAAGAACTTTTTTCTAAATTATGTGGTTATTATACTGAAATCGATGAAAACGGTAAAACAATTGAAAAATTTTCCAATTCGGAAAACATGGAAAAATTTAACGTATTTAGTCAAATTTGTCAAACAGCTAAAGATGCTTTTCGAACCGCAATAAATGAAAAAACCAACGAATCAAATGAATCAAATTTATCCAGACAAGATTATGAGTCAATTAGTGTGCAAGTTATTGAACAGGTGGTATCTATTCTTAAAGAATCAGACAGTTCAAATGCCAAAAAATACTTACCAAACATACTTGGAACAGAAATAGATTTGGAATTATTATTAAATGGATCAACAAATACTCTTAATACATTTATTAATTACTTTGAAAATCAATTATGTAAGTAATTGGAAAAATTGATTTAATTATTTTAAGGAAACTTTTTAATTAATCACTAATGTCAGAACTAGATATAAGCATTGTAAATCTTTTTAAACAATATTATCCAAAAGTTGACCACACACTTTTAGACAATAATGTTTTAGCTATTTTAATTGAATCAATGTTTGAGATTGAAAAAACAAAATATTCTGATACAGACTCGAATATTAATTCAGACACTGACTCTGAAATTGAACTAAATCCTATTATTGAGGAAAATTATATTGTTGCAACCAAGTTAATACCTAATCAGATAGAATCTGGCGATATAATTTGCGTTAAAGGACGCATAAATCAAGTATCATTAAATATATTATTTGATAGTGGTTGTCAAACTTCGACTGTATTTGAATCTGTTGTTAAAAAAATCGGTTTAGAATATTTAGTTGACACAAATGCTAAAACATATTGTAATGGAATCAATGGTATAACTAAAACATGTGGGATGGTTTGGTGTACTCAACTGGAATTAAAAATAAATACAGAATCAGATAATTATATTAGTGTTCCAATTAAATTATCTGTAATACCTGACACAAAAAACCACACAAATATTACCACTGATTTAAATCATGAATCAGTTGATATTTTAATTGGAACAGATTTTATGAAAGCATCTGCATGTATAATAAATTTCAGTAAAAAAACCATTGAAATAAATCAGGTTCAGTTAAAATATTAATTTTTTTTATTTCAAAACCAGCTATAAAAAATTGAAAATTTTATGGCTATACGGCCTAAACAATTTTAAGCAATGTCATTTGTAAATACTGTATATAATTATAACTTTACCGCTACCGAGTCCAATCAAACCATATTACAAGGTTTAATTGAACTCAATAAACAAGACCCAAGAATGAAGTCTTATATTGACTGGGTTTTAGAAACACATAAACCGGTTTTTGGAAGAAATCCTAATAATGTCATTAAATGGTCTGATTCTTACAAATATACCCAATATAATATGACTTGGGATGATGACTATGTTGATGGAAAAAAAGAAAAGCTTATTGGAATGTATGCTTTTGTAGAACCACGCGACGGAGCTCGTGATTCTCATATTATAGTAGCTGGTGTGCAAGCTTTAGCTACTGAACTTGCCAATATACGAGTTACTATTGAAGACTTGTACGATACCATTGTTTTTATGGCAGCACATTTCTCAACACCAGTTCATGATGGACGATACCACTTTAACCCTTTTCCTTGGTTAAAAATTATTTATGGTCATGATGGATTTTTACCAATCAAATTTGCTGCATTAGCAGAAGGAACAATTGTTCAACCAGGAACCCCGATTGCAACTGTTGAGAATACTGACCCAGACTGTGCTCAGATTGTATCTCATTTTGAACCATTAATTTTACAAAAGTTATGGTATTCAACCACATGTGCTACTAATGCATTAGCTTATAGTAAAGTTATTAAACGCGCACTAAGACAAACTGCATCAGATGAAGTTTGTAATGGTTGGTTGCCTTTTGCCCTACAGGATTTTGCATTAAGAGGTGTTACTTGCATGCAAGCTGCTGAAATAGGATGTGGATCGATTTTGTATGTAACAATGGGTTCTGATACTGTTCCTGCAATTGACCACGTGTTAAGAACAATGGGTACTCCTAATACCCCAATGCCCGCATATTCGGTTGCAGCTATTGAGCATAATCAAGCCATGATGCAAGGCCGTAACGGAGAATTTAAACAAGTTAAACGGGTTCTTCGTACTTATCCTACTGGTATTCTTTCTTACGTTGCGGACACTTATGACATGAGAAATTTTGTTGATCAAGTTACTAAAGGTGAACTAAGGGACATTATTATGAGTCGCGATGGGTCTTTTGTAATTAGACCAGATTCTTGTCTACTTGATAAGAATGGAAATGAATTATCACCAGCTCAAACCATTAGTGAAATATTTAAAATAATGGATAGAAATTTAAGTGATGTCATAACAGTAAATTCTCAAGGTTTCCGTGTACTGCCCCCACAGTATAAAATTATTTATGGAGACGGGTTAAATATTCCAAAGATTACCCAAATTTTGGAACTAATGATACAAGAAGACTGGTGTGCTTCAAACATTGTATTCGGGGTTGGAGGAAACTTTGCACAGAGAATCGATAGAGATACTGAAAGGTTTGCCATGAAAGCTTCGGAACAAACTTTTCAAGTTGAGAATAATGAAGGCAAAACTTGGATTGAAACTAGAGAAACATGTAAAGAAACTCCAAGTAAGAAATCTAAAAAAGGACGATTTCATATTGCACTTGTTAATGGGTCTCCCAAGTGTTTTACATTTGGAGACTTGGAAATAGGTAACCTTCCAAATATGCTTGAAGTTTATTCTAATGGAAAAGACTTGGCCAAGCGAATGGAAACCATTGGAGAAATTCGTGATAGGGTTAACCGATGGCGAACACACTGGGATATTTAAAATAGTTCCAGATTAAAAAAACATCCCCTTGACTAAGTTGAATTCAAGTATATGGTAAAACTGTAGTTAAGGTAAAATAATTTTATTTATGAAATACAAATTATTTGGAATTAAAAAAAACAATTACATAATATTCCATTTAACAAATAAACTACTTCATCTGTATTCAATAAATTTTTATTGTATGCGAAAATAAATTGGGTTAAGTTTGTAACATCATTAACGCAAATAATTCCTAAAACATGTCTTAAGTGACCAACATAAGCAAAATCATGAATATTATATGCACAATTATAATCTGATGGTATTGCATTTTTTAAACTTGAATGTGCCTTAAATATTTTTAAGTCGGGTAATTGAGTTGTATAGTCTTTTCTTATATTTGATATGGTTCTTAAAAAAGTCTTTCCTATATCAGTTTTTGTAATAGAAAGAGGACAAACCGATGTACTACTTGATTCAAATGTAAAGTTTGTTGATTGAACAATATTGTTTTTAGTATAGGTGTTATTTTCGCCATCAAACACAAACTTGATTTCAGATGCATTTTTTGGTTTGTGTGATTTAGGAAATAATTTAGCAAAAAACCCTTGATGTAAATATTCAACATTAACTTTACCAAATGCCATTTCATTGGCTGGATTAGGTTTTTTAATTACATTTCGTGTGTTACATATACTTGATATTAATTGAGTATCATCCGCGTGTGTTTGGTGGTTGTCCATTAATTTTATAGATAATTACTATTAACTATAATATTATTCAAATTTTTTCTTAAATTTTCAGTAAAAAACAAGTTGCTAATAATCAAATAAACCCAATCTAAGTTAAACATCAGGAATGCAAATATTGTACCTATCAATTCTTATTTCGTTTGCATTTGGATTTGTTGAGTTACCAGAATTACATTTTCTACATTTTTTATTCCATACATCCCATCCGCTATCAGCAGCACATTTTGGAGCATTTTTATCAACACAATCTGCAACTGTTCTATTATATTGGGAAGGTGCTGGACAATCAACACAACGACCATTTGCATCTGGAATTTGATCCGAATGGCAAGTTGTAGAAAACATTTCTTTTGAACTTGCAAGGTTAATATAATCTAATGTTAAAACAAAAGCAATAGCAATCATAATAGCCATTGTAGGATTTTGGTTTCCTCTAACAACAACCAATGCTAATACTCCAATTCTAAATAAAGTATTCGAAAATAATTTTTTAATAGGTTCGGGAAGGTCTGGACCAAGTAAAGCAGCATATAAGCCTAAACCAATAGTTACAACTGTTGAAAAATATTTATTATCTAAAATATCCATCCAAGTAATTTATATATAAATTCCAATAGAAAAAAAATTCCAATTTATTAAATTCCAATTAAATAATTTACTTTAATCCAGCTTTATAACGTGCAATTGTATCGGTTCTTTCTTCATCATGGGAAACCACAGGTGCTGGGTATAAAAGATTTGGATATTTGGCTCTTACTTCTGGTTTAAACCAATTGTGAATATCTGCTGGTGTTACTGGATTTAATTCTGGTACCCATTGTTTTATGTATTCGGCTTTATCATCATATGTTTTTTGTTGAGTCCACGGGTTAAATATTCTAAACCACGGTTGTGCATCTGTACCATTACCAGTAGACCATTGCCAACCTTGAGAGTTATTAATTGGATCATAATCAACTAACTTGGTGGCAAAATATTGTTCACCCCATAACCAGTCAATATGTAAATCTTTAGTTAAAAATGAACTGGTTACCATTCTGCAACGGTTGTGCATGTATCCCGTTGTATTTAATTGTCTTTGTGCTGCATCAATTATTGGGAAACCTGTAGTACCAGTACACCAGGCTTTAAACAACTTTTTATTGTACGACCAAGCAATTTTATCATATTCTTCTTTGTAAGATTTATTTTTTCCTTTAATTTGACCAGATAGTATTCTGGGAAAATTGTGACAGATGTTAATATAAAAGTCCCGAAAAACTAATTCCCTTATTAACCCAGAGGATTTTCCTAATACATCAACCATCTTGTGAAATACTTCACGTATAGAACATGTTGTGAAGTGTAACGATGCGCCTAAAAAAGTGGTTTTATAGGTTAAAGTGTCTCTAGACTTGGAATAAGTTTTAAAGTTATCAAGTTTTGCTAAGATTTTTAAAGTATTTGAGCGTCCGCCGTGAACATTAATTTGCTCATTAGGTTTATAAAAGTCATTGATAGATTTTAAATCAATATGGTATTTAACTGATTCAAGTGCTTTTGCTTTGACAAAGTTCCATAATTTAAATTTATCAACTGGTCTGGCTTCTAAATTACCTAACACATGTTTCATAAAGGGTGTATACACCAAATAAGGAGTTCCATCGGCTTTATTAGTTTGTCCACCAAGCAAATCAAATAATGCGTAATCTTCTTTCATAAAACATATGATGTTATTTTCATCACACCAGGTTTTAATGGCTTGATCACGAGCTTTAGCGTAAGGGGTATAATCAATATTAAATCCAATTGATTCAACCGGCATTGACTTATTAATTGCTTTTAATACTTTAATGGTGTCTCCTTTAAAAAAATACATTTGTCCTTTTCTACTTTTAATTTCATCTGCTAGCTCGGATAATGATTCACACATAAATTGAACCGCATTATCTGAAAAATATTTATTGACTTTTCGGTCAATTTGTTCTGGGGGGAAAATAAAAATTGGAACTACTGGACTAGCTAGGGTTTTTAATTGGTGAATTAGTGTGGTATTATCTTGAATACGTAAATCTCTATGAAATAAAAATATATGAACCATGTCGCGTGCTTTTATTATTAATCTATTAGAATTATTTTTTTATATTGGGATTTATTATAATTTTATTTTGTAATAAAAATATTGAAATCCAAAATAATAGGTAATAAACTTAATAGTTTTTAATGAATCCAGTATATTATTTAAAACCTTTAGATGTTACTACCCCTGTACCACATGCAATGTACATATTTGTTAATATGGACTTAAAAATGGATAAGGGCAAAATAGCCGGTCAAGTTGGGCATGTTGTTCAAAAAATTATCGAGCATATTTTACCAGTGGTTATTAAACTTGATGCTGGGCTCGTTCAAATGGAAAATCTTGACGAACAAACAAGAATTAATGTTAATGCATATACCCAATGGGCTCGATATGGAATGGCAAAAATTGTTCTTAAAGCCACACAAGCTGAATTAGAAGAATTGATTAGCAAACATAAAGCATTTTACGTTCGTGATGCCGGGTTGACTCAAATTGCCCCCAATAGTTTAACCGCGGTTGGCTTTTGTCCAGCTCCTAAAAGTACAGTACAGGAACTGGTTAGTGGTTTCAAGTTACTTTAAAAATTGAAATTGTTATTTTATTTGGATAGTTTAAATGGTATTAAAATGGAGTATATATATTTGTTAGAAACTAGAGAGTCAGTTAGGTTAGGTGACCAAATCTATAAAATTGGCAAGTCAAAACAAGAGGCTTTTAAACGATTTGACCAATATCCTACAGGCTCAATATTGATTACATACGAAATGTGTTTTGACTGCGATAAAATAGAAAAACAATTAATAAAAATTTTTAATACTAAGTACAAAAACATTTCAATTTATGGAAAAGAATATTTTCACGGGAATTTAGCTGACATGCGTGCTGATATTTTTAATTGTATAAACCAAGAATATCGAGAAGTAACTGAAAAATCAAAAAACGCCAATATTATTAGTAACTTAAAAACAGTTAATAGTTTTGATGAATTGGTTAAACAACAAGGTAAGGAAACAATTACCGAAACAAAAAAAGCAATTATTAATGAACCAGTAGATAAAATTGATGTTGACACAGAAACAAATTATGAAAATTACAATGATAAATTAAAATTATTACAAAAGCAAGTAAATAATAGTGCAAATACTCAAAATAACATAACAATACCAACTTTGCCAGAGTTATCAAAAAAACATAAAAAAAAAATTATAAGTTCAGGATTATCAACTTTATCGTATTTAAGTGAAACACCAATTTTAAACAATAAATCAAATGATGCAAATGAATTGCGTAATAAACTATTAATAGAAACTTTATGTCAATTAGAAATATTAGTTGGAGATTCTATATTTAACACAAAAGAAAAAAAAGAATATAATGAAATTATTGAACAAATAAAATATGCTTTGATACTTAATGAAAAAATTAAAAAACATTATGAAAACATTTATTTGATGAGTTCATCTAATAAAAACATAATTCAAGAAACATGGAGTAAAATATAAAGTTAATTAAATTATTTATTTTATTAGGCAAACAACTCATATATATAAAATACTAACCTATTTTTAAATAAATATATACATTAATATCAATATATTTATAAACAATTACTTTTTATTAGATTGAAAATAGATTATAATTTATTAACAATATTAATCCATTAGTAATATTATTGAGTGTATCATATTTATTTTATTACTAAATGTAAATAATAATAATCATCATTATATATTTAATTTTAAAATAGATTATATTATTAAATATAACATAATTAATAATATAATTATGATGTATATCATTAATATTATTATAACATAAAATATTATATTAATTATTATATTAATAATGATTATATAATCTATTTAAACAATAAATACATTAATTTATAATGAGTTATTTTTGTAATATTTGTAAAAAATCATATTCTTCAAATAAAAGTTTATGGACACATAATAAAAAATATCATGCAACAAAAATTCAACAAAATGAAACAAATAATAGTGTTAATCAAGAATATAAATGTAATTTTTGCGATAAAGTATTTTCACAATACCAAAACAGATGGAGACATCAAAAAACATGTAAAAGTAATTTATCAAATAAAATAGAACCAAATAATGACCTTACAGAAAAAATAATTAAAATGGAAAAAGAAATTGAAACATTAAAACAAAAACCCTGTCAAACAATTATAAATAATATTAACAAAGGAACTATCAATAAAGGACCGGTTTATAATTTTTTAAATAAGATTGGTGATGAAAATATTGATGTATTATCTGAAAAAGAAATTGAATTTATAATGGATCAAGAATTAAATTGTATAGTTAGTTTAATTACGTTATTAAATTTTAATCAAAATATTCCAGAAAATCACACCTTTTGCACAACTGCATTAAACGACAAATATATTAGCACAATCAATACAAATACATTAGAAATTGAAAAACAACGAAAAAAAGATTTTTTTGACTCTTTATTATGGTCTGGAATTAATAAGTTAAAACTTCTTTATAATAAACTTAAACTAAAACCGTCTGCAAAAATTGTAACATATAAAAAAAATATAGATAAATTAGTTGATTATGTTGTTGTTAATAACAAAGGCAAAAAAACATTTAATGAATTAATTAATGCTTTAACATTTAATAATCGACATACTGTACAATCAACATGGGCACAACTTAAAAATAATCAAATTCCTGAGGTAACTAATCAAGTTGAAAAAACAAACCATAAAAATAAACTAAAACTTTTTAACTTTAATGATTTTGAATCTGATTCAGAACTTACGTCTGAATCTGACTCTGAAAATTCCGAAACAGATGAAGAAGAAAATGAAGTTTGTGAAATAGTATTTAAAGGTATTAATTTTATAGTTGAAAACAATGTCGCCTATTATAAAACTACTGATGGGCAAAAAGGACAAGTTTACGGAACATATGTTAATAATAAACTAACAAAAACTAAAAATAAAAAAGAAATTGATGTTTAAATTTAAAAAAAATTTTTCGCGTGTAATTTTACTTAATGATTATATATAATGGTTTTTAAATAAGCTAACTATTTTACAAAATAGAATGTAACTAGATGTTTTTTAATTATATATTGCTCAAATATGTTTTTAAATATTGATATTATGATGGTTTATAAATTTGGTTGATAAATATACATAATGATTATATAAAATTATTATAAAATAATTTGAATAAGATAAGCTCGCGCGCGCGAGGAATTTTTGTGTTATAATTTAGATTAGAAATAGATTAAAATATTAGAAAGATTATTATTGTAATTATAATTTAATATGTGTTATACATCATTATATTTATATTTAAAATATGATTATTAATATAAGTATAATCATTATCGATGTGTAAAATATTATTATAATCATTATACAAGATTATAATAATGAATTTTATGATTATTATATTTTATTTATTAATTACATCATTATATACATTTAGACTAGTAAAATAAACTTACTATTTTAGTTAATAACATCTACTTCTAATCAATACAATACTTTGTCGTCTTATTTAAAATAATTTCATATAATCATAATATATATTTCACGCGCAAAAAAATTTGAAATATTAACTGGTTTATATTCCAGTTTAGTCAAATCCCTTAATGTTATTAAATAGTCAAATACCACATAAAACTACCGTACTTAATAGTACACCATTTGCCATTTGTGTTGAATCCTGGGTCATGGTGATGAATGGGTTATCTAGTTTAGAAGGCCAAGTTATTCAACCAGGTCAACACGCTGAAGTACCAAGTACCACTGGAGAATGGTATTACCATAATTTGGTTGATGGTGATGATTGGACCAAATGGGAAAAAGCAGGTTATTCTTTTGAAGGCCGTATTGGAAAATTTACTACACGAGAAACCATTAATGGTGATTTTGCTTGGTCCGGGTTTGATGAATTCACAGTAGAAAAAACACCCGATGGCTTTAAAATAATTTATTCGCGTTAATCAACTAACAACACGCACACAAAGGCTAATGCTAATCTTATAGTAAAATCGATTGTTTTAAGTTTTTTCATTATATTGATTGAAAAATTGGTCAAACCCCATGGTTAAATTAGCAGGGTCCGTATAATATTTTAACATGGAAACAAGCAAGCACTTTCTTTTATTTTTTCTTTTGATTGCTTTAGCTAGTATTTTTTCTGTTACAATTAAACAAACTGAATTTTTAGCTCGAGAAATTGCAGTATATAGGGTATTTCTGTTTAGTAATTGAGATTCAGATAAAACAACAATGATGTTTGGATATTCCTGACCTTGGGATTTGTGAACAGTAATCATATATGCTGGTTTTAAGTGTTTGATATATTCGCTATCTGAATCAAATGTAAAAAACCCTTCTTCAAACTGTACTTGAATTTTTGTGATATTTGACATTTTAGTGACATTATATGAGTTAGATATTTCAATTACTTTTCCTGTCATCCCATTAAACAATCCGTCTGCGTTAAAGTTTTGTCCTAGGATGACAGGGTCATCAACTTTTAATGTTATTTTATTAAAATCTTTATCTATATATTTAAAACTATTGTATGATTTTTCATTTGGATTTTTTATTTTTCTAATTTCATCTGTTAAATCGCTAATTGTGCGGTTAGTGGCTGAAATAATCATATCGGAAGGAGTTTTAATTGATTTACGTATTAGTTCCAAGTAATTTTTACCAGTTGGTATAATCCATTGAAAACCAGGTGTGTCAGTATAATCTGATGGAACTAACATTGTACCTTCTGTAATTTTATCTAGTACATCAGTTATAATACCACCATTTCTAACAACCTGAGTTAATTCAGTTGCACTAACACATTCTGATTGGATTAAATTATTTAAAAAATCACCAGGTCCAATACTTGGTAACTGTCTAATATCTCCTAAAAATAATACAGATACATTTGGAACCTGCATTAAAATTTCTAACATTTGTCCCATTAAAACAATATCAACCATTGAGGTTTCATCAACTACAAATAAATTGACTGGTTTTAATTCAACTGATTTGTCAGATGTTCCCAAATAATTCCATGAATTAATAGTTCTAATGTTATCTCTGTATCTGGTATAATCTTTTAAAATATCTGAATACAACTTCATTTTTGCTTTTGCGGTTGGTGTAAGAAAAAAAACTTGAATTTGTTGAGTAGGGAATTTACTATTGGTATATTCTATTGTGTTTAATAGACCGGCTAACAGGCTTGATTTTCCTGTACCAGCTTTACCATAAATTACTGACACTGGACTTGTAAATACTTTACTAATTCCTGTTTTTTGTTGGGTATTAAGAAAAAGACCTGGTTTAACTTCATACCCATTAACAAAACCATTAATTTCATCTATATTTAAATTCAAACAATGAACAATTGACTTTGATGAATTAAGTTTTCCAATTATTTTCCCAACAGCCATTTCGGCTTCAAATAAATTTTTTGCGTACAAGTAATTGCCTATTTTCCCAATAGCTTTCTTTTCAATTAATTCTCCAATAATTTTTTCAAAGTTTTTTTCCGTAAGTATTTTTTGAATTGAATCAAATGTATTTGTTAAATCTTTTTGATTCATTATTTCGTCCATAATTTTATAATAAGAATTGGATACACATGTCGAACCATTGTAACTATTTGATAAACAATAAACAATTATTAATTCACATATTAGGGATTTATTTAGTTTCATTCCTGCAGCAACATTTAAAACAGTTTTAATAGTAAAACAGTCAATTGAAAATAATTCAAATAAATTAGAACCATCCCATTGGGTAATATTAAAACCAAATTTTGGATGCGTATACAACTCCATCAGCTGTTTATGATATAATTTGATACCAAGTTTTTCAAGTTCATCTGAAAAATGTCTAATAAGTGAATTATAATATTTGGCTGCATGTGAACCAATTATATCCAATGGTTCATAAATTTTTCCAGTATTTTTCTCCCCATTATATTTACCAAATAAATTTAACCAGAATTTTTCTCCGTATTCAAATTGTGCAAAATAATTTTTTATGGTGTTGTAATTATATTCATAGTTCTCCCCTTGTAATACTTTATTAATCCGTTGTATTTGTGGATTTTCACCAAGAGGTAAATATACTTTATAAGTGTTAAACTTATAACTAGTATGGTCGTCTCTTGGTATTAAATCACATTCAATAATATCGCCTTCATATGGTTTCATTCCCATAAATCCAAATGTAACTAAATGTCCATTTAATTTTAGTATAACATTATGTGAATTATTTTTACAAATAGAGTCATGAAGTATTTCTGTAATTTTATATGTTTTTAAGTTTGATTGTTTTTGAGTTTCCATGTTGATTATTTATTAAAAGTAATTAATATTTGTTTAATGGTTTAATCGCACCAAATAAAAAACAATAATTGGTTAGTGAGATAAATAGTTAAGATTTGCTCGAAATAAGTAAATTTATATTTTTATGTATGAAAATATTTTATATCTAAATATTAATATAATGGCAGACAAGGCACCATCAGTTGCACTGGTTATTTCAAATCAATACGAAAATATACCTCAAATTAAACTTAACGGATGTTATGCAGATGCAGACAATTTTATAAACAGTATAAAAAAAATTAACCCAAATACTAAATTTATAATAATGAGAGACAATTTACCAAAGTCTTCTCCATTATTTCCCTCAAAAGCAAACATAATAACTCAGTTAAATATTTTTTGTACTAGTCCAGAAATAGTTAGTTTTTTATATTACTCAGGTCATGGTTCGTCAGTAAATGATATTAATAAAGATGAAATGAGTGATATCTCAGGAATTGCTACAGCAACAATTGAACGTAAAGCAAACACATCTACTAATGGTCAATTTAAAGATAGTTGTATAGTTACTAACGAAGGTTCTAACTATGGTTTATTACTAGATGATGAAATTAATATTTGCTTTAAAAATTTGCTTAGTAATAAAAGAGTTTATGCTTTTTTTGATTCATGTAATTCGGGTACAATAATTGATTTATACTCTATTTATTTTTCAGATCCAAAAAATAAAAACAAATTTTCTTCCACAACTATTAATGAGCTCTTAAATGAAATGAAAAAATCAGAAAACAAAACAACAATTTTAAATGCATATTATCCAAAAAAAATAAATGATATTAAAGGAACTATTATTTTAATTTCTGGAACAAGAGATAATGCATATAGTTTTGAGGGTAACAACTTGGGTAAAATAAGTGGAAACTTAACTTCTAGATTATGTTGGTTATTAAATAATGGAGTTGGTAATTTAAACATAAATGATTTTTATCTTTTACTTGTTGGATTATTAAATGACCCCAATCAAATTCCAGTATTATCTTGTTCAAAATTTATTTCATTAACACAAACAATTATGAGAGACTTAGATGTTGGTACATTTGTTAACGATAGTAAAATTCCATTTCCCATGGGAACAATTACTAAAACGACTAAAGAAGTTACTGCTATAGATTACGAATCTGGTACAGATTATGATACTTCTGACGATGAAGTAAGCGTAATTGACCAAGTTAATGACACAATTAGTACCCCAGTTACTGAAACTGATAATGAAATTAAAAATCAATTGGCAATTGCTGAAGAACAAGCCAGAAAAGAAGCTGAATTAAAAGCCAAACAAGAAGCTGAATTAAAAGCCAAACAAGAAGCTGAATTAAAAGCCAAACAAGAAGCTGAATTAAAAGCCAAACAAGAAGCAGAATTAAAAGCCAAACAAGAAGCAGAATTAAAAGCCAAACAAGAAGCTGAATTAAAAGCTAAACAAGCAGCTGAATTAAAAGCCAAACAAGAAGCTGAATTAAAGGCTAAACAAGAAGCAGAATTAAAAGCCAAACAAGCAGCTGAATTAAAAGCCAAACAAGAAGCAGAACTTAAGGCCAAACAAGCAGCAGAATTAAAGGCCAAACAAGCAGCAGAATTAAAGGCCAAACAAGCAGCAGAACTAAAGGCTAAACAAGAAGCTGAATTAAAGGCTAAACAAGAAGCTGAATTAAAGGCTAAACAAGAAGCTGAACTTAAGGCTAAACAAGAAGCTGAACTCAAAGCCAAACAAGCAGCTGAACTCAAAGCTAAACAAGAAGCAATCAGTTCAAATGCAGTACCAGAAGTTAATTCTGAATTAATTATATTAAAAGCAAGACACCAAGCATTAGCAAATATTGGATTAATTAAAAAGGAAAAAACTATAGAAATAAATCAAGATAACCATGTACAAAAAACGCAAGAAACAAAAACTGTTCCTGCTGCTGTTATTCAATCGTTAGCTAAAGTAAAAGCACAATTAGCAACAAATAACAATAATCCTGCAGTAAATTCTGTATCAAGTGAAGTGTTACCTTCTATTGCTCAAGTGGTTTCTGTTCCATTAACCTCCAGTATTATTTCAAACACAAATTATAAAAATTATTTAATGAGAAAAAAACAATAAACAATTAAAATATATAATAAGTAATTTTATATTTTAATGGTATCTTTTCTTGTTGACCAATAATTATCTCCATAAGAAATTAATATTTCTTCATTTTTAGATATTGGTTTTATTGATTTAATTTGAATATATTCGTCTGTAATTATCCATGTTGCATTTGGTTCATCTGAATGATTATAAAGAGATGTATTACCGAATCCTACAACTGAATTAGTTTGATTTTTTTTAAAAATATAGTCTCTTATTAAACCTTCAAAATTAGCGGTTTTATCTTCTATGTATGGAGCTTTTTCAATTACTTCATTAGAATCAAAGTTTCTATTTGCAAAAATACCACGGGCGAATTTACCGCCAACATTTGATTTACTTAAATAAGTACCAGAACAAGAAGCTAATTCTGAATTCACATTATCATACCATGAAATTAATGTGAGGAACACAATTCCAATAATTATAATTGAAAATATTATTAAATGTTTCATAATTAAGTTAAACTAGAAAAAATTACTGGACCAACTAAACCTATATTTTTTGTATTTGAGCTATTTCTTTCCAAGCGTTTTTATCCAATTTTATTTCATCAATTTGCATTTGAATTATTTTGTCCCATAATAATTTTTTAAATATGTAAATTTGTTTGTATTTTGATTTTGTTTTTAAAAATTCAAGAGCTTTTTTAGTATTAATAATATTAGATAGATTTAGTTCTTGGGATGAATTTAAATTTTCATTAACTTTGGATATGAGAGATTGTTTTTCACTTGGTGTATATTTGCATTGAGTATCGGCTTGATTCAGTGCAATTGCAATAGCTTGTTTTTTATTGGTTATAATGGCATTACCACGATCTTTAAGTTTTTTGTCAACAAATTCATGCATTGTTTTACTGATTTTTTTATCGGCACATTCACGATATGAAGCACCTCCATATAATTCAGCTAAATATTTTAGTTTTTCTATTAGCATGGGAAAGACTATTATATTAAAATAGATAAAATTAAAAATTTTAATATAAATTCTTCAAATAAATATATGACTAAATATTCTAATAAATATACCAAATGGTTTGAAACAGCACCAAAAGAACTAAATGCTGGATTAACAATAATAAAAAAAATAAAGGATTTAGATGAACATATTATATTAGTAGGAGGTAATTATATAAATGGTGCTAAACAATATGAAATGTTAGGTGGTAGATATGAACCTTATGATAAAACTTCTTTACATACAGCTCTACGAGAATTTACAGAAGAACTATTTAATATAAAGTTACCAACCGAACAAATAGATAAACTGGTTGTTTACTTTATTGACAATGATTGTTTAATTAATGGGTTAACATTACAAACAAGTACATCAATAAGTTTTTTTGCAAGTTTTAAAACATTAGAATTGGTTTATAACTTTGTTATAAATGGAAAACTAGTAAATTTGTTTCCATTTAATTTTGCAAACTTTATTCAGGAAAGAAATAGCTATTCTAATTGTATAAAAACTGATGGACTATGTGAAATTCAATTTATAAGTGTTATTTATTTATCTAAAGCCTATATCTTACCTTTAAGAAAATTTACTCAAAAACTGCTTAAATTATTGGAAGAACAAGTAAAAAAAATCACTTATTAAAAATATTGAATAAAATTTATAATTAAAACTTTCCAATATATCTATAAACTAACATGCAAAGTCAAACTCAAATTACTAATAGTAACTACGCAAACATAATTTCAAGCTGTATTGGAACTTTGTTTGCAGAAATTTTAACTATACCGGTTTGTACAATTAAAACCGTATACCAGAATAATGCACCTGAAACAATTCCAAATACGGTTCGTACAATAATAAAAACTCAAGGAATAAAAGGCTTATTTAGTGCATCTGGTCCAGCTATTATTACACAAATTTTATCTACATCAAGTAAGTTTACTTTGTATGAACAAATAAAAAACTACCGTGGAACCTCAACATCTAATGTGCTTGATAATTCAATAAATGGAATGGTTAGCGGTGTGGCAGGAAGTTTAATAACTCACCCATTTGACGTTTGGAAAAACTTTACTCAAAGAAATGCAAATTATTTAACCCAATTAAAAAAATCAACCAGTTTTAATAATTTTATAACAAAAGGCCTATATCCAGGATATACCGGTTCCATAGGAAAAAACCTTGCACTCTACTCAACATTGTTTCCGTTAAATGATTTTTATAAATCCCACTTTGAATCAGTTTATATTTCAGCACCATTAACAACTATTACTGTAAGTCTGATAGTACAGCCTTTTGATTACTATAAAGTAGTTAAAATGGCAGGAAACAAACCAGTACAACCATTTAGGGGGTTTAGTCTAATGTTAGCTCGTAATATTCCTCATTTTACAATTACAATGTGTGTAACTGATTGGATTAATAAAAATTTGTTTTAGCTTTTTTCATAGTAAAAACCCATATAGGAAAAAATTGAATTTTAAATTCGTTATCATAAATTATATTAATTTAATGACTCATTTTACTAAATTATTTATATACGTACTTACCGCTCTTGTTGTTGCCACTAATATAACTGAAGCAATTGAAAACCAAAATATTTCAATTAATCGTTCTTTTTTGGAACGATTTGCAAACTGGCTCGATAAACATAATATTCAAGTTGATGACAATAAAGTTGAAGCCATGTTTGAAAATTGGGTTGATAACGACAAATATATTGAGTACATTAATTCTCAAAATAAAACTTATCAACTAGCTCATAATCAATTTTCTGGAATGAACCAAGATGAATTTGCAGAATATATGGGTTTTAAATCAAATACAGAACTTTTAAGAAATTATTTACGTGGTTCAACTGCAAATAATTCAGATAATATTGCTAAATTAGCTGGTTCACTACCGGAATCAGTTGATTGGCGAACCAAAGGAGCAGTTACTCCAGTTAAGGATCAGGGACAATGCGGCTCATGCTGGTCCTTCTCAAATACTGGAGCACTTGAAGGCGCATATTTTCTTAAGTATGGAAACCTTGCCAGCTTTTCCGAGCAAGAACTAGTCGACTGTTCTAATTTTAAAAATGGGGGACCCAACATGGGTTGCAACGGTGGACAAATTAGCCAAACTATGGATTGGATTGGAAAGAATGGAGGGTTATGTTTGGAATCTGATTATCCTTACACTTCTGGTGTAACTAAGACTGGAGGCACTTGTAATTCCAAGTCTTGTACTGCTGTTTCTGGAACTAAGGTAGCATCTCATATTGATGTTGCACCCAATTCTGATTCTACAATGATGGAAGCTCTTGCTCGCCAACCTGTAAGTGTGGGTATTGAAGCTGACCAACGTGCATTCCAGCTATATTCTTCTGGTGTTTTTACAGATACATGTGGAACCAATATTGACCATGCTGTTCTTCTTGTAGGTTATGGACATGATTCTATATCAAATCTCGATTACTACATTCTTAAGAATTCTTGGGGAACCACTTGGGGTGACCAAGGTTATATCTATTTAGGTAAGGGCACTGACAGTAATGGAAAAACTTACAATGGCGGTAAGGGTCAATGCGGTGTGCTTATGATGGGTGCTTATCCTAATCTTTAAAAATTTTCTTTATTTAATAGTTTTATTTAGTTTTTAATTAATTTATATAAAAAATTGAAATTAAATTATTCTTATAATCACATTATAAATAATTTAATGTCTAATAAGAATGATACTTTTGATAATATTAAAACTACTTTACCAGTCGCTGTTGCTCCAGAAGCAAATGTTGACATTGAGGCACAAAGAATAACTACAAATGGTCCTAGACAAGTTTTACGTTGTTGTTGTGATGCACAGTCATGTTGTTTAATATCGTGCGCAACAATTACTGTGCTAATTTTAATTGTACCTTTTATTGTATGTGATTTGTTCTTTGCATATAATAACATTAGTTGCCAGCATGATTTAAATCCTATTGGTTTTAGTCTTAGTACGTGGCTTGCAGTTTCTGGATGGTCATTACTTGGATTTTTAGGATTATTATGTTTACTTATGATATGTCTTAGTTGTGAAACAAAGGGCTCAATATCTGTTATGATTGTACAATATTTATACAGTGTTTTTTCATTTGCATGGCTGATTGTAGGTTGTGTAATGTTCTGGCGTTATCTTGACCCATCTGGTAATTGTGACCGTGATGTGTCTAACTACATGTGGGCTCGACTAATCATCGGACTTGTTGGAGTTTTTATTAGTTCTAAAACTAATTCCAAGTCAGACAAGTAAAAAAATTGTCATGCCGATATAATTAAAAAAATTGAAATTAATTTACAAATTACATTATTATTATGTAATTGTTAATGCAATCTGTACATAGCCCCTCTGTAAATACCAACCAATTACCTCAAACCAACCTTGCTTATGCTCAATCAAATCTTTATGAAACACTAAAAGCAAACCACACAAACTCAGATATTGAACAAAATATTATAGAGCATATTGATTCAATTCGTATAAATGTAAATATGATAAATGAAAACTTTAATGACATTAAATCCAGTCTTGAAAGTTCCCTTGCTGCTATAGAACCAAATGCCCGACTGCACCAACAAACTACATTACCCGCTGCGGTACAAAATGACCAATTTAATAAAGAATTATTGCGTCGTGTTTGCTTTGTTGGTTTTGTTGGATTTGTTCCATGGATTGTAGGTGATTTTTATTTTTCAAAAAATCATGCAAGTTGTCATGTGCATCCATTATCCGACTATTTTACTATGACTGGTATACTTGGTTTAGTATTTATAACATTATCCATTATGATTTATGGGCTTGGAGGATTCACGCGAAAATCATACGAACATACTTATTCTGTCGGATTCTTTTGTTATATTATTAATTTTGTTTTTGGCATGTTTGGAATTGGATTGTTTCTTGATAATCTTAAATCATTTTCCACATGTGGGCAATTTATTACAAGGTATTTTCTTGCCCGGTCAATACAAAATATTTGTTATTTCTTCATATTTTTTACGAGTTTTATTGAGTTCAAGTAAAAAAATTGATCTATTTATTTATTTAGATATTTGATTTAGTTTACTTAATGATTAATTGTAATTGCACAAACGATAAACTTGATGATAACGAATGGGCTCGTATTGAATCCCAATGTATTAAACAAAAACACTTGGACTCAAGTGATTTGCCATCAAATATTTTTACCCGGGTAAGCAACTTGTTTTCTTCTGGTGAATTATTACGTGAGCAAATTACCCAAGATGAACAAATACTATCTAATGCAGGTATAACATTTGACCAATTAGACAAATTTTTCAATGCATTTAAATTATATTGGTCAAAATTTTGTAAAAATGTTGTAAACTTGAGTAAAGAAGACATTGAACTTGATGATAAAACAAAAGCTTTTGTAGAGCAATATTATTCCAATGGTCAGTATGCAAAATTAGTTAGAAAAGGTTGGTGTTTGTGGGGTATAACTAAAGCAAGATTTAATATGTTTGGCACAAATTATCTTGTTGACAGATTTACATGGGGTGGTGCAGAAAATTGTCCATTTCAATCAGCTCAAGATAAAAAATATCATGGTTATGAATATGGTTCACATGATTGGATTATATTTAATTTGGATTCAATGGAATGTATTCATATTGGAGATTTGTTATTTCATCAAATTATGACCCATAAGTTTTTTCAATCCAAATCTAGCCCTTATCGGGTTGAACCTGTAAAATTAATTAGCATATTTGGTTTGAAACCTAATCAAGATTATTCGGTTCCAACAATCCAAGTCAAGTATGCTGTTAATTCTAGTTCATCCACAAGCTTTGAAATGTTAGGATTAAAACTTGAAACTTTTACAGTTCTAGCTGAAAATTCCAATTGGAAAATTAGTAAAAACGATTCCAAATATTTACTTGAGGTATTTGTTAAGAATTTTGACGAACCAATTATATATGATAGTATAAATTTTGGTAAGCGATTTGTTGGGTTTCATACTTTTTCACTTGAATTTAATATTGTTAATGAACTCGAATAAATTAAATTATTTTAAAATCGCCATTTAGGTTTTACTTTAAGAGTAGATTGCATAGACAAGCTTTTAACTGTCTTAGTTTTTTGTTTTTGGTTTGTTTTAGACTTGGTTTTAGTTTTTGGTACATTGGGTTTTTTCTTATTTGATAATTTTATTTTATTTTTCACAATAAATTTATCAATAAATCCTTTTATTAACCGGTTTGGTATTGGATTTTTTATATTAACTGGAAATTTTGTAATTGGAGATAATGAGTTTTTAATGTATCGAATTGACGATTTATCATATGTATGACCATCAGATAAAATTACTGGATTTAACATTATACCCCATGATATTGGACATAAATATTCTTCAGGAATAGTAATGGCAGAAGGTTTTTTTGTCATTAGAATTGTAAATTATAAATTAAGTTAAATTTACTTCAATATTTTTAAATTGCAACAAATGCCTTAATTTTATCGGCTGTAATAGTTAATTTTAAATTATTTAAACCCATATCCCATCCTAACCAACTGGCCATTTGAATAATTTTATCTGGAATTATTGGATACAACAATCCCATAATTTGTTTTAATTGAATTAACAAAGTACCAATTTGACTTACCTTGTCTGTAATATCAGTTGTGACCCAAGGTTTTGTTACAGTTAGTTCTTTATTAGCACTAGAACACATTGATAAGAACAAACTTTTATATTGGACCAGATCATAAGTTTCCACCAGATTTTGTACTTGTAAATTATGAGCTTGATTGGACTGGGTAATTAGTTCCTCATTAGTTTCAAACCAGGTATTTAGTTCTGTACAAATTGGTTTAGCTAATGTGAATAGCCTTTGAAATAAATTACCAAAATCTTTAATTAACTGATTATTGTACAGGTCTTTTAGTCTTTCAGGATTAAATTTTATGTCTTCCCCCCAAATTGTTTCCATTAGCAAATAATATCTGATGGCTTCAATTGGATATTTAGACAATAATTCATCTGGTTCAATAACATTACCAACAGATTTAGACATTTTCAAACCTGATGCATCAGTAATAAAACCATGAACAAGAATATTTTTAGCTTGAGCTTGGACATACCCACAAGATTGCAAAATTCCAGGATAAATTACTGCATGAAACCATAAGATGTCCTTACCGATAATGTGAATAGTTTTGTTCCAATCTGTTAAATTTGGCTTAATTGCTTTAGCACCTGAAATATAATTTAATAACGCGTCAAACCAAACATAAACCACATGAGGTTTTTCCGATTCAAATTGTGGAAACTGGATGCCCCAGTCAAAACTGGTGCGACTAATTGATAGGTCTTTCAAACTTTGTAAACGGTCATCAATAGCAAACTTATTAGCAGGATAAACAAGTCCGGAATTAAGTAATTGGGATATATGTTTGCAATATTTTTCCAAACGAAAAAAGTAAGATTCCTCTGTTACTTTTTCATATGGGATTCCAGTAACTGGGTCCGCAAAATTATTTAGGGAAGCTTCTTGTTCAGTTACAAAAGATTCTTCTCGCACATTGTAATATCCTGTATATTCGGACAAATAAATGTCACCAGCTTTGTGGGCTTTTTCAATGGCTTCAACAACTAAGTCTTTGTGTGCTTGGTCAGTTGTTCTAATAAAATGCGCAAAGTTTACTCCTAATTTTTGGTTTAGTTGAGCAAATTTTGCTGAATTGGTATTACATAATTCAATTGGAGTAACCCCATTAGCTAATGCAACCGATTGTATTTTTTTTCCGTGTTCATCGGTCCCAGTAAGTAATTTTGCTTTATAAAATCTATCAAAAGACCTGGTAACAAAATCAGCTAATACTGATTCATATAGATGACCAATATGCGGGCTTCCATTAGTATAAGATATTGCTGTTGTGATTAAAATATTGGACATTAAGATTACCTTCTAACTTGATGTCATTAAAACTATTAACATCAATTTTTTTAATTTATTGTTGTTAATAAAAGGAAAAAACTTTTAATTTTTATTTTCTCTACAAAATTATATATTGAAGCCTGCATATGAGCTGTAAAATACTATCACAAGATAAAATTTCAGACAATGAATTTTTAGAAATGATGATTAAACATCATAACGTTGCAATTAAAATGAGTCAAATTGTTCAAATGACATCAAAAGATGATTTTATTATTGACTTTGCAAGAAGAACAATATTTAACCAATCGAATGAAGTTAGCCTAATGGAAAAATTAAAAGTACAAATTCCCAACATGCAAAATGTTCAATCATGTAACTGTGGTAACTCTGTTATATCAGCCCAGTTGGAAAAAACTTATCCTAATATTTTTTCTAATCTCAAATGCAATGAAACCCATTGGGAACATTTTACAAACACACCCATTCAACTTGGTGAAACACCTGGTTTTGAAATTGTTAGTAAACAACCACTAGTCGAATCAACAAATATAAATTTACAAAATGTGATGTCTAAATCAATTAGTGACAAAGATTATGTTGCTCATATGGTTGAACATCACAAGTCAGGCATTGATTTAGCAAAATTAGCCGTCAAATCAACTAAAGAACCCAAAATTTTAGTTTTTGCACAAACTATGATTTTAGACCAAGAAAAGGAAATTTTCCAAATTAAAAATTTGTATGGGTGTTTAAAATATAACTGGCGTGACCAAAGATAAAAATATTGAATAAATATAAATTTGATTATACATTGATAATTATCCAATGAATCAAGTAAATGTTATTATCGATTATTCCAATTTAACAGAATCAGCTATTACAAATGTTAAATCAAATTATGTAAAAGCATACGAGCAAATTGTAGACCGAATTTTATTGGGTGTTCCAGATGAATGTTTGTGTTGGGAAAACCTTGTACAACCATTTATTGATCTAGATAATTCCTATGTTGCAAATTCTCTTTTAAATATGAAAGATTTTTATACTGTTGAAACAATTAGAGAAAAATGTAATGACGTTGCTACTGAATTTGAATCATGGAGTATTGAACAATCAATGAGAAAAGATATTTATGCCAAATACAAATATTATTGGGATAATATTTACCCAGAAGAATATGCTAGTTTAACACAAGAAGCCAAATCATACATGACCGAAATGATGGACAACTACAAACAAATTGGAATGGATTTACCAGATGATAAGTTTGAAAGGGTTAAAACTATTAAACAAACAATTAGTGAATTATGTTCTGAATTTCACATGAACTTAGGCAATGAAAATTATTCAGAAATGGTTGGGATTGACCAATTAGAAGGATTGCCGGAAAAATATATTGAAGAAAGAAAATGTCCAGATGGTAAAATTAAAGTAACATTGAAATATCCTGATTATATTCCTATTATGGAATATGCAGTTAACCGTGAAACAAGAAAACATTTTAATACATTATTTAAATCTATTTGCATTGGGGAAAATACTCCGATAATAACTAAGGTATTTGCACTACGAGCAGAAATGGCGGGACTTTTTGGTTATGCCAATTATTCCGACTATAAATTAACCAAATCAATGGCAAAAAATTCACAAACAGTAAATAAATTTCTGTCAGATTTACACGACAAAGTATCCCCATTACTAGATAGAGATTTATCAATTTTATCCAAGCTTGCTAAAGCAGATGGTATTGAACAATTAGAAATGTATGATATTCCATATTATTCAAGAATATATGTGGAATCAACTTGTAAATTTGATAAAGAAGAATTAAAACAATATTTTCCAGTTAGTAAAGTAATTTCAGGGGCGTTTGAAATATATCAAAAACTCTTAGGGTTTGAATTTACGCGCGTTGAATTTATGGAATCAACTTTTTGGCATCCAGATGTCGAATTATATCAAGTTACTGATTTAGAAACATCAACACCAGTCGGGTATTTTTATCTTGATTTGTATCCTCGTGAAGGTAAGTATTCACATGCTGCATGTTTCCCATTTATTACCAAGTCTGCTGTAACACTGCCAGTAGCTACAATGGGTTGTAACTTTAATAAAGGCAATTTAAGCTTTGATGAAGTTGAAACCTTTTTTCATGAATTTGGTCATGTGATGCATCACTTAAGTTCCGAGTCAACAATGAAAGCAACCGCAAGTTTTTTTTGTGAAAGCGATTTTGTTGAAACACCAAGTCAGATGTTTGAAGAATGGTGTTATGCAAAACAAACTTTACAAATGATGTCAGAAGGATTACCAGAAGACATGATAGATAAATTAAATTTGTCAAGAAAATCATTACAAGGCTATCAATATGCGAGACAACTAATGTTTGGAATATTTGATATGACAGTTCACGCGGAACAATTTGCACAATCTCCTATGACCCCGGTTGAATTATTTAGCCAAATACAAACACAAGTACTAAAAATAAATATTGTACCTGGAACATCAGAACCTGCATCATTTGGTCATTTAATGGGTGGATATGATGCAGGTTACTATGGTTATGTATGGTCTTTAGTATATGCAAAAGACTTGTTTTCTCAGTTTAAACTCTATGGAATGTTAAATAAAACTCTTGGTAAAAAATTAAGAAAAGAAATTCTTGCACCCGGATCAATTAGAAAATCAATTGATTCAATTAAAATATTTTTATCAAGAGAACCAAACTCTGATGAATTTATTAATTCAATTTGTTAAAGTTATAGTTTAAAAAACATAAAAAAATTGATATTTGTTTAAATTACTCTTAAACTAATTTAGTTTAATGAACAATATACAATTCCCTAAATTAGTACAAGACTCTAAAGAGTTTAAAATTATTCTTTACAAATTAACTTCAAATATTTATGACTTGACACGTAGTAACCAACCTTACTTGTTTATAACTGCTTTTGTGTTTTTGGTTGTTTTTACTGTGATTGTGTATCTGATGGACAAGAAAAAAATTTCTAAATTGGCAATTTCAAGTTCAACTGAACAAATTGAACAAATTGAACAAATTGAACAAATTGAACAAATTGATTTTGATGTTGCAGAAGAAAAAACAAATACAATTGGTGAAAACCAAATTATATCATCTACAACTGTAACATCTGACATTAAAAATATTCTTGAAGAAATTAATGAATTAAAGAAAGAACTTGAATATCTTCGTTCTAGCTCAGTTTCTAGGGTGTCTTGGGCAGCGACCTTACAAGAAACTGATAAATCCAATGAAACCAATGAAACCAATGAAACTAACGAAGTTATAGAAGATATGGAAAATGAATTAACTAATTTTAACATGATTGATGAAGTGAGTGAATATTTCGTTAAAGATATTCAAAATAAAATTCACGGATTATCCCCGGACCAAATTCAAAAGGTTCTTCAAACATGTGCTGAATATGTTTTAATTCCCAATTGGTACACAAAAGAAGATTTTGAAGAATTATCAAATGTTAAATTTTCTAATAAAGCTTGGGAAAAACTATTAGTCAGTACAGATGAACATTTTGAAAATTTACTTTTTGATGAAACTAATGCAATGATTGTTTCTTGGTTTGAAAACAATTTAGCTGATAAGTTTGAAAAAGTTCCTTATGGTGTGTCTTCAATTGAAGATTCTGATAATGAAGATTCATTGGAATCAAATAATGAATCTGATAGTGATTATAGTGATGAAGAATCTTCTAATTTGCTACTAGATTCTGATGGTTCAGACGAGGAGTCAGATAATGAACTTGGTGACTCAGATGAAGATGAAACAACTGAATCAGAACAACCAATTAATAGTTTTATTGTAAAACAATTGGAAAAATTAAAATTTGCTCAATTAAAAAAAATTGCAGGAATTAAATCAAATGGTTATTCAAAAGAAAAACTTATTGAAATTATAACTAAGGATTGCACAAAATTAAATATTATTAAGGCATTAAAGATTATAGGTTAAATAATACTTTTAACACTTTTTATTTAGTTTTATCAAATAATAAAAATCTATTATAAAATAATTGCGCATGGATAACACAAGAATGTTTAATAAATCTTTTGATGATTTAAGTTTTATCCAAAATATGTCAAATGACAAAGAAAGGTACATCTTTGTATTTGATTTTGACCTTACTTTAACATCAAAGTCATCAGATGGAATAACAAAAACAAAAAACAATTACATTGAATTATTTGATTCAAAAAACAAAATTGACAAGTTAAAATATTATTTAAATAAAATTGTTGAATCAGGTAATTTAATATATGTTAATACCCGAGCGTTATCATCTGATGTTGCACATATACTTAAAAACGTTAATATAGAAGTTGGTGATGACAAACTCGTTAAAGGCATTAAAGGTTCAATTAGAAAAGAGCAAATTCTTAACCCTTTTTGTTTTGCGGAACTAGAAAAATACGGATTGCACGGGGTTACTGATGGTTCAGTTTTATGGGGAGTTAAAAAAGTAATTGCATTAAACCAAATTAAAGATGAAGAAAATGTTCAGATATCTAATGTATTTTTTTTTGATGATTCCGTTATTAATATTAACACAGCAAAAGTAAATGGTTACGTTAATAGTTTTTTAATTGGTTCTAATGATTCAGGATTATTTGGACTTGATTTTTTATTAATTAAACTAAGTCAAATTTTGGATATTTTAAAAATATAAATTTACAGTTTATATTTTTTAAATATATATCATTGTTTTTGAATCAAAATTGTCAAGTTCAGAAAAATTCAATGTAACTGTGAAATTTGATAAATTATAAGTCCATTGATTATCCAATCCTGCCCTTAAGATAAAGTAACGAGCTCCATAGTTTTTATTGTCAGTTGCATAGTTAATTTTGTTTTTAATTTTTTCAAATGCAAATGTTCTAATTTGTTCCGGTATTTTATCATAATCACTACACATTAAATGACCCATATCATTGTGAAATTTTACAGTCCATTTTGTTTTATTGTTCATTATAAATTAAATTAACTAATTCTTTAAATAATAATAAATTAAAATATTATTTTAATTCAAAACCTATAAAAGATTAAATATAACTCTTTATAATTACAAAGCATGAATTATGTTGTCAAAAAAGTTGAGTTTGAAATAAGTAACTTTACTCCAATATCAACAAATATTATAAATTCACACTTGCTTATTCATACAGCTAAACAATATCAAACATTTAAAATAACAAATTACATCGGCAAAGGAACTGTTGGTCAAGTATATATGATAGAGTCAAATAAAAATATATATGTAATTAAAATATCAAATGCGGACTGCACAGAGGACTTAATTGATGAAGTAGAATTATTAATTGCACATTTTAAAAAAAATAATATTTCCCATCCTTCATATCCTTTATGTTATGGTCACTTTAAAAACCTAAAAGCATTTGGTGTAATTTATCCTTATTTTGGATTTTATAATTTGGAAAAAATAAAGTCAATTGATTATAAAATTGACTTTGCGCATAATATTCAAATAATTGTTCAACTGATTGGACAAATGCAAAGTTTTACTAATATCTTACATTGTGATATTAAACCATCAAATGTTGTAATAAACGTGTTAGATAATGAAATAAAAGCAACAATAATTGATTTTGGTTTAATAAAAAGCATTAACTTAAAAGATCATTTGATATCAACAAATTATATTACATCTCCTGAAAGTTTACTTACACTTAGTGAATTTTCCGCATGTGCTAATGGACCTGACGGACCAAATGATTTTTCTATTAGAAAACATGATTATTTTGGCTTATTTAGTATTATAATAAACCTGTTTATTGGCAAAACTTTTTGGACATTTTTTTTACAATATTTGACAGACATAAAGTTTAATTCAGAACAACTATATAAACAAAGTGCTTCCATAATATTTGTTTATACTTGGTTTAGATTTACATATGAATTTAAAAATCAAATTAAAAATCCAAGTTTATTGAAACTAATTGAAAGAATTGAACAGTTATATCCAAATATTTCCGAAAAAAAATTTCTTAGTTATGATAAATTTTTTAACCAATATATAAGCTTATATATTGACACAAATACTATTGGGAAATCCAATTTACCAGACTTACAAGATTTTACCAAACAGTTAATTCATTTTGATTATGCATATAGACCTGAACTATCAGACTTATTAGCACATCGTTTTATAGTTAAAAACCCAAGTTAAAATCTATAATCTTTATCAACTTTACTTGCCCATTCAAATCTTTTAATTAAAACTTTAGTAAATAATTTTTCAGGGGGAATTTCAAATTTTTTAATAAATGCAAAAATTATTCTTGGATCAATATAGTTATTTTTTGATGTACCAAGAGATACGTTTTTCATTTTAAGTTTTGTTTCTTTTTTAAGTTTGAGGGTTTTTATTTTAATTTCAATTTTACTTGCTTTCGCGTTATCTTTTTTTTCTTGATATTTCTTTTTCTTTTGTTTTAATTCTTTTAATCTATCATCAATTTTGTCAAGCATGTTATCTAAAGCTGAATTAGATGCTTTTTGATGATTACATAATAAAGCAACAGCTGTATTTGCTTGATTAAACATAGCAATTAAGTAATTTAATCGTTCATTTGGATCAATTTCAGAAACTTTTTCTTCTTTTATTTTATCAATTTCTTTTTGAAACAATAAACTTGCATTATATGTGCGCCATACTTTAGCAGTAAGACCTGGAAGAATTGAACTTAGGTATTCGTTTAAAGTATTTGATGTTACCAAGTCAAATAACTCGTCTTTTTTACTTTTATTTTCCATAAATTTTTCCAAATTTGAATATACCTTAGAATGAACAGAAACCTTTCTGCAATATCGAACTGAGTCTTTACCAAGAAAGTCAAGTTTAATAACATTGTCTTCCATTAAAGTAATATGTTCAACGCGCAAAGAAGTAACTCCAACAGTATCTGCTTCTTCTTTGGTATCTTTTGACCCCCCTACTCTTAAGGCTAAATTATCAATAAAATATAAACATGTTGCAAGTTGTTGGTTTTTTGGGTTTTCATCACTAAGTTGTTTTTCATAATCTTCGCGGATAGTATTTGCTTTTCTTTTTAGTTGACGTGCTAAGTCAAATTTTGACTCATCTGATTTTGACTTAAAAAATGAATCTAAACTAGTAAAAATATATTTATTTTTTCCAGTAATTTCATCTTTCCACGAGGCTAACCAAATTACTGATTGATCATGTATTATTTCGCCCCATTTATGGCCAGGTATATTAGGTTCAGGTACTTTTGCATCTTTTGATAAATTAATTGTAACATCTTCTGGTATAATTCTTTTTTTAATTCTTCCAGATTTAGGATGTGTACCTCTTCCCATAAATATACCAGGAGGTTCAATTTTAAAATTACCAACTTGTTGTTGTACACCATCAATAATACAGTATTTGTATGGTTCATCATTTTCATCTTGTTTTTTCTTTTGTGATTCTTTTTCTTCCTTAGTAATCATCGCTTTTTTTTCTTTTTCCATAATTAAATAATTTTTAATTGGCGTAAAGTCAATTTGGTCTAGCGATTGAACTTGGGCCAAAATGTTAGCTGGTAGAGTTGGTTTTAATTCTTTCCAAAAATTTTTATTAAATGTGTTTGATTCAACATATGGAGTACCAATAAATCTGGCATACATTGTTGAATACTCTTCGGCTAATTCTGGTAAAACAACTTGGTTTCCATTTATTATTACTGGAACTTTATGGGGTTCATAAGCAGGGGGAAACATTGGACCGTTATGTTGTAACACAGTCCATTGAGGTTTACCGCCTCCATACATTAAATTAATTTTCCAGTGGTTGGAACTACAACATAGTTCACCTGGTTTACAAGTATTTGTACATTTTTTCCCATTAAATTTCATATTATTATATTAGACTATAATTTTTTTTCATTAATCATTCAAATATAAAATAATTTATTAAAGTACTACTTTACTCATCATCTTGTACATAGTTTGCAGAACAAGAAAGAGCAGGAACAAGATGATTGTTATCATATGGTCCTGAATTAGGCACACTTGAGAGACGACCAGAACCACCATGAAAATTAATACCCGCACTATAAAGTTGAGCAGGTTCAGAATAGTTAGGACGCATCTCATTATCATTGAACATTACGTTCTTACGGGGCTTTTTATGAATCCCAGTAAATGTTTTTGAAGCATGGGTTACCAAAATTTGGTAAATTTGTTGACGCAATGTTGAACCATACTCGATAATCATTTGAGAAGATTCAGATTCGGAATCTACTAACTCAAAAACAGTTAGTGGTGACGCAAACATATATGATACAACACTTAACTGATTTTCGTTAATGAATTGTGAAACTGCTTCTGTTGCTTTGTTTGAGTTAATTCTTTCCAAAAAGTTAAAGCCATCAAACAGAGTTGTAAAGTGTTCAGCTTCAAGACCAGGTAAGTTACCTGCACTATACGGAACAATTGAAAATTCTGATTCAGTAAACTCTTCTGTAACTTTAATTGTGTTAGGGCTTGTATGTTTGAGAATAATAAAGAACTTTACAGCCGAATTTTTATTCTCAGAATTAATTTGAATTCTTCCACCTCTACGAATTTGACACTCAATATTAGGAGTATCTTTGACAGAACGAAAACGAGCAACCGCAACTTCAACTCCAGGTCCAAAGTTTAGCATACCTTGGAAACTAGGACGAGAACCAGCCACATTCTTACCTGCAATAAATTCAGCAAAATGTGCTACAAGTAAAGATGTAGGTGAAGTATGTACAGCCTTAAAAATCTTAGTAAGGTCAATTCCAAATTCATTTAGTTCTGTATTAATCTGCTCAGAAATAAATAGAATAACATCGCTCATTATTCCCATCGAGCTAAGAGTTTCAAAGTCCTTTTCTGCAAGGTACTTTTTAATAGACTTCATAACACAACGTTCAAATCCATTATAAGAAGTAATTACGAGATAGGTTTGACCAGTAAGTCCTTTAGCCATTTCAATGTTTGAAAACAAAAACTTGTTTTCAGATGTAATGCGTACATTTCCAGAAGAATTGTCATAACGGTTAGGTTCCCATTTGTTACACAAGTGTCCGCATTGGTCATAAAGCTTAATACCAAATGAACGTACAGGACTAGAATGCATTAGGCTCTTAAAAGTTGCGTCATCTCCTCTTTGGAAAATAACATTGGAATCAACTGCTTCTGCTTGCTGGGGAATATCAATAGCTCCAGGCATAGGAGTTGAAATGCGAAGTTCTCCAACAATGAGCGAGTTGTTAACTCCGGTAACAGTAGTATTATTAAAAGTGATTTTAGAGTTAGCCATTATTAAAGATTCTATGGCGTTATAGGAATAAAAATTTCAATTTTTTTATAGATGATGTTTAAGTACTTAAAGACAAACCAATATATAAGCTTATATGAATACACTAACTTTTGAAAAAATAGTTGGGGAAACACGGAAAGATAGAAATTTTCCACTAAAATATCTTAATGAATTGTATGGATATAATATGGACATTATGTTACCTATTAAATCAAATGGACCATTATCATCAATTAAATGTTTTTATCCTTTGCCTTCTAGATTATTATTAAATGAACAATATACAGGACCACATAAAATTATTAAAAATAAAAACCAATATCAATTTCACGGGATAAATGGACATAGAATAGTGTTTTCTGATAAAAAACTACCTTTTGTTGCTGAAAAATTAAAATATCCTATTCCTTTTAGCTTTCCTGTGCCATCAGATACAGAAGTTGAAGTTATATCATCAAATGTATATTACTATGAAGTTACTTTATTAGATATTCAAAATCAGGAACCATGGGATGGTGAATGTGTTTCAATTGGTTTTGGAAATAAAAACACAACATTTGAAAGTCATGTTGGGTGGTATGATAATTCAGTTGGATTTCATTCAGACGACGGGACAATTAGATTTAATGAAGCTGAATTTCCATCTAAAGCATACACTAATGTTTGGGGGCCAGGCGATGTAGCAGGAGCAGGAATAATATATGTTGGAAAAAATGAATTTAAACCTTTTTTCACATTTAATGGTAAATTAGTTTATATGGCAGGTAAAACAATTCAAATGAAATTTCCATATTTTCCAATGATTGGGTATGACCATTCACATTCAATTGAATTAAATTTTTCGTCAAAGCCATTTAAATATGACATTAAAAAGTTAATTTTAAAAAATTCAGAAAATGTCATTTCATCAGAAAATACTTTTATTATTGATTATGATATTGGTCATATATTAAATGAATCCCCAGTTATTAATAATTTTAGTAGTACAAAATCAAAATTTTCTATTATGAATATTACTGATGCATCAGGAAAAACTACTGGAATAAAACTTGTTCCAATTTTTCCTGAAATATCTGGACTTGGTATAAAAAGCTCAAATTCACAAAGTTCAATAGATTTATCAAATTTTAATGATGATAATATAGAAATAGAACATAGTACTTCAAATCCAATAGGTCCTACTGGACAAATACCTATTACTAATGATGACTTTTCATATTTAAATGGCCCATTAAATGGCACAAATGAACCATCAATTTCTATTCCATCAAATAAAAAACCAGGTGGACTTATGAGTTTGTTAGCTTATGGAAATAACTCATTACCAAATAGTTTAGATTCCAATGAAAAGTACACAATATTTAACTTAAATACTAATATAAATTTACCAAATTCAATTCAACCAGAACCAGTATTTTTGCAAGTACCAAATAACACTCTATCAAATAATTTTATATGGAATAATTTTGTAGTTGAAGGACAAAATCTTTTTAATTTTGCTAATATAAATGTTCAACCAATAAATTCATTAACTGGAAACATACAAGTTAATGAAAATAGTTTTAATACTGATAGCCAAGAAAATCCCAATGAAAATAATTTGGAACCAGATTTAACACCAGAAAATGAAAATAAGTTTGATTATTAAAAATAACTTACATAGAATAAAAATTAGCCAATGCCATAAGATTTAAGTGTTTTAAATGCATATAAATTTTACTGTCTGTTAACTCCAAATAATATTCAGTATCTGAGTTTTTAAGAGTTTCAATTACAACCGCATTCATAAATTTAGTATCTACATGACATCTGTGTGTTAGTGTCTGAGAAGATTTTGTTGAAGGCAAAATTAAATTAGTTGTTAATTTATCATAATCTTTAATTATGCTAAATACCAATATATTTTCATTTGTTGCATCGCCGTTATCCATTAATATTTGAAATATTTCATTAGTCATTGCCTCTATTTTTTCTAATTCGTCTGTAGAAGAAATTTTAACAACAACTATTAACAAGGGGTTAAATTTTTGTGGTTTATAAAAAAAAAGTTTCATATTATAATTGTAAAGAAAATAAATTATATTAATTTATTTGATGCGGTTAACAAAATAAAAACGAATTATTTTGGTGTTAATGCATGTGACCTTGTAATAAAATCAACACTACAACCATTATCAAAATGAATTTTTTTATTTTTAAAGTCAAGTGAAATTCCTAAATTATACATCATATCAATTCCTAAAATTGGTGGCAAGTCATTATTAGAACAAACGGAAAATGAACATGGATAAACTCCGCATTCTAGTACAACTTCAATATAATGAATTTTACCTAACATTTTAGCTTCACCAACACCTTTCATTATTCCAGAAAAATGTTTATCAAGAATTTTTTCAAGCCCACATGCTTGTATAATGTCAGCTGGAATAACTGACATTTCAGCTCCTGTGTCAAGCAGGAAATCTAATTCATGACCATTAATATATCCTTTAATAAAAATGGCTTCAGTACGAATAAATGTGTGAGGAATTTCCATATATGCTTTTTCTAAATTTTCACTAACTAAATCTTCTTCATTTGGTTCTCGATTTGTAATGTTAGGAACATATATAAAAATATTATCACAAGATGGACAATAAATATAATTTTCTTCCGAGTCTTTATTTATGTCTTGTTTAATATTAAATTTGCACCTAGTGCAATTAGTTTTAACTTCAAACGATGTCATTAAATATCTATGAATGTTAGAAAATAAAATAATTATCAATTTTTTTAACCATAAAGTAATTTTGCTTTATTATCATTAAAGTGTAACCAATGGGATAGTATTAATGTTTACTTTTTCTTACCAAGCTTGGTAACCTTGATGGCCTTAGCACCAACACTAACCACGTTGTCAATTCCATGGTCCCAAGATTCTTTAGGCTTAACTGATTCTTCAACAGGAGCAGACTTTTTAGCCTCTTCTATTGCTAGCCAATTAGTCAACTGGTTTGCAAATGGAAGCATCCCTTGTTCGGTGTAGTGAATCATACGAGGAGAACTTTGTAATTCTCCAATTTCATTATCAATCTGACTGATTTGATTACGAAGTTCAATCTTGGGGTCTTTAGCGTTAGGCTTGGACTTGGTGTTCTTTTTCTTAGAACCAGAAGCCCAACCATCAGACTCAGATTTAGATTCTGATTGAATCATTAAGGTTAATTGATTTGTAAGTTCAATCTTCTTAAGTTGTAATTCAGCTTCTTTGGTCTCAATAGATTCCTTAGTAGGACAAGAACATGTTCCAAACATGAAATTGCTGGGGCAAATATGTTCATCAGCATAATGAACGCCTTCTTTGCAATTAAGCCCAGTTGCTAAACACAAATCCCAAACAGTAATTTGTTGTCTGCGTGCAAGATTAGCTTCCATGGCCTTGTGAGTTTTGCAATATCGGGTTAATCGTTCAAATGCCCAAGCGGTATCTTCTAGTGAACTATCCAAATAAAAACCGGGAACATCATCAGAATATTTATACCCACTGGAATGGCTGGTAGTTTGATTTCCTGATGAACGCCTAAAGGGAATTTCCTTAGCGATTTTACGATAGTAACAAGCGAATTCACGCCATAGTTGAATTACTTCAATAAAATTTGTAGTAGCGACTACATCTGCGATTTTTCGCTTATGTTCTTCAAGAATAATCTTGGGAACATTAGATTGAAGACTTCCAACTAATTCATTATATAACTGAACCCAGTTATATTTTCCTTTGTCAAGTCTGTTATAGCTACTAATATGCTTGAGAGCCTTAATGTCTTCACTGCGATGTGCACCGCGACATGTTCCGGCTTCAAATTGGCAATGACGAAGGCGACAACCATTAGTTTCCTTAAATGGATTGTAGCCAAGCACATTATTAATGTGTTGCCAATAAGTGTCACGACACCATAGGTTTTGTGTCGATTCACTGGTAAGGGTATTCTTATTATTATAAGTTTTAGTAGTAGATGCCATTGCTATTATAGAATTAACAGGTAATACAATTAAAATTTCAATTTTTTTAGGGGGTAATGTTTAATTAAATAGAGTTTAAATTCAGAACAAATAGACTTAAAGATTTCAGTCTATTATAAATTAATGGCTAGCGAAAAAATAAAACAATTTAATGAAATTTTAAGTTCTTTTTTGATTCAAATATCACCACTTGTTGGTAGTACTTATTATCAACAATTTGAAACAATAATTAAATACAATAGTTTACTTCCAATTGAACAGTTCCTTGTTCATGCACTTCCAGTCCGTGATAAAATACTGTCTAGGGACGAATCATACTTTAATAACAATTCAAATCATGTTGATAAAATTGGCGGAAATGAATGGGTTCTAGACGAAATCTTGCGATTACAAAACATTTACAGTCAATTAGATGAAACATCTCGTTCTAATGTGTGGGATATTTTTCAGGCAATGCTTATTCTTGGTGAAGAATATATTAATATCAAAGTAAGAAAATCTCATTTATTTCAAGCTAAATAAAATACTAATTAATTTTAAACAATAAGTTTAAATTAATTTTTCATTAATTAAAAATTTTAAACTGCAGAACTATTTAACAGTTTAGTTACAAACCCATCTGACCTCATAATCATAGGTTGGTCTAATAGAATAAATCCTTCATTCCACCCATCCATTTGACTTAAGTCTTGGATAATTTGTTGAGATCCATAATATGGATGCGCTACGACTTGGTCGGTAAAATTATGTCCAAGTGTTACTACCGAACATGCATTAATAAAAAGCACGTGTCCAGATTCCAAAACAATATTGTAAATGTAATCAATTTGAACTGGTTTGGATTCTACCAAATTAATTGGAAATGCCCAAGAACCGACCAAAACAGGGTGCCATGGAGTAATAAGCATATTTGCAATATTACACATTGGAATTACTCCATTTGATACTTTTGACTTTACGATACACCTAATTTTTGTGCTTGTTAATTGGCCATTAATAATTGTTCTAACTGTTTGACCAGGTTTTAATAATTTAACCTGTTCATAATATTCTCCAAGTGTTTCGTTATACATGGTTACATAACCATCTCCATCAAAACATCCGCCGCTTCTATCATAGTAAGCGGACATATTAGTTGGTGCGGTTGCAACTGAACTTGATTGAGAACTATATGAGTAGTTATTTCCGTATGAATATGATTTTCTAGATGGTTTAGGTGCAGGTAACATACAAAATGCGTCGTCTGCAATTTCTCTTATAGAATTAAATAACTTACCGGCAAAATGTTGAACGCCTGGGTCCTTAAAATTATTACATTGTTGGTTTAAATATGCATTCATAATTGACCGCAAAAAGTGTTTACCCCACTTACTAAACCAGTCAGAACGTGAAAATGCATATTCAATTTGCCCACCATTATGGGTTTGACTTGAATAATAGTCTTGTAAAAATCCCTGAATTTTTTCAGTATCAGATTGTGCCATGATTAAAGCTGCTGTTGCACTAATGTCATCATAAAATTGCTTAACAATCCCGTTAACCTGACTAATATTATTAGTTGACTCAACTTTTTCAATACAGTTACTAATTGTTTCAATAATTTTATATCTGATTGCGGTTGGAACACAACTTGAATCCATTAAATGCATGTTAGGACTAATTGTAAATTCATATGTTGTAATCACATCTTTTGATACAATTAATTCTATTTTAACATTTGTTGGTTTTGATAATCCAGATACATTATAAACAAGTTCTCTTGGTTGGTCAAATATAATTGATCCAATGTGCTCTCCAATAAATTGCGAACTAATTGTAACATTTGAGTCATCGCATGTAAACCTAATTGATGAGTTGGAAAGACAAGTAGCTAACACGTTCGATAAATAGTTTACAAATATAGTTCCCACCATTGAGCTATCTGGAATATATCCATAAGAACCCGCTCCACATGCTGAAATTCCAGTTAATAGTTTTGAGTCAAGAGAATACCCATATCCAAATGTGTTAATTGTAAATGATTGGTTAATCTTCCTTGATTCAATTGCAGATGACAGCGTTGGAATAATACCTCGAGGAGGATTTTGATTTGGTTCACCATCAGTTAAAAGCACTACACTAATATTAACATTCGGATCAGTTACTTTTTCTACATTAAGTAATGCTACTCTAAGTCCATCCCAAATATTAGTCATTCCTTCGGTTTTAATACTTTCAAGCACTTGAGTTGCACGTGCTTTACCAGCAGCATTAGTTTTAGTAATATCAAGAACAACTTTAGCATCATCACTAAATGTAATCAAACAAATACTATCGGAATCTCCAAGAACTTCAATTACTGTACGAACCGAATGTTTTACCAAGTCAAGTCTTGTAAATCCATCAGATTCACCTTTTGTTTCAACTGATGCTTCAGTATTCATAGAGCCAGAAACATCAATAACAAAAACAAAAACAGATGGTTTTCTTTTGGATTCTTCAGTTGCTTTAACTCTTACAAATAAGCTAGAACTATCAATCATTTGAGCTTGAATACTAACTGCCCTTTTTATGGCATCAGTTAGTTCTGTTGGTTTTTGTTTAATAGAGTTAACAGCCCCAGGATTTGCACTTAAAAAAGAACTAATTGTGTCTCTGAGTGCAATGTTTGGAACTAAATTTAATAAACTCATTGGTTGTTTTGTTATGGGTGACGTTCCTGAATTTTGTAACCATTGAGTTATGGCACTTCTTTCATAAGTGTGTCCATCAGACCCAATAACAGGGTCTAACATGACGGTATAAGTAATTGGACAATAAAATGTATCATTAATATTTTGCATTAAGAATATTATTATTTGTATTAACCATAGTTTTTTCAATTTTTTAATAAAAATAAAAAAAAATGAAAAAACCATATGTTATCCTTAAATACTCATTACCCAATGGAAAAATTATATGTTACAAGTGAATTGGCTAAGTTTTTAAGTCTGAAAGAAGACACCAAATATTCTAAATCAGAAATTTTTAAAATAATTAAAAAGAAAAAAATTGAACCAAAAAATGTTCAAACCCATTTTCCAGAATACAAAATGTGCTATTGTGGTAATTGTCCAATAAATAAAGCAGACTTAACTAAATTCATTGAATCTAATTGTCTAATTAAAAACCATATACCAGATAGTTTTTGTTATGGATATGATGAAAAACCAGTTACTGTGTCATTACTTGAATTCGACGTTTAGACGCGGTTTTTTAATTTAAAACCAATTAATTTAATATAACACAAAGTAATATAAAATAATGAGTGGAACTAATCAAACAAACCCAACAAACCAATCAAATAACTCGCCCCAAGAAATTATTTATACTTTACAATTAGAAAGTGGAAAATATTATGTGGGAAAAAGTAAAAATATTTCCAATAGAATTCTCCAACATTTTTCTGAGCAAGGTTCATCCTGGACAAAGTCATATAAACCAATTAAAGTTCTTAGTCAAATACCAAGTACTGATGCATTTGATGAAGAAAAATATACTTTGTTAGCTATGGACCGATACGGTATTGACAATGTGCGAGGGGGTTCTTATTGTAAATTAATTTTATCAAAACATGAAATGGAAAAGGCTCAACAAATTATTTATTCAATATGTGACAAGTGTTACAGGTGTGGCGAACAAAAACATACTGCATCTGAATGTGATGACATTAAAGTAACAATTGTGCTAAAATTTTTAATGGATGTTAAAATACAAGGATTAAGTAAAGAAAAAAGTAGAAAAATAATTACAAAATCAATTGGATATAAAAGTTTAAGTTGTGACATTGATGGTGCTCATTATTCTTTTAAAAATTTTGTTGAATTATACAAGTATATAAATAAAATTGCATTAAAAGAAGTTGATGGAATAATTGCTATTGGTTCAACATACCATTGGCTTAATGGAAAATTAATTGAATTTAATGAGGCTCTCGATTCAATTAGTGAATCATATGCATCATTATCTTTACAGTTTAAATAAAATTAAATTAACTATAAAATAAATTTTATTTAAAAACGATTTGGTTGAGAATGTTTTCTTGTCATAGTTTCCTGATTTGAACTAACTTTGTCAATTGTTGTTATCATTCCTAATTTACCTTTTGCTTCTATTGGTAATGTTTCAAACCACTTAAAATATTCAGGCAAGTAAATTGCAAAATACAAGTAAGCACCATAACCTGCCCCAAAAATCGCACACAAAATAAATAACCAGGTTAGTCCAAGTAAAAACTTTTGTAGTCCGGTTCTTTCTTTAGATTCACCAGTTTTTTCGTCTTTATCTGGGCGTGAACCGATATACGCAAAAACTGATAAAATTATTCCGATTATTATAACAAGGATTGGCCATTGGGTATTAAATTTTTGGTTACCAAGTGGATCAATATGTACAAAACCAGTTGCTAATTTTCCATAATCAGCAACAAATTGAGTTTTAAGATCGGAACCAATTGAATTTGTAAAATTAAAATTTGATGACATGAATAAAAATTACTATATAAATAATCATACAAATTAATTTAATTAAATTAAATATTAAGTCCAACATAATGAAACACATAATAAATTGAAAAACATGGAAATGGTAATAGCGAAATTTGATAAACTGTGTCAACAAATTTAAGTTTTTCATTAATCCCCATATACTCATACTCATCATTAAATCCATATCTTATATCCGGACTTAAATGTTTAGTTTCAGCAGGATATCTAACATACATATATCGATGTAAAAACCAATTTGTTGCTTTAGCAAAAAATGCAGCCACATGATAACTTGGTGTTTTACTCAAACAAAAATTAAAAGTAATAATCTGGTCTTTTATAAATTTTGGATAGGTTAAAAACCATTCAAATCCGTGAAACAAGTTAATTGCGTAAGATATAGGTTTTACTAATTTAATAGATTCAACTAAATTTTCATACATTTCTTTATCTTTACCAACTAACATTTTTCCTTGTGACTTTCTTTCATTAAATCCACAATTACCTGCATTATATTTGACAAGTGTGTTGTAAAAATTTTTATTGTAATCATATATCCTTTCTGTATTTGCTCTTATTTCACTCATATCAAAGTACGTATCTGGTGGTTTTAATACATCAGACTTAACATTTTTTAAATTGTGATAATCTCCGAAAGTAAAAAACCAATTAAATTTAGTGTTATTAACGTACCAGTAAGCTCGGGTCATTAAATAAATAAATTCCATTGTAATTAAAATAATTTTTTTCAATTTTTATATTACGCGTGGTTAATAAATACTCGCAATAACCAAGTGATAAATACCTATACTAAATACACAACAACTAACAATAAATATTAAGGAACTTGTTCTATATCTAGAGTCTTTTAGCCCAAGCCATATCAAATGAGGAATCAAACAAAACATTACCATAAAACATGCTGTAAAATATAACATAAATCTGAAAACATTTGGTTGTTCAACAAAATAATCAAAAATCCTTTTTGAATAAAATTCTAGTGTAGAGCTTGCAGGTAAGTTACTTGTTTGGTATTTGTATTTCCGCGAATTTTTAATTCTACAAATTGGACATAATAATCCTGTTGATTGAATTTGTTCTAAACAATTAGCATGTAAACATACTTTACAGTTACAAAAAGCCAATTGACCTAGCTTGTCGGTAGTAGTAATATCTTCAAGACAAAATAAACATTGGTTCATACCAATAGAGCAATTAGCTTATTAAATAATAAAATTTCAATTATTTTTTAATAAGTTGTCAAGTTAAAATAAAAAATTGAATTTGAAAAATAATAATATCAAACTCCTAAGTCAACCAAATGAATTATCCAAGAAAACTAACAGTAATATTCGCTAAAAATCTATACCAACACCAAATAACAAATTCCGAAGAATTAACTTTTATGGTGTTAAAAATAAAACACATAGTATCCAATTCATACGCAAAACCAATAATTAAAGTTATTTGGAATGAAAGTTGGAAAGACTTTCAGTTGAATACAGACAAAGACTATGTGAATTTTGAAAATTTTTATAAATCTTATTTGCAACTAAACTAACTTTGGTTTAAGAGTTTCAACATGTGAATTAATTTTTTTTATGATATCTGTAATTTTGTATATGGGTTGTTTGTATTTATGGATTATATTAAAATTAATATAGTTAAGAACTTCCTGGCTATAGCAATTATTACCAAGATCTTTAGTTAAAGTTGTAATTTCTTCTACAATTTGACTAAAACAATAAACTTGTTCAATTAATTGAACATGTAAATTTCTCATTTGTTCTAATTGGGTTAAAACTTGTACTGGTAAACTAGAATCAAACAATTTTTTTTCAATAAATCCAGACACTTCTGACAATTTATCTAAACAATCAAAACTTGTGTTGCATATGGAAATTAAATCCGGACCAGAAATTTGAGTAAAATTAACAAAAGGACCAGACATTTTAATTGTATTAAATTGAAGTAAAACATGTCCATATGTATCAAAACAATGGGGTTTTTGCACATGGTTAATTTGAAACATTATTTAATTAAACCTATATATTTTTAAATCAAAACCCACTTTTCATTTTATTGGGTTTTGTCGGATTTTACAAATTATGCACAAAATCCCCAAACTGCCATATGTTATTTGGGTCTTTACAATCAACATCCCAATCCGTTACTTCCATTAATCCAAATGGGCCCAACATTGGTCTAGTTCTTTTTAAAAATTTATGAATATCTAAGTCTTCAGGTAAAGTTAACCCAGAATAATTTTTAGCTTCAATAGATTCTATTAAATGGAATATCCCACCAACATATCCAGCTACAACCTGCAAAACAGTCGCATTAATAATTTCATCATACTCATTATCATAAATTAGTCTTGCTTCTTTTATATCCAAAAGTGAACCAACCCAATATATGTCTCCATCTGCAAAAAATAATGTTATGCCTAATTCATCACGACCTTCTACAATTTCACAAGTCATTAATCTTTTTGTATCCTGAGCTTTGTTCTCGTGTTCTCTTGCTTCCATTGTTGATGCCATAGCTGAATCATTTGGTTTATACACGTAATAACAACTTGGTTTGTATGTTATAACATTTGATGCATCTCGCACTGTTAGAGTTTTACAAATTGTATATGATTCTTCATGTCTAATTAACATACCAATTGTATTTTTACTTATTGGAGTATAAGTATATGCAAAACTCTCACAACCAACATCATTAACAATTATTTGGTATTCATTAGATAGTTCCGGTTTAAAATGTTCAGGTATTTTAGTTTCATGAGTACCCCAACTTAATTCTAAAAATCCAAATGCTTCATCATACCACGAAATAGAGTCTGAAGCCCAAGAATTAACATATTCGTTTGCTCTTTTTGGTTTAGATACTATTTGAGTGTCTTTTTCCGAAATATGTATTGTTTTTAATCCCATCAGTTGTGCAAGTTCTGCATAAGATTTATAAAAGAAATTATCTTTTTGTTTATTTATTTTTTCAAGCGCATACAAAGTCCAAATATTCACATTTCCTGGATTACATCCTAAACTGACTATAAAATTGTTTTTTTTATTTGGGTTAGTTTTATTTTTATTTTCCAAATTTTTAAAACGAGAATAAAAAGTAAAATCAATTTCTTTCATATCTGGTTCTTTTTCCCAAACTTCAACTGCTGAATTAATAAATGATATACCTGCTGATTCACATAAATCAAACATAAATTCTGTGTTAATTTCATATGATGCATCAACTATAATATCATCTTGACACATATTGCATTGGTCAATTATAAAAGATTTTGCATTTTCCTTTGTAATTTTTATATGTGATGTCTTAACACCTTGGTTTGTAAATTTAGTAATTTTACCGAATCTATTGGCATTTTTATCACAAACAGTGATATTGCCCGGGTTAATCTGAATAAACTTTATTAATAGTGGTAGCAGAGCTGTTCCTATACTACCACAACCAATAAGGAGGATTTTATTTTTAAAAGAAAGAGATTGCGTTAGAGCCTCAAACGCATTTTTACGTCCGGCTATAGTACTTAAATTATTATCCATTAATATATAATGGAAAAAATTACTGGAGGGCTATCAAACGAAGTTTTTAAATATAAAAACCTTATTTTTAAATTTTATTCATATTCGCCATTAAACCTAGACTATAATTTTGAAGAAATAGTTCAAAAACAGTTATTTAAAAAATATGCAAATGTTCCCGAAATTACCCAGTCTATCATTGTTGACGGAAAATTAACCGGTCGTATTGAAAAATATATTAAATCTAAAACTATATCCAAGGAACAATTTATTGCTGAAATTTCCACATGTGCCAAAATACTTAAGCAAATTCATTCTGTTGATATTAGCCTATTAACCAATTGTCCAAACTTTTTTGTTTATTTAAATAACTGGGTACAATTGGCTAATGTGGCTATGTGTAATGAAGAAAATTTAAAATTATTTCCACATTTTTTACAAATCCAAAAAAAAGCACCAGATTATATTTCTCAACTTGTAAAATTTGCTCAACAAATGGAATTTAATTTAACATTAACACATAATGATTTTCAACAACTTAACTTATTGGTTGATAATAATGGTTCTCATTATGTAATTGATTTTGAATATGCATGTTTAAATTATATATACTATGATATTGCAAATTATTTTGCAGAATGTGGGCTTGACAATGCAGAACTAAAGTATGATAAATCAAAATATCCAAATAAAGAAAACCGTTATAAATTTTACAAATGTTACTTCCTGGAAGATTATCCTGATGAATACTATGGGCAAATTGATTTTATAGTTAGTAATTTTATGCCAGCTGTTGAGTATTTTTGGTATATATGGTCAGTTTTAAAATACACTTTTACTGAATCGCCTGACTATGTGGTATATGGAAACATTAGAGCAGAAAACTTTTTAAATTTAATTGATAGTGTAAATCCAAATTAATAAATTTAATTAATATCGATGTCGAAAGGTTTTTTTGTGCCTCCATCGTATTTAACGGCATATTTTTTATTAACCATTTCCATATTAATGGAAATTGTGTCTGATTTATTTTCATACAATTCCACAAGTAAACGACCATATTTATCAAATTCATGACACTTGACCCAAATAAGTTTTCGCGATTTTCCGCACAATTCTTTAATTTCTTTTTTGCTAATAGATTCTCCTGGTACTAACCCGGTTACCTTATTTATAAGGTGATTTCTTGATTTAATAGCACTAGCAATTTCTTGATTTCTTTTTTCTTGGTCTCTAACATTTTTTGGACAAATTTCAGGAGAATCAATCCCAAGTAATCTACAATTAAATTTAATAAATTCTCCATTTGTAATAAAAACTATATGTACTGTATCGCCATCATAAACATTTACTACTTTTCCCTCCTTACATATATGTGCTAAACTATATTCTGGAGTATCAAATGTTGTTAATGCTAGATTATTAGTTGTGTTTTGTAAATTCTGATTTATTTTTAAGCAATTTCCCATTGGGATATAATTGATTTGGGTTCAAACTAGTTTGATTAACAATTTTTTTATTTTTCTACTTGTTAATATATGGACTATAAAACTAAATATTTAAAATATAAAGTTAAATATAATAAATTATTAAAAGAACAACATGGAGGAAATAAAAATAAAGCCAAAGAAATTGCTGCATACGTTAACGCCACTAATCCTATTGAACGCAAAAGTGTAAATACAAATCCTATAGTAAAAGTACTATTTGATGCAAACACTGGTGGTCCTATATCAATAGAAGAAAGTAAGGCAATAATTGACTGTTTGTTTGCTATAATTAATGGTAACTCAAATACATATAAATACCTGCACAACATTATTAGAAAAGAAATAAACTTTATTAATGATTTTTCTTCTAAAACATATTCATTTGATAGCTCATGTACAACAGGCTCCATAAGGTTTAAAAACTTTCCAGACTCAGGACTTGATGCAATAAATGATAAACTTATGGTAAATATTTTACCAACATTATCACAATTGCCAGATGAATCAACATATAATTATGTTTTAAAATATGTAACTGATTTAACAAACAATCAAACGTATTATTATTTTATTCTTGCACAATACACAACTAGTTTAGAATATGGAATTAAACATTCAAACTTACGTGTTTTTTTGCCGGAAGAATGGTCACATTATGATAGTATTGACTATGGTCTTATTGCCAGTGGAGAACTTAAAATTTCAAAAGCTACTAAACAAATTACTTTTGATTTTAACTCATCTTCAAACATAATTCAAATGTTAGAAGGGATTAGCTACCCAACTCAAAGTCAAACTTACAAAAAATTTAAAGAAACATACCTAAATGTTAAAGACATGGAAGACTTACTTAAACAAACAAAAACTTATGTTACAAATAAAGAACAACTATTTTCACTTGTTTATTTAATTTTACTTGAACATATGGTTTCAAAAACACTTGATAAATTAATATTATTAGATTCAAGTTATAAAGAATTTTCAACAAAACTTCATTCAGATTATACAAATAAAAACTTATTACTAGATGTTGTTAAAAACAATCAGATGTTAAATCATTATCGTACTCATTTACCGGATGTTGCAAAAAAAGATGAATCAAACATTTATTATTGTGGTCTATTCTTAGATCCATATCCAAAAACTCTTGGCGGATTACATAATTACGCAAACAAACGTTGTTATACTGATAACGAAATTGAAAAATTTAATACAAATACAATTAACAAATATGATGATTTAGATGACACTAATATAAGCACTGAATTAAATTGTATCAAAAAAAATGGTATAGCGATAGTTAATTCTGGTGACCCAAATAAAGATAAAGATTTTAAAGCACTTACAAATTGCAATTGAGTTAAAATTTAATTAAATTTAATAGGTCATCATATTTAATTGAATATACTTGTGGTAATTGATTGTTAAATCCAATTGAACATCTTGTTTCATAATTTGTAATCACTATTTGATACATCATATTTGGTATTTGATATTTAAAACCATTAAATTTATCAATCCAAATAATTTTTTGATTCACATGGTCTATATTTGCTGCTCCAACAATAACTTTAACAGGTGAGTTAACTTTTTTAATAAAGTGAAATGTTTCTACTTCTAGTTCCATCCATTTACCACAATTAAAATTTTTATTTTGTGGTATAATATTCGACATTAAATATGTTGATGCCCATGGTCCTTTTTTTGATTTATCAAATGACATTATAAAACTGGGACAAAGGTGTCCTCTTGACATTGAACCTGTAAACACACTTGCTGATGGATCTAATTGATAAATATTTTCGGTGTCTAATCTATAATCTCTAACAAATCTTTTTCTACCAAATTTTAAATTTGAAACCTGATTTTGGTAAACATCATATGATGCAAATAATGGTCTACCAAGCTTTATAGAATAATTAATAATAAAATTATTATTACTAATTATTTTACTTGAAGTACATGTGTTTTTAATTAGTTTATTTAATATGTGTTCCATTATAAATTGTAAATTTAATTTATTATTTTTATTTTCAATTTTTACACGATAAGACAAATTATTCAAACTTTTATTATATCTTAAAATGAGTAAAATTTTTACGTGGATAAAACCAATTATTGTTAACATGATTATATTCATATGAATATGAATATGAATTATCAGTGTCTGTTGGAAAAGTTATATAATGGTCTAATACTGGAATATTTTCCTTATCTGCAGGCTTATCTGGAATTAAGTCTATATCAAAATCGTTTTCTAAAAAATCATTGGCTTTAATTTGTACATCTATGTCATCATAACCTTCTGGTTTTACAAAATCTGCCATTGGTGTTGTTTTTCCATACAAGTAATAATATAAATTTAAATATCCTCCAATATTTTTCCATTTGTGTGATCTACCAAATCCATACAAAACATGGATTGGTTTATATTTACCGGATTTATCATTTATTATTTTATTAATTGCTTCATCACTAACAAAATTTCTAATTAAGTAAAATGCTAAACCGAAACTTTGTTGCATATGAATTTTATCTTTTATTTCAATATATTTGGCAGATTTATTAATTTCTAATAAACCTGGTAAAAGTTCTAACTGATTAATTTCATCAATTCTTCCTGTTTTTTTTAAATGTATAAAATACTGAGCAACATAATTATAACTTGCAGTGTTATCATATATGCGTGGAATAAGATGTTCAATAACTTTTTTTCCCTCATATTCTTTTTCAAAAGTTTCAAATGCTAACCAAGTATTTATATTTTTCTTAAAAATGTTATGTTCAACATAAAACTTTAACACACAATTAGTATTATCCAAATGGAATAAAGAGTTAATTGTTTTTGAATAGTCTTTTTTAACACACATTTCTAATAATTCTTCTAATTTTTCTGATGCCAAAACTAATTTTAAATTTTCAATATCTATTTTATTCAGGTTATCATACTCAATGTCTTTACTTATTGTAAAATATAATTCAATGTTATTAGTAATTAAATTATAGGATTTTAGTAAATCCACAATTTCTTTAAAGTCATCATGTTGATTATTAATTAAATACTCGGTTAATGTGCTTCCAAATCCATCAATAATAGTTTCTTCATTGTATCTTAATGGTTTTGGTAATTCTGGTAAAATTAATTTTAAAAAATCATAAACGTCACTTGCCTCTTTATTAAACCAGGTGTGAAGAACACTTGAACCAGTGCTGTCTACTTGATAAAATAAATCTGCCAAATGTATCGAATGCAAAGTACTACCAGATGCGCTAATGTATTTTAAGTAAAACAATATAAATTCAAGCTGTTCAACATATTTTATATAGAAGAATATATTACGTGCATTTTCAGATAAAGACTTAAATGATAATTTAACATCTGTTTTCTTTGTTATTAATATATGTCTCATTAATTCTGCATTACCGGTTTGAGTTATTAAATGTAGCAAATTATCTCCATTGGGTCCATATGTACGAGACCAAAATGTTAATATATCTTGTGATGACATAAAAGGTTTGTTTTTATTGTCGAGTTTTTTATTATAAACAGACAAAACCTCAATTGTTTTATCAATTAAATATTTTAATTTTTCTTCATCATCTTCATCAACATAAGTAATTTTATTAATAATCATTTCTAAAAGAAATGGAGTTCTTTTGTTAAGATATTTTTTAACATCAGAACTATCAGTAAATGATTTTAAACCTGAAATGAACAAATCAAAAAAGTAATAAAAATTATTTCCTGAAAGATAAATTTGTGCTGGGTTAAATAATTCGTCTCTTATTAAAGTACCAATATCATTTATCCCGCCTAATGATTGAACTAATTTTTCAAAACCTTCCTTCCATTCATGAAATAAACTTGAATTTATTAATGACAATTCTTTGGCTTGTTTTTTTGTTATTGAATTAGATAACATTAATTGAGTAAGTAGGTTTAAACATTTTCCATTAAAAACAAATTCAATTGCATTTATTTTGTGCATTGGGTCAAGCGGAAGACTAAAATCTAAATAGTTTTTTCCAAAACTATGAACCACAACGTGTTCAATAAACTGTGTTCTGCCTTCGTTTGATAAATTCATATAGGACTTTAAAACTGATTCAAGTATTTTAAACTTGTAACCATTTAATCTTCCAGAATAAAACTGATAAAAATTAATATTCCAATATCTAATCGCTTGTTCTGCAGTTTTAGCATTAATAGAAACCATTGAAACCAAGTATAAAAATTCACTTTCAAGTGAAAAATAATTGGCAAAATCAGAATTAAATAAACCCTCATTGTGTAAAATAAATTTATTAAACAAAAAAAGTGATTCAGCATCATCACAATTAAAAATTAAAAATGGAGTTTGACTTGTAGATATTTTTACTTCACTGTGAGACAAATATTTAGGAGTTGTTGTTAAAGCACTAAAATAAAAATTATAATCGGCTTGATTTTTAAAAATCAAAGGTAAACCGTTAATTTTCTCTAAAGCAGCAGAATCAATTGGATTTTTTGTTGTAGCCAAATAATAATTAACGTTAATTCCTTTAAAATATTCACTACCATTTACAAGGTTATTTCCAATATAGCAATTTAAAATAATATCAAATAGTGTTGTTTTATAACTAATTACACACAAATAAGTTAAATCCCAATAAAAATGCCAACCATGTTCATTGTCAATATATTTATTATAATTTATATCGTCAGCTGTAACTATTGGTTTATATGTAAATTGACGATATAACTCAAATGTTTCTCCGGTATATCTAAAGTCTGAAAAAAAATTCTTAAAATAATAACACAAAACAATATATACTATATCATTAGTTTTCTCGTATAGTCTAAATAACTCTTCTTCAAAATTATTAGTATCACATTTATTTTTAATTAACTCTATTACTTGATTAAGTTGTAATGTTTCATCAACTAGTACTGATTGCTTATAACTACTAAACTCAAAACGTTTAGACAAAATATTAATCATATTATCAACGTCGTCTTGTACGATTTTAAAACTTAAATTATAAAATAAAAGTTCAATATTGGAAAAACAAAATGCATCAATTATTGGAACTCTATTAAAAGCAGTTAAATTTTCTGAAAAATAAAATTTTTTTATTTCATTAAAAAACCTATATGAAAAATCTAAATCATTATCACTAACAAATTTAATAAAATTAAACAGGTGTTTAATGTAAATAAAATATGTTACAATTGGAACATTTGAAATATCTAATAAATCAAAACGGTCTTTTAAAAAATTTTTATCATTAATTATGCAATTAGTACTTAATGTCATTTCATTATCAAATTCAGCATTAGTGTATAGTTTTGTTGTATGAACTGGATTACCATCAGCAAAACTTACATATAAATTAACTACTTTTTCATTTGATATTTCTGGTGTAGTGTATTCGTAAACTTTATAAAAATACATAGAAGACATTGTTTTTTTAGTTTGATAAATAACTAGTTTTTTTTTTGAGATACTATTTAGATATTTCTTAAACATGTCATCATGTGCAGACCATGAAAGGACAGGAGTTAAAATACCATAGGTGTTTGAATAAGTTGATAAATCAGATACTGGGGTTTCAATAGAAAAATTTTCCATATTTTGAATATATGTGTTTTTTTCTGGTAAATTAATTTCAATATTCATTTTTATTATATAATGTTATATAATTTTTTTTTAAACCATATAGTTTATTGGTTTCTAAATAAAAATTGATGTTGTAACTAGTAAACTAATTAGCTGTTATTATTTAATGTTTTTCATAATGCTATTATTAATAACCATAATTGTATTGGTTGTTTTAAAAACCATAAAAGACTTAGATAGAATTTATTTTGCTTATCGATACTTGAATAATTCAGATGACTTTGATGAAATTAATGATAATTTTGATTATTTTCCTTATTATTATGGAAAATAATTTTCCAATTTAAATTTTAAATAAATTTGAAATTTTAACTCTTTTACTTTAACTGCTATTATTCCCAATGGAAAAAACAGCCCTAGTTATTACAATTAATAAATTTACAAGCTACTTTGAATCAAATAATTACTATACATTACATGATTCAGAATCCGATGCAAAAAAACATCTCGAACAAGTTCTTGTAGACAACTTTAAACACCTCAATATTGACTTTCCTGATAATTTAGTTGATTTTGAATATCAATGGTTTAAACAACAGTATGTTAAAGCAAATTCATTTTCTTATAAAATTTTTTCATCAGGCAAATGGTCAGAACCATGGGATTATGATGATATTTATGATGATGTTTTAGTTAAACTTGAAGAATATGAAATGGCAAATGCTCCTGATTTTGCTACTATGTATGGTGAGCCTGACCCAGATGTAGAAGCATCTGATAATTTTACTATTGAGAATAATGAACAAACACATGAATTTGAAACAAAATTAAAAGAAATTATAAGTCAAGCACAAAATTCAAAAATTAAAGATGATGAAGTTAAAGATTGCCCATGTGAACGCTGTCAAGAAGGATATGCGTATCAGCAAATGAAAAAAGAATTAGAATGTGAATATTCTAAATGTGTAAATGTAAAACAATCAAATGAAAAACAATCAAATGAAATTAATTTGTAACTAAATTTGATTCAATTTTTAACCTAATATCTTCAATAATAACATCAATTTCTGCTTGAACTAATTTATCAGCCAAGTAAGTTTGCTTTAATTTTACTAAACCATTAATTGAATTTTTTAAATCATTGTTAAGTCTAAATTTTAGTTTTGTGTCTGTTAATTTTTCACAAAATTCAAAGGACTTATTAATTATTAAGCGAACAAATCCAATTGTAGTTTTTCTATCAATGCCATAAAACCATCTTAAAACCGATTTAGCATAACTCATATCAATATTAATATATTTATCATTAATGTATAGTTTATCACCAACTTCAATTTTTGCAATGAGATTTAAGTTAATAAATATATCATCTAAACTCATTAATTTAACAACCTGATCATAATCAATTTGTTTGTCAGTATTTGTCTGGGTTGAATTTGTTTGGTCTTTATTTAATTCTGTATTTGCTTGAATTGATTCATTTGATTCATTTAATTTATTATCATTTTCAACTGGCTCCGAAGTATCAATAGTTGGGACTGATGTTTGGGTTGAATCTTGTTCTTTTCCTTTAGAATTTTTAGGTGTTGATTCTTTAATTTTACCCTTTGATTCAGATTTTTCATTGAGTTTATTTGACGATTTCTTTGATTCTTTGTCTTCAGATTTATCAGTTTTGTTATCAGATATAAAATTTCCATTTAAATTATCCATTAGAATAGTTAATTTTAAGATTCAAATTCCAATATTTTCAATTTTCTTTTCTAACTGATTTATATATAAAACATGAGCAATAAACTACCAGTTTTAACAGAATTGCCGATTATTTCATCAAAAATACAAATTCAAACTGGGATATTATCAAAACAATCAGCTGAATTTGAAAAAGCCCGTAAGGAAATTGCTAAATCTAGCGAATTGGTTCAAATGGGTTCAGGTATTCCTGAAAGAAAACGTACAAATACACGTACCAATATAACAACCACAAGTACAACTAACGTAACCGAATTTTCAAGTTTAAATTATTTAAAACTAATTGGTCTCATTGGATTTTTAGTTTTAGCAGGGGGTGCATATTGGTTTTTTATATTTTATAGTTCCAATGGAAAAAATTGAAAAAAATCCAATATGAAATATAAAATTATTACCCAATGGAAATTAGTCAACAAATTAAACAAATTTATAATACTATTGCATCTGACTTTGATAAATTTAGAGTAAGAATTTGGCCGTGTGTTTCTGATTTTTTAAACACTTTTCCTGCTGGTGCTGAAATGTTAGATATTGGTTGTGGTAATGGAAAAAATATTTTTTATCGGTCTGACTTAGTTTTTAAGGGAATTGACCTTTCTGAAAAACTAGTTGAAATTTGTAAAGAAAAAGGTTTAGATGTGGTAGAAGGTACTATGACATCATTACCTTATAATTCTGAATCATTTGACGGTATTATAACTGTTGCTTCTTATCATCATTTATCAACAGAACATGAAAGAAAACAAACACTTGATGAAATGTACCGAGTTCTCAAACCTGGTGCTCGTGCTTTAATAGTTGTTTGGGCAATGGAACAACCGGATGACTCTGGCTTTAAATTTACTAAATCAGATGAACTTGTCACATGGAATACACGAGCAGGTGAAACACATTATCGATATTATCATATTTATTCAGAAGGTGACCTTGAAAAAGAAATTAGTAACTTAAAACCAGAATTTACAATCAATAAAATTGGATGGCAAAAAGGAAATTGGTATGCCCATATTCAAAAATAACTTATGGATAATACTCAGATTTTATGGGTCCAGTGCATTTATTTATTTTTGCGTATTCACTTAATTTTAAAAATTCAGGTATAGCAAACACAATTAACAAAATGAAAATTAGTATTGACAAAAAAAAGTCTCTCATATAGATATATTTAGAAATTTTTAATTTATTTTTTTAAAAATTTATAATATTTTAATTCAAAAACTTATAGTTTAAATATTTATAATTATGTGTACCTTTAGCCGGATAAGGTTCTTTTTGGAAATATAATTGAACTTGTTCATTCATTAGGTCTTCAGCTGTTATTGAATTTGTTGTTTTTACTGGTTCTAACTGAAAAGACTCAGTTATTGAACTAAATTTTAATTTAATTCGACCTTCTGGTTGTAACTGACTAGCTATTTTATTACCAACAGTCATTGTAATGTCTAAACTTGGTAAAAATATATTATTAAATGATTCATTACCATATTTAATATAGTGGGTTTCAAATTCTCCTGGCTTATCTGGGGAAAAAATTTTATTACAAACACTAATATACAAATTATATTTTTCGCACTGGGAATTTATATCTGTTCTATTTAATAACTTTGTTTTAAATAAACTTATGGCTTTGTTTACTTGAGATTCATCTGATATCAAACAATATTGAACAAAACAATCAACTATTCTTCTCATTGGTGATGTAAAAAATGTGTAATAATATAATTTTGCATTTAAATGAGGTCTAATTGCACTTGAATATAATGCAACGCCTAAATTCTCTTTTGTTTGTGCAAAACTAGCCGAACCAAGTATTTTTGCCATTGGGGTCATCGTACTATCTGTTTTCTCCATTTGAAACTGCAAATATAAATTTGGTAAATCAGATAACTTTTCACCTGGTTTAATATGGTGACTCAATGTGGCTGGAATTGATCTGGTGTAATTTTCTCTAACATATTTTGGTGAGTCATTGTGTCCCCTTACTCCATAATATAATCCCCTAAATATACCCTCATTGTCTGGAACTTCTCCTAAAAATCTTTCGTATGAACTAAATTTATTATTATATAGTTTAATTTGTTTTGCAGTCAACATACCAATGGTTTTATCTGTTATGCCAAATTTTTTATTTGCAATTTTATCGTATAAAATTAATGCAGCATATTTATTAGATTCTAGAGCTGTAATTTCAATTAATCGATGTACCCATTCTTCGCGCAAATCATACTGGTAATCATCATGTGAATATTGTTTGGTTTGCATCATTGGTTTTATATCTTGAACTATTGATAAACTACGAACTAGTGTACCGTAAATTCCAGTCAAATTATCTAATTGAGATTGTAAGTACTTTTTATCCTGAGTTGTTTTAATGTCGGATGGATTTTCCCATTGAATATTATTTATGGAAACTGATTTTACTGATTCACATGGAATTGGATTTAAAGTTGATACTGGTTTATTATCAAATGACAATTTATGGTGTACAACGTACTGATTAGATTCAGGTAAGTCTTTTGAGTAATCTGTTGTATTAGTTGCAATTGATTCATATGTTGTTGCAAAAATTTTAATGTTTTTTTCCAAATACATTTCTATTTTTTCGGGAATATCAAATACGTATCGTGCATATTTGTTTGGATCTGATTCCGGCTTATATCGATAAGTTGTTTTTAAAGTATATGAACGCTTTTCTGGTCCAATTAGTGAAATTGAATTTGTTGATTCTGATAAATTTGCATCAATCATTGGATATCTACACCCTAACATATAATCAGTTTCCAATTTATGTAACCCATAATAAAAATGATATTTATTAAAATCTGAATTTAATATTGGTGGTACATCTGATATATGTACGTACATTTCCAATAAATTTGGTCTTCCTTTATCATATATAATGTTAAAACTTATTGCGTCGTCCTTGTCTTTGGAGCCGGGTGGATCTATTGCTATTGCTCGAGTTTGGTTTTTTCCATCACGATATAGTTCATCGGTTTTATCATAGTAATTAGAAATTTTTTCAAGTTCTTTTTTGGCAAATTTTGGTGTTGGTAAACAATTATATAACATTGATTGAAATTCTGTATCTGCACTTCGTAAATTACTTGTTCCATCACACCCACCAGATAAATATATTTTATATGTAGGTTTATACTGGGTTCCGTTATGTGTGTAAATTAAAAGTGAATATGTTCTGGTTTTTAAAACTTGTTTTTTAATCACAATGGATGCTTTTGTTTTATCTATTATTACACTATATTTTAATTCAGTTTTATTAAATGTGTCAGGAACATACAATTTATGACTATTGGGAAATTGTTCTGAATCTGCAGCCAAAACTACAAACGAATCATAACTTGATTTTGACTTTGTTGATAATCTTGAAAATATTTCTTCTTTTCTGTCTTTGTTTGGAATGGATCCATTTGATAAAATAACATCTGGACGAACTTTTGCTTTATGGGTTGGAAACTCTTTTGCTTTCCAATTTAAAAAACTAGAATTAAATCGAATTATAATTTTATTATAATGTAAACATATCAAATTGCCATCTAATTCAACGTAATTCACATCTGGTTTTTCAAAGTGTTGGTATATATTATAAGAAGAATAATTATTAGTAAAAACTATTTTTCCAATCACATCTGATATTTTAATATGGGTAATACCCAGTTCCCAACATAAAACCAAAACCATATTTATTAATCCAAGGTTTTCCATCGACTGATGAAAATTATTTGAGTTAACTGGGGTTTCAAGACGTATGTCAATTAAATTTTTCTTTTTATCTAAATAAACATAATTAAACATAATTATAAATAATTGAATTTATTTGTTTAACTATGTTTTTTTAAAATTGTGTCAAAAAATTGAAAAAATAAAAGCAATTTAACTTACTTTACCATGAATAATGAATAAAACTAATGTAACTAATGTAAATAATGTAACTAATGTAAATAATTCAAATAATTCAAATAATTCACCTGTTTTATCTACTTTAAAATCAGTTTTTTCAAACTTAGTTTCTAAACAAAATCTAATTGAAATGAATTCAAACGAAATCACAAATAAATCCAGTAAATTGACAAATATTAATTCAGAAACTAATGTACCTGTAATATTAAAATCTCAATGTAAACCATTAAACTCATCAAATCAATTGCCCAAATATTCTAAACCAGAATTAGAAATAATTTCCCGGTTAAATTCAGTTGAACAACTTAGCTCATATTCTAATTTGGACTTGTTAATGGAAATTTATTCCAATAAAAACCTATGGGGTGAATTATATACACGGGTTAATACGGAATGTGCTAATAATCCAGTTTATATGGATTGTGTAAACTCTTACATCAAACATTACCAAAAACTTGTAACTAATGAGCCGACAATTTGGTTCAAATTTACTTACAGTCATAATATATCTAATGGTTTTGAATATAAAGTAGGATTCAATGCTGATACCCAGCCATTTAAACCATTTGGTAGTTGTAACGGTGGTGGTTTATATTTTTGTAAATTGGAAGACCTTTACCAATTTAAGCAATATGGAAAATATTTAACTCCGATTATTGTACCAGCTGGAATACCAATTTATGAGGAACCAGGTAATTCCAACTATAGAAAATTTAAAGCTCCAGGAATTTTTATGTTACCAAGAATTAAAATAATTAACGAACAAGCTTACATGCTTGTCTCAAATGCATCCAAACCAAATAATAGTGCTTTTGGTTTTTTACGCTGGTATAATTCAAACAATCCAGATGAGTTAAAAATGTTTTTACAAGACGTAAATAGAAATTACCTACGTAATCCTTTTTGGGAAAAGGAATGGGCTTTATGTAAAGTAAAATTAGATTTAATAGACTCAACCAAACCAATTAGCTTGGAACTAATTCATAAGTTTCCATTAGTTTTAAAATCAAATAGAAATAAAGAATTTATTAATCTGTTAATTAATTCAGTATTTCCTAAAATATTTTCCACAAATAATTTTTACATGTGCGGAATACACCCAGTTACTGTGCTAAACTTGGATACCTATTCTTTTGTTAACCATATTGGTCAAGAATATTATAAATTGATCAAGAGATTTGGTGGGGTTATTGCCGGTTCCAGTGTGTTGGAATATGTAACGGGAATCAAATTGAATCCCAATGACATTGATGTTTATATTGGACCCGAACAATTGGGTCCATTGGAATCTATGCTTGGGCTTAACGTTGAAAATGGTGAAAATGCCAATGAGGTAAAATCCCGTGGACAGTTTCAGTTTTCATTAAAAACAAAACCTAAAGAACTTGAACATTTTACTTGGAGTCCCAGTGAAGTTAAAGTTAAAGTTCAGGTTGGAAATAAAAAAATTTCAAGTATAGATAAACAATACAATATGAATGGAATTGTTAAAGTATACAATTTGTTAATATATAATTGGACAGGAAAAAAAATTGGAGAAATCCAGTTTATTTGTGTGGATTTGGACCCAGTCCAATTTATTAAAACCAATTTTGATTTTGACATGTGTGCTATTGGATTTGATACTAGACGAGAAGATTTTGTTAACCTGATTGGTAAAACCAACTACAGAAAGCTAAGAATAACAAAGTCATATTTTAATAAAATGACCGGGTTAGACAAAGATTCCTGGTCAAATTATCGAGCAACTAAAACTATTGGACGAATTGCCAAGTATGCTATTCGTGGGTTTTATGTGGAAAATTGGAAAGATTTTTTAGTGGAAATTCGAGATAAAATGTGTTAACCCAGTTTTTTACAGTTTTACAAACCTAATTTAGCTTTTAGTGCGAGATATTTTGCTTTGTATTTAAGATATTTTTCTTTATGTTTGTTATCGTTATGTTTATTTTTATTTGAACCCTTGGATTTTTTCTTTTTGTCTGAACTTTCTGTTGTAGTTGCAACAGTATTTGCTTTTTTTGATTTTGATGTTTTGGGGTCTTGTGGTAAATGCGAAACATTATAACCATCTGCTTGCGCTTTTTTAATTAATCCTTCTGTCCAAGCTTTTGATGCTTTAGTTATTTTGTGTCCAACTTCAAAATTACCAGAGTTACCAATATCATTTTCGGTAATTTCTGTTTTATTTTGACTAACTAATACTCCTAATTTGTTCATTAACAGTTTTTGGAAATTTTCAGGATTAGATTTTTTTAATGTTGCTATGCGCGCTTTAATTATGTCTAATTTATCTTCATCACTCATGTGCTTAAAAATTTTAGAGCTTTTTAAGTTATTATGTATTTCATCGGCCAATGACTTAATAATTGCATTTTCTTCGGCTTGATTCATTTCATCTAAGGTTTTAAAATTAAATATTGCTAAATTTTCAGCAGTTCTTAATTTTTCCCTTCTATCGGCCCATTGTTTTGGTGATTCTGTTGGTACATCACCTTCATGTTTTGTTGCTTTTCTTTGTTCTTTGTTATCATAAGAAATCATAGCATCTGGAATTCTAGTTATAATAGCTTTGCCTTGTTTAAATACTATGGGTGCTGTACCATTTAAATTAGTAAAATTTTCAATCATTACAGTAAATTCATCAATGCTTCTAATATTATAACGTATTCCAGCAAATTGTTGAATATTTTTGTTATCTGGGTCTTTATTAAAAGTAATTTCAACAATATCACCAGAAGAAAAACTATGAGGTATAGTATTTGTTTCATTTCCGATTTTAATATATCCTTTTGTTGTAATATATTTAATTGGAAATGAAAGTGATTCATTATCAGCACTTGAATCAACTTTAATACCGGCTTTTGTGTTAGTTACTTTAATGTCTGCACCTTCATCATCTCTCGCTAATGCAAATTCTAATTCTTTTTGTTTTCTGGCAGCCTTAGCTTGTAAGTCAGCTTGATGTTTTCTATCTATTTCTTCTTGTTTAAGTTTTCTTTCCGCTTGTATTTTAGCTTCTTGTTCAGCTATTTGTTCAGGAGTTAAAGGCTTGAAAATTAAACTTGAAGCTCCTTTACCCCAAGCACTAACTGGTTTCTTTACTGGTTCAGGTGTAATTGATTCAGATTGAAGAACTTGAACTTCTGTTGGTGTTGAAGTTTCTGATACATTGGCAGGCATATCGACCGTAATTACAGATTCTTGTCCTGTAACAGAATTAGGTTGAAAAACTCCAATAGAATTTAAAATATCAGTTGGAGTAGAAGTTTCGGTGGGAATATCAGTTTCGGGCAAACTTATTTTTATTTCGCCCTGTTCAACACTTGGAAAGTACTCTGATTCTAAATTAAATTCAGTTGTAACACTATTAATGTCTTTTTTACTAATATCTTCTGTATAATCATATTTTACTTCAACAAATTCTCTAAAATTTGATTCCAATGTGTCTGCTGTAAAAAAATTAATTAATCCATCAATCAATCCAGCTTTTTGTTTAAAGGATTCCGCATATAATAAATCAAAATCAGCAACATCAGTTGTATCTCCTATAATTAATGGTTCATCAACAGGTAACAATATGTCTGCTGTATTAATTTGACTTGCTTCTGGAACATTTGCCAAAATATTTAACACACTTTCAGAATTTGAACAAGGTTTAAACATCATATATTGTGTAATATTTGGTTCAACATTATAAACAATTGATTTTCCTTCAGCATCACGTTGATTCATTAACCAAGATAATTTTGAATATATTCCGGAAGAATAAGAAACTGGAATAATTTCTTTGGCAATTTCACATTGTGGTGAACCCCCACATGAACATAAATGAGAATTTAATATTTTATGGGCTGCTAAACGAGCATACAGGGATGCAACATTAAAAACTAAGGATTTAAATCCATTAATATGGGCGGAAAATGCTTCAATGTTTTCTGATGATAACGCTAAAGCATCTACCATAGTTAAATTTTTTCTATTATTTCCATAAAATGGTACATATCTTAAAATATCACTTATTAAGTAAGGAGGATACAATCCATAATTATCTGCTATTTTCATTTTTTTAGTAACTGTCATACGTTCTTTTAAGCTTTTAGCTGCCTTTGCATGGGCTTTTTTAATTTGTTTTTCTAATGTTGCAACTACTTTTAAGCTGAAATCTTGTTTTGATTTTTCTTTTGCAAGATTAGCTTTTAATTTTTCCAAATTTACAGTATCTAATCTTTGTTCTCTTTCAGCTGATTCTTTTCTCAAGTAATCAATTACTTGTTCGTCTTCTTCAGTGTAAATAATATGTTCCGGATCATATTTTACTGTTCTGGTAATTAAGTTATCCATGTAATTACTTAATCTTGGGGTTCCGAATGCTCTAAATTCCAATAAATAGTCATGTTGTTCAATTGGTTTTTGTTCTCCTTCTTTTTGTGACCAGTAGTTATAGTCTAAATACCATTGGGATAGTTTGGATTTATATGTGCTTAATGATTCTTCATCTGCTAAAACATCTTTTACATAATTAAATTTTGAAATGGCTAGTTTTTGTTCGTCATTTTGTATTGCAAATTTTTCAAAATCTTTAACTTGTTTTTCAAATTGTCCAAGCTTTTGTTTTAATGTATCAAGTGAATCTGAAAAATTTGCGTTTAAATAAGTGTAAATGTTTACTTGGTGTTTTCCTTGACCATCTAATCTTTCCAAAACTATTTTGGTTCTTGGATATTTAATAAACTTTCTTGATTCTTCAGTTGTATAAGGATTTAAAGTAATGGTTGGACTTGAAGTAAATAATCCATTAATTTTATATTGACTAACATATAAAACTTTTTTTGTGTCTTCAATTAATTTAAATTTAATTTCCCCAGTTGCAATATTTATTAAGGCTTCTTGTTTAACTGTTGCTCTAGATGTGTTTCCAGAAGAGTCTCTTCTTGATAATTCTAAATCACCTGCATGAATATTTATTGTTCCAGAATTAAATGTATGGGGTTCATGTCCGGGTAATGAAACTGTATGAGTTGTTGCAGACTTGGCAAAAAACATTTGTTTAATTGGATATTTATTATCAACTTGGTCAACTTGAAAAACTTTTCCAGAAGCTCTCTTAACAATATTAGAATATAATCTTCTTGGTTTACCAAAAATATCAGTAGACACTTCCCCAGGCACAATAGGTGAATTTGAATTACTAGTGCTTTGTTTACCCCAAAAGCAAATTTGTTCAGCTAATGCGTTTACTGTAACAACAGGTTGTGTTTGTTGTGTAGGCTGTAATTGTTTTGATGATTTTGATTTAATTGATTTTTCTGAACTTGATTTTTCAGAAGATTTTCCACTTTTACTTGACATATAACATATATTATATATTTTTTTACCAATTTAAATTTATTAAATACACAAAAAATAAAACAGAATATGGAGACCAAAACTCTGTCAAAAAAGTAAATCCTATCAAACCAAAACCACTTAAATTTCCTGCTTTTAACAACAAATATAAAGTACGAATTGGACCAATAAAACCCTCGGTAAACATAGGAATTAACGAATATACTACTTTACCTGTTGAATCAGTCCGATATGTTGTATTTGATAATGACGTAAATGCATGTGAATAAATAATAAACCAAATTAAAAAGTTTATTAATAATTTTATACTCATTAATAAACTTACATAAATTTTATAAATCAAATTCTTTTTCTTTATGGATAACAACTTTTCCATTAGAATAATGTGCAAAAAGCTTACCTTTTTTACCATCGAATATTTCATATAACATGTTATTATCAAGGTAATACGATTTGCGATTATATTGAATTTTAAGCAAGTCTGTTTCACTATCGCTGTCGTCTGTTAATTCAGAATCAGATGAATCATAATCATTAATTGTTTTAGCTGGTTCTTTTTTTGATTTTTCTAGATTTAGTTCCTCAACCAAGTCATCAAAACCCTGAACCTTAAATTTTTCAGTTACTGTATCTATTTTTTTTAAATTTTTCCAAGTATTTTTAACCATGTCTTTGTTATTATAGCTAATTATATTTATGTCATTTTGATATCTTTTCATAAATTTTTCATTTTGAAAAATCATGTTTTTTAAATAGTTAATTTTATTGGAATATTTATCGTGTTGCTCTTTTGAAAACTGAGGGTTTGTTGATATTTTTTCTAAAGTATTTAAGTTTGCAACAAGAATTTTATCGAATAAATCAACTTTATCAGTTTTTATTATTTTGTTTGTTTTTTCATCAATAACTGTTGCGTGTTTGTCATTTATTGCAGTTACACAATATGAATGGTTTTCAGGAACAGATTGATTAAAATTAATAACTTCAATTAAATATGCCAAACTATTTAAACCTTTGTCTAAAATATCGGTTTGAAGTTCAAATGTTAAGTGGTTCGTACTGCTTTCTGTTGGAGAGTTTATTATATATTGAATATTATTTGTTGTATTATTAGTTGTATTATTAGTAATATTTTGAATTGGATTTTCTTTTAACTTTTCCATTTGTTTTTCTATCTGTTCAATTTTATTTTTTAAAATGTCAGTTTCATTATTTTTAACACATGACTTTTCATGACGCCATTTTGTTTGTCTATTTGAAAATTCTTTATTACATATATTGCATGCAAATACTGATTTTTTTTCTTTTTTCTGTTTTTTGTGAAATGTATTATTATGATTCCAAAAACTTTGATAAGACGCGTATTGTTTTTGACAGGTTTCGCAAAAATAGTCCATTAGCCATTAAAATAAACAAACGTTTAAATAAGTTCGATAAACGTTTAAATAAGTTCGATAAACATTTATTTATGTAACATTTAAATATTTATTATAATTTAATGATTTACATAACGCAAAAAAATATAAAATAACAAATTATAATAAATATAATATGTAATTAGTTATTAAAAAAAATATGTTTATTAATTGATAATGTTGTAACAATGTAACAAAAATTATCAAGTATTTTAAGTTATAAGTTTTAACTAAACTTTATGCAAATTTTATTGAAATTTTTGCGCGTGATTTTATGTAACATGTATATTTTGTATAAATTTTAAAAGAGAGTACAAAGTTTATATATAAAATATTTATTTATGTATAAACCATACAAATTACTTACAAGTATATTTTTTATAAATATATTAGATGTATTACACATTGAAAGTTTAATTGTTACATATGTAACAAGTCCATGTAACAGTGTAACAATTATGTAACACAATAAAGTGATTATTTTATAAGAGTATCAAAAAATGTTACATTTTGTTACATATGTTACATGGACTTGTTACATATGTAACAATTAAACTTTCAATGTGTAATACATCTAATATATTTATAAAATTAATATAATAACATAATATTATA
>JACCDT010263232.1_pt1 | contig 73423 bp, 90 predicted proteins | sample 7446291 | NCBI WGS metagenome assembly JACCDT01 (sample SAMN15323446, study PRJNA562643) | freshwater metagenome | isolation source: river surface water | place: USA:Blue River Watershed | collected 2017-08-17 | reverse complement strand
CCGGGAACATTGAGGTCATCATGCGCAAAAGCGGCCTCAACAGGCAGCAGGTCAACGACAACCTGACGGCGCTCAAGCGCGAGGGGCTTGTGAAGCCAGGGCTCTTGACCACCAGCGGCCGGTACTGGCGCGCGGTGAAGCCATGACTTTTCGCGCGACAGGCGACAGGTGGACCATGCATCGGGGGGAGTCGCTGGCGCTGCTTCGCGTGCTGACCCGCCGCGAACTGGACGCGTACTACACGCCCGATGCGCTGGCGGCGGCCTGTGTGGCGCGCTGCGGGATCGACGTCGGGGACCTCGTGGTGGAGCCCAGCGTCGGCGGCGGTGCGTGGGTGCGTGCGCTCCGGGCGGGCGTGCCGGTCGTCCACATCACGGGGATCGACGTCGACCCCACGGCGGCGGGGCTCGCCGGGTGCGACCTGTCGCGCGTCGGCTCGTGGACCGATGAGCAGATCGGCCTGTGGGACTGGAGCGTGGGCAACCCGCCCTACAGCGATGCCGAGGCCCACGTCCGCGCGTCGCTGGCGCGGTGCGACAACGTGGCGGCCCTGTTGCGGCTATCCTTCCTCGGGTCGCGGCAGCGGGTCGCGTTCTGGCGCACCAACCCGGCGGACGAGATCGTGATGCTGTCGCCAAGGCCGTCGTTTACCGGCGGAAAAACCGACACGTCGGAGTATGCGCTTTTCATCTGGCGGCGTGGTGCCGCGCGGATGAAGGTGGATCACATGCAGTGGAGAGAGTGACATCATGCTGAACAAAGTGTTGCTTGTCGGGAACCTCGGGCGAGACCCAGAGGTGCGCACAACCCCCAACGGCGCGCAGGTCTGCAACCTCAGCTTGGCGACCACCGAGCGGGTGAAGAACCGCGAAGGCGCTTGCGCGATCGATAACGGAGTCGAGGCGCTCCCGTCGCTGCTCGTGGGTAGGTTGATCGGTAGTCCGCATCGCAGCCGGTCAGCAAGGCCAACCGCGACAGTGAAGACCCAGTTGTACCCAAAGCTCAAAGCCTTGGGCTGGAAGTGGCCCCGTGCGCCTCGCAGAAGCGCCTGCCAAGCGCGAATATCGCGTCCGCCGCCTCGAAGGATCATGCCGTTGTAGATCTTGATGCTCACAGTCTGGCCTCGGTCAGGTCGACTGCATATCATGATCCGTCGTCATGTCAAGTTGTTGAGCGGTTCCTGGCGCGGATGGAGGCAACACGGTCCTCGCGTGCAGCTCTCTCACCTGGGGGAGAGAATCGCGTCATGGCGGTCTCGAAGTCAGAGGCCCACCATGGCTCTACCGACCCACCGGCCTGCACGACCTCCTTGAACTCCAGGCTCACCTTCGCCTTGCGAGGCACGCCGGACGCGAACAGCCGCGTGTACTGGACGTCGCAGGTAGACATCACCACGAAGATGGTGTCGTCACCGCCTCTACCGAGAGCCATGCCGTCCAGCGTCAACGCCAGCACCGGAGGCGCCAAGCTGAACGTGACCCCCGTCCCGGCCGGGTTTGCCTTGGTTGGGTAGCAGTAGGACCGCAGCATAGCGACGCTGTAGCGGACGTCCTGATTCATCTCGACGTTCTCGGGCGCGAGCGGGTCAACGGACCGATTCTCTTTGGGCAGCTCTTGGTTGACTCGGATGTCCCGGCTCAGCATCGCGTCGAACGTGATGGTGCGTCCGCCATTGCCGACCCACTGGACCAGTTGGTGAGAGAGGCCCAGGACTTCGATGTCCGTGTAGTTGATCGCCACGGAGTCCGAGACCGACTCAGGAAAGAACGGAAAGACGAACCCGTCCCCTCCCAGACCGAACATGTCTGTCCGTTCCTGGGTCTCGACTGGGCGCAATGACGCCAGCGCCTGACGAGGCCCCTCTGGGTTGGTCAGCAGCGTCTTGATGAAGTCGGTGAAGCCAGCCATTACATGTAGATCGGCAGCGTGACCGCGCTCTGGCGAGGCGAGACCAGCCGGATCCAGTCGATCTGGCTCCTCAGAGCGGCGGTGCCGGAGTCCTTCTGGACCTCGGCGATGATTCGCAGGTTCAGGACACCTGTTGGGGCGAAGTCAGCGGTCTCACCCACTAGCACGTCGTTGACGTAGAACTTCACACCATCAGTCTCCATGACGACTTTCAGTCGGGTGTACCTCCCATTGGAAGGCAATGTGACGCCGGTGGGCTCCAGCCCCGATGCGGTCGTGCCGTCATCAGTCTCCCAGTAGAGCTGGTTGCTGCCGTCGCAGCGGAACCAAGCCCGTGTCGCGACATCGTCGAACGCGTCGTCGCGGGTGGACGAGAATCCGAACACGAACCGGCAGCCAGCCGGAAGCGCGCCCTCATCTGAGCCGACCCGGAGTAGCCCTTCAAGCGAAGACGGCGCCTCCGCGATCAGAGCCAGCTCCTCTTCAGAGACGAACGCGCCGAGCGCCTGATCGCTCAGCACCAAGGCAAGGGGATCCGAGAAGACCGACGCGATCTGTGCTGAGTCGATGTCGGTGATGTCGAGCAGCCAGACGCTGGAGCCAGAGAGACCGCTGGTGGCGTTGCTCACGTAGCCCTGGAAGGCCCCTGTCGCAGCTGGCGTCGCAAGATCTGCTACGGTGCCGCAGGTCACGAAGTCCTCGAACAGGATGCTCTGCACCGGCTCTGGTGCAGAGCTATTCTCGGCCAGGGAGGCAATGGTCGCCTCCGCCGCCGCGAGATCAGCGCCTATGCGAGCCAAGATGGTCGCGAGGATGCTCGCCCGATACGGCTTCTCCTCCGAGAGAAGAGCGGCTAGCGCTGCGCTAGTGTGTCGGACGGGCATGTTCGCTCCGGGCAGGATGGCAGACTATCGCGGCGCGGTCAGTGCGATCCAGTCGATGCGAACGTTGTTCGTCGTCGCGCCAGAGTCCTTCTGGAACTCGATGAAGGGCTGGAGGGCCGTGGCGGCGGTGTTGGCCAGCGTGCCGCTGCCAGCCGGAGCACCATTGATGAAGAACGAGACCGCCTTGGTGTGGTCGATCTCGATCCGGACGATGAAGAAGGTGTCCGCCACGTAGTTGACGCCGGTGTCGTTGTCGTCGTCGTCGGTCGTGCCGTCATCGGTCTCCCAGTAGATGTTGAGGTTCGCACCCTCGCAGCGGATCCACGCGTTGGTGACGATGGCGTCCAGGTCCGCGTTGCGGTCAGACGCGAGCCCGAACACAACGCGCTGAACGCTCGTCAGCTGCGCGGAGATCTTGACGCGGGCCTCGAAGATGAGGACCTCGCCAGCGACAGTCGGGATCTTCAGGTACTGGTTGCCGCCTGCGTTGAGGCCGATCAACTCCGCCTCATCGGTCGAGGCGTGCGTCAGGGTCCACTGGCCACCGACCGCATCCGCCACGACGGCGATGGTGGGCGCACCAGCTGCGGACGTGTCCTGGGACGTCAGCCACGTCGGCAGCGACGTTCCGCAGAAGTCGTCCACCAGGGCGAGGTGGTTGAGAAGGTCCGCGTTCGCGAACTTGGCGGTGCGGTCCAGGTCCGCATTGATTCGCTGGAACGCCGGGATGAGCTTGGCGGTGCCGTTGTTGGGCTTGCTGCTGTTGAACGTGTCTTCGATGACGGCGTCCGTCATATGGATCAGAGACGACATGGTGACCTCGCGGGATGGGCGGGGAAACTCCCGCTGGCGTGAGTCTACCCGAAGTGGATGCTCTAGGCTACCACGCTAATCGGTAGTCTGCCATCGCTGATCACCAACCATCTCGTAGGCTTCCTCGATCTTGTCCCGACAAACGCATCGCGCGTGTGCGCAGACTTCCGATACCCTCACGGAGCCGGAGCCGTGACACAACCTGCACTTTGGGTCACCCTCACCTGCGTGGTCCTCCACGCGGTCGAGCAGGCGTTTGGCGAAGGCGCGGTTCACAAAGCCAACCGCCGAACTGAATCCCGGATGTCCTCCCCAAGCGTGTCTGGCGCCTCGTTCCCGATGACGGTCCAGTTTGGACGGCTGCGGCGGCCAAACAGCTCCAGGCGGGCGAGTCGGTCAGGGAACATGATGTCGAGCATGTCCTGGAGCGCTTCCGGCTTGGCCGAGTGGTGAGTGGCCGGGGCGAAGAACAGGTTGCGCTGTGCTCGGTCAATCATGTTGTGGTACACCTTGCCGCGCGTGCCAACGTACAGATTCTCGGTGCAGTTCCTCGCGAGACGACCCATGCCGAAGTGCAGCTTCGCTGAACCGCCCGGAATGTGGCCCAGTGCAGGCGTCTCCGTCGCCGACGTGGTCTTGGCCCAGGTCCAGATCTGCTTCTGATTGAAGCCCCAAGCCCGCATGACCCGGAGGCCCTCCTCCGGCTGAGAAGAGACGAACCACAGCGCCAGGACCGCATCGGGAGCCGCAATCGACTGCACCGGCAGCTCACACAGGTCTTCAACGTTCATGACGCCCTGGTAGTTGGCTTCTGCGCCTCGCTTGACGTCGGACATGGTCAGCTTGTCACCGAAGTGCCATGGTGGATCGGCCACGATAATCTGAAAGCTCACGGCTTCTCCAAGAGGGCTTCTGCGAATGTGCCGCGCCAGCATACCAGGAGCAGCGGGCCCAGCGTGATGTAATGGAGCGGCCCATCGCACCATTCCTCGACATGGCCCCATCCTGGTTGAGCATCGTGGAGTAGGTGGAATGCGAGACCGCGCCAGATGAACGAGACCCGACCAGCCGAAGGCGTCCGCCCCCATGACCGGGGGAGCCAGCTCACGGCTTCTCCGAGAGGGCTTCTGATTCACGCCAGAGATGGTAGCGTTCCGAGATGGCTTCTACGAACGGGCCCGCCGCTCGCGCGAGATCGTGGCCGTTTTGGGTCAGCCGGAAGCGGTTCACACGTCCTGGGAACTTTTGGGCAAGGCCGCCGTCGACGAGCCAGTTGATAGCATCATGGATGGTCGTCCGGTCGTATCGAAGTGCTTCACAGAGGTCGGTGGTCGATAGGGTGCGCCCATCAGATAGGATGGACATGACGGCTGCGACGCATGGCGTGTCTTTCTGCATCTGGCTCCTCCGCCCCCGGAGTATAACCCATTGACGCCAAACGTCAAGTACGTTCCGATGCTACCGGAGTCTGTCTCTCTGCATCTCGACCAAGACGCGCCCGAACTCACAATACTCGGAAGCCGGGGCGCCAGAGGTGAACGATGCGCTGAACGTCACGACTACGAACGGATCATAGCCAGTGCCAGGGACATCAATCGCAGCCCCCGACATGGTCGCAGCTGCGAGAGGTGTGTTCGACACGGCAGTCGCATTGTACGACAGGACGGCGACCCCGTCGTCATCGTAGAAGATGACGGAGCCGTCTGCCGTAGCGTCAACATGAGATGAGCCCAAGTGCATAACAGGCACCGCGTCAACGCGGCCGTTGTTGTCGCCGCCGTACTGATCGAGCCACATAACCATGGTGAACGTGTAGGTCTGCGCCGTGCTGGGCCACGCCGGATCCTTGTACACTCTGATGCCGGTTCCGTTTGGCTCGATCCTGGGGATGCCCTGATCCGTGGCGTCCTGATTGCTCAGTAGCACCCGGACTCCTTGCACCCCTGGCGCAAAGCAGATGGTGCGATTGATCGTCGCGTTCAAGATGAGCTGATCCGCCGTGACGTCGCCCGAAGTGATGAGGTTGGCCCCTGTGACGTTGCCGTCAGCAACCACCGCGCCGTTGGCGGAGATGGCGCCCGCCGTTGTGATCGTCACGCCGGTCGATCCGTACCCTCCCCCGAACGTCGCCCCCGCAGTCACGATCATCGACCCAAACGAACCCTGCCCCGCCACCCACGCATTCCCGTCAATAGTCAGCTCACCATTCGCTGAGATGTTACCGCTGTCCGTGATAGACGCACCAGTTGACCCGTAGCCGCCGCCCACGGTCAGCGCGGTTCCCAGGTGCCCTGCAACCGCCAGTCGTCCGTAGATCGTGTGAGCAACCTCGCGCCCGGTCGCGCCCCATTGCCACCGAAACATCGAGTCAGCGTGCGTCACGTTCTCGTCCCGAGGCATCCAGATGAGCCCACTATCGCCGCTCGCAAGGACGTTGGTGCTCATGTAGACGTCGAGCGCCTGTCCCGCGAACGAGATGGCGTCGTAGAAGCTCAGCATAGGTGTCTCGACGGGCCGCGACGCGACGCCCGAGTCTGCGTCACCAACGCGGCCAACGGCTGCACCCTGCGAGTAGACCCGGATCTGCTCCAAGAACATCTCCCCGGCTGCAAGGTTGTTGACGTAGCCGCCGAGGACGAAGCTGCGTGCGGAGGCGGGCGCCTGGACCGTCCCCGTGTAGATGGCCCAGTTGACCGCTCCGGACACGCCTGGGCTGATCACGCTGACCGAGAGAGCCGCGTCATCCTTGTCCAGCCATACCAGTCGTAGCCCGGCCTGATTCGCAGAGAACAGCCCAGTGGTCCTCATGCCGAAGGAGACCGAGACAAAGTGGCCGCTTGCGATAGGGATCTTCTCGACCGTTGAGACGATGATGTCATCGTTTCCGGTCGTAGCGCCGCTCAGGTAGATGCGAAGCGATCGGGGCGAGACGTTGACCGTCGTGCCCTGGATTTCCATGGCGGCGGAGCCAGACTGCCCAACATTGCGCCACCATTGTGGGTGATAGAAGTCCCCGTCGACGTCGACGCGCCGCCAGGGATGCTGAAGCTCTGACCCTTGGGCAACCGCCCAGGGCCAGGAGCGTACGGAGATGTCGAAGTGGGAACCCAGCAGCGGCCCAGGACCAGCGGGGACGGCGACCTTGCCAAGCCAGCAGACTCCCAATGGGGCCGCCGCGTATTCCGCCGCCGTGTACGCCTTGATCGTTCCAGTCGTGGTCGCAGAGAGTACGTAGGTGACTTCGACCCCGATGTAGACCGTTGAGGACGCGACTGCGGTTAAGTCGAGGTCGAGGTTGCCCGTCTCCATGTAGGTCATGGTGTGCGCATTCCCTGCGGCCCGGACCCGAAGCACCGACAGCCCATCCTCTGCCGTGAAGCGTAGCACCATCCCGCCAGGGAACGACGGCACGAAGCCGCGTACGACGCCGTCCGGGAAGCCAGACAGGATCTTGTTGATCGCCTCAGAGAGGTACGGCTCCTGCCATCTCGCCCTGAGCTTGGTGTCAGCGATGGAAGCGACAAGTGTGGTAGCCATGTGGACCTCTAGGGGCGTGCAAGCGTAAGCGTGAAGGTGTGCCGCAAGATGCGGGTGTTGTTCTTGATCTGGCGGTTGAACGTCGAGTAAGCCAGCATCGTCCCGTCGGCCAGGAAGAGCCCTGCCTCCCAGAACTCCGGAGCATTGCCGTGCCCGTCGTTGTTGGCGTCCCCGACCTCCAGTCGAGCCACAGCGGTGATCACGCTCCCGGACCGGGTCACGTCGACTCCCGGCGTCAGCGACACCGAGAACACGAAGTCGGACTCCAGCGCAGCCCAGGTGGCCGCATCTGGCCCCTGACAGTCCAGCGTCGTGCGCGTTGGGTCTGGAGTCTTGGGCACCTGCGCCGCATTGACGGTCTCCCAGCCTCCTTCCCCGATACGGAACTCGACAATGTCGGGCGCGCTCATGCCAGACGAGTCCGTGAGGAGTGCCGCCACGAACTCCAGTCCAGCATCAGTCCAAACAGTGGCCATCAGAGCACCTCGGCGGTGGATGTGACTGCGGCCTCGGCCGTCGCCGTGGACGATATCTCGAACAGCGTCGCCTTGATGGTGACATGGATGGACAGCATGGCTCGAATCTTGTCCAACATGCGTTCGTAAGCCCGCTCCAGCGCGATGGCGTCGGCAGCGAGGACGGGGTCCACCACGCGCAGCACCACGAGCACAGAGTGTGATGGGCAGTAGTCGCAAGATGGGGCAACGGGACACGAGTACCGGAGCATGAAGGAGCCCGTCCCAGGATCGGTCTGGGACGCTACAGTGACTTCAAATGCAGCCGCATCCACCCCCGTGACCACGGTTTGCGTGCCAGCTGCGTCGACCATGAACCATCGACTGGGGCTCGCCACCATGCCGGCGTCCTCGACCACCGTGAGCGTCCATGTGCCGTCGCCGTTGTCTGCGCTGCCAGTCACTGTCAGCGGCCACTCGATACGCTCCACGAAACACGGATTGTCCGTGATGGGCGTCCCGCTTGGGAGCAAGTAATCGGCCGTGATGTCGTCCATCCTGGGAAACCTGGGTGGCACCGTCGTGTAGTAGGCGCCGCCGATCAGATAGACATCTGCGGCATCCAGGTAGCCAATGAGTGTGGAGGCCACCCGGTACAAGTGGTGGACCTCCGCCTCGAAGCCACCGGCGGCGGCCCGAACCGTCGCCCCTTGCGCGGTGCCCTTCAGATTGAACAGCCGCCACGGCGCGACCAAGACGCTGCGTTGGTAGCGCGCGTAGTCGTAGCCATCCAAGTCCAGCCCGAAGTCTTTCGCCAGTGCCAGCAGCATCCCTGGCGCGGAGATGGTGTACTCGCCGGTCGGGAGCGGCTCATCCGCATAGAAGCTGAAGGCATTACTCCGCTTCTCCACGGCTCGCACAGGATACGCCTTGCCGGCGTAGCGCAAAAGCCAGCCCGGCTCCACCGGCCCCAGGTCCCCTGGATCGGACACCTCGGCAAGATTGTAGGACCGTGTGTCCGCATCCCCCGTGGGCACGAGGGTGGTGTTGGTGATCGTCACCGTGACGGTCGCTGTGTCCTGGTCGCGGACGGCCACGGGATCCCGCAGCAGCGGGAGCGACAGGGCCGGCCGGACGATGCGCTGGTTGAGCCCCTGAGCCTCGGCGCGGCGCAATGACTCCAAGGTCGCTCCGCTTGCGCCTGCTCTGGCGACCGCGCGATTGAACTGCGGGGTGGTGTCCCACAGGATCGCGGTCGGAATGTCGGACTGGCCAAACGCCCCCGACCCGAACGGCCCTCGACCAAATCCAGACCTCATATCAGGTCCAGTAGCGGATCTGGATCCGCTGCCCCGCTACCGGAGCGGTCGTGAAGGTGACCGTGTCGCCCACAATGGCGTAGTCAGCGGTCTCTTCGTACAAGACGCCCTGCACGAAGACCATGGGCAAGCAGTCTCCATCCGGGGTGGATGCCAGAACGAATGCTGCGGTCGACCCGTTACCAGTGAAGTGGTTGACGCGGTCAACCCCTCCACCTCCTCCGCCGCCAGCCATGGAGCCCTCGAAGATCTGGATGGAGTCCCCATCCTCTAGAGCCCGACCGTTTCGAAAGTAGATCTTAGACCCGGCGCGGAGTGCCAGCACCAGCGTGGAGTCGTTTGCGGCATCGGCTGCCTGCGATGTCCAGCCCGTGAGGCTGGAAGCCGCCGTCGTCCCTCTCGCCACATCCACCGCCAACATCTCGCCGTCTGCCAGTGTCCATGTAGCCGCTGCCAACGATTGCCGCTGACCGGTGGATGGGGCCGTGACGTAGAGCGTCGCGTCGAACGTCAACGCCTGACTGGCCAGATCCCAGGTGGCAGCGCCACCATGGGTGACGAACAAGTTCCGATCCTCAAAGGCGGCGAAGAGATGAGCGTCGATGCTGGCCATCATGGCTACGAACATATCGTACCATGGGTCCTTGTCCGGTTCGGGAAGCGTCATCCTCATCCGAGGCGTGGTGGGCATGTCTACTCCGTAATCTCGACGATGCTGATCGAGCCGAACGTGACAAGATGCTGCTGGTCAGCGATCAGGTTGCCATCCGCGTCCAGGAAGTCCGCATCTCCCGAGATCGAGATGTTTGCGTAGGCGACCCCTGGTATCGACTTTGCCAAGACATGGAGCGAATGGATCGTTAGCGACTGCCCGAAGTCCCTGCCTCGACACAGGTTCCGGAAGGCCGCCTCGATCTTGGCTGCGATCTCCTGGAAGGTGTAGGCGGACGTACGCTTGACTGCAAACGCCGCGTGGGCCGCAATCAGTTGCGACGAACCGTCTGTGACCTGGACTAGGTGAGCCACATCGCAGCGCGCCTGGAGGTACACCTGTAGGCTTTCCATGAGGCCCACCGATGGTGCTGCGTAGAAACGGTCCGCATCGATCGCCAGAATGGGCACTGTGACCAGATTGGCTTTGCAGTCCGCTTGTAGAGCTGCTTCAACGTGGTCAACGATGCCGGTGAGCGCAGTATCGAACCCTGACGTCCCGAGCGCTACCTCGGCTCGCATCGAAGCGTATCTCACTTCGGCATCGTCGATCGCGGTAGCCACTAGCGCGATGTCGTCGCTGATCGAAGCCCAGTTGACGCCAGCCTGAGTGTTGGCCGCGCTCGCGGAGCGGATCGCTGCGAGCGCTGCGGTCAGGCTGGAGCGCCCAGCTGTCAGAGCCGCTCCCACATCAGCAAGCAGCGTGGTGAGGCGAGCGGCCATCTGGCTCGCAGATGTCCCGTAAGCGACGGACCCGCCTCCGAGCCCGGTCAGATACGTAGCGACCTGCGTCAGGGTGTGTCCGTAGGTGGACTCGGTGTTGTTGATGACCTCGTCAAGGTCCGTCTGTGCTGCGGCAAGCGCCTCGACGTGGGCCTGAGCATCGCGGACTGAGGTCTCTGCCGCACCAAGTCGGGTCGTGACCGCCGCCCGGTCCGCATCGAAGTCGGCAGTCAACGTGGCGACGTCCGCGAGGGCCGCCTGTGCATCGTCGGCGTCCGACTGTGCACCATCAATGTCCGCAGACAAGGACGTGTACGCAGTCGTCACGGATTCACGGATCACCGACACCAGTCCGAGAGCCACTCCATCGGTGGTGAGGCTCCTGGCGACGTAGGCGGTGGCCCGAGCTGCTCGGCCGAACTGCGGATCTGTGTAGCCCTCGGCAAGGGTCTGGTAGTCCAGTGCGGTGACCGCGACCCCGCGCGAGGCGTAGAAGGCAGGCGCCCTTGCTCGCGCCTCCTCAATCGTCTCAACAGGTGAGCCTCCTGTCGTCGGCGATGGGTTGTTGACGTTCAGCTCGATCGTAGTGAAAGCCACAATGAGCGGCCGTACCGTGCTCTTGATGGTGCCGGCGCGCGCGTTCCCCGCGTCGGCGGAGCCAAGGACGAACCTCACTCGGATGTCAGCATCCAGGGGCGGCAGCCGGCCAGACACCCCGTCACCGAATCGGATGAACGGCGGATCAGAAGCGTAATGGACCTCGAACTGATCGGCTTCCGAGAAGTCCAGGAACTCCACCTCTGTCCACTCCGAGCCGTTCACCCAGACTTGGACCGAATCCGCTACCACAGCCTTACCGTTCGTGGCGGCCGGCAGCTGGACCTCCTGGAAGGCCACGCCTGTCGCCGTCGCGGTGACTTGCTGCGTCTGGCCTTCCCTTACTTGCACCATCTTGGCGGACGTCTCCATAGCCGCCCACGAGACCGCCTGGGTCGCCTCGAACACAAGGCCAGACGGACCGACGAACTGGAACCCAACAGGCACGGACCACACAAAAGGCACGCCTGCCTTCGGGGCAACCTGCACGGAGCCCGAAGACGATGCGGCTGGCGACATTCGGTACCCGAGTTGGCGCACCGCCCTCTCAACAGACGTGCGCTGCGTCGCTGTGGCCAAGAACCCCTCTGACGCCCGTCGATCGATGAGCCACGCCAGCTGCTCTCCCACGAGCGCATACTGATCTGCCAGCATCATCCCGAACGCCGACTCAGAGTAGTCCGAGTAGTCGTTCCCCCATCTCGTCTTCAGACGGAAGAGGATGTCGTCGAGGAAGGTGTCGAAGTCCCCATTCACAAACTGTACGCGTGGGATCGTCACGCCGCACCCCCGCCCGTTGACAGCTCCAGTGTAGCAACGTCGCGCCGTCCCAGTCGACGGTAGACCACGTCAATCACGATCATGGTGTCGTCCGATGAGGCGATCCGAACGTCCTCGACCTGAACGCGCTTCTCGTTCGCCCGTAGCGCCCGCTTGACCTCCTCGACGATCCTTGCCCGAGTCAGCGACGTCATGTTCTCGAACAACAGTCCGAGCACTCCGCTCCCGCTGTCGGGCCGCATGACACGCTCGAACCGCGTCACTCCCAGGATCTGCTGAAAAGACTCCACGATAGATGCGTCGTCTGTGACCGGGGCTAACACCTTCGCCGAGTCCGCGAAGAACATCGAAATGCCTTGGATGTGTGGTGGTCGTGCCATTCGCGCCCCTGCCCCAGGGTAGCCCGGTAGCCCAGGGTCGACCAGGAGCAGCGTCATGGAATGCGAAGGGCGCGGAAGAGCGTCTTGCCGTAAAGGTTGACGGTAGAGCCTAGTGATTCGGACCGGATAGCTAGCGTCAGTGTGCCTGAACCGGTGCAATGGTAATGCAGCAAGATGGCGACCGGCGAACGCGCCGTTGAGCCATTGCCGGCCACCGTCCAGGTGCCGGCTCCAGAGATGATGTCCGAGTAGATCGAGGTGCCGCTCACGTACATGGCGCGCCCGACGCACAAGCTTGATGAGGCCCCGTCCGACTCCTGGAATCGACATCTCCAGCCCGTTGTCGCGGATCCCGTGTCGATGGTGCCCTCGATCTCGATGAGGTAGCTCTCGCCTGCCGTGACAACGAACGACGGCGTGTTGGTGCTCGTTCCTGTCGAGTTGTCCGCCGTGGTGGCGGTCCCAGACGTCGCGGACCACCCGAGGCGGGCGAGCTGACTCACTCCTCCCGACGTCAAGTCGGCAGCTGAGTGAGTGTGGCTGGGGAGGTCCCCTGAAGCAAGGGTCCGCGCTGTCGCGGTGCCAGGGCCCGTTCGCTCGATGAATCCCGTCGTGCTCAGCGACGCAACGGCTGTCAGGTCGGCGTCCAACGGCTGGTACGTCGCGGATAGATCTGGGATCTGCCCTGTCGGCACCTTGGCTCCGGCATCTAGCGTGGCGATCCCGAGGGCCGCGCCCTCACGAGTCTCCAGCACGTACCCTGGGTGCGGGTCAGAGAGGCCAGCGTGCGTCGCCGTAGCCCCGAACGCCTCGAACGTTGCCGCGCCCTCGGTGGCTGTGAGGTACACGGGATGCGGGTTCCCTAGTGCCTCGTGTGCCGCTACTGCGGCTGCTGCTGCGGCTGCCCCCGTGCCTGCCGGATCCGCGCCAACGGCCGCCGCTGAGATCCCTGTGATGGTGGCGCCGGTAGCATCCAGAGAGCCGGTCGCGCGAACCGACGTCGTTGTCAGAAGGCCGGCATCAGAGAGGGACGCCGATGAGTTCTGGATCGCCTTGCCCGTAGTGCCGTCAAACCGCACCAAGGCGTTGTCAGTAGCGCTGGCCGGTCCCTCGACGTCCCCCGTCCCACCGCCACCTCCTCCCCCCGACCCTACGTCACCGAAGACAGCCTCCATGCGGCCGACGATCGCAGTTGCCAGCGCGAGGAACGCAGCACCCTTGGAGGCGGGCAGCCGTCTGCCAAGCCGCTCCATCTCCTCCAGGTCGTCTTTCATAGCCTGGATCTGTGCGTCCCAGTCTACCGGCATGGTCACCTCGTCTTCGATGTCGTGGAGATGGTCTGCTGGAACAAGGCAGCCAACGCGGGCAGCACCGTACCGGAGACTCCCGGCCCTGGCATGACCCCGATGTGTACGTGGGACAGAAACGCCGGCATGAACGTGGTGCCCTTGATGAGCCCGTCTACCGCTCCTTGTCCAAGCTCAATCAGCACAGCATCAATGACAGCCTTGGCGGCAGCCTTGACTGTGACGTTGACCACGCCCTCCACAGTGAGGTCTCCGGTAGCGGAGATGGTCAGCTTCCCGCCGGCCCGATGCACCAAGTCTACCGTCCCGTCCTGAGCGTTCAGATCCAGCTTGGTGCCGTCCTGCGCGGTGACCAGGACAGAGCCATTCTTGTCCAGGTGGACGGACGCGCCGGCCGATGACGTGATCACGACATGTGAATCCGAACTCTCGTCGCAGAAGCGAATGAAATGCCCGGCCTTCGTCTTCCAGCCCCGCCGCTTCACGTACTCTTCGCCACCAAACTCATCGGCCAGGAAATCCCGCCCGATGAACCCGCCCATGTAGAGTGGCCGAGATGGATCTCCGTTCTCGAAGGTGCACCAGACCACGTCGTCTGGGTCGGGCGGAAAGAACGTGCCTGAGCCTGAGCCGGAGCCTGGGAACATGGGCCACGCCCAGACGTCTTCAGGCGCAGCTCGGTGCCCAAGTGCCGCGACCTTCAGCCGAACGCGGCCACGCTTGTCGGGGTCCTGGACGTCTACCACGATGGCCCGGTACACCCCGTAGTATCGGCCGGCCAGTGCCTCCAGTCCGAAGCGTCGGATGGTGTCGACGATGTTCATCATGTGCCCGCCCGTGTCCGCGTGTCATCGACAGCTTTCGGTACCCGCATGAAACCCGAAAGCCCATCGATGGTCTTCTTCAAGCCCTTCCAGTCGCAGGTGAAGCCCGAGGCATCCACTTTCATCGAAAAGGACTTGACCGTGTAATAGCCGTCATACAGGCCGACGCCGAGCACGAGGTGCTCGTCATTTCCAAAGATGTCCGGGATGCCAACCGTAGAGATGTCGATGGTGTATCCGGCCACCTCGGCTCGCTCGTCCATCTGGGCCTGCACTTGTCCTGCTGTGCTGGCGTCTGGACCGAGGGTGGTTGGTCGCTGCATGGGCTTCGCGGTCGACTTAGCATCCGCGCCTGTGGCGAGATCCACCAACGCCCCGCCGACCTTCGTCTCCTGTCCGGGCGGCGCCATGATGGAGTCGCCCGTCGCCCGATCGTCCGAGACGGCCGGGGTGGCTTCAACGACCACCTCCTTCCCGTCTTCGTCGATGTAGTTGTGCGTGATCCCCGCCGCCCCCTGCCAGAGGTACATGGGTGATGAGTCAGCAGAAAACCCCAGTATGGGGTACTGACTTTTCGATGCGTCGATCGATCCGAACATCACAAAAGTCCTGACCGCCGTCCGCTCGCCACGCACAACCGGCGACAGCCGGACGAGAGACCGACCCCCGTCACTCCGGATCATGTCTCCAGTCAGGACGTACCCACGGTCTCTGAATAGAGTCCAGAGCTGAGCCCATGTCGAGCCAGCTCCTGGCGCCAGAGAGATGACTTCGTCTGTCAGCGGTGGGCCTCCTGGGTCAATGACGACATCCCAGCCATAGTCAGCCCCGATGTCCTTCAGAAGGTTGAATGGGTGCCCCCTGTAGGTGCGATCGGGCGCTCGACTGAAGGCGACGACGTGACCCGCATCGGCGGAGAGATTGATGGTGACCCCTGACGGGGAGATCTCGATACCGGGAGAGCGCATGAGCCCATCAAACCACGGCGTGCTTGCACCGCCAGCACCGGAGTACCCCATCTTGACCTGAAGGCGGTTGCCTTGCACGATGATGTTGCGGTCCGCAAGCAGCTCCAGCCCGTCCTTCATGGGCATGGACATGACAGCGCTGATGACCCCCAGGTCGCCTTGGTTCTGCTCCACGCTCACAGACTGAAGGAACGGCCGGTCGGCCTCCCAGAGCGAGTACTCGCGCCCCGACCGGGTGATGATCTTGGCGGTAGCATAAACACCGATCCCGTACGACGACATGATGCACTCGATTGCTATCTCGCCAGCGTCTCGCGAACGTAGCGGGGTGATGGGATGCGGATTGTCGATCCGGGGGCCAGTCCGGTCCAAGCGGACTCAAAGTCGTTCGCCTGGGCGATCACCCACCATAAACGGTGGTCTCCATAGGCTGTGTAGGCCAACCGGTCGATGCGGTCCTCAGCTGTCACGGTGTGCAGCAGGTCGTCATCACGGCTCTGAATCACAGGGAGTTGAGCGATGTCGTAGAAGGCGTGCTGGACACCATTCTCCTCGTCCTCGAAGACGGCTTGTTTCGCGTTGCGAAGCCAAGAGCCCCGCTGAAGCGGTCGAAATCCCATCGGCTACCTCGGTGCTGGGGCTGGTTTCGCGGGGCCCACAGTGGTGTTTGCCGCGATGGCCGTAAGCAGACGATTCGACTCCGCGACCAGCTTGTTGTTGGCCATGAGTGCCGCATCAAGTCTGCCCAGCACCAGCTCCATGCCCATGTTGGCCGTGATCTCGCCGAGGGAGCCTCGTGCCGCTGCTGTGACGTCAACGCTGGCGGCATTGGTGGCTACCTGGGGTGAGGCTGGGTCCATCGTGGCCGTGTTGCCGAAGATCGCCCCCCAGATCGCACCGGTTGCTCCGACGACTGCTGAGACAGCTCCGGACAGCTTGTCCCACAGACCTGTGGCGAGGCTGACCAGCGTGCTGATGATGGTGACCACCACACCTTTGACGCCCTCGAAGGCGCTAACCAGCGCATCGCCGAACCCGCCGCCGAGCAGGTCGCCAATCACCGTCGCCATCCCTCCGAACACCTGGGGAAGGTAGATCGAAGCCTGCTCCCACAGCCAGTCCAGTGCCGACGCCATATAGCTCCACGCCCCTGTGATGGCGGCGTAGAGCGTGTCCCCCACGTCAGTGAGGAACGTTGAGACGGAGGCGCTGGTCATGGAACCCCACAGATCCACCGCCTTGTCCCATGCCCACGTCAAGATCACGCTGAGCGTTGTCCAGACGGCGCCCCCCGCTGCCATGAGGGCTGAGCCGAACCCATTGAGGAGCGACTTGGCCAGGGGTGGCAGCGCACCAATCAACCATCTCGTGCCAGCCGCGAGACCATCCCAGAGCGCTTCCAGGATGCCGGGCCCGAAATCCTGAATCGCCGTGGCCAGCCAGTTGTAGCCTGCCGTGAGCCCGGTGAAGAACTGGTCGATGATCATCGGCCCGTACTCGACGATGGCGCCCCCGATCCATGAGAGCCCGGACTTCAGCGCATCCCACAACGTGGTCGCCAGCGGCGGCCCGTACTCCCTGATCGCCTCCCCCATCCGGGTCATGGTTCGCTTAAAGAGATCCCAGCCCACCGTGGCCACAAGCGGAGCGGCAGCCACGACCACAGCCGCCATTGCCTTGATGAGTCCCCAGCCCAGCTGCGCGATCGCGGTGAACAGGCCGCCACTACCGGAGCCGTCAAACCAGCCGGCGATGGTGTCCGCGATCACGGCAGGATCTTGTCCGGCGAGGTTGTCGGCGAGCCGCGACAGCCAGGAGGTGGCGGTCGCCAAGCCTGACGTGAGGTAGGAAATCGCCTTCTGGGCGAACCACTGGATATCGCCGCTGAACGACGAAAGCGTGCCCCTGGTCAGTCCGATCGCGTCTTCGACCTTCCGCAGCGGCCCTACAAGACCATCTGTAGCAGCGGCGGAGAAGAGCGCTGACCCCGCAGCTACAGCGGCGATGACGGCTCCAAGCACGAGGAACGGGCCAGCGACCGCGCTAACCGCCCCAGCGATCGGGGCGAGCGCGCTCGTCATGAATCCGAACGCAGCGCTTGCAGCTGTCGCGAACCAGCCAGCCGCTGACATCAGGACTCCAACCAGCCGCCCTCCAATCGCCACCGAGGCAGCCAAGGCTCGCTCCACCAACGCGTACAACGAGACGACCAGCCCGCCCGCAATCGAAGCAGTCAGGCGACCTACGGCGACGACGCTCTGCGCGCCCATCGCCACCATGCGAACGGCGAACTGACCTGCGGCTAGCACTGACGCGCCAAGCCATCTCACCGTCGAGGTCAGCCCGGCCACGACCTTGGTGAGCGCGCCTGAAGCAAGCCCAACCGCCGCGCCACCGACAGCTACCAGCGCGGTGCCAACCGCAGAGAACGGCATGAGCAGGATCCCGGCAACCTTGGACAGGTTGGTCATGCTGAGCCCGAACTCTTTCGCAATCATCAGCATCGGGTACAACGCTGACGTGACGTCAAAGAGGGGCTGCAAGGCCGTCGGACCGATCATAGCGATGGCAAGCATCTGCTTCACAATCGCGCCATAACCGGCGTCCGCCGTCTGCTTTGCAATCGATTGCAGCCATGTCAACTTTGCTCCGCTGCGTACAGCGGCCCGGCCGGTCGCGATCTCCAGGGCACGCGCCCATTCATTGTAGCGAGCCTGCATGTTGGCTACAAACTTCCGGGTGTCCCCGGCGATGATGCCGAAGAGCCGGGTCCTGAACGCATCCCGAGCGCGGTCGATCAAGTCATCCAGCGTGAGCCCGGTCCTGTACTGAGCAGCGGCCCCTGCCATGTCGAGCCCGCTTGACTTGGCTGCCTTGCCGACGTCCTTCAGCGCCGTGGCTAGCTTGTTGCCCATGCCGACCGCCGTGCCGAGAGCGGTGCCGCCCAGCTCGGTCACGAAGTTCATGAGCCGTGTCACGCCCTCCTTGTTGCCCATGGCTTGCATCTCACCAACAGCCAGCGCCATTTTCTCCGCGAAGCCGGCCGCATCGCCCTTCTGGATCATCTCGATGAGAGCCGGGAATCCACCTTTCAAATCGACCGACGCGAGCCCCAGATTCTCAACGTCCCAGTCGGCAACGCCCGCGAGCGCCTTCTCATAGTCGAGCGCACCCTTCGCCAACCCTGCGAAGGTTTGCCGGGCAGCCTCCAGCGCTTCGACATCGGTGCCCCCGCTGACGCGCATGATCGCCGCCGCCAGGGTGTTGATCTGGGTCGATGCCTTCACTACGTCTTGGACGCCTTCCACCATCGCGGTCTGCGCCCAGATCTCATCCAGCATGGTGAGTGTAGCCCCGAGCCCCGTGATGGCTGCTGAGCCCAGCCCCGTGGCTGTCACCTGCTTCATGAACGTGTTGGTGAAGGCGCCGGCCTCCTGGGTCGTGAACCCGTAGGAGCGCCTCAGAGAGTCGACCTGAGTCACAAGGTCGGCACCCTCGATCCCGAGCACCTCGATTGCCTTGACCGCCTGCGCGAACGAGTTGACGCCGAGGTCCTGGGGCGTGATGCCGCGCCTCTCCATCTCCAGACGGAGCGCACCAACAGCCTCCGTCGGAGCGTTGAGCGCGTAGGCGGTGCTGAACGCCTGACTACGCAAGGCTGCGAGCTTAGAGCCGAAGATACCGAGACGCGCCCCGCTCTTGGCGAACGACGTAGCAAACTCATTCTGTTGGTTCGACAGAGCCGTAGTCAGCGAGCCAGACGAGCCCGCAAGCCGTTCCAGGCCGTCCGAGATCCCGCTGATCCCGTTGATGGTCAGACCCTGGAACAAGCTACCCGTGCGCTCCAGGCCCTTGTTGAGGCTGGACACGGTCTTGATCACGCCGCTGTCCTTGGCGCCAAACAGGAACCCGAGACCGACCTTCAAGGTGACCCTCCTGTGGGAGCCTTAGCGCCTTCCCTTCGGTGGCGCTCTTGCAGCCTGTTTCCGAAGCTCTTCGCGACGAAGCTCCAGCTCGGTGTACTGGACAACGAACCGCTGACGTCTCGACCAGGGAAGAGCGCCGACTTGGTCTAGTGACCAGTGAAGCTTGTCGGCTAGGAAGAACGCATCCTTCTCTAGGAGTTCTACACTCCCGATGGGAAGAAAAAACCGGCCGCCGCAACCTCCATCTCTGCCTTGAACTCAAACCCGCATGTGGCGCAGGCAAACTCCACCTCGGTGTCCATATCGCCTTCACTGGTGGCGTGCGCGTGTCGGAAGGCGTTTCTGTCTCTCAGGGACAGGCTGACGAGCCTGGACAGGCTTCGTTTCACGTCCGGCCCGTTGTCACGGGGCAACGGCTCACCATCGATCGCATCGATGCGTGCGAGCATCGCCAGGGTCGGCAGGCCCTCACCGTTCAGCTTGGCCCGCATGGCCTCCAACCATTCCTCATCTTCGCCGTTCATGGTGTGCCAGTCGATCCTGGTCCCGCTCGGAGTCGTCAGCACATGCTGACGCTGACGCGGATCCTCTGGCGTCGTGGTCGCCAGCCCACCCAGGTCGATCCGGTAGGTGCCGTCCGTGAGGCACGCGGTGTTCGGGCACTTCAGCTTGACTTCGTAGGAGTCGCCAAGCGATACACGCCGGATGGCGATGAGGAGGAACATCCGATCCAGCATCGTCAGTCCCTTGACCATCGCCAAGGTCGCCTTCTGTCCACCGATCTCGATCAGGCAGTTGGCGATCACGCGGTTGAGGCGAGGCGTGACCTTGCCCTTCGACGCCAGAATCTCTTCCTCGACGCCCGTCATCTCCCTCACCATTGCGTCGCGGAGTAGGGCACCATCAGGCATCACGAGCCCAATGGGGAGCGTGAACACCTGGACTGACGACTTGGCGTCCAGGTGGTGGTCATCAAGCTTGACGTCGTTCATTTCGTTGTGCTCCGGTGCTAGCATACCACCGGCTCATGTTCACGTCAACGCTTGCGGACGCTTGTGATCATGTGCTCCTGTGCGACACAGGCGTGCTGGAAGGTCACGCTTGACCGCACTGGACAGAGGAGTGCCGCCACGAACTCCAGTCCAGCATGGGTGTCACGAACTGCCACACCATCGAACCTCCCCAGCTGGAAGGGTACGGAACGCTGCGTGGGTCAATGTCGCTTGGCACAGCGCCGCCGACGGGTACGCATACGGCTTGCATCGTGTACCTGCGCATCAGCTTGGCGTCCGACGCGGTCTCGAACATCAGGCTGGTCCAAGTCACTTCAGGCATTCGTTCCGCCAGTTCGCCCAGCATCGGACGCAAATGCCGGGAGGCCGCTTCGGCTGAATGTCGGGCACGGTAAGGTCAAGGTCGGCGTCATCCACCAGACGTCCGCAAGCCGTGACATACTGGGCCAGCGTGATGCCCCCGACGACCATCCCTCGTTCATCCAGCAAGGGGACTCGCGTGCGGCGCTCCTCACCATAAGTGAAGCAACGGTTGCGGCGACGCGTCATGAGGTAGGCCCGCGACCACGGCAAGCGTTGCGGCTCGCGTCACGCTTGGCGTTACGGGTGACCTGCTTGACGCCTCGCCAAGCAGCGACGGTTCCGCCGGCTGCGAAGTGCTCTGAGCGAGCCAGCCCGCGCATCTTGCGCAGCATCTTCATCGTATCGGTCACGGCGCCCTCCATTCCCATATACTATAACACCGTACCTCTTGACGTCAAGGGCTGCCGACGATGCGGCGCTCGCGCAGATCAGCGAGTGCCAGCGGACGCTGGCAGAGCGCCTCAAAGCTGCGCTCCGCGAGCAGCGTTGGCGGGGTGGTGGCCGGCTGACCTTGTGCACAGATCGGCCGGCTCACCCCGCTTTTTTCCAGCGCCACCGTCGCCGATGCCTCGGCGTGCGAGAATCGAACTCGCGCAGCTGGATACCTGCGTATTGTACCACCGATGCGAAGTGGCGTCAAGCCGACAGGACCGTGTCGAGCGACAGGCTGACCGCTTCGTGAACATGCTCTACCCCGAGCACGCCAGACGAGGACAGCGCAGCGATGGTCTTGGCGACGTCAGCCACGGATGGGGCGCAGGCAGCGAGCAGCTCCACCGCCTCTGGCGTGATGATGACTGGCTCCGACTCCAGGCGTCGTCTGGCGGCTACCAGCAGCGTTCGCATGGTCTCCCAGATTGCCGGGCCAGGATGGAATGCCCCATCGGAGGCATCGTCCATGCGGATAGCGACCTCGGCGCCTACAGCGTTGCGCTTGATGTTCCTCCAGACGAGCGGGGCCATCTCATCATTAGCCGGCGGGGAGGCCGCATAGATGATCTGCGTGTCGGGCTGGAGGGCGCGCTGGGCCTGAGTCAGGCAGTTGTAACGGAACTCATCCACTTCATCGATGAGCAGTACGCCGTGCTTCGCCAGAAGCACCTCCCCTGGCCGACCTCGCCCCAGCATACCGTCATCCGAGACGGAGTGATGTGGCGCTCGGAACGGACGGGCTGGCGCGCGGTCGTACAAGCCGGCGAGGTCTTGTACCCGCATGACCTCGTCCGCCTCGCCAGAAGTAAGTGGGGGCAGGCAACGCGCCGCGCGACGCGCCAAGGAGGACTTGTGCGTGCCGGGCTGCCCGAGCAGGAGAAGCGGGTGACGGCCCGTACAAGCCACCAGCAATGCGCGGAGCGTTGCTTCGGTGAACTTCATGCGCAGATCGTCCTGCTCCGGTGCTAGCTGGTTGGTCTGGAAGCTTTCTTGGACCTGGAGGTGGCCACCCTCCAGGAATGCACAGACCTCGCGGAGAGTGTTGGCGGTAGCAACCCCAGGCAACCGTCCCGCCCAGCGGCCGTCGCTCAGGCTGGTCACGAGCTGACGCCCATTCTGGGACGCCCATTGCGCCGCCGCTACCACCCCACGGCGCTGCCGGATGTTGCCTGTGTTGGCGCCATCCACACTCCAGGTACTATACCACGAAGCGGTCAACGACAGCTCGCCCATGAGCGCGATCTTGTCGAGATCGACGGTTGGCGTCACGTCGCCGTTGGCAACAAGGATCGCGACTGCGATCGGCAGGCCCAGCGCAAACGGGTCCGAGACGGGTCCGTTTGGAGACGTGACGTTGACCAGGATCCGCTTCCTGGGCCAAGGATAGCCGGCGGCCTGGATCGCGTCACGGATGGCCCACCCAAGCTCCCGAGCGACCGATGGAGACAGGCCGATGAAGGCGATGCTGGGCAAGCGGTTCTGGAAGTCGATCTCGATCGAGACCTCCACGACATCCATGCCGGAGATTGCGGGCGCCCTCACAGGGCACCCGTGGAGGTCCAAGTGGCCATGTTCTCAGCCAACTCGAAGCTCACAACCCCGGCGCGGTCGCGCCAGGAGACCCAGAGCGCCTTGGCATTGACGCAGGCCCGCATAAAGGCGGGCATGTTGATTTCGGCCGGAGTCCCGACCAGAATGATCTCACGAGCAGGCGTGAGGGGATCGGGGGACTCGACGATTTGACCGGGCTTGAACATGATGTCTCCTATGTCGGGGCCGTCCCGACGACCTGTTGACACTAGGAGTATAACATCGTCATCCCGAACGGCAAGCCCATCGGATCACTTTTCCGAAGAAAGTCCGATGACGGGCCAACCACCAGAGCCACCACGCTGGATTGTGATCCCATGCGCTGGGTCGCGCCACGGGGCGACCGCATCGATCACGGCGTCAAACTCAGCCTGGGAGACCGGGCACCGCCAAGTGATGCGCACGTAGTTGTTCCAGGCCCGGAAGCCGATGCCTCCGACCCCAGGCCACGCGAACGTGGCGATCGTCGCGGGGCTTGGATTGTGGGTGACCTGCGCAGACGGTGAGACGGCTGCGACTGCTGCGGCTAGATCTGTGATCACTGGAACCCCAGCAGGCTTCGGGCCGTCTGGTAGAAGCGGCGCAGCGCATCCTGTTGGGATCGGCTCCGCTCCCCGTCCGCAGCAATGATCTCAGGCTCCAGCAGGTAATCGATCCTGGAGATCATCGCGCCGATGTCAGCCAGGGTCGCCGCCATGGGCGTCAACGTCGCCACCTCAACCTCCCGTACCCTCCGACCAGAGGTAGTCAGGATCTCCGCGACGACTCCGGCCGGACAGGACACGATCAGGGCTGGCTCGCCACAGAATCGGACCCAGTCCCCTGCCTTGGGCGAACCGTCAGCACGAGTGATAAGCTGCGGGTCTACGCGCCAGACCGTGCCCACAGGGTAGCGACCACGCGGCTCATCCTGGCGGACACCTACCGTCTTGGCATTGATCTTGACGATCACGCCTCGCGTGGACTCCCCGCTCTCGCGGCCAAAGACGACCGATTCACCGATCTGAAACATGATGCCCTCCGTATCTTGTGTGATCAGCGCAACCGAATCCCGGCCACGATCTGGACCATCCCGCCGCGCCGCCACCAGCTAGGGGAGCCGACAGGCCCAAGGTCTGCGTCGATCCGCGCTTCGCTCGAAGGTTCTGGCCCAGCGTAGAGCAGGCCACCGCAGTTGGCGCAGTCGCCGTCGCCCTGGGTATCCAGGTCCGGCTCCCCAGCTGGCGCAGCCAGCCACCCCGCAGCCAGCGCTGGCGGGAAGCTGTCATCGCAGTCATAGATCGACGGGATTCCGGCGCGCCGTGCGACAGTGATGAGCCCCTGCCGAGTCCCGCGTACCCCCGTGCAGCGCATGATAGGACGCGCAACGTCCGGGAACGGGTCCAAGAACTGCGACATGATCTGCTCCTGCTTCTTGATGGGTCAGCGTCCGTAGGCCCAGCCGGTCTGGCTCTCTGGCTTGCCGTTCCACTTGGACGCCCAGGCGTAGGACGCGACCCGGAAGCCGGGCCGGTCGCTGCTCCGGATGCGCTTGGTCATGACATCACCGATGAAGTTGTTCGGCACGGGCATGACGTGCTCGTTCGGCTCGCCGCGCCCGCTGACCACCGTCTTGCCGATCCGGCGGACACGAGCGGATGACGCCGTCACGCCGACGACTTGGTAGAAGTCGACGTTTGTCTGGTCGTACCCCCAGCTCGACACAAAGACGTCGCCGACCTTGACCGCTGCGTTCTCGATGACCTGGGACATGCCGCCTCCTGGCCGGGGATCGTCCCCGGCAACACAGGAAGTATATCATCCAGAATCTTAGCGTCAAGGGACGGCGCAACCGATTGCCGAAAAAAGTCTCAGCTTGGCGAGCCGAAGGCTACTTCGGTGACGTAGTGAGGCTGGATAGTCAGGGACATAAGCGTCACATCCCCAGAATCGGCGTCCAGGTCTCCAGCTTGGTATGCCGTCGGTACGCATCCCCACAGCATCCAGGCGCGCGCCGGGATCTTCAGCGACTCCACAGGTAGAGGGAACGGCAGCGGCTGCGACGCGGCCCCCAAGCCAGACAGGTGGAGGACTAGGAGATCGCGGCGCCACTGGTCCGTGCCTTGGACTGCCCGATCAACCCAACGATAGAAGTCTGTGTCCATGATGCTAGCGCCCCGCGTCATGGTGACCTCGCCCACCGACGCCTCTGACGCGAAGTGGATCGGGTACATGGAGTTGAGCGGGGTGTAGGTCTCGGTCTCTACGGTCAGGCTGATCCCGGTCACGGACTGGAAGCCGAAGATCGGGAGCAGCGCCAGGAACGGCGGCGCCCCACTCGGCTTCACGTCCATGACAAAGAACCGATGCGACTGGAGATGGTCTAGGGCTCTGGGTCGCGTCATGGTGATAGCTCGAACCGACGAGTCACGTCACCGGCATCGAAATGGATCGTCTTCACCTCTTGCTGGAAGACCGGCCCTGGAATGTCGGCGAGCGCATCACGTTCCCGTTGGGTCAGTGTGCGGGGCAGGTAGCCAAAGGTCGCGTGTGGGGCGTAGTCTACGAACTGCTGCTTCACTGTGTAGGGCACCATCCGCCGGAGCAGCCGGATGTTGATGGTCTCCAGGCTCGGGGAGGCGATACGCATGATGATCGGCGTGCGATGTTCAGATGCCTCGGACGGCTCGAAGAACGTCACTGGAGATGATGGTGCCGGGCTCACGGCGACATTCTGGCCAGACCACGCTTCGGGTGCCTCGCGGATGATGGCTGGCACGTTTCCTGCGTCGACATCCTTCCCCAGTCTCCCCATGTAGAGCACGGTGATGTGATGTGACCCGCCGCCCTCTAGAGGGCCAAGCAAGCGCTGGACATCCGCGCTAACGGACTGGTGCGCTGCGAGCAGTCGGCCTGTTAGCGGGATGTGAAACCAGACGCTTGGGGCGGCGTCGAGCGCTTCGATGAGAGCCTGCATGGACGTCGCCTCTCAGGTGGCGTCAATGACCTCGAAGTACTCGATCGCGATGTCCATCTCCGCCAGGGAGACCTCGGACGCCATCGCCTCCAGGTCGCTAGCGGGCTTGACCCGGATCGGCAGGCACTCTCGGCACACGTACTGCCGGGCCTTGGTCAGATCACCAATGCCAAGGTGTTGCTTGGCATCACGATGGAAGTGGTAGATCGTCAGGTCAGACCTGTACTCCTGGCCTTCGATGCTCGCCAATGCCCACCGCCAGAAAGCGGTGTCGGTCTTGGTCACACCACGCATGAGCGTGACGTCCGAGACGGTGGGGATGCCGGGGTACTTCCTTGTGTAGGTGTAGGTCCCCTCACGGTACTCGACCGCCTCCATGGAGATCTCGGGCACCGTGACGGACTGGAAGCCGGCCTCGCCACCAATGGCGTCATCAGTATTGGTGCGCAAGAACGACTGCACGTCGGCCCGGACATGGAAGCGATACCCATGCAGGGGATCGGATGCTTGTGCTCGTGTCATGTTCCACCTCTGTATGGGTCACGGTTCCGTGCAGAATACGATCTCGTAGTGCGTTGTCTCGCCGGAGGTCCCCTTGGCTGGGTACAGCCAGATCAGCCCTTGGCTATCCGAGACGATCACGCGCAGCTGCGATTCGTCATGACCACCCAAGAACACCTTGGTGTTGGTCACGGCGGCCGAACTCTGCGCACCCCAGCACAACGCGGGGGCCTCATCCAGGTGCGCGTCTGCTGCGAACCCGGCTGGATCGAAGTTCGTGTTGAAGATGGCCGGCTGGAAGCTGTATCCACCTGCTGCGCCGGGAGCCCAGATCTTGGCCTGCATCAGGAGCAAGACGCATTTGCTTGCGCTGAACTTGGCGCATGTCGATAGGTCGATCTCAGCCCGATCGTCTGTCGCAGGGATGGTGCCGGTGAACAGGTAGACAGCCATGCTTCACGCCGGAAACTGGACGAGTTCTGCGGGCGCGAACTCGCCGGAGGCGATCTCGCGAATCCTCCCGGCCTCGCCTTCGTGGGCGAGCCCCATGACAATGGATCCGACCAGTGCCGTCTCCAGGTCAGCCAGTGCCTCATTCAGGCGGTCGAGATCCACCACGTCGACGCTCTCGTCCTTGTTCTTGCGCGCCTGGACATCGTCGACGCCGTACGTCTTCCGGGCGTAGGCGCGCGCCTTCTCCAAGTCGAAGGCGACCGGCTCGGGAAGGTTCACAGGCTTGTCGGCGACGATGGCGTAGTACCGGGGCTTGGACATGACGTCCCCCTATCAGCTGTTTGAAGTTTGCGAGAAGCGGAAGACGACAAACTCCGCCGGTTTGGTCGGAGCAATGCCGACGTCAATGGTGAGGATGCCCGCATCAATGTTGGTCTGCGGGTTGTTGGTCCCGTCGCACACCACAAAGAAGCTGTCTGCGGGCGTGTCGCCAGCAAAGTAACCCTGCTGGAACAGGCGGAGGAGGAAGCCACCAAACTGGAGGTTGACGCGCGCCCACAGGTCGGACCCGTTGGTCTCGAAGACGAATGGGTACGCGGCGTCCGCGATGCTCTTCTCGACGAACTGGAAGAGCCTGCGGGCCTGGATGTAGCCGAACTCGCCGGTTTGCTCCAGAGTCCGCGCGCCCCAGATGGTCACCCCACCCAGGTTCGCCCACGCGACGATCGGGTTGATCCTCTGCGGGTAGAGGAGGCCGACCTGGGCCTGGGTGAAGCTCTCCTCCAGGCCGAGGACGAACCGTAGCCGGCCGTCGTCAGTCCCTGCGGGAGCTTTGGAGACGTTCTTGGCGTTGTCCGTCCGCGCGAAGCAGCCAGCCACATGCCCAATGGGCGGGATGGCCAGCTCCGCGTTCGTCACCGGGTCCTGGACGATTACCCAGGGGGCGTACAGTGCTGCATAAGAGGTCGAACGGGCGAGTTCGTATCGCTTGTAGTTGAGTCGCTCCTGGACGGTGAGTCCTCCCGGAGTGGCCAGGATCGCGAACCGATCTTTCCGCTGCTCGCAGTAGTCGATGATCGCGTTGTCAATGTCTTCGTTACCCGCGAAGTCGGGCACGCCGAGCAGGAGCAGCTCCTCAACGCGATTCAGGGCGTAGAGCCCACGGTAGCTGGCCTCCAAGCCGGCAGCCGTGATCTCCGACGACGAGACTGCCGATCCGTTCGAACCACCGCTCATACGCTCAATGAGTGGCGCGTCCTGATCGAGCGTCGGCTCCGTGTAGTAGGACACGGTGATGTCCACGCCATTCATCACAGCGCCCGCGAACGTCACCGTGATGACGCCCGTGCTGTAGTTGATGGTGTTCGTTCCGCTGCCGGAGACGTCACCAATCAGGTTCCCGCTGCCATCGTCCGTGACGGTCATCACGGCAGCCGTGGTGCGCATGGCCGTGATGGTCACGGTGCCAGGATGAACTCCAGCGGTCGAGATGCCGGTCAGCGTGCCCGTGTAGGCGGCTGCGGAGCCATCACCGGTGTCGAGCACTTCTGCGGTCACCGGCGCTCCGGAGAGCGTGGAAGGCAGGCCCGTGTTGCCGACGCTGGTGAGACGAATGAGCTTGGAGCCGCCTCGCTCAGCATTGACGAGGCTGGGTGCGAAGCGGGTCGCGGTCGCGGTATCGAAGTCGAGCGCCTCGAACGTCTCCTTGGTGCTCCAGCTGCCGTCCGCCTGAAGGCGCTGGACCAACAGGGTCCATCCAGAGAAGGACGCGGTCGCGTCATCCTCGAACCCAGGCGTGCCATGGACGACGCAGCGGTAGTCGCTACCCCTGGCGCCCGGCCACGCCATATCGACCTGCCACAGCACATGGTTGTAGCCGTACGTCACGGCGTACCCGTTGCGAGGCGCAGACGGGAAGGTTCCGATCGCCACCTCGCCGGTGTCGTAGTCGATCGTGCCGGTCGCGCCAACCAGGGCGCCTGCACCATTGTCAGTGATGGCTGTCGAGTAGTTGTACGCCACCGTGACGTTGCTGGCGGCGTCCGGGACGTGCCCAGTCAGGGTGACTTGGATCGCACCGGTCGCACGGTTGATAACTCCCGCCGTTCCGGCCGAAGAAGACGCCCACGTAGATCCGGTGAAGGTACCCGTCTTGGTCGTGGAATCGGTCCACGTCACCGTGACGACGGCGCTGGTGGGCAGGTGGTCAAGGGTGCCTGAGAACACCGTCTGGGTGCCGTCACCGGCTCCCAGGACCTCCGCAGAGATGGCGCGCTCGAAGGCCGACGTGAACGAGCCGGGCTCAACTGGAGTGTTCGGGATGGTCCACGAGGCGGAGGTCGTAGATCCGTTCCCCGTGTAGCCGGAAGCCACGGACCCGAAGACATCCGAGATGTAGCCGCGCGCCTTCGTGGCACCGCTGCCAACCACGCGCACGATCTGCGCGACAGCGCCACCGTTCTTGAAGAACGCGTGTGCGACCGTCGGCACCAATCCAAGCGACGTGAAGTCACCGAAGGTGTCCCTGAGTTCCAGGATGGAAGTGACCGGGGTCGCGACATCCACTGGACCTTCTTCAGTGAAGCCAATCAAGGCCAGCGTGGACGTCGAGACACCTTGGATAGGAGCAGGGGAGCCTGGGCGCTCCTCAACGTAGATGCCGGGGTACGTCGTGGTCGTCATGTCAGAACTCCTGGTCGAAGAGTGTAGCCCGTCTGTACCCGTCTACGCTACTCAATATTGCCGGGTTCGGCTGGGGCGGGGCGGCGTAGCTTGCGGACTCCAGGGGTGGGGGCCGGAGGCACGTCGGATGGTGCTCGCACGGCGCCTAACTCCTGGACGGCGCCAGCAAGCGGCGACTCACCCACACGTACTGCCGGCCGTGCCGGTTCGGCATCCTGCTGCGGCACGGAAGCTCCTTCCATGGAAAGAGGCGGCCCCTTCCGCACCATGGTCGACCCGTATCGACGGACTGCCTGCGGTTCACACTCTACCATCGAATCGGGCGGTACCGACACGACCCGGCCATCCGTGAGCTTGACTGGGACCGGAACCCGGCCGATATACTTGTACCACATGGTCACTCCATGGTGTCGAGGTTCGCGACTGGGATGGCTATAACCGTCCTGGCCTCGACGGGCTTGGAGAGGTCCAGCTCTCCATGAATCAAGAAGCCCACAGTCCAGCCTGCATCCCGAGTCAACAGATCCGCCACCTCAGCGATGTCCGCAATCGACTGCACGAAACCGTCGTACCCGCGCTCTCCATCATCACTGTCACGGACCCGGACTGTAAACCCTGGTGGGGTGGCGATGCTCAACAGATGGGCCAGCGCCAAGGCGGCGTCCGCCATGGCAGACGGCCCACGGCACCGCGCCGTGATGTCGTACGCAATGTTGAAGGGCGTGGCTGGCAGCTTGACCATGACCCGAGATGGCCCTGTGACTGCCGAGCCAGAGGGTAGTGTCACCGTCACGGTCGGTGCGCCTGGGGATGCGGTCTTCGACTCGATGCCCCACGACTGACCGCCGTTCTGGAAGGCCGGCTCCAGCTCGGTACGCCGGATCACGATAGCAGGCAGTCGCTTGGGTCGGAACACTCCCTTCCCGACCACAAAATACACCGGCAGCGCGCCATGGTACTCTGGCGGACCTTCAATACCTGCGATTGGAACGACATACTCGCGTCGTTGTCCTCCATCGACGACGACGTCACGCAGCACGCCTCCAAACGTCGAAATGACGCCTTCGTCGAAGTTGCGGATGAAGACGGTCGCCATCTTAGGGAATCCCTAGTCGCTGCTGGAAGTCTATCATGACCTGCTCAGCAACGTCATCATGCTTCACCGATAGCCTGTACCCGCGACGTAGCCTCGACTGGTCGCCGGTGACGATGTAGGTCGCCAGCGCATCCATGAGGTCCACAGTCACGTAACTCTGGGCCTTTTGGATCGCAGGACGCCAGTGCGGGATGGCTTCCGTGTCGATCCCGAACTCTGACCGGACCGCGATCCAGATCGCGTCCTCCTCCACAGGCCACGGGAACTCCAGCCTGGACTCAGTAGCCGTCATGCCGCGCGTTTCAAGGAGCGCACGGAGCCCTGGGGTCATCATCTCCTTGCCGCGATCTCTCGCCTGCTCCTTTGACACCCTGCGTCCGATGAAGCGCACGGGAGCATCATCAGGCAGTCCTTGCGGGATCATCGATGCCGGCCATGGGGAGTGAGCTACGAGCACTTCGACCTTCGGATCTGAACCGCTGGCTTGCGGGTACACCACCATGGTGTCCAGGTCGGAGGCTGACAGGCTGATTTGGGCTGTGGGGAGTAGTAGGGCTACCTGCATGTCGGTGTGGCGCCCGACCCTGACCACTACGAGTCGGTCGTAGTCGAGGACTCGGCCTCCTGCGCGCTTGGTGACATCCGCCGCGACGCGCTTAGCGACGAATGCGAGTACCCGTGCTGTCCCGAACCGCATCCGTCGAGCTGCGCCCTTCAAGCCCTTCAAGAACTTGCGGGCCTCTGGATCGAACTCGATCGAGATCATCGAAGGATGGGTGCGTCGATGTGCGACAGCGTGTGCGGCTTCTCGCCTGGACGGGTCACCCAGCCCATCTCGCTAAGATGCTTCTGGCAGAGTCCGAACATGGGAGACATCTCGACGCGGCCCGGCTTCACAGCGCCGACCGGTTCCTCACCACAAACGAAGCAACAGGCGAGAAACTGCCCGTCGGAAGCCTTCAGCGGTCCGTCGTAGTGCGGGTAGGTCCCGAGCCCAAATGGCCCTCGGCAGTCGAGCCCTTCAGTCGCGACTGTACAGCCATCCAGATTCTGGTCCTCTCCTTCGCGCAACCGCTTGCACGTCGCGCATACCAACGTGAAGCCCTTTGCCCGAGCTGCTGCGACCCGGAAGTCAGGTACAGCCTCAACGGTCTGGTCGCCCCCGAGACCCATCATGCCTCCTTCAGGGCTTGGAGGGCAGCAGCGGCACCATTGGACTCGCTGAGGTGGACAAGCGCAGATGCTGCCATGTGGTACAGCTGCGGGGTCGCCTCCAGCGTCACCATGCCGCCTCTCAGGATCTGCTGGGCGGCGGTGACCTCCCCCGCCGCGATCAGAATGCGAGCCTGCGCCAACGTGGCAGACTCTTCGAAGCCTGAGTGGTACTCGCCGCTTCCCGGCTCCTCGTCCGAGAAGGCCGAGACGTACGCAGAGTGACCGATGCCCGGATGGAGCATCCCAGCATTCCGTAGGGCTGCCACGATGTCGATTACCGTGTCCTGGCCGATGTGGTGCCTGCGTGCAGCCCAATCCGGGCCTCGGCTGGTCATGTCAATCCAGAACGCGTAAGCCAACCTCCGATCAGAGATGAAGCCACGGACGATCTCGACTGCCGGACTCGCAGCATCGTAAGTGCCGGAGTGCGTGATGGGGTCCGACCCTGCGTCCTCCTGGTCCACTTCTGGCGGTTCTGCCCGAGCCTCATCCGAGGCGACACCTTCGCCTAGCGCTGGTTCGACCTTGGGCTCAACCTTCCTCATGAAGGAGTAGAGGTCAGTCGTGTAGGTCCGCATCTGGTCGACACTGTCGATGGTGCGACGCACTGTCACATGCTGAGATGAGGCGTCAACGACCTCGCCCTCGGCCATCGTCCGGCCAGTCTTGGTGATGACAACGACTGTATCACCAGCCTTCAGCTTTGCGCTTTCGACCTGGACCCCCAGGGCGTCGTCTGAGACGCGAGACCCGTCTGGACGGCGTAGCAGAATCGTGGACATGAACGCTCCTGTCAGGGCTATAACGCCCGACTCTACGGCAGTCGTTGTTCCGGCGTGAAAGATGCCCGCCGTTTGAGGTCTAGCTTAAAGCCGGAGAAGGTAGACGTCGTGTTGAAGAACCCGGTCCGGGCTACCTTCAGCACCTCGAAGGTCAGCATCCCGTCGAAGAAGGCCACGATGTCCCCCTCGCGGGGAGTTGCGAATCCTGTCGGGGCCTTGTCCTCCCACTCCACTCTGGCGACCGTCATGATCGCATCGTATTCGCGCTCGACGTGCTCCTCTGCTGCGTCCACGCTGTAGTTGCCTTCCTCGTCGTACTCCAGCGTAGCCGAGAACGAGAATGGACCAAGGAAGGCAGATCTCGTGTCCGACTCACCATAGACCGGATCGTAGTTGCGGTCCTGCCTGAGCTGCCAGTAGGTCACTCCCGTGCCGCCAGCGCGACCGACCTCCCGCTGCATCGCATCGAGGAATCCGGACCGCTGATCGAGCTGAAACCCTTGGCAGGCCACGCGTCAGCGTCCGAGCAGGCTGGCGAGCACTTGCGCCTGAGACGGGGTCCGCTTGACCCAGCGGGCCGGCGGCGGCGTCTCGGACTCCAGGACCAAGATGTAGTCGCGTTCGACCGCTTCCATGGCTCCGCCGCGCTTGCCAGTGGAACACTTGATGTCCTTGCCCTGCTTGCGCGCGTCACGCCCGCACGGCCGGGACGTGGAGACCCAGTTGATCAGCGCGCGGGTGCGGCCGTCCTTGCCCTTGCCCATCTTGGCGCCGCGCTTGCCGACTCGGCTCTTCGACTTGCCAACACCATAGCCGCCGAGGCTGAACGAGCCCTTCTTCTTGCCCACGATCCCACTCTGGGACGTGAACTTCCCCGTATCCGGATCGTGGAGCGGGTTGGCCTCCATGAGGTCGGCGCGCTTCGTGCGAGCCAGCGCACAGGCCGCCTCCACGAGGTCCATGCGGATCCCGCGATGAGTGGCTCGCACGTACTGCGTGATGTGGTCGCGCGTGATGTCGACACCCTCGCCCAGGCGCGAACGAATGCCGTCCAGGACATGCTGGGCCTCGGGGATGACAGACTGTCTGGCCGGCTGCGACTCCAAGCCCATGGTGTTGGCGACGCTCTCGCGGAGGCTGGTCTCGAAAGAAGCGCGACACGCCGTGCCGTCGGGATTGAAACCCATGGCGCGAACGCCCTCAACACCGATCGTCTTCACCAGCTCTTGCACGATGTTAGACATGAGGTCTCCTTTCGTTGAATGGTACCCCATACAGGGGCTCTGGTCAACCCGACGTGAACGGCATCGGGATGGCGAGGTTCCTCATCTTCTCCTCTACGGCTATCAGCTCGTCCTGACCCTGAGCGAACAGGTCAGTGCCGTTGAGCGTGACTCGGCCACCAGCCGACGGGAGGTCGGCGTACTTGCCACGGATGTTGCCCAGCATGATCTTGGCGTGTGCGATGGCGAAGTCCTGGAGCAGCATCCGACGATTGGCGGGCAGAACTTCGTAGCGGATCCGATTGAGCACGTACCCGTACACGGCCGGGCCGGCGTACCCGTCTGGAACCGCAATGGTAATCTTGCGCGTGGTCGAGTCCCACGACCAGGACGGCTCGGTGCCGAGTACGCGTCCCACCATGTCGTTGTAGACGCGCTGCATGGTGACGCCAGACAACCCGCCGCCCTGCTGCATCGACCACATCGAATAGGGGATCTCGCGCAACGTGCCGAAGGTGGCTGCGCCGAACGTCATCTCCGACGTGCTCTCAGGTCGCCCAGGGAAGATCACTTCCACCACGTCCCCTACATCATCCGGGACGTCGTACTCCCGCTTCGACGACGAGATCGAGAACGGTCGGTACGACGTCTGGCCGAAGTGAACGAGCAGCCACAGCTCGGCCCTGTCGATGATGGCAAGGTACTGATCGTTGCACAGCTCGACATTCCAGACTGGGTGGCCCAGAGTCGAGCGGATGTGTTTGGCGAGCTTGGTCTGCTCAGGCGAAAGGCCAGCGAACAGTTCCGCGTCTGACTCAGACATTGCTCACCTCACGAGCGATGTAGCTACTTCGTGCGACGCCGTCGACGTATCGCAATCGATTGCTTGTCGTCTCCGGTGGTGGGCTCGGTGGGCTCGGTGGGCTCGGGCTCGCCGTCCCCGACGGACTCCGCCACCTCGACCGCCACCTCGACAGCCTCGATGATGTTGTCTACGGGCTCCGTCTGCTCGGCGGCATCCAGGTCGACCTCAGTGATCTCTTCGATATCCGGGTCGACCATGGAAATCGGGGTTGGCTCAGGCTTGGCCTTGGCGCGCAGGGCAGCAAATCCGCTCAAAGCTGAGCCGGTCACCTTGGGCTTCTCTGGCGGCACCTCCACCAGGAAGGTGCCCTCCCAATGCTGCCAGAAGTCACCCTCGATCACTTCGTCGCCATAGAGCGTCACGCTGATTTCGTGACGGTCTGTCGTGCCGGGCGGGCAAAAGTTTGCGGGCACGGCGATGGATACGCCATGCCGCTTACCACGTAGCTTGGCCAAGAGTTGCCACCGTCTGGGCATCGTGTCTCCATTGTGCGTCACAGTATAGCACGGATGAGCATCGTCGCAAGTACAAACAAAAAAGGCGGCCCAAGGACCGCCTTCCCTGCCGAGCTGATGCCTGATCAGCTGGGCAGGTTGGATACCGTCAGTGCGCCGTAGAACTCGGGGCGCAGCATCTTCTTGCCGTAGCGGGTGCGCATACCCTTCTTGAACGACTGGTCCTCGGGGTCGAGGAACGTTGGGGTCACCTGGAGGGGCACGTAGGGAGCGTACACAGAGCCAGCGTCCATGAAGCTCTGGCCCTTGTGGCCGATGAGAATGCGCTTGTTGGTGGAGTTGGCGTCGAGGTAGGGGTCGACGTAGACCGCGTAGCGGTTCTGGAGCGTACCGACACGGTGGACGCCAGCGTTGCCGGTCATCGGGCCGTAGGACGGGGGCGTCCCGCCGTCGAGAGGGCTGCCGTAGATGGCGGGGTCGGACTGGAAGATCGGCCGGTAATCACCATGGGTCGAAAGCTGCTCTAGCAGGCTGACGATCTCGGGCGCGCAGACGAGGTAGTTCGCCGGGGCACGCTTGGTGGCCTTGTGGATCTTCGCGCTGATGCTGCCGATCTTGGTCAGGATCCCACGGATCGAGTCCAGCTCTCCCACCAAGTTCGCGCCTGGGTTGTAGCTGAAGGTCTGCGTGATCTGCGCGGAGTTGATCTGAAGGTCGATCATCTCGCGGTCGATCTCCAGCGCGATCTCATTCGAGAGACCAGCCACCAGCTCAGCCTCTGCCGAGATGCCGTGGACGGCGCGGAGGTCGTCCGCAGCCTCGGCGGACCAACGCGCCTTCAGCTTGCGGCTCTGGGCGTGGATCGGGACCATGGTGATGTCCAGCTCGACCTCGGGAATCGATGAGTTGGACTCGCTGTTGTAGTAGTAGCTGGCCACGATGGCCGCCCCGTTGGTGGGCGCCACGTTGAAGGACAGGGTGATCTGGCCCGTGGTGTAGTTGACGGTGCCGGTGCCCCCGGCGCTGCCGGTCAGCACGCCAGAGCCGTCGTCGACGAACGACTCGACACCGTCAGTCACGGTGACCGACCAGCCGTAGTCCGTGTTGAGGGGGCGGATCGGGCCCCAGGTGAGGAACTTCTCGGCGCCGATGCCGCCGAACGACGTCAGGACACCATTGCCGGTGACAATCGTCTCCTCCTCAACGTACTCGTGTGAGTAGAACTTGTTGAGGTTCTCGATCAAGTTGTCGCCAGAGGCGGCCCGGCCCTTGTTGTCGGTGTGCTTGTACTCGTACGTGAAGACACCGCCGATCGGCCCGGTCATGGGCTGGACGCTCATGATCTCGGGGCAGATCACGTTGGTGAAGACCCGGCGCAAGATCGGGAAGATGAACTTGGTGAAGCTCCCAACGCCGGTAGAGAGGGTCTCCTCGTTGAGCGAGGTAAGGAAGTTGCTCTGGTTCTCGTACAGGGTAGCGAGCATCTTCTTCCGGAACGGATCGTTGATGCCACCCAGAAAGGGCTTCCACTTCGCCAAGAGGCGCTCGTTGAGGTTGGGGTCCGCGAACGTTCCCATCCCTTGCTCTGCGAGGATTCTGGCCGAGATGCTCATGGTGTACTCCGTCGATGGTGCGTTGAAAGGTGGTGGGTCAGTCCGGGATTCCCGACAGACGTCTGAAGTCAGCCTCGGTGAGGTCATGTACCATAGTGCGGTTCCTGGCACCAGGGCGAGGCTCGGTCTCTTCTGCGATGGGCCCCATGTTCTCCATGCCCCGCCGCACCCTTGCCCTCACTGAGTCTACCTCAGCTTCGGTGAGGTGGCGAGCCGGGTTGGCTTTCATGATGCCCGTGATCTCGTTGACCGCCTGCGCGGACTCAATGAGTGAGATGATTCGGGTCGCGTCCGTGCGCCCGATCAGGGAGGATGCAGCCTGGAACCGCGCAGTTGAGATGTCCAGGTGATCATGCAGCTTGATCCCGATCGAGACGGCCTCTTCCAATCTCCGGTTGGTCTCGTTGAGAGTCTGTCCTGCCTCCTCCAGGCTATTCCTCAGCATCTGGTTTTCGACACGGACGTTCTCCAAGTCTTGTGAGAGCTTCTCCAGCTTCTCCTTGTCCTGAGCAGCGTCTCTCAGAGACTGCGACGCTTGTGCCAGCTCTGCCTCTAGGTCCCTTGCAGGCTCACCAAACTCGCTCACAACGAACCGGACCCTCTCCGTAGCCTCAGCCACGCTGCGGAAGCTGGCAGAGGACCCGATGATCCGAAGCAGCGCCGCACGCTTGGGCTGGCCCTTCACCGCAGACTGGATCACTTCAGAGATCTGGTCGCGCAGGCGCATGGCCTGCATCTCCCGGAGATCACTCTTTGCTCTTTCAATCTCCTGCTCATGACTCCGGATGAGGTCGCGTGCTGCTTGGAGGTCTTCCTGGAGCGCCGCCACCAAGGCGGCGGTGTCTGCGGCTTCATCTCTTGCCTGCACTGGCCGAGGCGACGCAGAGGCGATCTCGCGCTTGATGGCGGCCTCGATGGCTGCCACGAGGCTGTCAAGTCGAGAGTATGGGGACTGGCCCTCCGCCATGGTCTTGCCGCCGGACATGACCATCCAGGACAGTCTGTCCTTGGCGCCCCAGAACTTCAGTTCGCCTCTGGTGATGCTGCCAATGGCGACGTGGGCGATAGCCGTGCCCGTGCCCGTGATCGTGACCCCGTAGGGGCCGTCCCCACTCTGTAGGTTGTCGACCTCCAGAGTCTTGTCCTTGTTGAGGCGCTTCACCACTTCGCGGATGTTTGTCGCCGGATCGGTTTCGCTGGTTTGGCTCTCATCCAGGACCACGGAAGCGACGTCGTCAGGCGGGGTGTAGCCCTCTGCCATGACCGTCTTATCCGCTTGCTCGATGCTCTCACGCACTTGCTGTGGGTAAGCAGTCTTCATCGCCGGGTCGAAAACGAAGTCGTAGGTGCGGAGGACGAAGTCAGACTGAACCTCGTCCATACCGTCCTTGTTGGTGGCGGTGGAACCAGTCCCTCTGGACGAGACGCCGACTTCGCAGTTCGCCTCGATGATCGCGCGCAGGGCCTGACCATGAGGTGTGTTGAGGATCTCCGCCTCACCAATGACAACGCCGTTCTCGTCGACCTCCAACCGCGTGATGACATGGCTGACACGCTTCAGCATCGTTCGGCCATCATCGGGGTGGTCCAGTTCGCCCAATGCCCTGCGACGGCTGATGTCGGCCTGGAGGGCAGCGATGTTGGACTCGATGATCTGGCGCCCGTAGATCCGGCGGTTGGCGGTCGGCACATCGCAGCGCCCGAACTCCCCACGGATCGTCATGCGATCGGACGCATTGGCTCGCTCAACGACTTGGAGGCGAATCGGAGTGGTATCGAAGAGGTTCACTGTCGTTCCTTTGGTCAGAGCTTCTTCCAGCGTCCACGATTCCGGTACTGAGTGTTCGCAAGCGAGTGGTTCAACTTCTTGCGCCCCTCTGGGCTCACAACCCGGTCCGTCTTGTTCTCTCCCCCACCATGGAGGTACGCCTCGATCCCGATCACTTCCCGCCTACCACTACGGTAGGCGGTTTTGCGCCGACGCGGCGCCTCTGTCAGTTTCCCACCAGCTCGTACTGCTCGAACTGGTCGACGGCTCCTGCCAGGACCTTCATGAAGGTCCCGAGCCGCTTCAGCTCGGCGCTCTCGTCGGCCTTGCCTTCCAGGATGGCGGTCTCGCGCGCGTCGATGGCCTGCACCATCTCGTCGAGCACGGCAACCAGCGCCTTGTCAGCGTCATCTCCGTCTGCCTCGAAGAAGTCGGCCAACAGGGAGGCGGTGGATGCGACCCGATCGTGCGCCTCCAGAATGTCGGCGAACACTGGGCTGAGCTGGTCGGCGTCCCCAATGCTGCTCTCGTGCAGCATGGCTCGGAGGCTGGTGGCCACGGACTCGTTGGCGGAGCGGAAGCGAGCCGCCATCATCTTCTGGCGGAGCCGTGGTGCGCGGCGCTCGGCACGGGCCTTGCGCTTTGCGCCGCCGCGTGCCTTCCAGCGACGGTACTCGCGCTTCGCTTGGACGGCCTCGGCCCCGCGCTTCCGGTTCGCGACGAAGCGGATCCGCTTGCCGGTGCTGGTGATGCGAATCCGGCGATCCCTCACCTTCATCATCTTCTCGATGAGGACGGTAGCCACCGTATCCCCGGCCTCCTTCAAGGAGGCTCCAGCTGCTACCTCCTTCTCCAGTCGGGCCTTGATGTTCGCGCGCAACTCCGACTCGAACTGCTGCCGGTCGCCCTCGATCTCGTTGTCCTGGAGCTGCTCCATGGTGCCACGGCAGATCGCCTCTGCGACTTCGGGCAGCGAGCTTGGGTTGGGCGCCGGGGCTGCGGCAACAGCGTCGGCGGCACCCGACTCGGTCAGGCCAGCGAGCGCAAAGACCTGAGCCGTGTCTTTGATGCCGAGACGCGCGAAGTCCTCGGCAAGCGTTTGCGAAGTCGACATGAATCCTCCAAGGGGGTCAGATGGTGCGCGCCGGAGCGTGACATCGATAGGTTAGCATTGTGGCGAGCATCGTGCAGCGCATTGGAGCTAAAACACTCTCGGTCGGCGGGTCCTTGCCTCTGCTCGTTTGTCTAGGGCGTCGATGCGCTGTGCCAGATCATTGAATCTCTCGACCAGCTGGGCTTGGTTCTGGTTCGCTGCTGATCTAGCACGCGCTGACGACGCAATCAAGTGCAGTCGATCTCGGTACGACGACAGTGACTCCTCCGGCTTGGCGGCCTTCTCTACCTCGGCGGCGCGCTTCCGTTCCGCTGCCACCTGTTCACGGGCGCGCAAGATTGCTGCCGCTGACCGGGTCCTGGCCTCATCACGAGCCGCCTTTGCCCCATCATCATCCCCACCATCCCCAGGAGCTTCGGGCGCAGACATGCCTGCCCCGATGATATCGTTGGCTTTGGCTTGGCCTTCCGCGTCTGCGGCCATGGCTTCCAGTGCCTGGGCCTTCATGCGGAGCCCGATAGCCTCAGCCTCGGCTTCAGGGATCCCGAAGACGTGGATCAGGATCCAGCGCTTATCGAAGAAGTCGAGCAGCTGTGCTGCCAGCTGCGCTTGTGCACCCTTCACTTCAAGCTGAGCTAGTTCAAAGATGGTGCTTGGCACCGTCATCTTGACGTCCCAGTCCACCGCGTTCGGGTCGATCCCTCTCGCGATCAGATGGACCCGACACACCTTCTTGAACCCGTTCCGGATCTCGCGCTGGAGCCGGGTGGTCGCCTTCGCGAAGCGAACATCCTCCTGTGCCAGCGACGCCCGCGACCCCTGCCCGCCAATGCCGAGCGCGGACGGTGGCGTACGCGAACCAGAGAACACCTTCTCCCGGAAGTAGCCAACGTCTTCAAGCGACTGCCAATCAGCGCCGCCCAGGTTGTCGATACGGGTCGACTCCTTACCGCCACGGACAGGGATCCAGATGTCCTCGTCCATGCCCATTGGGTTCGACTGGAAGTTGATCTTCCCTTGTGCATCGACATACTTCTTCTTCCGGAACTTCTGCTTGACCTGCTCAACGTAGGCAAGCGCCTGCTGCGGCGCCATGTCGCCTGTGTCGATGTAGTAGGCGAATCGGCCTGGGGCTTTGGTTAGCTTGTGGAGGACGGCGGCATCCTCCATCAGGGCAAGCCGTCTCCAGGCATACCGTGCAGCATCCAGTACCGACGTGCCGTACACGCTCCGCATGTGCTTGGAGCGAAGCCGCCAGTGAACAACCTCCCAGTCCTCGAAGACGATGGGCTCGTTGGGATCGGTGACCACACCATCCTTAGACTCGCGCCGCTTGTTCAGCAGCGTGACGAACCGCTCGGGCGAGATGGTCGAGTCAGACAGCTGCTGCACAAAGCCTAGCAGTCTGCCGCCGGCCTCCTCGACGCGACGCGCAGACGGTGCTGGGAGGTAGTTGAGCCCCACCACACCATCCTCTGCCAAGAGGATCTCGCCGAAGTGGTTGCCATACTTCCCGAGGGTTCGGGCGAGTCCCCACGCGTCTTCCTCCACACGAAGCCTGTTGTGGAGCAGATCGTTCAAGATCTCGGCTACCCGGATGTCTGACGAGACAGCCCAAATGGTCTTGTTGGTGCCAGAGTCCACCTGTGTGGCATCGTCGGCGTAGAGATCGTACGCCGCGCAGAGTTCGGGGAACTCATCCATCTCTTCGTAGTCGAGGTAGCGGCTAGCGAGGTCGGCCTCCAGCGCCAGATGTTCGCCAAGCGAATCCATCGCGGATGGTGAATACCCATACGAGCCCAAGCTTTGTCGCTCAGTCCCTAGCGGCGTTCCTCTGCGGGCAGCGGCAGCCTTTTGATCCTTGTCGGAAATGAAGGACTTACGGACCTTATCGACGAGATTGCCTAGCCAACCCATGCTCTCTCCATCAACCAGAGATGAACGGCATCACGGTAGGTGATGCCTTGGGCTTGGGCGCATCGCCGCCGACTTCCTCGCGGGTCGCTGGTCGCGACGCGCCGGACAAGACCCAGGTGAGGTCCTCTTCTTGTGGCTCTCCAGCACCATAACCGGTCGAAGGCGCTAGTGGTCGATTCCGAGACAAGAGCTGGAGCTGGAAGACGGTGGCGGCCAGCGCGTCAGCCGCATCTTTGCTCCCGCCCAATGGGTGATCCACTTTGCCGGCCGCAGTCCGCTCCAACGCGAGCAGCTCCTGCATGAGTGGCTGGTACTCATACATGCCGATGCGCTCCTCATAGAGAGCGGACTTCAGCGCGTCGTAGGCGTCGTTGTTCCTGTCGACCGAGATGATCTCTGCGCGGAGTCCGCGTGCCTTCATCTGTTGAAGCATCTCAGCCGACTGGTATGAGTCGCAGCTGAACGTCGTGATCGGAAAGCCGTGCTCGATCAAGTCGTAGATGAGGCGCCGGATGTCGGGGAGGAAGATGTGCTCCCCCGCTGGAGGGGTGACCTTCAGGACGAAGTCCACCATGATGAACGGCACGACATCCGCGAACTGCTCGCCGGACGGTGACGTCCTGACGACCTCGACCCAGTGAGAGACGTGACCCACCACGATGCCAGTGGAGTCGCCGGACAGCGAAGTGTCGATGTGGGCGTGTCGTGGTGCATCCGGGTTGAGGCGTGGTTTCCAGAACCGCTCTTCGTGGCCCCCCTTCAGCTTGCGACGGAACTGCCGACACAGCTTCGGCCAGTCGAAGTCGGCGTCAGTGCCGAACTGCCACTCCTCCGCTGAGAATGGATGCTGCCGCTCGTCTTCGATCGCTGCGTAGATGGTCTCCTGTCGGGTCAGGAAGCTGTGCATCGCATCCGTGCTCGCGCCCGCGATGTCCTGCACGCTGGAGGCAAGGTCGCGCTCAAAGTCGGCCCGATACTCCTCCGGCACGTCGATGATGTAGCTGTTGTTCTCGTCGAGGAACCGTTGCTGGACAACCTCGTCCTTGCCCAGGATGCGCGTCCTCGCAGTCAGCGAGCCGACCAGGACCCGGAACCGACCGTTTGTAAACGAGCCGGGCTTCACTTCCCATGGTGAGTGCTCCCGGACGAACACGTCTGGGTCGGTAGCAGCCGCCCGGATCCGCCGCTCCATGAACGAGTTCTTCGTCGTCTTCGATGACATGAGCACGGACAGACAGGGGACACGTCCGCCCGCCATGAAACGGCTCTTGATGCGTCGGTCAAGCGTCGCGTACATACGCTCGGCCGGGTCGAAGTTGGCGACCGTGGCCTTCTCACCCGCGCCCGCGCGAATGACCTGCTTCCGCCCGCCGCCCGCGAAGTTGGCCTCATCGAACAGGAAGCCGAACAGGTTGAGGCCCAGGATGCGCTCAGAGTAGATCGAGCCCAGCTGAAGCACGACGCCGCGTGGGAACTTCACACCATCTAGGCGCTCCTTGGGTGGGAAGTTCTCCATGAAGTACGGTGATAGCTTGATCTTCTCCATCACGGCTGAGAGCAGCACGGCTCTCGCCAGAGACAGATTCTTGCTGATGAGGGCGAAGTGGATCTCACTTCCAGGGGACAGTCCGTACGCCCGTTGCGGCTCCTTCAGGCAGGAGACCAGATACAGCATCCAGCACGCTAGGAACGTCCCCATGGTGGACTTGCCGACACCGATTGCGCCGCCCAGTACCGCTTCGGAGTACGGGCCCGTCTCCGCAAAGTCATACATGTCTTGGCGGATGAGCGGGTACAGCGTAGACGCGCTCAGGCCCATGTAGTACTCGTCGGTCAAGAACTCACGGATAGAGACCGGCCGGTGAGCAAAGTGCTCCTCTTCGATGGAGGACAGCAGGTCGGCGCCGCCGCACAGCGTCTCCTCCAGAAGGGCCGCCAAGACCACTTGCTCCTCTGGGCTGAGCGTGGACATTGTCCGGCGCAGGATGTCATCGCGCTCGGAGGCTACCCGAACGGAGTTTGACTTTCCTTCGGCTACTTCAATCATCGATCACGCTGGCTTTCGGAACGGCAGCACCTGAGCATCCCGGATCTGACGGAGAGCGTCCAGGACGCGCTGGCGCTTCTGCGGATCGGAGATGACCACTTGCGCCTCAGCGGACAAAGGCTCTCTGGCGTCGACCACTGCCGGCGTGGTCGCGGCGCCTCCAAATCCGGTATCTCGCTTGATGGCGACGCTGGTGCGGAGCAGCTCCGCTGCGACACGGACCTCATTCCCCAAGTTCCGATTGTGAACTCCTGGGTTTGCCGACTCGGTGGCGTGCAGAGCCATGACGCGAGCCCGCTGGATGCCGTAGAGGCCCGCGATCTCTTCTGCTTCATTCAGAAGGGCCGCCAACTTCTGCTCTGCCTGCACTACCGTAACAGGCTTTAGGTTGGCAAGGGTCTCGACGGCGGAGAGGTCTCTCCGGTATGCGTTGATCTCAGCCGCCAGCCGGGATGGCTCCATCTGGATGGTGTGTCCCTGCGCCTGGAGTTTGGACACGATGACGCTGCCGGCGTAGCCATCTCGAACGAGGCGGTCAATCTCCTGGAAGTACTGGAGGTTCCTGATAGCCTGGAATCTCGGCTTGACTCGTCGGTATGACATGGTGTCCCCGCAATCGACTGCGTCCAGTAAGTATACGCTGTCATGCGTGTACGCGCAACTCCAGCATGTCCAAGGCGTCTGGTTCAACTGCCGGGGCGGCCTCGATGGGCGGGATCAGGGATCGCGCGAGCGCGAGTAGGTCAAAGGTGGAGCTTAGGCGGTTGGGAATGAGAATAACAACCTTGTGTCCATGACAAACGCCGATTCGGCCTGTCCTTTCAGAGACATATGCAGCGGTGACCCACTCCACAGGGTGGGTCACCCACTCCGTGACGCGTGTGCACCAATGCTAGGCATGATAACATGGATCGCAGAACGCGCAAGCTACGGGGCGGTCAGCGTCCGGAAATACACCTTGTACTGCAAGCAGTACCTTTCGCCGCTCGGTGACGGCGGGCGGCTCAGCGTCCGTAGATCCAGCATGTTCAGATCTTCGCCAGCAATGTCGGGCGTCTCGACCAGCACGCCAACATTGGTGTCCATGTTGACCATGGTGGGTGCTGGGTTGGCTGCGATGGGGGCTGGCCGAAGTACGCCGCCCCTGTCAGAGGCTGGAGCGCCGATCGGTGACCACAGTGGTCCTCGCTGCACGGCGAAGGTGCCAGCTGTGTACGTGCCCAGGTTAGAACACGCCAGGACGGCTTGGATGGGGATGTCCAGGTAGACCGTGCCGCCGCCGTCTGCCACCTCGATCGTCCTTGTCTCCTCCTCTCCAGTGTCGGAACGGAGCACTGTGATCGACAGGTCGCCACCATCGTAGGCCGCATCCGTGGTGACCTGAATCGAACGACCGATCCCCAGCGGTGAGTACTGCGTGGAGGACGTGAACTCGAAGTCTTCGGGCGAGGCCAGCGAGATGGATGGGCAGGCGAGGTAGTCGCCCGCCGACCCCTGCGCGATGGTGAAGCCGGTCTCTCCGAGCCCCGGCGCATACGTGTACGGCCCAGCGGGAATGAACCTCAGCTCAGGTCCGGTGGCCGCAGCCAGCACTGATGCTCCGAGGACCCAGTCGGTCGCGAAGTCTGTACTGAACACGACTGGGTTGGCGTTGGTCTCAGGGTCGCCCCCTCCTTGCCAAACACCATTGATCGAGAAGTAGGCTCGGGCCTCCCAGTCTCCAGCCCCATCTTGGGTCGGATCATCGGGGTTCGCGAAGTCGAGATAGATGCCCAAGATGTCTCCGTCTGCGAGCGAATCCCAGGACCCAGCCTGCGACACCCCCATGACACTGACGGCACCATCTGGATGGTACCCGACCCCCGGTATGTCCACGCCCAGCAGGACGTCTGCGTTGATCGCGTCGGTGCGGCCGATGATCCCGATGTGGATGTCTGCCCCCGTGACGGCGACGCATACAACCTCGGCGTAGTACGCACCCCTCCCCCGTCGGGAGGCTTGCGCCGACAGGGCGTACCCTGTGCCGACCTCCGTACCCACGGCTTCAATCGTCAGCGCTCCCCCAGACAGGGTCCAGATGTCCGTCGGGTCCGCGCCACCATCTGCGCTCGACAGCGGCTCTAGTGTCCCAGGCTGATCGGAAGACATTGTGAAGTGAGTGACGCCAGATGCCAACATGGCCACTTGGATGGACGCCGCGTCATCGATCAGGAACGCATTGCTGGGTTGGCGCCCACCGGAACCGAAGAGCAGGGTCAGCGACTCCGAGGTGTCCTGGACGATGGAGACTGCGGTGACCCCAACCACGAACGTAGTGGCCGCCGGGAAGAACCTGAATCGCGTGCCGGCCAACGTCGTGCCTGCGATCACGGATACAGTGGTGCCCTCCGCAAAGTCGAGGGCTGTATTGCAGTCCGTGGCGCGGGTCCATGTCGCGCCATGGACATACACACCATTCTGTGCTGGGGTGCTCTGCGCGCGCACCAGGATCCGGTCACCGGCCGACAAGGCCACCCCGTCAACGCTGGACGGTGGTGACGCAAGGTTGACGCTAGTAGTCGTAGCGACCCGAACGGCCGCTTTATGGAAGCTCGTCTGGTGCGGCGTAATCCGATGCTGTCCCACTCTGCCTCCCTCTTGGGAAGGGATAGCACGAGGCGGCCTGAATGGCGCACCCCGTGCTACAGAATCAGTCCTCGGCGGCCGACATCGACTCGATCAGATCTGCGCCGTAAACCACGGCGTCCGCGTTCGGGTCGTATGCGACGAACCGCAGGCCGGACATCTTCTCCAGTCGCTCCAAAATGGGGAGCGTGTCCCCGCCGCCGGCTGCCAGGAAGGCGGTGCAAATCAGATCAAGGGCGTGCCCGTCCTTATCTGTCTTGGCTTGCTGCTTGGCCAGTGCCAAGGCCGCATCGACGTTGGCCAGCTGACCAGGGAACAACGCGAAGCCCTTGCGCTGCGTCTCGCTGGTCTTGGACGTCCCGGTGCCTTCTCCGCCCTCCGAGTTGTTGGACTTGCCGCCGTTCTTGAAGAACTCGATGGTTTTGATGACCGAAAGTCCCTGAACCTTGTCGCGAATCTCCGACCAGTTCTCGGCGGTGACCTTGCCCACCAACTCCTTGGCCTTGGACCAGCCGAGGGAGCGGACCCAGTCCTGGACCTCGTTCGGAAGCTTGCCGAAGTAATCGGCAATTGTGACAAGGTACTGTGCCGACCTTGGAGCGTACTCCAGCTCCACACTGGCGTAGGTGGCGAAGTCAGCATGACCCCATGCGAGGTACAGGTCGTCCTTCCAGACGGACTGTAGGTCTTGCGCGAGTTCCCAGTAGGCGTCATCCACCTGCTTCCGGCGATCCAGGATGCGCAGTCTCAGCGCATCGTTCTGTGCCGGCGCAGTCTCGGCCACCGTGGCGGCAGCCGTGGTCTTTTCGGTCTTCTTCGCAGCCATTCATCCTCCCGCCCGGTTCGTTCCGGGTACGTCAGTACTATACTGTACTTGTCGTCACGCGTCAAGGGCGCAATCAAGTGCGCCAGCACTTGACGCCAAGAGCTTCGCAAGGACAAGGACGAGAGCGTCGTTCAAATGCTCGTTATCCATGCCAAGACCGTGACGTTCTCGAAGAACAATCTCCACCCACTCTTTGACCTTTTTCCGGGTTGGGTTGCGCCCGACCCCTAGCGCGGCTTTCCTACCCGTAGCGATCTGGACGATCTCAGCGGGAAAGCCAGCATTACGAAGCGCGATGCGGATCGCGTAGTGGACGGCCCCGAGGTCGAAGAGCATCCCGTTGGCCCCGAACGCAGCGCCCTCGATGAGGACGAAGTCCGGTTGTCTGGCTTTGGCGATCGATGCGATCTGTTTGGCGGTAGCGTCGATCCGTTCCTCCTTCTGCTTGGGGCTAGCCTTGGCCAGCTTCGCCCCAAGCACCTCCGACTGCACCACGAGGATCTCACCAGCCCTGGCAATGTCTCCAGGTCGGTAGGATGCTGGCACGTCCACGACCAGTACGCCGCACGCGGTGAGGGAGGAGTCGATGGCCATCACCCGGATGACGGGCTCGGCACCAATCAGGGACAGCCGGTCCTTCATGGGCCCTCGAATAGAACATTGGGACGCTTGGATGGAGGCTTGCGACTGAAGCATTCGTACCGAAGAGGGCAGTCCTTGGCCTTCTGGTCGTAGTAGTCTCCACAGAGACCGCTGTGTGGCACTTCGCCCGTGGTGCGCACCCTATCCATCGAAGCCCAGAATGACTTCAGGTTGTCCTTGATGCCCTGGATCGTCAGCTCGTGCCTCGGCACGGCCCACTCCACAATGGAGTCGGCACTCTGGTTGACTCCGGGGCGTAGGTACACCAGTCGTCCGTGAGACAAGCCCAGCAGCCACATGTAGACCTGGATCTGGAGGAAGTGTGCTTGCATGGGTTTGCCGTAGGGCGGACTGACCGCTTCAAAACGGTGAGCAGCCATGCCGGCCGTCGGCCCACCTACGGTCTTGAACTCCAAGACTTCCTCGGCGTCTGGCACGTCCGCCACGCCTGACCCGCGCCAGTCCACCACCATGTCTGGATGGCCGCCGATACCATACTCTGAGTCGAAGGCGAACACTTCTTCGTAAGCCCATCGGCCATGAGCGGGTCGCGGAGCGAGAATGGGGCGGCCTGCATCTGGCCCGTACGACATGATGGCCGCACCATCTCCCCTCCACCAGCCTACCATCCTTTGCCCAAGCACAGATGGCAGTACATCGTGCTGCATCATGCGATGGTAGGCTGACCCTACGCTCATCGCGTACCGGTCCGACACCCTCTCAGTGTCGAGGATGGCCGCGCGATGCTTAACCCGAAGCGCTTCACGCTTGGTACACACAGAGCCAACGCTCGATGCTCGCATGTACGTACTCGTGTCGCTGGGGTCGAACGGACGGAGGGGTCGACTCCAGGTCTCGATCTTCGCTCCCGCCATGAGACGGGTGAGAACAGCGCCTCCGTCCACAGCGACCGGCGTCCGCCTCGATTTGGGCGGACCGACGAGGTCGGCGAAACTCACTCCTTGACCCTGGCGAGTTCCATGCTGGTCTTTCGCACCCGCAAGGCAGTCACCTTCGTACCGCCGTTGACGCGATTGGTGCCTGCGTACAGTGCGGCCCAGTGCGCCGTCCACTGTTCGAGCGTATCGAACGCCTCACTCCTCGCACGACCTGTGTCCATAGCCTCCACGAGGTGCTCGGCGACTGCGGTGATCTCGACGAACAGGACCGGGGTCTTCTCCCCCTTGATGACCAACGGGACCTTCATCCCAGGCACGTAGCTGTGCCGATGGAATGCCCGCCGGACGACGTTCTGTCGTCCAGAGGCAATCTGTGCCGCCTCGCGTTTGGTGACTACAAGCATAGTGACTGACTCCTGGGTACACCTTACCACGGTTTGCCGACGCGTCAACTAGATGATGCCGCGACTCTTCAGTAGGTCCCGGTAGTGGGCTTGCGCTGCCTCCTTGGAGGAGATCGCGCGCAGGCGTTCGTACCCCCAGAGCGGGAAAGTCCTCACGAACGTGACCGTGGCACCATCTGGGCCTTTTGCCTCCACGGTCCAGTCCCCACTGGTCTCCCTGGCTTTCAGGTCGCGCATCTGCGCCAGCGCAAAGGCGTCGACTGACAGCCGGTAGAGAAGCGCCAGCGGCTTCACATTCTCCGTCGACTCCCATGAGCCACGGATCTCAGCCTTCAGCAGCTGTTCGACCGCAAAGGCTAGCATCCCCAGGGATCCCTTCACCTTGGACTTGGCGAGATCTTGGATGGTCTCCAGGATCTTCGCGTCGAGTCGGTCGGCTCCGTTGGGCTGCATGTACGACGTGACCCGGATCCGCTGCGCGTTCCACCATGTCAACAAGCGCGTGGCAGCGTCGGCAACCGATTGCGCGTCCTTCTCAGACACGTCGAACTCCCGCTGAATGGCCGTTTCGAGTTTCATTCGATAGCCTTCGTCAGTCGCGTCGCGTTCATGACCGTGCGAATGGCGGCCATCGTTTCTCTACAGGCGTACCCGAACCGGTCGTCCTTGTGGTCGGGCACCTGCTGACTCAGGGCCAGTGCGAGCTTCGTCGCCGCCTCTTTGCCCAGAACAGAGCGGACACAGAACCCCGTTGGGACATGCGTCACTTTCCACCTGTCCTGAACGTCATGATGGACACAGAATCTCCCGTGGTAGTCGCTACCGTCAACCCAGATATTGATGGGCTTGCTCGGCGTCACCAGCTTGACTTGGTACTGACTCATAGCCCCTCCAGCTCCCGCCAGACCTCGTGAAGTCGATCTTCGACCGGACACAACTGCCCCATAGCAGCCCAAAGCTGCTTCCGGGTCTGGGGGCCGGGCTGACCAAGACTGTCCCCATCTGTGGTGGGCACAAGCTCCTGGAGGGCCCTCGCCAACGCGACCGCGTCGTGCAGAGGAAGGCTCTTTTGGAGAGCGCAGCCGGAACCGGCGTGTGTCACAGTCCATGTCTCACCGCAGAGAGAGGCGTGCACGATGTACGGCCCGAACTGGTGACTAGCGGCCACCTTTATGCTGATGGGACCCTGGACCGTGGCCAGCGTGAACAGCGAATAGCTCTCGGCGAGTTGGGCGATGGCATCCAGCTCTTCCCAGTCGTCCCAGTCGTCTGATGCCAGCAACTGATCTTGGCGGGCTTGGATCTGCTCCCAGCTCCAGCCCCCACTAGGCGCGTTCTTGCTCATGCCGCCCTCGAAAGTCATGACTTAGCCAGAAGCGCCAGCTGGACCCTGTTGAGGAAGGCCATCTCCTGATCACCACCCCCACAGCACCAGTCGCATCCGCTCAGGGTGTCCCACATCTGCTGCTGGCGAGCCTGAACCTGCTCCAGCGTCCACCCGGACGCGATGGCCTCGTCCACTTCCGCCTGCTCGTCCAGCTCGTCCAGCTCCAGCCCCAGCTCGTCCATGTTGCCTCCTAGCCGGGATCGTCCCGGCGACCTTCGTCCGTAGTATATCATGTACTGCTTAGGCGGCAAGCTACGCTAGATCGTTTTCCTGGAAGATCACTCCCCTCGCGTGAGTCGTTCAAAGACAGACGCTGGAACCATGATCCAGCGCGTCTCCGTCATCCTGTCATCCTGCGGTATGTCCCGGAACTGGATGTCGAAGGCTGGATCCTTGCCTTCCCCGAATGCCTCGCGCGTGATCTTGGCCAACTCTGCCCACGGCACGCGGTAGCTGCCTGCGGCGGTTGTCTTGGCTTCGATGAGTAGTGACAGTCGCTTCACAGCGACGTCGCCCTTGGAGTATGGCGAGGCGCCCGAGCCCGGTTTGACACGACCTCCAAGCGTGCTGGCGATCTCGTGCTCGTGGGCATGAGCATGGTGCCGGCCTGTCCTGGCCTCTCTCGATGCCAGCGGCCCGCCGATGACCCGAGGCTTCTTGGCGCTCCCGAGTGCCATCACTTCGGCCCGAAGCCGGCGAGGCGCTTCAAGATCTCCACCCGGTTCCGAGCCGCTTCCTCTGGCGATCCGAAGGCGACTTCGAATACTTCGGACTGCGTGGCGTAGGTCTGGCCGTCGTAGGCGTACTTGGTCCCCACCTTCTGGATGACTCCGAGCGCCATTGCCAGCTTGTTGACCACGTCTGACTCCAGAATGTCCCCAGCCAAGATGCCGTCGCTGTCCATCATCGCGACACGGAACGAGCCCTTCATCTTCTCGGTTGGGAACGTCTTGTTCTTCGCGATGGTGTAGTTCACCCTACAGCGTGAGCTGCGCATCGGGACGTCGTCCTTGCTCAGACCCTTGTACCGTGGGTCGGGGACATCCTCGACATCGGACTTCCAGAACGTAACTTCGATTGCCTCCGCGAACTCCTGCCCCTTGCCTCCCGGCTTGACCTTGCCGGCCGATGGGCCCATACCCATACGCTCCTGTTGGATCCAGATGGCGGTGATGTGCTTGTGGAAGTGAGTCTGGACGTGCGCCGTCGTGGACACCCACACACGCACCGCCTTGTTGATCAGCTTGGCTTGCGCTGCACGCTGCTGATCCTCAGATGATGCCTCGATCTCGATACGTGGCGTGAGCTGCGCGATGGAGTCCATGACGTAGAAGTCGATCAGTCCGCTCTTCAGGTACTCGGTGCAGATGTCTACGCCTTCCTCCCCGGACCCCGGCGTGACGATGGTCAACACCTCCATGATGACCCCAAACCGCTGAGCCCAAGCCCGATCTAGAGCATTCTCGATGTCGAAATATGCCGCCGCGACCGGCTCGAAACTATTCTCCTTCAGAGCAGCCAGGACCGCATCGTAGGCAACAGCGGCCTTCTTGGTGTCGAAGTTGTCGGGGTACTCCGGCGGATGGACCGGCTCCCACCTGGAGGCCGCGTAGCAGTCGCACTGTCCCGTCAAGGTGTAGACAATCTCCCCTTTGTCATCGACGGCTGGCTCACCATCAACGGTCTCAGGCACGAGCGTAACGTTCTTGGCTCTCCGCCAGCACCGTGCGCAGCATTGCTGAGCGAAGGCCAAGACGCGCAGCGCGGTGGTCGTCTTGCCCGACGACTTGCCGCCCACGAACATGGTGATCAGGCCGGGCGGGACGCCTGCCGAGCCATCCGGTTCAACTCCGAGCGCGTGGTCGAGCACGATCGAGCCCGTCGATAGGCGGGGGAACGACGCGCTTTGATGGTGCGCCGCCGCCGCGACCCTGCCGCCGAAGGCCGCGTTGACCTTCCTGCGTAGCCCCGACAGGGCTGCGCCTTTCCCAGCGTTACTCATGTCGTATCCTTTGTAGGGGATTTCTCAGAAGCCGTGCGGCGCATTCTTGGCTGCCGCGTGTTCCTTCCGGAGAATCTCCGTGCACTGTTTGGCCAGATCTGCAACGCAGCTTTCGTAGCCTGCGGTCGAGCATGGGGCGGTGAGCATGACGTCAGACTTGATGCTGGTCCTGGACCCCCGCGTCAGGGGCCCCTTCTTCGTGATCCCATAGCCGAATGTGACTACGAGGTGATTCACGCCCTTGGGCGGGGGCGGTAGCGGCTGCTGTTCGCGCTGCTCCCGCTTGACCTTGGCCTCCTCCCTGAGAAGGAGTTCGCCAAGAGCCGCTGACGCCCATGTGTACATGGACTCCGCTGCGGCGGGCGCGGCCCAGCCAGTAATGCCGGCATCGATGCGAGCGAACTCATAGTCTCCAAGGGAGATCGTCACGCCCCGTGAGAGATGGGTCGGCACCAGAAATGCTTTCTTGGGTAGAGGGACGAAGACGACCTCCCCCTGCCCGGAGGCATCGCTGATCGGGATCTCAACGCCGTCTTTGAGCCTCCGGGTCGACGCAATGTGCGTAGGGTAGACCATCAGCATGTCAAACCCTCCAATGTCGTCGGCCATGCCGCCCTCCCTCCGATGGGTGTACTATAACATGGGCCTGTCTACGGTCAAGTCTTGCTGTACTTCGCGCCGACAGAATCGTAGAAAATCTCCCTTCGGCGGGCCTTTCCCATGTAAGGAGCCCAGTCCGGCGTGCGCACGTCGACTACGATCGGGTCCGGCTTGCCTTTGCACGATCCCGCCCTCCACGAGCAGAGCCTGAAGCACTTGTCTGGCTGCGGCTTGCACCAGCGTCTCACCCGCCCAACGATCTGCTCCACGTCAGACATGGGTGTCGCCAGGACGAGGACATCCAGCGCTGGGATGTCGAAGCCCTCCTCGACCATCTGCTTGGTCGCCCATACGACCTTCGCCTCCTCGCCCTGATCCAGGTCCTCATCCGTGGTGGAGCGCGTCTTGTGTTCCACCACGGTCTTGGTCCCGACCTTCTTGCGAACCTCGACCCGGTCTCCGGCATCATCCAGGACGTACTGCTGACCCGTCGCGAAGCTGTAGGTATAGGTCCCCTCGTGCCCCAACCTGGAGATGATGCCCGCAACCATGGTGTGGAGGGTCCACAGGTGATCCATCCGCTCGGATACAACCAGAACCTTGCGACCAGCTGCGATCGCCTTGGAGACATCGACGGCCAAGGCTCGGTTGTAAAACGGATCAGCCACCAACTGAGACACCAGCTGGGACGACGACTGGTTGCCGGGCTCGATGTCCTTCCCGTATTGCCGGATCGGGCCCGGCTCGAATGGGGCGGACAGCCGTCGAATGAACGGCACCATTGGCTCTGACGTCAGCCGGTAGGAGATGTCCCCGATGTGGTGGAGGAACACGTCCTGCGCCCCGTCCTTCCGCCGAGGGGTTGCCGTCAGGCCGAGTCTGCGAGCAGCCGGGAAGAGTGGGATGACGTCAGACCAGCTCGGCGCCCCGATCCGGTGACAGTTGTGGACCACAAACTTCCCGTTTGTGAGCACGTAAGACGGATGCCCGGTCACTGACAGGTTGTAGACCCTGTAGCGGCCATGATCTCCTTCAGGACGCACTCCAAGTCGGTCAAGATCCGCTCGTTCCGGAACCGAAACACGCACCACCCTTGCGCCTCCAGGAAGGCAGACTTCCTGCTGTCCGACAGCTTTACCTTCAAGCAGTTGTGAGTCTTCCCGTCCACTTCCACTGCAATCATGTGCGCTGGGTTCGCCACATCGATCTTGTAGAATGGCGGAAGCGTCCCGCGCTTCGCTCCGGTCCGGACCAAGAACTCCCCACACCATGCCGGGCCCAGCGCATCCAGAAGCAGTTGCTGCGGAATCGTCATGCTGTGACCGTTCCCGCCGCGCACTGGAGGAGCGTGGCCCATCCCCACCAGCTTTTCTGAGACGCGCGCCCTGACATCCTCCCGACTCATCGGGTTCGCCCGCAGCATCCTGGCTGATGCCTCCGCGCGCAGCGAAGGGTTCGCGGCGTGCTGCGCTTTGACCCTGGTTGAAATCTCCGTGGCCCGGCTGCTCATTGTGAGGCTGTGGGCCGTGTTCGCGCAGGCTTTGGAGCAGAACATCTTCCTGGCCTTCGCCGTGAAGACCTTTCCGCACCCTGGGCATGGGCGTGGCGGAAGCCGCTTGGCCTCTCCGCAGCACGCTTGTGAGCAGAACTTCGGCTGGCGACCTGACTTCCCTGAGAAGCTCACTCCGCACGTCTGGCAAGTTGACATGACCGGCCACCAAATCAATGCAGTCATCATATGCGATCAGGCGGCAATCCGCAAGCCGGTCCGCTGTGATGAACCCGGCCTCAGTCAGGAACGGATGCTCTTTCGTCACGACAATCTCGCGACCGTCGCCAAGCTCGACAAGCCGGAGCCCGTACAGGTCGACCAGCCTGGAGCCGACTGCGGAAACCTCCCCAACGCCCACCGCGTTCAAAACCTGATCCCCAACCGATACGTCCTGTATCTGCACCGGGCCCGTCACCGTTTCAACCATGGTTCCGGCCGGGAAGCATTCGTCGGTGATGATCGTCCCGAACGACCGGTAGAAGCTATCCGGGAAGTCTCTCTGCGAGAGCGTGTGCACCATGCCGATGACGAAGTCCATGCCCTCGTGTTGGCACTTGGGGCCCTGGACGATTCCGACCCTAGCCATCGGGAAGACTTGACGGATCCGGTCGCTCCACTGGCGAAGAAAGAAGCCCTTGTTCACCACGATGAGCGTCCGCCGACCCAGTTCGGCCGCGATCCGCAGGCCCATGATGGTCTTGCCGGTACCGGTCGGCGCCTGGAGGATCCCGCCACCCCAGGGCTTCGCTGTCAGGTGCTGCACCATCGCAGCAACCGCCGTATTCTGCTCAGCGTACTTGCCGTCCGTGTCCCCCTGAAACAGGGACGCTGAGACGCCGGGCCCCATCGCTCCACCTTCTGCGACGCACACGTCATAGACGTGCTTGCCTGTGACGTGCTTGTCGAAGAAGCCGCGAGGAACTCCAAACCACCCGTCCACCTCTCGATAGAGAGTGATCGGTGGATTCGCTTTGGCGTGCTCAGAGGTCTGCCGGGGTTGGATAGTGAGTGCATCCCGAAGGCGGGCCCTGGTCTCTTGACCTAGCTCCTCGGCTGGTAGCCAAGCTCTGCCATCAATACGGACCTTCATGCGAGGTCCTCATAGCCGTGCTCCACGGCTCGCCACCAGCCAATGGTCTCGTCCACTCCAGCCTCCAGCTGCAATCAAGTGCGTGAGAGTGGGACGGCTCACAGCCTGTCGTGAGCTGTGTTGGCGCCATCCACACTCCAGGTACTATACCACGAAGCGGTCAGCCGTCAAGGCGAATCAGAAGGGCACGTCGGAGTCAGGATCGCCCCAGTCACCACCGCTCGAACCGGTGTTGCTCGTCGAGGCGGAACCGCCACCCAGTCCAATCTGGGCCCGCAACTTGGCGGCGAGTTTCTCCATCTCTGCGACAGAAATGGAGGCGAAGACGGTCGCGTCGTAGTCCGCAGGACGGATGTCGACGTACTCCAACATCTTGTCGTTGGGGCCTTCCGCCGGGCTGCCAGCAAGTCCCGCAAGGAAGGTGCGCAGCCGCGCGTTGGCCTTCTCCACGGCAGCCTCATCGGAGAGGTCGAGCCCCTTCCAGATCGGAAAGGCGTCGCCGTCTTCGACGGTGCGGTACTCGTTCCCGATGCCTTCGTAGAGCTTCCCAGCCCGGAAAGCATAGAAGACGCGACCCGTCAGACGGTTCTTGTTCTCCTCCCGCAGGCGTCGCAACGCCAGCAGCATCCCCGGCTTCTCGGTGGAACCCCGGTTGGCGCGGAGGAGCTTCTTCCCGAAGATGTAGCGCTTGTCACCCTTGATGTAGGGGACGAGCTTGACGTCGCCAGTGGCCTTGTCGCGGACGACGTCGCCGCAGTCGATGACGGTCAAGTAGCCGACCAGTCGGCTCCAGATGCTGAACTTGGCCTTCCCATCCTTGCCCTTGACGGCCTTCAGGTCCTTGTCCAGCTCACAGAGCGGGCAGCGGTCGGCGATGCTGTTCTTGGTGAGACAGACGTGGCGATCGCCCATGTTGCGGGTGATCGAGTAGAGGTCGTGCTCCCACACCATGGCTGGATCTTCATCCAGGAAGAGGACCGCCTTGCGGCCTTCCGTGATGCCGCGCGCGGGGTCGACTCCGATGAAGAAGTCGTGCAAGCGACTGGAGCCCTCATAGCCGCCGGACACGAACTCGGCGTCATCAAGAGCGTCAAAGCCCATCCGTCTGGGCTTGGTTTCCTCATTGCTCATGGTGCATTCCACATGGTGCTGATACGTCCAGCATCGTTGACGCCCGGCTCTCGCCGGGTTGGAAGTTTGTCCATTCAGGACGTGAAAACTGTATCACGACTCTCAGTCTTAGCAAGCGATAAGTGCGCGTTTTGGGAAGATCTCCACCGTGAGTAGACGACGCATCTCGGCGAGGAGCACTTCCACCTGGAGTTGGTTGAGCGAACCGGGGTCTTTCGCCGTCGTCACGAGTTCGCACACCGCGAGACTTGACGGCGCAACCTGCCTCAGACGCGGCGCTAGCTCCGCCCCTGCCCCTTCCGGGAACTTGGGGGTTGGCTCATCATTGTCTCGCACCACGAACGCCCGCTTGGCCCCCGTCCGCTGAACCAGACGGGCAGCCTGGGCCTCGTCTGGGTAGGCCCCCAAGATCGCCAGCGGCACAAACTCTGGTGGCCTGACACCATACTGCCAGAGTCGCATCGCATCGGTCGTCCCCTCACAAAGGACTGGTACAGCTCCAGGCTGGTGCAGCCACTCCCCGTACAGGATCTGGTTCCGATCTAAACCTTTGGTGTGGACGTACTTCACATAGAAGCGCCCACAGTCTGGGTTGGGGCACTTGTGCCGCTGCGCCCCCCTGCCGTTGTCGATGCTGGCATGACAAGAATAGCAGGTCAGCTCGGTCCAGTAGGATCGCCTTGTGATGCCAAGCAGATCTCCGTCCCACGAGCGGATTGGGAACACCGCCCTGTACCGCAGCCGGTCATCCATGATCTCGAACGCGGCCTGAGTCTCCGCATCAAAACCACGATCGGTCATGTACTGGACAGGACCGGGGCGGAACCGTTTCAGGTCTTCGTTACACGGAGGCTTGTATTCGGGTCGAGCATCTCCGACCAACGCCAGCTGCTTGCCGCGCACTGGGTCGATCCCTGCTGCGTATTCGTGCCGCACCACGGGAACGTCGTGCCGGATCGACGGCGCAGCTGCGAAGGGGCGATAGTCGAGCCGGCTGCGATGCCCCTCTGCTGCCTCATCCAGATCCAGCGCTTCGTAGTAGATAGCGAGCGCCCGAACCTTCCTCTTGCCTTTGGTGAGACGCCAGATGAGATTCTTCAGGCTCCCCCGCTCTGAGCACGCCCGGCACGAGTATGCCCAGGTGTCGAAGCGGGTGTGTAGCACCGCGAATGATGGTGTGGAGTCGGTTCCTTTGGCGTGACTCTGCCAAGCAAAGGGACACGAAGCAATGAGCTTACCGGCCTTCACCTCCATGCGACCGATGCCGCACTCACGAAGGATGGCCTCAACCTCGGCAAGTTTCACAGCATCACAAGGGCCGTGCGGGCTTCCCAGGCAAGGCAGGCCAAGACGGCCAGCACCGCGACGCGGAACGTATGCTCCTGCGCAGCGTTCAACGCGAAGTCGAGCACGGCCACCTCTAGTGGAAGCTCGTTGAGTGAACTCCTCTCGACGGAACGATCCACGCTCGGCAGCCCCGTCACCTCAGCGATCGGGCCAATCAGGATGCCGAAGACCATGCGCATCGCGGCCAAAGAGGCGAAGATGAGCGCGTCCACGACGTACTGTGGCCCATCAGCGTAGACAAATGCGGCGGAGACCGCCATTGCGAAGCACACGCTCTGGCGCAGGTGGGCCAGAAGCCGTGGCCACAGATCTGCGCGTCGGACCGCGATACGGGACCTCGTCGTTGTGAGCGCATCCGCCAGCATGGCGGCTAGGACGCCGTAGATCATGGGTCAGTTCTGCGCTCGGAACGTCCGTCCGATGGCCCGTTCCGAGACGTTCGTGCAGCGCGTAGCCGAGTCCATCCAAAATCCTTGACGCGGATCGTACGCCGTACATGTGTAAACAATCTCGTCGAACCCGCGCCACTTACGCCCGACAACAGAGCGCACCCATTCCGTGGGCTCGTAGCTTTCGGGCCACGGCTTCACGGCAGCGTCATGGGCAGCGCGCATTTCGCGCTCGTACGCAGTCATCTGGGAGGTTGGCTTCCCCACAGCTGCGGCGCCCTGGGCTCGCTGCTCCATGGGCATCACAGGCCGGCGATTGGTCGCGGTCGCGAAGCACTGATCGCAGGTCGGGATGGGCTGTGTGACACCACACCAAGCATGGGGGAGGGTGACTCGGCCGCCGCAGATTGAGCAGCATCCGACTTCGACTTGATTCATGAGACCTCCATGTTGCGGTAGATGCCAGACTTTGGGTACTTCAACAGATCCCCGGTCCTGGCGGTATCCACAAGCTGGTTCAGATCGTCGAGGGTGGCCGATTCGGCACCGCCCGGCAGCTTCATGCTGTAAGCGTGACCAGCATTGCCCACCACGTAGAGCGTAGTGCCCCCATGCTCACGGGCGAAGATGGTCTTGCCCCGAAGCTTTTGGGCAAAGGCGAGGAAAACATGCCCCGGATACCCGAAGAGGCTTTCAGCCTTGGCCAACCCAGGCCCTTCGAGGGTCACCCATGACGTCGTCATCACGACCTCCCACGCACTTGATTGCACGGTCAGTATAACCTGGATGCCGCCGCACGTCAAGCGGCTAGAGGATGATCCCGAAGTCGAGCTTCCCGACAGCCCTCGTCCGCGAACAAACCTCGTACCCTTCACGACTGCCCTCGTCGTTGGTGTTGCCCTCGACCGTGTGGATCCACGATCCGTCCGGCGCGACCTTGGTAACGATGCCGACGTGGTTCCGGTCAGCCTTGTTGTTGGCGTTCACGACGAAGAACACTGATCCAGGCGTGACGCTGGCCATCACGCTGGCCGGCGTAGCCTGGGCGATCAGCGTACCCGCCTTCTGGTGTGCGGCGGCGAGCACGTCGCAGCTAAGCGTCCGCGTGGCGGCGGGCCCGATGACCTTGGCCTGTCGAACGACGTACGTCGCGAACCCAGCGCACCATGGGTAGTCGTTGCCCTCCTTGCCGTCGCAGTAGAGCCGAACCCACGGGCCTCGGTTCTGACCCCCGACCTCGCGAGGATGTTCGTCGAGGTGAGCCAGGGCGATGGAGCGCACGGCGTCTCCGCTGCCGGCGATAGTTGCCTTGGCGGTCGCCCGCAGCATGGGCCCAACCAGACCCGACCACGTCTTGGAGTCCACCACTCCGGTCACCGGGATGCCGACATTCCTCTGGAATGCCCTGACCGCCTCTGCCGTGGCCGGGCCGAACTGCCCGTCGAGCACGAGGCCGTGGCCGTGAAGCGTGAGCCACTCCTGGACCCTCCGCTGAGCGACACCCTTGGTGCCAGACCTCATCTCTCCGGGAAAGGCCGTTTCCGTTTGCAGCGCGCTTGCCATGTCTCCTCCTAGAGCCGGACGACTCGTCCGGTTGGGTTCTTCTTGCCCACGAGTAGCTTGAAGGCAGCAACCGGCCGCCCTCCTCTCTCGATGATCTCTAACCTGGAACCGCGACCGTGGCTGGACTCCAGTCCATAGCCCTCCTCCACCAGAGAGACCAAGTGGTCTGGAGCCACTTCAATGAACACCTTGGGGTCCAGGACTACTGAGATCTTGCGGCGCTTCGCCTCCCGGCCACCTGGGATGAAGAACACGTCGTACAACGTCAGTGCCATCAGAACGGACTCTCGTCTTCTTCAACGCCTGCAAACGCAGGATCCTTGAACGCTGTGCCCTTCTTCGCCGCTGTATGGATCTCGGAGAAGTCCATCGTCTCCATGTTCCAACGAATGGTGACCTTTGACCGCCATTCACCCATTCGACGAACTTTGGACGGATAAAGGTGCGAGATGCCGGATTGCTTGTCGTCCTCATCCTGGTCGACCATGAGCAGGTTGTCCGCTTCCCAAGCGATATTATCGCTCAAAGCCAAGGCGCTCTGTCCTGGTCCGCCGTCCTGTGACTTCGGAGCGTCCTTGCCTTTTCGGTCTCCAGCCCGGTTCATCTGTGATGAAGCCACGATGGCGATCTTTCGGTCGCCGCTCCACGTCCGCTTGGACCAGTTGCTGACCGTCTCGACGCCAACAAACATGTTCTCGAAGCGATCCCTGGCGCGAGCCATCCACGGGATCTTGTAGGCTGCGTCGATGATGACCAGACTGGCCCCGGTCTCCTCGATCGCTTGCCCGATGCGGTCTGGTGACAATCCGTCAGACGCATCTAGAACCCAAAACCCAGACTCGTCCTGAACGGCTTTCACCGCCGCCTTGTACTTCTCCATCTGGAAGTGAGACAGGGAGGCGCCGACTACGGCACCATAGGGGATCTTGGCCCGCATGACGAAAGCGCGCTCAGCGATCTGGAGCTTCAGCATCTCGGGCGAGATGAAGAGCACGTCGATCTTCTTGGGCGAATCCTCCAGCGACCGTTGGTTCCATGCGTGAAGTCCGCATTCAATGCCGAGGAACGTCTTCCCGCTGCCCGGACGTGCGGCGAACCAGCTGTTCGTTCCTGGCATCCAGCCGCGCGTCATGGCGTTGATCGACTCCCATGGTGCTGGGATTGGGATGCCGCCTGACAGAGAATCCTCATACGCGACGAGGACTGCCCCGCCCAGACTGAACAAGCTCGTCGGCGCGGACTTCTTGGGCTTGGCGTTGGCAGCATCCTCGACGGCCTTCTGTAATGCCTCGAACGCGCCGTGAGGATCGTTGGCCTGAAGGCGAGCATCGACCGCAGTCTGTCCGGCGGCCACCTTCCGGAAGAGGGTCCTGTTGGCGACCTCTGTAAAGGTGAACGTTCGGGCGAGTCCTGTAGGTACGACGACGGAACCGAAGAGGCTCGTGATGTCGTCCTCATCAGGGATAGACCCGTGCTCCAGCATGTGCTGGACGATGAAGCCGAAGGCTTTGCCGGCGTTGCCGTCCAAGGACGATGGCTTCACTCCAATGGACAAAGCCTCTGCAACCGCTTCCGGTCCGCCTGCCAGACAGGCATGTACGACGTTCCCGTCAAGGTCGAAGGCCAATGTCTCTCCTACGCCCTGAACCGGGCAACAACATCAACCACCTGCTTCGCTCGGAGATTGGCGCCGCCCACCTCCAAGAACAGCACGCACTCCAACAGCGCCTCGACGGTGCTCTTCCGTATCGCCTCTGACTCCCGGATCTTGGGCAGATCCAGGTTCGTCGTGATGATGGTGGGACGCAGCTCGGCGCTGCGAAGCCGGATGAGATCATCTAGGATCTGGCTAGCGTAGCCCTTTACATCAGAGGTGCCTTTGCCCCAGTCGTCAATGAGCAGGAAGTCCACTTGAACCATGCGGTCCCAGAGGCGCTGGTTCGCGTCAAACATCTCTGAGTCGAACAGGATCCCTCGAAGTCGGGAGCCTTCGACGAACAGGCTTGTGTAGTACTGCCGACGGGCTTCCATCAGGATCAGGCAGCCCGACGCGGTCTTGCCGCGCCCGTTGTCGCCCATGAGCAACATACCGAGTCCAGCCGTCCTCTTCTCAGAGATGGTGTCGAGGTAGTTAAGGAGCGGCTCTCGAAGGTTAGACTCTTGAATGCCGGCGACAGAGACCGACCAGAAGCGGCGCGGGATGCGCATCCGTTCCATGTCGACCTCGGTCAACGCCCGTCTCGGCACGGCCGACTGACTCATTTCCCGAAGTCCGACAGGATGTCTTCGGGCGACAGGATGCCACGAGCCTCTTCCGTCCGGGTCCACTCCGCCTGCGCCAAGCGCGCAGACCGTTCGGGGCTCGGACGCTGTGCTGCGGCTCGCTTGTGCTCCCCAAGATCTTCGATGCCTTGTGCGATCTCGCCCACGATGCGAGACTGCATGGCCCAAAGAAGCCCAGGCGTTGGGATCCCGGTCAGGTTGTAGTGCAAACGGTTGCGCCAGATGTGGAGCGCCATCTGGCGGGTGCGTTCCGCACCATGATGCTCCAGGAGGAGCTTGGCCTGTGCTTGCTCCTTAGCCGTCCAAGGGGGGAGCTGACCCAGCGCGGGCCAGTACAGCTCGGCTGCTTCCTCGAAGTAGGCGCGGACGTCCGAGGAGTTCGCCTGACCGTCAGGTCTTTGGCCGGGCGGTGTGCCGGCGCTGCGTTTGGCATCCCGCTTCTCCGCAGCGGCGGAATGCTTGGCCTTCGCGGCGCCCGTGATCTTCGCCAAATCCGACGCCTTCGACAAGACAGCAGCGGTCACCGCGTTGGCGGTGCTGACGACAGCGGCGGCGACAGCCTGTACTGACTCCACGACGGCCCCCACGACGGCGTCTGCGGTGCCACGCATCGCAGCCAGCGCTTGGCGAATGGTGTCGGCAGCTGGGAACCGGTATCGGTTGACCCCCAAGTTTCCGGTGGCCTCAACCCGGTGGCGGTGGATCCGGATGAAGGACGCCTTCAGTAGCTCCGCGACAGCAGAGCGCACCGTCCGGACGGAAACCCCCATCTGCGTGGCCAGGGTCTCCTGGCGAGGGCAACACAGGTCAGTGGTCCGGTTTCGGAACCGGCGCAGCCAGACGTAGACCTGAACGGCGCGGGCGGACAACCCAGCCTCGGTCGCGAGGCTGAGGACTTCTTGGTCCAGGGATACGTACGATCCCGCCCAGGCTGGGGCCTGCGTCATGCCTCACCAAGAGTGGTGAGGGCCGCCGGCGCGCCTCCAACATCACGGGGAAAGAGGTTGGGGGGCGGCCGGCAGCAGGACGCGCCCTGGGAGGACGCGGCTGGACGTAGCATAACATGCGCGTGAGAATGCGCAAGAGCAAGTGTGCTCATGGTGCTCTTTCGGGTCGTGTGTTGGGTTGGCCTTGTTGGCAACCGTGGGTGGCAGAGGTTCATCACCCCTGCCACCCAACACACCCCAACAGAGGCATGGACATTCTATCACGAGATCCAGGCCAAGCAAGGCACGCTGGATCACTTTCCAAGCAGTCTCGCTTATAATGCAGTTATATAGCCAACTATTTTTTCGCGATCCCTACTCGTTTGCTTCACGAGCCTCTTTCGTTTTCGCTTCCACCTTTTCCTTTCGACCAACCCTCACAGACGTGCCGAAGGCACTTGGTTGTAGAAGAATAGGTGGTTCTGTGGGGCAGGGTTTTGCCTCTGGCCAGAGGCAACGCGCTGCCTCTAGCCCTTGACGAGCGCAGCTCTGGTGAGCGCGGGCTCCAGGATGCGGAGCCCAGACGAACTGATCCCGACGAGGACTGCTTCTCCAACCTGCACGTCAGCTGCATACCAGTCCAGGTACCACAGCTTGCCGTTTGCAGCCCGCATGGACTGCGACAAGCTATGAAAGTCTGACGCAGACCGTCTCAGGACATCTCTCGCATCCGTCACGGTGACGACGCGTCCTTCACCTCGCACTGGGCCGGTCAAGACAGCGACCCGACACCCAACGAGGGGGATCATGCCCTTCGGGCGCTCCATCATTCTACCCAGACTTCGATGTTGCTGCATAGACCTCATCTGGGATAGCATGGAAGAACACCAGCTCCAGGACGTGGTCTCGCTCTCCTCTCCGGGCCAGCTCGTTGTGCCGTGAGACAGCCAAGACGGGGTGCACGGTTGTCACCGTCCCCTCCGTGCCGTACAAGCCGTGCAAGATGTACTCGGTAAGCATGTAATAGGCTTTCATCTACTCACTCTCCATCGTCAGCGTAGGATTTGGAGTGATGGCTTCGGTCGCTCGTGCGAGGACGGCCTCGTAGGGGATCCGGCAGGGCGGGTAGAGCCAGACAGGGCTCTTCCAGTGCACTCCGTTCCGAACCCAACCCTGGGCTCGCATGACCTCGAACATGACGGCGGCGATCACGACAGCCTTGGGTTCGTGAGCATGGGTCTCTTCATCGATCTTGATCTTGGCCCAAGCCTGGGCAGCCGGCAGACCAATCGCTTTGATAACGGCCTCAGCCCCGGACTCGGCCCCCTTGACCAGCAGGTCGAACAGTGAGACACCGTCCATCTCGACCATCGGCTCGCGCGGCATGGAGATCGCCATGTCGACACCCTGGACCAGCTGGATCGATGTGCCGCGCCAGCCGGAACGGGCCTCCTCGATCCCACCCAGTACCGAGATGGCGCTGGCCATGTCCGCAATGATGTCGTCGCGGAAGTCCGCCATAGGGTTGAGAGGGCGCGGCTTGCGCACGCGTGATGCTAGCGCGGCCAATGCTTTGGACATGACTACTCCGACAGCTTGTTGATGATGAGATCGAGCCACGGCTCGCTGCCGCGTAGCCAGACGACTGGGCGAGCGAACGCACGGATGCTGCCCTCCCAGGACGGGAGGCCCGCTTGACGAGCTTCATTTGGCGTGACGTAGAGGCGAAGGCGGATCGCCTCCATAGCTTCAGCGAAGCTGAGTTCCCACGACGTCGCCAGGAATCTCGGAATGTCCTGGGCCGGCGGATCCGACTCAAACCGGTCCGCGATCAGTGCCTGCAATCGCTTGCCGATGGCTGCCTTCATGCAGCCCCAGCAGACCTCAGCACTACTTGTGGCCTTGGGGAGGCGAACGAGGCACGTCCTCTCCATGCAAACGCAGACAGAGCACCGCAATGCCCCTGCACGGGTCCACGTACGCTCTGGCTTCATAGCATCGCCTCCGCGCTCAAAGTATAGCACGGATCGCTGAATCGTCAAGCTGTACGGGGTCGCGAGCCTCTCTAGAAGCCGAAGGCTCCCTTGGTTCTCGCCTCACGGAGCTGCTTCCGGGCCGCCGCCTCCCGCTCGGCCTTCACCTTCGCCTGGAAGGCGTCCAGGTTGGTCCCCTGTGCTTCCAGGTTCACCGCCAAGCGCCCAACGCGCTCCGCCTCCAGCGTGGCTTGGATGCGCGTCTTGTGGGTGCGAAACAGCTTGCGAAGGTACTGCTCTCCATTCGCGTCGACTCCGACCCCAGGCGTAGCGTAGTCTCGCACCATAGCTCGAACGCGTGTCTTCGCTGCGTCCGGCAGCAGGACGCGCTGCAAGATCGACAGCATCTCGTATGTATCCAGCCCCTCTGCGCTCATGGTGTGTCCTCCTCTGGTGTGTGTCCGATGATGGCGTAGACGATGCCCTCAGTACGCCTCAGCTCGATGTCGACGTCGGATACCTCGAATGACCGGCCGGGCTCAGAGGCGTCAGGGGTGGCCTCGGTGATGGTCCAGTTCGATGCGAAGGCGACACCTCCCGCATCCTGAGCCAGATCGTCGGCCGACTCGGGCAGGTGCTGCATCACATCCTTCAAGGAGTCGGCCTCGATCACCATGGTGGCCTCGATGAGTCTGGAGGCTTCGTACCGTCTCTTCATGGTGCATTCTCCGCGCTGATGAACGCCACCCCGCTGGATACGGGCGCCAAACCATCTAACTCGGTCCCGGTGAGGGGGATGGTTTGCTGGGCGGTCTCCAGGTACCACCCGTCACCATCACGGCCTAGTACGCCTCGCACGCCCCCGCTTTCGTAAAGGCCGCCAGCTAACGGTGCGATGGAGATAGAGTCGAACAGGTCGTGTTCATCCAGAGCTAGGATGCCGTGCTGTAGGTGGGACGCGAGCCACTCCGCGCGCTCGCTGGCATCCTCTGTCTCGAAGTCGGCGATCAGCACCATGTCGTCGGACGGGGTCGCATCGCACACATGGTACGTGTCCACCACAGCACCATGCAGATCCAGGACCTCGAAGCGCAAGCCAGCCCTTCGCACGGCAGGCCGGTAACTCACCGAGATACGAAGCCCCTCACGCTTGACCTCGACCCAGGTTTGCCCGATTTGGAACACAGAGCGCATCACGGGATGTCCAGGATACCAAGCCATTCCAGGCTTGGTTCTACCGGCTCTGGCGCTGCTACCGACTTCGGAGGAATGCCGTGCTCGGTAAACTCCTGGTCGGTCATGCGTATGCCGATCATGGAGAACCATCGCTCGTCAGCCAGTCCGTAGTTGGTACACTCGAACACCCAGTCACGCATCTCACCATCGCTGATCCGGACCAGTTGCTTCGGTGTAAGGCTTAGCGGCACCGGCAACCACGGCCCATGCCGAACGATGTAAACGGCATAAATGGTCCAGATGTCTCGTCTTGGGCGTGTTACCAGGACTAGATCGCCAGCCTGTAGGCGTCGCACTTTGGTGCCGAACCGCGATGCCCAACTGATCTCGTACGTGCCTTCCAGAACCGGGTTGACGCCTCGCACGAAATAGCGGACCGTCGTCCTAGCCGCACCCACGTTGCGAGCCATGCTGTACTTGGACGTGCTCAACATTATCGGTCCGCCTTGAGGTCCACGATCTCGGTCCACTCCAGACTCGGAGCCAGACTCGGCCGGACCTCAGCGAGGGTGTACTGGATGGTGGATGTTTTGTACATCCTGCCGCCTGAAAGGCGCGGCTCCCGAAGTAGGTTGAGGATCTTCTTGTCGTAGTTCTGCGCCGACCAGTCCTGGAGGAACAGATCCATGTACATGAGCCATGGCGCTACTTCGGGTGTCTTGGCCTGGAGATCTAGGGCGCGACGGTCGACATGTGCTTCTGATCGCAAGTCGATCAAGTCGATCCAGTCCATATTCGGCGGATGCCTTGGCCAATACCGGGCACGGGCATCATTGTCACGAGGCGTCCAGCGCCAGCGCTCTCTGGCCATCTGGGATCGGCGTGCCTCAATGTCGGCATTTGGCGTGAGGAACGCACGCGTATCGCCCCTCTGCATAAAGTAAAGGCCACCCCAGGCGCCACCCAAAACGTGCGCGTCAAAGTCGGTCACCTCAATCGGCTCGAAGTCGTTGTCCCCGACGGTGTACGAGCCACGACTTCATAGCTGGACTGGGTTTTTACCCTGAGATGGAACGTGTCGCCCAAGTCCTCCAGGACTGGTCGGCGCACACGTCCGATCGCAAAATCGACTTCGATGGAGTAGGTCAAGCTACCTCCAGCTAGTGAGCCTCATGACGACCTCGCCGTTGACCACGGACCGCTTGACGGTATATCCGAGCTGCTTGGCCTTCTGGTTGACTACGGCTTCGCCGTAGCCTTGCTTCAGAGTGTTGAGCCATTTGTCGTTGTAGAACGAACGGTCGAACTCGCTGATGTGAGCCGTGTAGCCCGTCTCGGTCCGCTCAAACCCGATGTCGTTGGACAACCCGCCCACAACGCTCCGACGGATCACGATGTCCGCCTTCTGTGGTCGAGCGGAACCCTGGTAATCGAACAGGGTCGCCGGAGAGTCCAGGACCTCAAAGCGCTGTCCGAGCGGACCCGTCCGCGTGTGCATCGCGGCAAGCGCTTCCAGCAGCGCTTCTCGGTTGGAGAACTCCACTTTGTACTCGTGGTAAGCAGACATGGGACACTCCTGCCGAGACCGTCTCGGCCAACGTTGTTACTTGACTTTCTGCCCGACGCCCGTCGCGACAGTCTGGTAGAACTCCGGCTTCTTGCCCTCAGCCGTCTTGCGGCCGACGGTCGACAGGAGCTTCTCCAGCTCAGAGAGGCAGCCAACGCCGCCTGGGCCACTGATGACGTCGCCCCTGACGTTTCCGTCGGCGCCGATGACAACCTCGATTTCGACCTTTCTGGCCATGTACCCTCCTAGAATGAAAGCTCGACGCGCGGGAAGCCCGTCACGATGATGTTTCCGGACTCGTCCAGTGTGATCTGGGTCTCCCGTCCGTAGAAGTCGTCAACCGTCCAGCGGTCAGTCAGGCAGATGACGCGCTGATTGGTTGACCCGCGAGTCAGCCCGCCGTCTCGCTCCAGACGCGCACTGACAAAGGGCCCGTCAATGATGACGTCAACGAGGCACTCCGCTTCGATCGTCGCCCAGGCTGCGACACGGGCCCGGATTTCCGGTGCCGGACTTTCGCCCCGAAGCGCCTCAACAGTCCTGCCAGTGTACATGACGATGTCGTCACACCCGCGTGCACGGAGTGCCCGCAGGAGCATAAGCAGAGCGCCGGGCTGGTCAGTGGGCTCGCCGCCAGAGATCGTCACGGCGGGCGACACAGCAAGCAGGTTGTCAGCGAGATCACACGCAGACTGAGTCCAGACGTCGGCGCCGCTGAACGCGTGTGTGTGCGGATTGAAGCAGCCCGCGCAACCGATCACGCAGCCCGCGAAGTGGACGACAGCGCGTCGCCCTGGCCCGTCAACGCCCTCAGATGCGACGATCTTGCCGATACCTTTGACGTACATCTTCCCTCCGCAGTTACTATAACATGGCTGAGTCAGTCGTCAAGGCTGCCGTCGAAGATGTCGATGTCAGGGAAGTCGGACTTTGGCGAAGACGGCGGTTCCGCTTCGTTGTTGAGGCTGGACCTCTGTGAAGAACTGGCCGGACGCGCGCGCGTACGGGCGAACTCACGGACCCGGCGGATCTGATCCGGCATCGTCTGGGCCAACGGCATGGTCGCGCGCGATGCGGCAACGATGTCGTCGGTGAGCATGTCGCGGTTTTGATCGAACGCCCGGTAAAGCGCATCGATCACGGCCTGTCCGATCTCTGCGCCGGTGAAGTTTTCGGCGGCGTCGGCAATCGCTTGCAGATCGAAGGCGGCAGGGTCTCGACCCGACTTGCGGATGTGGATCTGTGCGATCTCTTTCCGTTCGGCCGGAGAGGGAAGATCGACGGCGAAGATCTCGTCAAAGCGTCCCTTGCGGAGCAACTCGGGCGGCAACTTGTCGACGTCGTTCGCCGTCGCAAAGATGAAGACGTCAGACGTCTTCTCAGACATCCAGGTCAGGAAGGTCGACAGCACACGCGCCGTTGTTCCGCCGTCAGAGGAGCCAGAGGAGCCGAGACCGGACATGGACTTGTCGATCTCGTCCATCCACAAGACGCACGGCGCCACGGTTTCAGCGAGCGCGATCGCGTCTCGCACGTTGTGCTCGGACTGGCCGACATGAGAGCCCATAAGGGCCCCCATGTCCAGCCGGAGCAGCGGCAGGCGGAGAGCGGCGGCGGCTGCTTGGGCGGTGAGGCTCTTACCCCCACCGGGGACACCGACGGTAAGCACCCCCTTGGGGCGAGGCAGGCCGAAGTCTCTCGCCTGCTGGGTGAAGGCTCGCTCACGCTGACCGAGCCAGCCCTTCAGCAGATCCAGACCGCCGACATCGGCGACCGTTTCACGCACCGGACAGAACTCCAGTAGACCGCTGGCCTTGACGATCTGGCGCTTCTCGTCCGTGACGGACGAAATCGCAGACGCGTCGAGCCGGTTCCCCAGGGCCGCACGCGACACGGCGAGATCGTACTCGTCTCGGGTCAGTCCGAGGCCCGCGTTGACCAGGGCCCGCTTCTCTGCGTCCGTCAGATCGACCTGGAAGCCCGCTCGCTTCAAGAGGCTTGCCGACACGTCAGCAAGACGGCTGAGATGTTCATCCCGCGTCGGGAGAGGCACCTCGATCACTTTGAGGAGCTTCCCCAGCTCGGGATGGACCCCACCCGTCGGTTGCAGCATGATGATGTGCTTCCTTGTCACCCGGCTGCTCACCAGCAGCTCTCGATAGAGTCGTCGAGTGACGACGCTACCGGCGATGAACTCGCCGAAATCGGCGAGAACGAAGATCGACCGGGAGTCTTGCTTGACCCCCGCAATGTGTCGAAGGATCGCGTCGGGATCCGTCATCGACGTGTCGACATCCTTCGTAACACTCCGATCCCCCTGAGAGGAGACCTCACGAAGACCAGCCGAGACGCTCCAGGTCAACAGCCTGTACTCCAGCTTCTCCGCGAGCCTACGGATGTCCGCAAGCACACGCGTCTCTTCATGGGAGACGAGAAGCATCCCATGGACTTTGATGCGAAGCCAGTCCTCCATTAGCTGGAGGTAATGTTGTTGGCCTTGGCTCATGTCAGCTCCACAGACCGGCAATCTGCTGCCGGCATCGTTGTTGGTCTCGCAGAGAGTATATCATGGCTCTCTGTGCTGTCAAGGTCACTGGAAGTCTAGGAACTCCAAGAACCCAAGATCGGTCGCCAGCGCGTCAGCTAGCCGTTGTGCGGCGGCCTTCTCTTCGGCTTCACGGGCTGCTCGCTTGATATCAGCGAGTATGGCGTCACCGACCGACTGTGGCAGCGTGTGACGACAAGCAGGATAGGCTATGCAGCCATAGAACTGCCGGCCGGCGTGCGCTCCCTGCTTCGCGGTGCGTAGCTCCATGAAGCCACCGCAGGAGTCGCACTTGAGCTTTGCGCTCCAGGAAGCTGGAACCTTCATGTGAACCTCCACGAGGACCGTCCTCGTGATCTTGGTTGGCGATCAGGCGACGATCATAGCATCGTTGTCCCACTCATAGGACTTGAACCTGTCGCGGGCTGCTTCCAGGCACCCCCGGCAGGCACGGATGCGGATCTTCTCCGGCTTGTCAGACGTCGCAGGGTCGGCGGGGGCATAGATGTGGACGTTCACGGCTGTCAGCTCGTCTCGGGGGAGCAGCCGCTTACAGAAACCGCATGGGCCCATCTTCTGTGGAGCGTTCATGCTTGCCCCACAGCTGGCTTCCAGTGAGCCATCGTTGGCAAATCCGGTTCCTGGGAAGCATCAACCAGATCTTGCAAGACCGCCATCACGGTCTGGCGCGCGATCTCGCCAGCATCGATGTAGGCCACGACGGCCAATGTCGTCGCCGAGAATGTGGCCCGCTCGTCTGGAGAGAGCTTGCGACCGAGCCTTTCTTCATACGCGCCAAGCGCGGCAATAGCCGCACTCTGGTACTTGCTGGCGAGCTTTGCCGAGCACTCACGGCACGACAGGATGTGTTTGGCGATCAAGTCGGGGTTCGATTCCTTCATCATCATGGACCTCCCATGTCAACTCTCACTGTATATCATGATAGCCGCTACGCGTCAAGCCTGACCGGAGCCGATCATGTCTCAGCCGCTTGTAGACGGGCTACGGTGACCCGATACGCGCCAGGGCCGGGCGCATACCCCCAGTGTACCATGATGGTGCCATTCTGCTGAGGAATGCTTCGGGCATAGGCCAACTCAACGGGCCCGACTGCCTCTAGCTCTACCTCTCCACGCGTCACACACTTCGCTGAGGGTGATGTGCCCCTTCACCACCAGCTGGTCCCCCTCAGCCCAAGTTTCACCATCCGGGGGCCAGCCGACGATGGTGCCGTCGTCCCTGGTCATGGGTCAGAAGCGAGTGCGATGACTCGCTCCGTGAGTTCGAGCGCCTGGGGCGTCGACATGGCCTCCTCGACGGCGTCCCGCCATTGCTGTAGGGGCAGGTAGACTTTGTAGGTGCTGGAGAACTCCAGCGCAGCCATCATCAGCCAGATGTTGGCATCGAACGCTTGGGTTGTGATGCGCTCGTAGACGATGCGCTCCACAGCCCTGGCCAGGACCTCACTGGCCAACAGCCCGTCGACTGGACAGTGATCGTGGATGGATTCGCGTCCCCAAGCTCCTTCTGGGACGCCCCAGTGGATAGCGTGGCACGCCTCATGCGCGGCGTCGCGCACGCTGTCTGTGTCCGAGCCACGCTTGCGGACTGCTGCGCTGCCCGACCTGCGGGTCTAGCTCACTCCGCCGCGCGCCGAACCGCCGCCGTAGCCCAAGCCTTGTTGGCGGCGATGCAGCAGGCGCAAACTCCGCATGGGGTCGTTCCGTCTGGCTCGTAGCACGACCACGTATCCTCGCGGGCGATGCCCAGCTCGCGGGCCAACGCGACGACCTCGGCCTTGGTCATGCCCGACAGCGGCGCCGCAACGCCGACACCGTAGGCCGAGCGCATCGCGTCAGACATCGCCGCAACCCAAGACTGCCGGCAGTCTGGATAGGCCGCATCGTCTCCAGCGTGCGCACCAAACCAGACCTCGTCAGCGATCCCGGCCGCGTGGTTGACGGCGGCGGCCAACAGCATCGCGTTCGGCGTTGTTCAGGTTAGACTCATGCACGGCGGCCACGTCACGAAAGTTGCTCTTCCTGTGAGCCTCGTGAGCTGTACCGCGTCACGTACGTGAACGGAAACCTGCATCACTCCCCGTCCTCGAAGAGGAGTGCGAGCCCAGAGGCGGGAGCCTTCTCAGGGGAGGGCACCCCGTCCGCCTCCACGACCTCAACGATACGACGCGGGACCGTGACCTTGCCCTTGCAGGTCGTCTTGGTCTTAGCCGTGATCTCGGCCATGGCAGCCTCGACATCGGCCTTGATCGACTCCGTCAGAGCGTCGTCGTCGCTCAGGGCCTCACGGACCAGGGAGGCGACCGTGACGCCGTTCAGATGACTGAGCGCGGCTGCCAGCAGCTTCCAGGGGTCCGCCTTGGCGACAATCTCTTGATCGTAGTCCTGTCCTACGTTCATCTGGACGGAAACGTCCGCGCGGAACGTCACCGTGTACGATCCGGGCGCGATCTGTTCGCGCGCCTTCTTGGCCGTTGCCTCGGTCAGAGCTTTGGCAAGCGCCAGAGTTTGAAGTGGGGTGAGAGTCATGCTGGCCTCCGATGACCCTAGTATAACACAGCGCTCTGTATCGTCAAGGGATGACGACGTCGTTCTTCGCGTGCCGGCTGCGGGAACTCGACGTCTACGTACGAGAGCAGATCGCCAAAATCGCCGTGGACTGCGACATGCCCTTTCTAGATGGCTGCGTGGCTGTTACTGCTGCCGCCTCGATCTCTGGGTCCTCGAAGGCTGTCGACTGGAGCCGATGGAGTTGCGCATCAGTGATACGCATTGCTCGGAACAGATTCGCCTTTGTAAGTGACCTATGCACGGCTAACTCCAGGCTCAGCGAGCCACTGTTCAACGACCCGCCTGATCTCAGGTGCGCAGTACTCGGCGATGCTGGCGGTCTGTTTGCGAAGCCGGGTGCGGTTCCATCGCAGATGCATGATGATCTCGACCGCTTCCACCGAGTGGGGGTCATCCGGAAGTCTTGGCAAGACTGCCAGCGCTTGAATCTGAGGCAGCTGCCCGAAAGCAATGACGATGCAGTCCCGATCGTTCGCGATATGCCGCCAAAACATCAGTTCCTTGTACCTCTTCCCCGGCATGTCACAGAGGGCCAACAGCATCCTGCGTCGCAGGTTTACAGATCCAGAGTCGCGCCAAGACGGACCACGCTCGTTCGATGTAGGCGGCATGGAGACGCTGTCCGTCCGAGGCAGCGAAGTGGGCTGCCTCGTGGATCAGGGTCGCCAAGGTCTCGATCCGGTCACTG
>JACCDT010370897.1_pt1 | contig 73476 bp, 81 predicted proteins | sample 7446291 | NCBI WGS metagenome assembly JACCDT01 (sample SAMN15323446, study PRJNA562643) | freshwater metagenome | isolation source: river surface water | place: USA:Blue River Watershed | collected 2017-08-17 | reverse complement strand
TGGCTATTGCTTGCTACTTTCCTATCCTTGTTTGAAAGTGTGCTGAATAGTACTGGAATTGAGCTACAATGTTGTAGTGTTGTTAGGAGTGAACACCTGAAATAAAGCAAGCTGCCTAACCATAATTCAATTTAACAGTAACACAAGCACTTTCTTTTGTATTCTTACTATTTATTACAACCACTAAATCAGGTATGCACCTGCCTTAAAAGGTGTGCTATGTAACCAATCAAGTCAGTGGCGTGAACTTTACCTGCTTTAGTTCAGTAAGTCCCGATCCCAGTCCCTAGCAAGGACGACCAAAGGTAAGCAAGTGTAATGCTTGCTTACCACTTTTTAACAATCACAAAACAATGTTATGTTTTACCACATCCACAACAACGAAGGTCATTTAGTTGAAACAATTGTTTGCAAAAGAAACGAGGATATAGTGTCAATTGTAGACACTAAATACCCAAATGGAGGTATGACAGTTACTCCAATGGAAATTGAAAGTAAGGATTTGCTGGTTATTGATTACACACCTTACCAGCAAGACCTTATGCAATTACATGAACAGTGCCGCAAGGCCGAGTTAACTTCATATCAGCTATTCTTGCAGATTGACACAATTGCAAACCAATATGTAATTCACGCAAAACGTGTAATTGCTGACCTTTTTGCTTGCTAGTGTGCGTCAACACTAGCCCTTTAAAGTCGCCTTGCCTACAATTGTAGGAAGACAGTCACAAGCCTGTATAAAGACTGAGTGAAGGATAATTCAAAACGTTTTGTTATGTTTCAAAACATTATTGATTCAATGCCTAGCTTTATCGCTAAGGTTGAACAAGGCATGTCCATCCTTATTGCTGACGGTGGATTGCGTGTTAACACGTCTTTGTTTCCCGTTGGTGAGTATGTGCCAATCACATTCCACTTTGATCGTGAGATTAAGCTGGAAGAACGCACAAGCCGTAGTACCAACCCACTGATGAAAGCCGCTGATGGTGGCACAAAAACCGTAATTAACGGTTCTGCATTTCTGTCTGTAAATGGCACAAGCGTAGAAACTCCATTGAGCGGTTCCCAAATTATGGGGTTGTGTTTGTTGCAGAAAAGCCGTACTGCCAATGGTCGCACAATTGGCGATATGTGGGCAAAAAGTCGCACTGTTGTATCACAAGGTCGTGAGTTGGTTGTACTCGACATCTTCTGCGAAAAAAAGGTCGATAAAAACCGGCCTTTTGTAGTAAAGAACGATGGCAGCCCAGCCGTACTACGCTACAACAGTGTTGATACACCACTGGCCAATTTGGGAGTGAATGTTAATGCAAATGCTGGTGTTGGAGCGGGCATTTAAAAGAAGTAAAACAGTTGCATACATACTACGTAAAAATAGTGTGTGTGTAACTGTTTTTTTTCGTCTTTAGTTTGCCGCATAGGGCAATGCGAGCACATTTTGTGCGTAGCGTTGCACTCTAGGGCTAATCTTTTTAGATTAGTCCGCAGCGTCAGGCTCTTTAGTTTGTCACATAGGCTTAATTTCGCTAGAAATTAGGCTGTTGGGCTGATTAGCTTGGTGCTAGGGAGTAAGCAGTGCAATCCTGCTGAGATAACATCAATCCGCTCAAACCAAACTAAATTAACATGAATGCGTATGAACAACACATTAAAAACATCCAAAATGGTTCTGCCCAGTACGCAGGGTTGACAGCATTGGAACATGCCTTCGGAAAAAGAGGTGTGGAAATAATTGAGACTACAGTTATGTGGTCTTGTGGCAGTCAAGAAATCGTTCCAAACGTAGTTTATGCTGGAGGGTTCTTTTGGGATAAAGAACACAACTCAAAAGGGCTGAAGAGGCGTTCACGATTCAGACAATAAAGTTTGGTTAGCTGAAACCGTAAGGGAGTAGGCTAACCAAACAACTCGTCTCAGCGAGTATAAAAAGGGTTATAAGCTGAGAGCGTCTTTACATTTGTAAGGGGAAACCAAATACTACAAGTATGACACACATCGACAAAATGAAATTGAGAAAAATGGGAAATTTCTTAGAAATTGGAAAAACGGGTCTTATGACTCTGTACATTAACGGCAAGCGAGCCGAGCTAGTCTATATCCCCATTTTTGGGGAGGGAGACAGCGAAGCGGTTGTCACGTACACATTTGGGGAGCCGGGGGTAGACGCACAATTTGACGATGTCGTTCCAATTGTCAAATTGTAACCCCCCTCAGCCCGGCATTACTAAGGGATTAGATCAACTAGGGAAAAAACATTTTGTTTCACGTTTCAAGATTTAGTTATGACACACATTGACAAGATGAAATTGAGAAAGATGCGCAATGAACCTGCAAAGGATATTGCAGATTTCTCAAGCAAATTATCCATTAGCTATTCGGTTGAGTTGAATACTCCTGAATTCAAGCAATGGAAACAAAACGCTGTTGCTAAATTAGCACGGCAAGGTAAACCATTTACTCTAACAAGCACCATTAATGGTGTATCTGTTACAGTAATTGGAAAGCGCATCTGATGCGCTAATCTGTGCAAATCGTCTAAGTGGTAGGATACCCTCGCTTTAATCTTTTAGATTAAACTGAGGGAGATGTGGTTCAAATCCACAATGCACACTATCTTCATGGTTTAATAATTATGAAGCTGTATTCAATTTAGGGAACTAGAGTGAAGTGACTTGTTTAGCTGCTGTATTAGCTTTAACTGTATTCGAGCGGGCTTCGGAAGCAGGCAACAAACCTTTTAAATGGGTTTTCGGCGAACGATCTTCGTGTGGAAGACAGCTCTAGTTTACTTTTTTAATTTGCATCTACTATTGAAATATTCTCATAGGACACATCTAACTGAGGGTGTGTCTTTTTTAAAAATTTATGCTAACAGGTCATTATAGCAACTGAGCTGCAAGGAAATTCAATGCTTGTACGATACACTGTGTAAGATAGAATTCACCCTTGCACTCAGTTCTTTTTATGACCATCAAAATATAGAATACGTATGAAAACAATAGTTTATTTCACGTATAAGGCCATTTACAGGCTCGCTATGCTCTTTTTATTGTACTTGCTATACTTGGTTATAGCTGGTATCGTAAAAGATGCGTGGTGGGGCTTATTTAGTCCTTATTACTTCACACAATGAAACAACTTTACAAACTACTCTTTATCTGCATTCTAGCTATTACAGCAGTGAGTGCAGGACAATTTGCTCTCAATACAATTAATGAGCAACAAACTGAGATTCGCAATCATGTGCAGCAAACACGTGAAGAACAGCTTGAGTCTCTCTACAAGTATCAGAAGCCTCAAGAACTTCCTGATCTACGTGTGTATGATCGAATGTCACCTGAATTGAAAACTGCCATCGATGAGATGGATAAACAATATCGTTATGAGTAAACTTTATGTTTGGACTGAAGGCTCTTGGACAAAAGGAGTGGTTGCTTCGGCTGAAGCAATTATTTCTTTTAAATACTTAACCGAACATTCCCACACTGGAATTATAGTGTCGGATAAGGTTAATGTATCTGAAGAGCACAAAGCTCTTATAACTGGCTCAAGTGAGCCAAAAAATAATTTCCACAAGTTTTTGTTAACGCTTCCTGAAAAAGGATTATGGAAGTGTTATAAAGATAACAATTGGATAAATCATGAGTAATAAATGGGAATTCTGGGGTTCTATATCTCTGTTCTGTCTAGCCATTGGTATATGGCTATTAACATATCAAGATATGCCCCAGTTCTACCCATTTTTGTTCTTATTTGGGGGAATGGTGCTGTTTTTGGTTATGCTAGCATGTTACATAGGCCAAGACCCAGAGAACGTAGAGAGTGCCCCCGATGTCAATATCCCAGATGAGGAGTTAGCAAACTGTATGATCGACTTGATCTACATTTGCAGATACCTTCCATCTGGGCAAATCCAGTTGCGTGATCTTGCATCGCTATTACAGCGTAAAGGTCACAGGGCTGTAGCTGCGATGGCAGCCATCAAAGTATTGTTACGAGTAAACCATTTAGCTGCACGAAATGGTTACTTGTTCTACTTTGAAAATAGGGATGAATGCATCGATTTTAAAACATCAACTAGGTTAAATGGCTTAAGATCGTCCATTAATAACGACAAGTAATTTTTTCACACTAAATCTGTTCTAATGAACAAACCAAAGACTCTAAAGTACCGCGTGTCTACGGCTACTGATGTTAAAGAGTTTCGTAGACACAAAGAGATGAAGAAATTTGTGCGCACTCTTGATCCAGCAACCATAGTATTCAAAACTGAATATTGGTCTGGACGTACAGGATTGACTGGAGGTTATCTTCCAAGTTGGGAATGGAGCACTGAAGGTCAGATGCAGTATCAAGCTAATCGTGCTGCTCATCTAGCACGGAAGGCTACACATGTTCAAAAACAAACAGCAGAAAAAGAAGCTGCAAAAGCTAACCGTACAGCTAAAATTGCCTTGAAACGTGCAGTACGTACACAAGCTGCAAAAGCGAAAGTTTAAACTTTATTTCATAACCCATAAAAAATGATAGCTATCATGGGTAAAAATCGTGATTTCCGTAACCGTCCACAACAAGGACAAAACAATCAACAACAAGCTAAAGTTGAGCAACCTAAAACAACAAATGCTCCTTTGGCTAATGTGGTTAACTCTACACCTGCTGTAGAGTACTGTACTGAGGCTGAATTAGCCTCACTGTTGAATCTTCTTGAGAAAATGGAGGAGAGTGCTTCTATGTTCGGTGATGTAGCCACAGAAGCTACGCAAACAATTGTAGCGCCAATTCGTGCTATGATTGTAACCACTGGAACGATCAGCACTGAAGATCAAAAGCAAATTGATGCTTTGAAGACTGAAATTGAGCAGATCGAGATGAATGCAGGTGCTCGCTCCCACATTGCTGCTGTTGCTGACTTTGCCATCAAAGCCCTCGAAGAGGGTACTGACGAAATGTGTACCAAGTGGCGTGAAAATCAAGAGTTGATTTCCGCTTTTGGTGGAGACGAGGTTTCCCAAATGTCTGCTGCTGATTACAAAGAAGCCATCGAAACACTTGCATTTCAGCAAGTGATGGCTTTCGTATTCTCGCCAATTGACATGGAAGGATGCCCTGAAGCACTGGTCAATATTGACCAAGAATTCAATGCTGCATTTGAGGATGAATCTGAAGTAGAAACTGAAGAGCCAGTTAACACTGCACCTGCAATTGCAGTAGTCTGATTTCATCCATTCCTCTAACCCCCACGCTATGAGGAACTACTACATACCACATTTGGGAGGCTGCTACTGTAATGGTAGTGGCCTCTTTTTTGTTTCAACAATTTAATTTAAAACCAAATGGGAAAATTCACATTTGTCTGCAAAGAACACTTTGGTGAGCTTGTGACATTTGGTTGCGACCAAATGGCTCCACAGCTATGGAGAACACCAATAAATACTCCACTTGATCCAATTGACTACGCAATTTTATTAGAAATGCAAGCAGCTCATATTCGAGAATGCATTCAGGATAAAGAAAAAATAACGCTATATCTGAAGACGAAACATGGTAGCAGCAATCATTGGAGTCACATACTTGATGCTTCTGGCTATGCTATGGTGGGCATCAGAATCATTTCAAAAGATCATTGGAGACAAGAATTACAATGTATGGTTATTTCCATATGCCTTGTTGTATTTCTTATGCTCTCCAATTATTCTGTTGGTTGAGCATGTATATGGTGCAAAAATCATATATAACATCACTCAACTGAATGAAAAACGTACACAATTCCTCAATGATCTCGCTGAGATAACACCTGATGAGGATGAAGAACTTGAAGAATTATAGTATTTGGAACAAAAGTGTTGAACTGTTTTTAACAGCAGTTAATGCTTTACTTTCTGTAATTGGAGTCACATTCTTAATTGTTTGTCTGTTCTATCCTGAAAGATGGAATCAGACATTTACATTTGAGAAGAAAGAGAGGTATGTACAGCCTCCTTTCCGAGACTCTACGAGTGCCCTCGACACTATAACCGAGGTGTGGTAGGCTTATCATTTCTATATTAAATATAGTATGATAAGTATTATTAATCTCTAAATCCAACTGTATGGAAACAGAGATAATGAAAACCCCTCCATAGCTGATGGAGAAGCCGAAGGCCCTTACTGCCTAGGCTATGGAGTTTCTTAGATTGCAAAAATAAAACAGAGCGTGTATGTTCTTTGATATACCACAAGGCTCTGTTGTTCTATTTCCGGACATGGAGCTAATGGCTCAGGTCATCCGAATAGAGCCAATTGAAATGTCCGAAGGACTAGGTGAATACAGAGTGTATTTTACTTGTCCAAAGACAACTTTCTCTGAGTGTGTGCTAAAACAAACAGCATATACAAGAGAAGGTATATATGGTATGTGGAAAGCATCTTCCATATACTATGTTAATATGGGAGCAGGAGCATTTGTACCGAATTTTTCATTCCTTACGAATGCTAAAACTGTATTCCATGAAGATCTAGGCATGGCACAAATTTACTCACTGATTAAGTCACCGCTGTATAATGACTATTCAGTGTATGGTAGTAAGTACTATGTCCGAACTCTAATAAATAGGTATAAAGCGAAGTGTCTTGGCACTCCGTTAATTAAGCAAATCGAGGCTGAGAATCCTGATAGTGCACACTTTAGAGTGTACAAAGCCATTCAACAACTGATCTCAAGTGAGCCTCACAAAACATATGCACAATGGTTAAGCAAGAACTTTTTATACAATTTCTACTGAGAGAAATTAAATACAACCCGAACTGGCAACTAAGTACTTTAAATAGAGCACAGCTAAATTCCCAATTAAAAAACAAACAATTTACTCAAACACCTATAAACCATGAGCTTGCAGTAACATTGTATTTGCAAGACCAAAGTACAGATATATCTAAGTTTTATAAGCCTAACTATGTACATAAGAATTTAATTCTTGGTACAGAGTTTCATCAATGGGCTGATAAAAAGCTTGATGTATTGAACACAAAACGTGTTGGAGTTGACCTATACATAGTCACACAATGCATTCCAAGTGACATTATTCTTCTGCCGCTGATTCAATTAGCAAGAAGGCAAAATATACGTATTTCTCCAGAAATGTTAGCTTTACATTTAGCTGGACAGATCAGTCTCTTAAATGAATTTTTATGGAAGTAATTATTCAATTAATAAATGGAGGATCTATACGTATAATGTGTACAGATTCTCAATTTCAAAGCTTAACTAACAACGCAGGAATTCAAACAGATATGTATGGATTTATAAACGCTGCACAAATAAGCTCTTGGAGAAAAGTTTAAACCAATTTCTTAACATTCAAACTTTCAAATCATGAAGTATTTTACCTTTCTTTTTTTGTTTTTTGGAATCATTATTGATCTAGTAGGACAGTCTACATTTGTCTGGAATGAATCCTTTAAGCAAGGGTACATGGTTCCTGGAAATCCAGTCGAACCGTATTTTTCTCATGGGGATACCGCAGATCGTGTTGATACAGTTAAATCTGTATTGACGATTGTGTCGCATGGTGATCGTGGAATATTTCTCTTGCATCTGTGCCATGTCATTGAACCTGCCGCTGGAACCCCTCCAACTTGGTATGCTTATGTACGAGAAGGAGAAAACGATTCTTGGTATATAGTTCAACCATTCTTTAACACGAATGGACTATATAAACTGCATTTTCTTGATTCATGGACTGAAGAAGCGTTCGGAGAGTTACTGGTCACTCCAACAGGTTTGACTCTTGGATTTAAGTCAAACTCTGTAATGCCAACGCACGGATATGGCCCCTATGTTGCATATACCAATATTGAAGGGCAGCCTAACCGGAAGCCTTACGCACAATGGATCAGAATGAAAGGTGGTTATTCTAATCCCATAAAATGATCCAGAAAACCAATTGACTTTTTTTGTTTGACACTATTTTTTGTCTAGCTGGTAACTGCACTGGCTAGACTTTTTAAATTTATGTCATGAAAAAAGAAACTGCACAAAGGATTGCTCAACGAAATGCTTTGTCATTCCTTAACTCACTTACTGATTACAGTGAGCAGGTTGAGAATTTAGGAATTAGGGGCAATCGATACATCAGGATTCCTTATGGAATCATTAAGGAAGATACAATAGGGTTATGGGAGGTGTTAAATAGTCTCCTAATCCTTAATTGGACTTTAGACGATATAGAAATTAAGGATGAAGATGAAACTCATCTCTATGTTTTAATATCAGTCTAATTTTTTCACGCTAATCTAGTTCACGCTCAAATTCTACTAACATGAAATACATGAATTACTTCTTTGCGATCAGCATCGGAATGATGTTGAAAACGCTCATTCCACAATACGAAGCTGCCGCTTCAGTTCCAGATGCAGAGCCATCTTATGCATTTGACACCGTGTCAAACCGTGTTGAGATTGCAAATACTGCAACCATCATCACTCCAGACTATTTCACTCCAGAAGAGAAAGCTTTGGACATGTGGAGCTTCTGGTATAACGAAAGTAATAACCAACTCAATAAAATGCTGACTGAGGCACGTAGACTTAAAGGTGCGTCTGTACGCGCCATTCTTGCGAAGGATTCTACTGAACAGATCCCTTGGATGCGAGTTGTTTATGATGACTGCACTTCAGGTACATGTGTAACACGAAACTTTGGTCATCTTGAACCAAAATTTAAAGCTGGTAGTTGGTATATCAAAGCTGTATCATACCCAGATGCTTACAAACGCATTATGGAAAATCGAATATGGGTATTAAAAGCTCGTGATGACATTCCATATAATATACGTAAGTTCGTTACAGAGTTTTATCCAATTGCACTTGAACAAGAACGCAAGTATGGTATACCTTGGCAGCTTAAGATGGCACAAGCAGGTCTTGAATCTTCTTGGGGCAACTCTGGATTAGCACGTAACTCAAATCAATTCTTTGGGATTAAAGCTCCAAGAGGTACTTGGAATGGTAAAGTGCGTGCTGCAAAGGATGAGGGAGGTAAGTATTTTAATTTTGCTGTACATACAAGTGCAGCAGAAAGTTTCGAATATCATTCTAAGTTCTTAAAGACTTATAATCGATATGAAGGAGTATTCAGATATAAACCTGATTCCATATACAACTATACTTATCGAGTACTTGCACGTGATTACTGGAATAAAGCACGTTACAAGCCTGTATACCATCGAGTTAATGGACGTAAAATTCGGTTAATCGATGGGAAAACTTATCAATTAAGTGGGCTTGAGTGCTCGATGATTGAATTAAGTCGTGCGGGCTACGCATCCGACTATTACTACAGTATAGGATTGCAGAATGCTGTTAACTTATTTGCTGAATCTACTAATTGAACTCATGAAGAAATATATACATTTAGTGCTATTCCCCCTCCTACTGAGTATTCTGTGGGTACTGTTCATAGAATACTTCCACGTGTTCCAAAATGCCTCAAGAGTGTACCACTGGACATTGATCTTTCCATTACTGTTTCTTCTCTGGACAACAGTGCTTACAAAAGAACACAGAGTAATGTGCAGAGCACTCGGATACATGTTTCGTCATCACTCAAAAGAATTGATGTGGCACGAAGTGTTTCAGACTCTCGAAGGCTACGAAGCTCCATCCTTATGTCTGTTGAAAGATGTAGAAGCAGAAGGACTCTATCTGAAATGGGCACCTATCTGGGCAGATAAAGATGACAGTAGCCTTGTGCACAAAGCAAATGCGACAAGTATGGCATGTGCTCAATTGGTAAAGTACTATATCACCTTCAAAGCTACGAGTGAAGAAAGACGTATTTATCGTAGATGGAAGACAGAGGGAAGCTCTGATATTTATATTGTAGCTGCTTTCTTAAATGTACTGTAATGGCTGAAAAAAAGAAACCAGAACCAATTATTGTCTCGCCTCCTAAAAAACCAGATACAAGACCAGACAGATATTGTACCATCTGTAAAGGTACAGTAAAAGTTCCTTGTATTACTGAACAGGAAGGCAAAAGGCGTAAATGCATCCGCTAATGAGATGGACAGCAGTTACGTTACTGATGATAATGCTGACAATTCTGACAATCAGGATTCCAGTATGGGTGGATAGTATTTTGTACAAGTGGAGTATTGGAGTATGGGCACACTTTCCCGGCTTTATTGGGGGCATTACATGGATGACCCTATGTGTCTTCATCATGACTCTATTAGGGCGTGGAGTAAATGTTCATATTCCAATGTTTCAAAGAAAAGACAAAACTGATAGCAACAAAATTTATTCACTTGAGGATCTTAAAGCATTTGCAAGCAAAATGCTACGTGTTCGTCTTAACTCTAAGTATCTACATCAATTCGATGAAGCTAAGAATAAAGATGAATACGTAGCTAAGCTTGTTGAAGAAGTGATTAAGGCTAATCCTCCAAAACCTAAATAACATGGATTCTATAATTGTTTACTTTAAACATCGAATTAAAGTATTTAAAGAACATGTTGATGGAACTCCAACACAGTTCTTATACAGTAAAATTGTCCGAGGAGATTATTCTTCTTGCGTAGATTTTGCTATTAAGAAAATGGTGGAGCTTGGAGGAAATAAAATTCTTGTAACTCCAATAACTTAAATATGGATACAAAAACAATCAAAGGAGGGACACTCCGATTAATAGACATCAATAGTGTTGGTACTCCAGAGGATTTTGAGAAGCATTCTGTGCTTTACAAAACTGGGTACTTCTTCTGGTTTGATGATACGACAAGTACTTCAAAAACATTTAAGAAAGTGTTTTTTGGAGATCAATTACTTGCTTCAGTACAAGTAAAACCAGATGTAGAATTAAAGATGGTATACCCTATAATTAAGTTTGGTTATGATTTCATTAGCCAAATGCAAGGAACTCCTAATTCTCAGTGCCAAAAAGCTACTGAGTATTTGCTTCATACTTCACTCATACTCGATGATTGGAAAAAAATACTTCAAAGTGACAAAACTACAGTTACTTCGATACTTAGTCCAATTGAAGACTTGGAATCCAAACAAGTTTCTTGGGCTATTACCAACATTCAGTGGCCTTAAAGATGTTGTTATTGTCTTGGTGTATGCTTTAGAGTTATTATCTTTCCTATTTATATGGGATTGGTTTATATCTCTAAAACTACATCAGAGCACAGTCAACATTGTACCTGGAAGTGCACTATTAGCATATTTATGCTATATAGCTTATGAATATGGAAATTTGGCCATTAAGAATTGGATTGAAAAACCAAGTATTCTTAATGTGTTATTTTCCATAGTTAAGGTGCCTATATTCTATTATTTATTTGCCAGATTATACGTCTGGTTAAAATCTTAAAACATGGAATATATCGATCAATTGAACTCCATAATAGAAGATGTAAATATAATTATAAAATTTTTTATAATTTATTTTACTGCATTATGGGTGTTGTCTACAATTTTATTTGCAGTTATTTCTGATCAAATTGAAAAAGCCAAAAATGAAATTCTTAATCAAATTAAAAACAACCAAAAATGACTCAGAGATGGCTCGTAACAACTCTCCTCCTTGGCATTACAAGTAAATACGCAGAGAAAGAAGGCTTAACTCCTTTTGTTGTGTATTTATTAGAGCACATTGAAAAAGAATGTTTAAAAATGCCGGTACTGAGGAATTTATATCAAAAAATTCAACTTATTAAAGTAAGCGAAATAGAAATAACTGAATTAGCCTTCAGTTACCGGAATATGGTTCAATTTTGCGGCTCTGATGCTCACTCCATCAGAAAAGCAGTTGCCCATATGAAACTTCCAACGTCGGAAGAAGAAAGACAATTATTTGAGAGTGGAATAATTGAGTATCTTAGTCCGATGTCTTCAAAGTAACTTTAAAGTTACTTTTCGTGACTGCTTTCTGACTCACAGGCTAAATGAGCTGGATAAACCATAGCACCTAGCAGTGTGCAACTTTATTAAAACAAGCTAGGAATAAGACTAGCACGAATGAATAAAACATTCACATACTTAGTCTATCTTTATGATACTCCGAAAAGGAATTAAAAAGCTCCCAACAACAACTAAACCAGTCGTTGCAAAGGTTGAGCAAAAGTCACCACCAAAGGCTGTACAGCAGCCAGTGAAAAAACCAGTCACTAAAGCTGTTACCAAGGTCAACTCACTCTCTGACCTTGCCCGTGTACCTGAGTTCGCTCAAGAGAAACGATTTACCGCTGTAATCAAGAGCATTGACTTTCAAGGAAACCTTATCTTGGGTAACATTTACACGTTTCCTAAGATTGAGAATGGAAAGAAGACATTCCAAAGAATGTCTATTCCATTTACTTCTGTACCTGCGAACATGTTAGCAAATGCTCGCGTAGGAATGACTGTTAGCTACAATGTGATTGATCGACTGCCTTGTAATTTCAAGTTGGAATCTGATTTGTTTACTGGACTTGGATTAGCTGATTTCACACGAGAGTGTAATGCCTGTATCAATGTGTCTCAAGCAGAGATGCTTGCTGTTACAAATGGTCTTCATAAGACTAAGGAGTTCTTTGGACTGAATGCTACTGAGAAAACAGAGTTTGTACGTGACAGTTTGTTTGCTATGTTGGGTGAAAACGTGAAGACTACCGTAATCAAAAATGTTGTGTACTACTCGATTCCTGTTGCCGATCTTTCGTCTACTGCTCGTGTAATCTTTGCTGATAAAATTGCTGCTAATACTGTTGCTACTACTGCTACTACGACCAATGCTACTGCTACTGCTACTACTTTGACTACTGTTACTGGTAATGATGTTGTTGCTACTACTGCTGCTGTTGCTGCTTAGTTTCTGTGTGTTGATTGAAATTTTTCTTTGAGTTTCGCTCTTCATGAGCAAGAATTCATTGCCAGTAGTTATTATATCACTTGCTTCTGTACAAGCATAGACTTCTCTTGCTAACACAAGTTGATGAGTGTTTGTACAGAAGCTTTTTAAATAATTATGACCAGAAACTCTATTGTTCTCGGCATTTCCCTCGCATGGGGAATCATACTTTATCTAAAACTTGATAAATATGTAGGCAATGTAGAAAAAATCTATGTTGAAACTACGACAAAAATAAAAGAAGAACCTAAGTTTGCAGGTAATGCACTTGACTCTCTTGTCTTGATTCATGAGCGATATGGTATTAAATATCCACTTGCTGTAATCAGTCAATCGATTCTTGAGACACGATACTGGACTAGTCGTGTATCCCAAGAAAATAAGAACAATTATGGGATGAAACGCAGTGATCGTTCATTTCTTCTAAACCCCAGAGGAAAGAAAAAACCACGTGATTGTGACTGCTTTGATTGGCAATTACATGCGTGTTATAAAGATTATCAAAGTGGTCTTAAGGACTTTGCAGCTTGGCAACAGCTTGTTCTCAGCGGATATGAGTCCAAGTTCAAGCGCCTCCCAAATTCTGATGAAGAGTACATCAGAATGTTAGACTCACTTTGGTTTCCCGGTGCAAAGCGTGCGAAAAGATACGCTTCCGATCCAGACTACACTGAAAAAGTTCTTTGGATTTTGCACCACAAAGTTCTTCCTTTGACCACCCTAGTCGAAGAGTAGAACACCCTCGGACACTGACAAGATGATCGAATGAGGTAAGTACTTAGTATATGTAAGATGAAAGCCTCTAACTTGATTCAAGCACATGCTTTATGTTGTTACTGCCAGTGACAAGCTTATTGAACTCTTTTATCCCAGTGTTCGAGCTTTTTTAATTTACACACACTCTAAATAACCATTTATGGAAATTTTAATTCCTGCCTTGATAGTAGTCGGATTGCTACTTACTCTAGGTATTTTTCTCGCTTATAGCCATTATATTAAAACAGAAAAAATAAAGCAGCTATCAGGTACGAATACTGATCTAACTACTGCTGTCGAAGCTCATCAACTTGATACGTTAACGTGGAATGCAAATGCATACCGACACAGTGCTGACTTCCTCAAAAGTGAGCGAGATGACGAGTTGGACACTAATGTTCCGTACTATTTGATGATGGAAGATGTGCATAAGCACATGTCGAAACTCAAATTTAAAAAAGTACGTTCGTATGTTGATCAATATGATGATGGGTACGAACTCTGGGTAGGCGAACTATTCAAAACTCACGTATCAGTTCGACTTCAATATGGTTGTACACATGAGGGATTTGTTGATTGGGAACCGCAAAAAAATAAACAGTTTTATCTAATAGGACTACAAGTAGTACACCCTAATCCTGAAAAGTGTGCTGAGCTGTTAATGGATAAGTTTAAAACGAGCTATCGACGTGCTGTTCGTGAAAAACAGAAAGTGTCAGAAACAACTTCTGTATATGAATTTGCCATTAATCCAATCGATCAAAGTTACTTCTTGCGTCGTAGGAATACACGTGAGCTGTTTAAATATGGTCGAGTTTTTTCCGAATGTCCTGAAATGTTTTCACATATTAAGTGGACTTTCGATGGAGAAGAAATGGATGGATTTGATGGCAAATTAGTTGCTGAACAAATCACATTTTCTGCGCTCAAGTCTCCTCGCGTAAATGGAGGAATTCTTTTTGGAGCGCCGGGTACAGGTAAAACCTCATTCCTGAATGGTCTGGCATTTATGCTGGGCAAGAACAGTGGCTTAAAAGTTATCTTGGTCAATGGTTCCACAATGGATAATCCTGTTAAAATGACAGCGCTTGCAACTAGTCTTGCAAACGAAGTAGAAGCAGGTAATCGACCAGTAATTTTGATCAATGAAGGAGACTCTCTTTTAGCTTTGGATAAAGACGGAGAGAAGACTACTGCTTCTCAAATTCTTATGGGACTTATGGACAATTATCCTGTATACTTGTCTTGTAACAAAGATAAGTCCAAAATTCACGAAGCCTTCTATCGTGAAGGTCGTGGTTCTTTCTTGTTTTATGTGGGTAATCTTACAGAATCTCAAATTGAACCTGTAAATGCTTACGTGAAACAAATAGCAGATGAAGAAGAGTCCTTGATCTTTATGGAGAAGAAGTTTGACTCTGCTCCAACTCTTGCACAATTGTTTTCTCAGTTAAAACTGGAAGGCTGGGAAGAGTTCAAAGCCAAGCTTAAAGGTAACTTTGCAGTAAAAGTTGTCAATGAACTTGCAACAGAACCTTCAGAATCAGAAGCAGTAAAAGTTGCTGTTAAAAAATTTAATGGCATGAAGAAATTTCACAACCGAAAAGGGAAATAACTTTTTGCATTTAGTCTAGGTGGAGATAACATCAAAGCCTAGACTTTTAACTTTAAGCTTATGAAACTGACAATCAGGTATGACGAGCTTAAAGTTCGTTATATTGATGATAGTACGTGTGTATTAAAACCACATTCAAACGAGGAAATATATATACCAGCAGCAGTGGTTAAAGCTAGGGCAAGTGATGTATGGCAACCACTTAACACTGGTGAGAGAAATAAAATAACATGGAAAGACCACCTTGTAGACGAGATTGATAGCAGAAGAATGGGTTGGGTTTACTATTATCCAACTACTTATAAAAATAATGGATTTTACTATAAAATAAGAGCTGATTTATATTACGAAAAACCTGCAAAAGACGGGTTAGACATGTGCCCTGTTGTGACAGTTCCTAATGATATGGCAGATGCATTTTATGCTAATTTAAGAAAAAAATCAGCCTATAAAGATAAAATATATTATAATCAAGCGCCTGTTAGTAGACTTATGAGAAGGGCTTTACCTAATGTTATAGAAGGCGCTGAGTTTCCGATTACACCAATATGTATTTGGTTAAAAACGGGTGCTTTTGTAGAGCAACACCCTATGAGCAAATGGCTAGAGGAGTATTCAGATTATACTCGTCATATGTCAGTTATCCTTGAATGTATCATTGAGAACCATACTTGTTTTATTGCGATGAAGCATATTGCAATAGACAGTTCAAAATAAATCTATGAAAGTTATTACTTTTCTTTTATTCATCTTAATATTTACATCATGTGGAGAAATAGCTCCTCCAGAGCACTTTGAAGTTGAGATACCAATAACCGAAGAGTATCCGGAATATTCCTATCAACTTGATCCGTATCATGAGTTTTTGGAAGAAATACCTCCAATGCTAGTATACATTCAAGATGGGAAGCTGATGGTAGAACAAGCAATTTCTACTAAAGATATTGGAGGTATTCCATATGCTTTTAACATCATTGCAACAGATACCATAAAGTATCCTGGAGAAAAAGAAAAGAAAGTTCGTTATACAGTTCAAGATATTGAGCATGTACCTACATTCATGCAGAAGCAGTATATTTTTGAAATGTACGATGGGTTTCTTGTCGTGGATAATAAGTACATTTATTGTACTTATAAATCTGCAAATAAAGCTATTGAGTTCATTGATAAAGGTATTATCAGTGAACGCAATCCGTATGTATATACTATACAGCGTATGGAAACATTAGACTCAATAGCCAAGAATTTTAAAACCAGTGAGGATATGCTACTAAAGTGGAATCCTCACTTAAAATATGGATACACTATCGGATCGCAAGTAAGAATCCATTGGATCTCTACTGAGATACAGTAGTGATATTTGCATTTTTTTACAGGACGCTGTAAATTGTTAATCCAATTTCTTCACAAAACTTTTTATTATGCAGCTTGTGCCACAGTGGCAGAAGTCACTATGAATGTCAATGATTGAGCGCAATTACCCAATTTATGCCCTTCGATTGACAACTAGAATCAGGATTCCATTTCAAATGACTTGGGAACAGCTTAGCAACTGGAGTCATACTCCAGAGGTTGATCTTAAGTGACTGAACAAGGGTCTTCTGAAATTTGAATATTTGAAAGAAAACACCCCGGTTATAATACCGGGAAAAGCGCTAAATGTTTCGTATTCTGAAGATGGTTTGAAATGAACGATCAACAAATACGGAAAATCTTTGTACCATAGAGATGCATATCTTTGTAGAAATACAGAACGACTGTTCTTTAAAGGTAAAGATTTAGCGCGAAGAGAAGATGTATGTGTCGTGCCATTTATTCCGAAAGACCATATTATTGGTACGGTAATGAACCACGATGCACAAAAAGCTGAGTATCTTTGGTGTAACAAAGCTTTACATCTTCTTTATGGAGGAGAGAAGGATGAGTCTATTGAACAAGATAAACAGTCCCGTCGTGACGAGGTTAAGTCCGATACGAATGGGTAGCGGGTTACTTATTCACTGTTTAATGTAGTTTATCGTAGAACAGCTTGTCTGAAAAGCAAGAAAGTGCATCTCGTACATGCCAATTGCTTGTTCATAGAAGCCAAATTCTCTTCTTCACGAAAAACCAAAATTATGTGACTGACAAAAATCAAAGAAATTTTTAAGCTGGTAAATTGGAATACAGTAATCGGAGATACTCTTTTCCTTTCTGGAATTGTAGTAATGATAGCTATGTCATTCAGTTTGAATTCTAAGCTTGAAAAAGCTAGAACTGAACTTGAATTGCAATCCAATTTTTTTAATACAAAGGCTCTTTTCTTGCAAGAGAAAATTGATAGTCTTTGTAAGGTGAATGATTCATTAACGACTCACCTTAATAAGGTGAGCTGGTTAAAGACTCAGCCTTTAACACCAGCTTTTGAAATGAACTCAAAACTCGGAGAAGTTTATCAAGGGATTGAACAAACAGGCATTCGTTGCCCAGAAGCAATGTTTGCATTGGCTTGTCATGAAACTGGTAGATTTACCTCAAAACTCAGCCAATATAATAATTACTTTGGCTTAGCTTGGTCAAAGCATCCTCTTGTTGTAGGTAAAGTATGAAGTGAAGGAGACGGTCACTACAAGGCTGTCTTTAACTCGCCTCAAGACTGCTTTGCCTACATGAAAGACTGGCAATTGAGAAAACAGAATAAACTGAACTTTTCTTCGAATGCTGCATATATCCGTTCTTTAAAAAACGTTAACTATGCTACTCATCCCGATCACGGGAAGATTGTACTTCAAACCATGAATGATTTGTTTGATGTAAAAAGTCTAAATGCATTCATTGAAGATCACAATCAGGTTGAAAAGTTCTTAGCAGTTCGTTAATATGAATCTACAAACTGTTCTCGATCTCAATATTAGCTCAGACAAGAAAAAATTCTTGACGAGGCCAGACTTTCAAGCTCAATTTAGCGTTTGAACTGTAGATAAAGATACAGGAACAATTGTACATGATACAAAAAGTTCTGACAGTCTTTACTCTGCACTCGAAGAACACTTTCATGTCCTTGCAGATAAAGATTATTGTAATCTGATGTATCTATTAGATGTAGGTACTTACAATAACTTAACTGTTTTTTGGGCAAAAAATGAAGAGGCTGTTGCTAATTCACTGAAAAAAGTTGAGCTATTAAAGGATGAACTAGGCATAGGCCAATTAGTAGAGCTAAATAGATTTCTTGTAAAACTGTTTAGTCACCCAGAACAAAGCCTTGTTAACTAAACTTAATGAATGACACGCTCACCGCCTATTTGGTAGCTCCATATGGATTAGACGGGGTTGCTAATTCGACGGTTGAAGAGTGTATTGCATATCTTTTGCCTAAGCCTGTGTATACATTGGATACCGAAACTAGTCCAAACATTGCCTGAAAGAATCATCCGAAGGCGGGATTAGATCCATACCTATCTGATATTGTCATGCTTCAACTTGGCGATCAGTACAGAGCTTGGGCAATTGATATGCGTTACTTATGTGCATCTGACCGAGAGTCAATTGTTAAGTTCCTATCGAATCCATATCACCGTAAAGTTGGTCAAAACATTAAGTTTGATCTTAAGATGATTCGTCACCACTTTGGTATATGGTTAGAGAATGTATGGGATACAATGGTTGTAGAAATGGAAGTAATGTGTGGAGTGCAAAAAAGAGGATTTAGTTTGGAAAAGCTTGCGAAGAAGTACTTAGGGTTCTCTTATGCAAGTACAAATCAACTAGATTTATTTGCTCCTCCAAGTGCCATACATTTAACGAAAGAAACTCGAAAAAGCTTTAAGCATCTGAAGGATAAGTTCACAACTGAACAAGTCATGTATGGTCTTAAAGACATTCAGCATACACATAAAATATATACACTTCAACTGATTGAACTATGCGACAAAGACTTGCTATCGACTGCTTGGCTTGAAAATCAAACAATTGCGGCACTTGCAGAAATGGAATATTTCGGATTTCATTTGGATGACCGTAAATGAAGAAGTTTAGCTGATCACCATAGTCAGCTACAAGCAGATGCGTTAGCTAAAATCCTAGATTGTATATCAAAAGAGCCTTTACCTGAAAAGTTCTATTCATTCCAGCAAAGCTTATTTGAGACATCTGATACTGCACGAAGCGTTCAAATCAACTTGTCCAGCTCCAAGCAAGTGGTAGAATTGTGTAAAGCTCTTGGGATACCAACTAGGGTCAAAGACTTAAAAAGAAGTCGAGAATTAGGTGAAGATAAATTTAAGGATTCAGTTGAGGAAACTGTCCTTAAGCAGCACATCAGTGTGCATCCAGTCGTGGCCTTGTATCTTGAATATAAAGGATACGAAAAAGCCACCACGACTTACGGAGTCCAATTCTTAGAGGAACATTTGCATCCGATAACCAATAGCATTCACACTAACTACTGGCAAATATTAAGTACTGGGCGACTCGCATCGATGACCCCCAACCTTCAACAGATACCATCTGAGAATAAGTTAACTGGTTTTCGGGAGTGTTTTGTTCCTCGTACGGATAAAAGGTGCCTAGTGACGGCTGACTATAGTCAGCAAGAGATACGCATTCTCGCAGATAAAACGGGTGAACCGGATATGATCGAAGTGTTGAACAGTGAAGGATCTGATTTCCACTCACTTACAGCACGAAAGGTCTTCAATATTGCCCCGGACATGCAAGTACCAAAACTCCAACGCAACATCAGTAAAATGGTGGCATTTCTGACTGTTTATGGAGGTGGTGCGTCAAAATTGAGTCAGAACCTAAGTATCCCACTGGAAGAAGCAGAAGAGATTATTCAGGGCTTTTTTAGAGCCTATACTACACTGGAACCTTATTTTAAAAAGATGCATCAATTTAGCTTTGATAACGGGTATATTTTGATAGACCGCTTTGTTCGTCGGAAGAGTTTTCTGCCTAACTGGGAAGAATTTATTCGACTTAAACGAATAATTGAGTTATCGAAACGAACTGGGATTAGGGCAAGTGCAGAAGATTGGAAGAGGTTTTATGTAGCAAAAGGTCAAATCGAAAGGAAAAGTCAAAACTATGGTATACAGGGACAAGCAGCCAGTATGACCAAGTTAGCGATGATTCTATTTCGACACTGAATTAAGCAAGAATGCTTAGATGCTTATCTAGTGGCTTGTGTTCATGATGAGATTGTTGTGGAGTCAGATAAAGAACAGGCAGACCGCGTTGGAGCGTTGTTAAGGAAAGCAATGTTATATGCGGGAAAAATAATGTGTCCTAAAGTCATTATGGACTCTGACATGAAAATAAGCTCTTCCTGGGAACACTAAGCTCTTAGGAAGAGCTTTTTTATCACAATTAAACAAAAGAATGTGCAACTACAGCTTGCTGAAATCATGGGCTTTATCATCTTCGCGTTGATCCTTGTAGCCCTTGTATTTTTGATCCGTAATTCGATTAAGAATAAATCTGACCTTGGCTTAATCTTTGATCAGTACATCCTTGGTCAAGGTATGTTTTGGTTAACCTTTTTATTGGTTGTATTGTATGTAGCAGAAGCTCTATATACGGCTAGTGCGCATGTAGAAGGTCTTGCAGTTCGAGGTCAATTACCTTGGTTTGCAAGATTTATCATGCACTTTGGTATTAACTTGATCAGTTTTGTGATTCAAGTGTCTATGCCACTGGCAGTTGCTAAAACCTTTACAGCAGGTGCAGAATTCCTTAATCAAGAAGGAAAAATCTGGACAAAGATCAAGCAATTTTCTGGGCAGCTAGCTATGGCAGCAATTGCTATTTTCATTAGTATTGGCTGTCCAGGTGCCAATGTGTACATGCTTGCTGCTAATTTGCATGAGCTTCCTCAACTTGGTTTATGGTGGCAGGACATCTTTGGATCAGTGGATTACTCTCAATTTCCACGATCTTATCTGACTGTTACTTATGTACCTGAAGATAAAATTTTTCTGCCTCAGAACTACGCTCCATATGCAGATATGGGGGATAGTCTTAAAGTTTTAATTGTCGGTGTTCTTGTACATTACCTTCTTGTCGTATACAAGGGGATTAATCTCGTTGTAAAGATTAACGAGAAAAAAGGTATAGAAGAGAAGAAACCAGTTGACAAGAAAGATACACAAAAATCTTCAAATTCTGGCATCTTTGAGTCTTTCAAATCCTTGTTAGGCTATGTTTATAAAGATGCTGACACAATCATAACCAAAGCTCAAAAAGCTGCGGATGCTTTTGTAAAAAAAGTTAAAGTCACAGAACAAGAAGGCGTAGAAAGGGTTGGAGAAATATCGGCTCTCGTACAAAAATTAAAGGACTCGTACGCGGGTTATGGTCTTGCAGACCGCAAGAAAGCCTTAGAAGACATCAACAAAATCTTTATCAAACTCGGTATGAAAATAGGCGCAGACGACTTAAAGGTTGCTGCGGATAGCGACTTTCGTCCCTAATTTAATTTTTCCATCATTAGATGGAAGCTTAGATGGAGTACAAACAGGACACTGTCACAACCCTGAATGTGATAACTATTACGCATCTACTTGTCGTAGTCGTTGTCCGCAAACTGAAGCTTCCAAACAATTACACTGCGAGTCTGATCGAAAAAGGTGTCAGGAATGTAAATCTACATTTATAGACACAGATCGGTCTGTATGTGACACTTGTATGATTACACATGGCATGATTCAATGCTATGGATGTGGTGTAGAAATTGAACAAAGTAAGTCTTGGGTTCCTCAAGCAAAAGCATACCTTTGTACTTCATGTCAACACATGCACTGTAAATCATGTGGCAGAAGTGACCTGAATTTAAATATTGAAGGGTTCTGCTATGAGTGTGAAGACGATTATGAAAACAAAGGTTGGTGCATAAAATGTGGGGAGTTCAAACATGTTCATGTGCACACTGAAGTATGCCGTGAATGTGAAGACAAGATGTACGGTTAAACCTTTCAAAATGACTAGACAAGTACAATACGCCATCGGAGTGTATAATCAGTCAGAAGGGTTTAACTTACCTTCTGATTGGGAAGACCATATTGTAGGAGGCGATATGGAAGGCACTTGTGTTTTCTGTAAAAACCATGATGCGCAACAGTTTATCGTGCCTACAATAGACATGATGCATAATAGTGCTCCAATGCCTATACCAATCTGTTACTCGTGTTATGACGAAGTGCAGAGAAACGCAACTCCTGCGTGGTTTAATTCACAAGATTATCTTAGTGCAGGCGGAGTAGGTTCATGGAGTGGAATTGTTAATGATTTCATTGTTCCATTTGTAGAATCAGGTATCTATCCTGATAAAATGGAAAACGACAAATCTTTTCAACTGTGTGACTTTTGTGGTAATGAGTGTGCTCATATTTACGGACACTTTAGTTCGTTTGCAAACATTGATGACGCAACTCATTTTAACCACATGGTTCCAGTTAAAAAGAATGTTAACCTCATTGAACCCCCTATAATAGCTTGTATTCGATGTGAGTCTGCTATCGAGTACCTAGCAAAGCGTGTTCCTTCAACTTCTTCTTATCAAGAGATAGTAATGGCTAATTGTGCTACATGCAATTGTAGCTACCCATTAAAGGTTGAGGAATATGAAGCTAGGCAAGAGTATGCAATGAAAGTCCCGCTCAATTCGTATGTATGCCCAATGTGTGCAGGAGAGATGTGGGAAAACTCGCAACGATGGGTGGTAGTTAGGTGCAACGATTGTAACAGAGAAAATTTCTTTGATCGCTTTGATAAACGCTGGTATCAAGGACAATATAAGTGCTCTTGCTTGCCTAAAAAAAATAAGGAGGTGCCATTACAAACGTTAACTTTTATTTATGACGTCATGGGCAGTAAACGTCATATTGCAATTAATATAGTCGAAATTGAATGTGGCGGTATAAAGAAACAACTGTTTACAGTTGTAGATAATGACGTGAAGGGGGAGCATAAAAATGTACTCCCTTTGGGAACTTCCTACGATAAATGTGCTAAAGCTTCTAATGCTGACTGTGGGTGTCTAGCTTCATCCTCTCAAGAAGATATAAATCTATACATACTGAATTTGCACGTACAAATCTTTAACTATTTAAGTAAGAATGATAGTAGTTAACCAACACATAATCGATTTATGTACAAAACATAGTTTATCTATTCTGCAAATGCTAAAGCTTATTGGTATCCATAAAGGTATCGCATGAGCTAAAGCATTGTCTGAAGAGGCTCCTAAATACTTTACTGATAAAGGATTAACAGTTGAAGGAGTTAACTTACTCACGGAAATCTATGTAGCTGAATCGTCTGTTTTTGAACGATGGTGGCGTACATATCCTTTGTCTGATGCACATGCTCACTTTCCGAACACACGTGTTTTACGAATAGATTATGAAGGTTGTAAAAGGCTTTTTCAATCTATTGTAAATCAAGGAATTGATCCAGAAGCACTAATAGCTGGATTAGCTGAGGAGGTTCGATTAAAGAAAGTGAATTCAACACAGCGCAATGAACTCTGCTTTATGCCTAATTCCATAAACTATTTGGAAAAGGACTATTGGAGAGCTTCTGTTGAAATAAGCGAAGATGAGTCAGGAGCCTCTGACAATAGAAGCCGAATCATATAGGCCAGTATCTCGATTGCCTATACGGCACATTTCAGCATGTGTAGAAGATACACTTGAAATCATTGAAAAGAGAAGGACTGGCGAAGAAAAAAGTCTTGACACAGGCTTTGTGAGCCTTAACAATGCACTTCTTGGAGGACTCGAATGAAATCGAATCTTCACAATTGCTGGTTTGTCAGGCGGTGGTAAGTCTATTACTGCCGAGCTTCTCAAAAACAACTTAATACAAAAAAACGATACAAAATTTGATGTCCTCTCATTTAACTTTGAGATGCCAGCAGTTGATGATTTATCTCGACTGGTATCAAATAAAGTTAATCTCAATCGTGAAGAACTTTATAGTGCATATGCTCCACTGTCTGATGACAATATTGCTAAAGTCAAAGAAGCTTTAGATACTATATCTCAGCAACGTGTATACATTAGTGAAGTTCCAGGTACAGCAAAAGAAATCTATGAGACAATCATGGATTTTATCCTCACTAGGCGACTGGTTGAAAATAATATAGGACTTGTTGTTACGCTTGATCACACACTACTGATTACGGGCAAGACAGACAATGAAAAATCAATCATTGACGAGTTCTATAAGATGCTTGTACAGCTCAAGAAAGAGATCATTAGTATGGGAGGACGTGCTATATTCATTATACTTTCGCAGTTAAACCGTGACATTGAGAATGAGAAACGTGTCATGAATCCAAAGCTTCATTATCCACAGAAATCCGATCTATTTGCCGCATCTTCAGCTTATTATTGTTCTGACTACGTGCTTGTAATCCATAAGCCTAGTTTAATCAATGGTATGCCTGACACATATGGTCCTAAGATCGGTACTCAGTACCCAAAAGGGCTACCTGTGTGGAATCCAAATAACCCAAGTGAAGCTATGGTGTATTTCCATTTGATCAAGAACAGATTTGGTCAAAGCAATACAATCATGATGATGATTGACCAGTATCAATATTCACGGATTGTCCCTTACGTGGGATAGATGTTCAATCTTTTCTTTAACACATGTTCCTAATCGGAATCTCACTTATCGCAGCCTTAGTAAGGCTTATCCGAATACAGCCATTGAAAATCTAAAAAATGGCATTTGTTGCACAACTTACTGGTAAATCAAAAACAGGGAAAACTCATTCAATTAAGCAACTTGTAGAAGGTGAGTACTCTCCTCTTTATAAAGATGCAGTCTACTATATAAATGCAGATCAAAAGCCTATGGCTTGGACTGGATGAAGAGAAAGCTTCTCTAAAGAGAAGAAAAATTATCTGGAAACTTCTGACATAGATACAATTACAACAGTGCTAACTGGCATATCTGAAAAACGACCTGATATTAAGATTGTTATTGTAGACACTATTTCTGCAATCGAAAATGATATGGAGATGCGAGATGCGAAGAAACCTGGATTTAACAAATGGACTGACTTCGCACTTGACATCTATGAGTTGTATACAGTTGCCTCTAAATTAAGAGATGACTTGATCATTGTTTTCTGTGCCCATGTGGAACCATACGAAGAAAACGGTGTTACCATGTATCGAACAAAACATGGCGGTCAGAAGTTAACTAAGCTTAATCCTAATTCAAGAGTAGCTTACAATCTGTTTACTGATTTAAAGGTGGGTTCGGACGGTACACGTACGTATCAATTTATAACTCAGACTGACGGAACTACGGAGGCTGGGTCAGTAGAAGGAGTACTTCCTTTAGTTATGCCAAACGATCTCGGAGAGGTAATTTACCGAATCCGTAAATATGATCTTGGAATTAGTGAATAATATATTTAGCTTTTTATAAGTTTTGTTGTCGCTTTGCAATAAGCAAAGTGATCTATTTGAAGACAGCCATGACAAACTATTAAAATGGCTGAGACTTTTGGTCGTCCTAACAATGAAGGACGTAGACTTGGTGTTGGAGTACACACCGTATCTTTGAAATCAGTTGAGATCAAAGAAACTCCAAATAAAAACAAATATTTGGAGTTGCTATTTGCAAACAATGACGGAACTGCGTCTAAGAAGATTTGGTATCCAAAGCTTGACGAAGTTAAGCCCAAAGAAAACGAATCTATTGAGGCTGCACGTCAACGTGTCATTGATAACTTTACTGGAGACATCTATGTTGCATTAGATGCGATAGATGCTGGTGAAGTAGCAGGTAAAGATGCTGAAGACTTTGCTGTAAAAGCAATTTCAAAGCTTCGATCTGCAAATGCTGCAAAATGCAAAATTGTACTTCAGTACGACAAGGAAGATAAATGGCCTGAGTTTCCTCGTTATCGCTGGGCTACTCACATTTCAATGGAGCCAGATACTTCTAAGTTTCGTATGAAGCCTGAGAGTCAAAATGACTCGAAGAAAGAGTCTACGATCAACAATGCAGGAGACTTGTTTTAAATAAATTAAAATTAACTTAAAACACTTACTTGTTGTCTTTCTTTTAAGTACGTGTCTAAGTAAGTAGGCGATGGAAATGGGAGAAAGACAAGGTTAGTTTTTATTCTTAAACTTAGCTCCCAGTGTAATAGCTGGGAGCATAATTTATTTTTATGTCAACAGTAATTGAAGAATACAACAACGATTATTTGATAAATGCTCTTTATAAATTAGAAGCATATACTAAAGTATACGCAGAAGAACATCTTTTAAAGTATGATAAAGAAATGTCTTATGATGGATGGGAGTATGATGCCTCAAATGGAGATATGTGTATAAAATTAAAATTTAGCGATCATTCTGAAGAAGATATTTCTAAAAGAATGGGGAGCACTATTTGGAGAACCCTAAGAGAAATTATTAATGGATTTTCTTAATTTCAAAATAAATTAAATATGCTTAAATGGAAAAAGGAAGAAAGTTTAGAAGCTATTCTCGAAACTATTTCAGAAAATAACTATATTGAAAATGGTGAACAAAGAACAGATACTTCTGAGAGTATCAGAGGAGGAGATATTTAAACGATACACAGGAAAAAGCTGAAGAGAGAAACGGAAGTTTAAATCTCCATTTCGAGAAGATACATCTCCTTCATGCTGCTTCTTTACATCTAGTCGAGGTATCAAGTACTTCATGGACTTTGGAAGAGGTATATGCTGGGATGCATTTCAGCTTGTTAAAGAAGTTCATCAGTGTGATTTTAAGTCAGCCTTAAAGATCATTAATCAAGACTTCGGACTTAATCTTGACACTAAATCTCCAAAGAAGATTAAACGTCAAGCCGTTGAGTGTAAACCTGAAGTCATTGAAAATGATGATCCGGCATACAAGCTGGATTTTATTCCAGGTGAATGGACTGATGCACATTCCGTTTATTGGCAACAATATGGAATAAATGATATGTATTATGTTCGTGCATTTGGAGTTGAACCTGTTCAAACAATAATTTCTTCAGGCAAAATTATCGAACTTCATGATGAAGTTGCATTTGCATACACAGAGAATCTTCCATATTTAAAAATTCTTAGACCATTTGCAGACAAGCGAAGTAAATGGCGTAATACATGTAAAAAAGATCAACTACATGGTTGGTGCATGGTTCCAGAATCAGGATATAAAGTTGTCACAAAATCCCTTAAAGACGTAATAGTTTTATATTTTATGGGTATTAATGCAGTTGGAGTAATGAGTGAATCTGCTGATCCTTCTTGGTATAGTGATGAAGTTGAAGCTTCATTCGAAGAAGCTTTAGTACTGATGGATAATGATGAAGCTGGAAGAGCATGTGCTAAGAAATGGGAAGAAGCTGGCTATAAAACAATCTTTGTACCTGATGAATACAAAGCAAAAGACATTTCTGATTTAGTATTAGAGATTGGATTTGAAAACGCTAAAAAATGGATTCAGACCCAAGTATCATAGTTCAAGAGATCCTTCGTATTCTTAACTGGTGAGATGGCATTGAACGAGATCAATTTTACTCGTTTATGCTTGATGACAGTGTTTGAAAAGAATCAGAGATTGATGAAGTCCTAGATCAATTGATAGCAACTGGCTATGTCTTCTGAAATGATGGTTATTTGTACGTAAACAGGGAAATGCCAGATATGGTAGCACAGAATTACGAAGGATATAGATTTACTGAAAAAGGAATGTTGTTTAGTTCTTCAGATAACATTTGAAGAGTTGATGAGCATGGCAATCTTTCAGAGATACATGAAGAACCAGTTGGTGATATGATTGTATTTACGAAAGATGTGTGAACAAAGATGTACGAGGAAGGGAAATTGGATTTTGTCTGTAACGTTTGCTGTGAAAACAAAGTAGAACATTCACAGAAGCAATTGTATCCTATTTGCACTAAATGCTACAATGAACTTCATTACAAACCTTGTATATTATCTAAGAAAGACATCAAAAAGATTCTCCATAACTGGAGAACTTATTCAGATAAAGTAACTCCACGTGACATTCAGTTATTTGAAGCTGTACAGAATGACATCAATGGAGATTTGTCATTAAAAGAAATTATCAATGAATAAACTCGAACCGTTCTTAGGTAAAAACTGAATAGATGCTTTACCTGAAGAAGCTTTCACTGAACTTCAAACTATATTTGATAAACTTAAAGAACTAAAAACACAAGTTCAGATATTTCCTGAACAAGCAAACATCTTTCGAGCTTTTAAGTCAACTCCATTTGATCAAGTTAAAATTGTTATATGCGGAATGGATCCATATCATTCCGTAGTTAACGATGTACCTGTTGCGAATGGTTTCTCTTTTGCAATCAACGAGAGGATAGACGATAAGTTCTTTCTTCCACCTTCACTTCGTAACATTTTAGCTGAAATTCAGAACGATGTCTTTCCGATGGACTTTGATCCAGAAAGACTAGCTTTGACATATGCAGAAGAGTGGGGGCAACGACTGGCTAATCAAGGAGTACTGTTGTTAAATACTGCACTTACAGTTGAGAAAGGACATCCTGAATCACATTGTAAGTTGTGGGAGAATTTTACTTCGATCGTTATGCAAACACTGGCTAAGAAAGAAGAGCCAGTTATTTGGATGTTATGGGGTAAACATGCTCACGCATTTGAGAAATACATCCCAAGTCATCACAAAATCATTAAAACAAGCCATCCATCTCCTTTAGGTGCAACAAAAGAAGGCAAAGATTATCCAGCATTTATTGGAAGTCGTTGCTTTAGTTTATGCAATATTTTACTTGAAGAGAGTGGGCAAACACCAATCAAATGGTAATCATGGAAACACTAGCCCGTAGAACTGCATTATTGATACAAGCTCGAAAACAGATTCAGGAACTTCAACATGAACTTAATCGAAAGGATCATTATCTTAACACTCTTCTTGATGCTAACTTAACATTGGCTAAGAAGATTCAAAAACTTGAATATGCGCTGGATTGCGTGTGTCAATGCTCCATTTCAGGGAGTAATTAAGCATAGGATATTAAAAGAGCTTAAGTGTTCTTTTCAAGAAGGAACATTAGTCATAACTGATTTTTATTCAGTTAAACTAATGAGCTTGAAAGAATTTCGAAGTTTTCCAGACTACATGCCTGAGTTCTTTCGAGATAAAATTGCATATGGGTTAGCCATCGATTTATGTGGAGATATTTCCTATTGCACAAATAATGGAGTTAGTTTAGTGACTAACTTCTTTTCTGAAGACTTTACTCAGAAATGGAGTGACGAAGCTTACTATACAGAAAGCTTAAAAAGTGTAAATGATCAACTTTCTTTTATTAATGCACTTGAACAAAGCAAAGTCCAAGTAATCACTAAAAAAGATGATTATTTTGGGTTTTGTCGTAAGCATCCGGCATCCTTACAGTACGGACGAATGAACCGTACTGGTCATATTTTAACTGATAGTAACGAGATTATTTACGGGCCTGAAATTAAAAAGGTTTACGTAAATACATCTCCAACACTAATCAGTATGAAGGATTTTAGCATATTTAGAATTGAAACAGATTAAAAGAAAAAAGAAAAAAACCAGCTCTAAGTTTGGAGCTAAGAAAAGCGGCATATATCGATCTAATTTAGAATCGTATACAGCCGCACTACTTTGAGGAACTAAAGATTAAGTACGAATATGAGTGCCATACTTTCGTTCTATTGCCTGGCTTTACTTTCTCTTCTCATCGATCTGTTGATGGGAGGAAGATTAGTAACAGCATTAGGCCGATCACTTACACGCCGGATTTCGTAGGCGATAAGTGAATCATCGAGACAAAAGGCATCAAAACTCCAGACTTTATGCTTAAATGAAAATTGTTTAAGCGCTATTGTTTGGATAATAATATGCCGCACCAACTGTATCTCCCGCGTAATCAAGCGCAAGTGAGAACAGCAATTGAAGACATTACCTTAAATCAAAGGAAATGTTAACCAAAGCCGCATTGAATAAACTAACCCAAGCAGTTGTTGATCGGGTTACATCAGAAGTTTATCGTTATAATGATAGACTTAAATCTTTATTTACTGAAGACGACTTATACGATCAATTTAGCAATAAAGTTGATTCAAAAGGAGAATTAAGTTTTCTTCCTATCAATACTTGGAATTGTTTAAAAGAACATTATCCAAATGTCTTCAGAGAATTAGTCGATGTGATTCGAAGCGAACACAAAACTGATGAACTTGATGTATATAGTTCGTATCAATTAGATGAGATTGTTCGGCCTGAAGTTGAGCGACTGACCATCGATTTAAACGAATTTGACTCTGATTCACTACTTGTAGAGCAACTATTTGAGAAGATATATCCAATGCTTGTAGAAGCTAAGTATGTCTATTTCGAATCAGAAAAACAAGAACCTGTCTTTGATCTATCTCTTCCAGTTGAGGAAGTAGAGTCAGAAAGTGTCGACTTTGAGTTCGAAGCTCCATATGCATCTTCTGGAAATGAAAACAGCCAGCCAGAAGAAGAAAGCTATGATGAAGGAGATTGGGATTAATACTGACTATAAACAGGTTCCGTATCTCAATGCTTCTTCACTCAAGCAGATAGCTACTGAACCAAAATGGGTAAAGTGAAGAGTGGATAATCCAGATGCAGAAGGTGATGATGCTGCTCATTTTCGAATAGGTAGTGCTCTTGATATGATGATGACTTCCCCTGAGTTATTGGACTCTACGTTCTATATAGCTAAAGGAGAACGTCCTAAAGGCTTAATGGCTAAGTTTATTGATGCTTTACCTTGGGGATTAAAAAGAGATAGTGACTATAATTGTTATGAACAAGCCTATCGTGCATCTGGGTATACAACAAAGATACAATATGTAGTCAAGAATATGTGGGAGAAACCTGCAAATGTCGATTACTACAATGCAAGATACCAAGCAAAAGGTAAAAAAGTTCTTTCACTAGATGAGTATGAAACTGCTCTTCTATGTAAGAAAGAGCTTATTACTAATCCATGCACTAAAGACTATTTTGTTGGTAAAAGGAAAGTTTATTACCAAGTACCTATTTATTTCAATATAAATGGGGTTGAAGGATTAGCAGCTACGTCTGAAACTTGGAATAAGTGTAAGGGTATGCTTGACTTATTGGTAATAGACCACGAAGAGAAAACAATTCAAATTGCTGACTTAAAGACAATTGCAAGGTCAGCGTTTGATTTTCCCAGCTCATTCATTAAATATGGATACTATATTCAGGCATGGTTTTATTATTATGCAGTGAAGGAGTTAATAGCTGGCAGAGCTGTAAGCCCAGCCTTTTCAAGTACGCAACTGGAATTTCTGGAAGGGTATACTGTTAAGCCTCCTCTGTTTATAGTAGTACCCAAAGTGGAAGGAAGTGCTATTGTGTTTTCTATGTCGAATGCAGATATGGAAAAAGTATGGAAGGGTACACCTAATTTTGAAGGAGTTAAAGATTTACTGTCTCGTTGGCAATTTCACAACATGACAGATCAATGGGAGTTTCCTCGTGAAGTGTACCAGAATAATGGTACAATGCCTTTGAAGATAGATTAGTCAATTAAGTTTTAGTGCAAACAACTGTTAATCAAAGTACATCATTCCTTATTGGGCTTGTACCTTATAAAATCAGATACCGTACACTTCTATATGTCGGCCATCAAGGTATCCAAGCTGAAGAGTGGGGAGAGTACTTATACATTAAGGGAAGTGACGTAGAATCAGCATATGCAGAACACGGTATAAGTGTAGACATTATTGATCTTGATGAGCATTTATACCGTGTGAAAGTAGATGAAAAAACTTTTCATACAATTGTTCATCCTTTTCTATCTGGAAAGTACTCACAGATAGATAAAGGATACGTCAATAAAACATTCTCGACAGGTAATACCGGAATGAAGTTTTCTTCGGTAACTGGATTTCAAGACTCAGATGTAGGCAAGTCACTTCAATGACTAGTTTGCCATCAACATGAGAAGATGCGTGAAATGTGGGAAGAACGTCTAGGTGTTGAATTCAGTGACGAACAAGAACTCTGGAGTAAACCTGAAAAGGAAAACGAAATCTTTAAATATGAGGATTCTTCAAAGTATTGCGCTGAAAATTCTCGGACTGTCTTTGGAGCAAGCTAAGTTTGCTAAGTCTATTCAAGACCCAGTGCAGAAACGAGAAGTGGCAGCAGAAACAATAGGAGTCGATCTAAAGATGATTGGAGAAGTACGTAAACTATCCTCACGAGGAAAAGAAGCATACTCTCTTCAAGCACTTAACATTCAGTCCAAAGAACTTCTTGATAAATTTCTTCAATGGAATTCTTTTTCAAAAGAAAAGAAGATTGACGAGATGTTAAATCAAGTTGAGGAATACGTAGATACAGGTGACTCTCCAAGATCATTCTTGAACGGAGTGTATACCAGATACTTACGTTTTAAGCACAAGAATGGTACTAAGTGGAAGGATACAACCACTCCTGCTATCTACTTGACGAAGCTTAAAGCAATTGCAGATAAATGTATTGTATCAGACACAATGACTATGGATGATTTCCATAAGATTTGTCTGTATGCATACTTTTATCTGAAACTCAAAATTGTAGGTACACAATCTGAATCCAAGATTGTGCAAATGCCTACCAATAAAGCCAAAAAAGCTGCTTAACTAACACAGCTCCCTTCAGCAATGAGGGGAGCATATTTTTTAGCTATGAAGATACAAAACACTATAACTCAAGCTCAACTGGAGATGCTTCTCCGTTTAGCAAATGCTATGCATAGTGCTAACCCGTCATGGAGATACGGGCAATCTATATTTAATGCAATACAGACTATTCTTCCTGATTTAGCTGAAGAAATTCGTGGCAATTCAGAAGTTGATCCATTTTATTGGCCTGAGAATCATGGAGCTAGGTGGACTCAGTGGTATGTTGCCATATGCCCAGATCCAATAAGACTAGCTCCTGGTACTACTTGTCCTATGTGTGGACTTGAAATTGAATCTGAATTGGATAAGCAATATACTAACGAAGAAATAAAAGAGCTTAATGACATGACTCAAAGTGCTGCTATACTAAAAGAGACTGTTATGGACTTAACAAATAGTTTCACAAAGAAGTACAAATAATGCAAAAAACATTTGAACAGATTCAATATGCTGCCATTGTGCAGTATAAATCTCCATTGACAGGAGATAAACCTGTAGTTGGCATCTTTTACAAACAATCTTGGGAGTTAATGTATCATGTAGATGGTACAAAATATACAATCAAAGTAACTCCTTCACAAACTTGTGAAGTCATCAAAGATTGTTTAGGTGTGTTACTTCAAGAATACATGCATTACTATGCGGATTTACTAACCAAAAAAGAAAAAGAAAATGATTAAAATCAATCAACAACCTATTGAGGAATATACTTTATTTGATCCTGAAGACAACATTGTTGGTCAAATTACTAATTACTGGCAGTGGTTAGACGTAAGGATGCAGGTAAAATCTAATTCTTTGTCTGGGTACTACATTATCAATAGTAATGGAGATAAATGTAGAATTAATTCCGAAGGAGAATATGATTGGAGAGTATTTGAACCTTACGAAGATATTCCTGACACGCTTCTTGACCTACTTTAACTTAAAAACAAGAATAACATGCCTAAGAATCCAGGACGTGTGTGCACACATTGCCAAAGAAGACTAACTGCTCCTTGCGATGGAGCAAATACTAACTGTCCATATTACAACAGTAGAAGACGTAATTACCGTAAACTAGTGTGGATTCCAATATTTATCGTACTTGGCTTACTTGTTTTTGCATGTGAACCAGACAATTACGAACAGATAACTCCAACAACCTGCGTAGATCGAGATACAGGCTATGTAATTGTCTTTAATCGTTGGGCAAGACTACCTGATGATACAATTCCTGTCATTCGTATTGAAGGAACGTTTTACGAAAATGCTTGTGAAGCAGGTATTAAACGTAAACTATTGCCTATTACTGCACCAATTCTTTCATACACGAAAAATGCAAATGCAGCAAATAAATTTGAATACTGTAAGGAAAAATAATACACAATGGCACTAACTCATTGTGAATGCTGTAGCAAGCTGTTAAAAGACTGTAAATGTAAAACATCTCCGGCTGACTTCATTGAAGCTCAGCCTGATGATGTTATTAAGTCTATAATTAAAACAATCAAAAAGTGGGGCAAGAAATAACTTTACCAGAACACATTAAAGTAATTATCTGGGATGGCTTTTGGACTCGTCAAGATGCCATTGACAACCCTGATAAATTATTTCTTTTTGGAGGAAATATTCTTCAAGATTGTTTATTAGCTCATCGTCCATATGTACCAAGTTTAACACAAGCAGTAATCAGAGGATTGCCAAATGCTTGTTCAATTGAAACTAAATTAACTAATGGTACTATGTTTAACGCATATTTTACTGATGAGGATGTAGAACTATTTAAATATTATCTTCTTAAAAGAACATACTCTATTGGAGTATGGTTTGGAAGAGAGGAAAAGTTTAAAGTGTTAGTAATTCCTAGTCGGGAAAATGGTATTGGTACTGGTACTGCATTTCTTAAACAAAAAGCTCCTAAATGTTGGGAGTTACTACAAGAATTTTTAGCTCCTTTATATGAAAGAGCAGAAGGACAAAAAGAAGTCCCAACTTTTTATTCTTATCCATACGGAAGACCTGACACACCGATGGATGAATACAGAGATGGTAAAGAGTTTCTAAACGGTTAACTATGGGAACAAAAGAAGTACTTAATTGGGTGTCTCATAACCATCAACTTGTATTAGCTGTACTTATCGTGTGTGTAATTGGACTATGCAACATAGTCTATTCCATCTTTAGTGGAGTACGAGATATTGTATATACTATTAGAGGAATTAAAAAGAAAGAAAAAGTAAACACTGAAAATGAGTAAAATAACTTTCTTAGAAGACTCATCTTCTTCTTATGTACCTCGTACTAAAGCAAACGCTAAAGCAGATGCTACAATAGCTCTAGCTATACACTTTAACTCAGCAGGTGAAAAGCTTACAAAACGTTCTGTAATTGGAGCTGGAAAACTTTATGTTAGTATTCATGCTAATGAGTTTCGTCATTTCCAAAACTGGAGAACAAAAGATATTGTAGCGGCTTTTAACGAAAGAAATGTAAGAACGCTTAATATTGCAGGAAACTCTTTACATACATTGGGAGGAGCATGGACTCAAGCAGAGTGTGATGAGATCGCTTACAATATGTTATATGCAATAACAACACACCCAGATTTAAAACATCCAATTGAGTTAGTTAGATCTGGTGGACAAACTGGCTTTGACGAAGCTGGTATTAAAGCTGCTATTAAGCTAGGAATACCATCATTAGTTTATTGTCCAAAAAATTGGAGATTTCGTACTCAGCAAGGTTACGAAGTTTACAACGAACAAGAGTTCAAAAAAAGATTTGAATAAAACACAAAAGGCGGGCACAGAGAGTAATCTCCATGTCCGCCTTTTTTATTTCGCTAAGTTTACTTAGCTTTGCACATATTTTTTTTACTTTCGTGCTATCTATTTGTTACGATGTCTCCATCACTTGTAATGCCAAGTTTATCCAGTATTGTACGATCTGGATCAATACTTTTAACAAATGAATCCCATGCATGTATAGAAGAACCAATAGGTACATTCATGAATATGTCATATGCTCCTTCTGGCCATCCTCGTTTATCTGACTTGCCTTCAATTACATAGTCTGGTAGTCCATCTGTAAAGAAACCAATGACAGCATCAGACAGTTCAATTACTTTAGCTGCTGATGGTAAGGGGTTCTTAGCAATTGGACGCAATAAGTCACGGAAGTCAAGACCAAGAGTTAAGTCTTCACTTAGTCTCGATAAACGCTTATACCATGCTGTTTCTTTCTCTTTGTCATCAAAACCAGCAAAGAATAATAATGCAACCGCCATAAATGCAAATGTCTGAAACACGTTAATCAACTCTTGCTTTTGTTGTTCAGACAAGTTCTTCCATTCAAGCTGATCCATTCGATACTTAGAGTCTGGAGATATGAATTTCTGTGCAGTTGCAGTTAAAAATCCGAGTAAAAGTCTTACTCTTCCTGTTACCTGCATTTCTTCCCACTCATACATATCTACTCCATCAGGTCGAATCGGTATTCCTTGTTCATCGACTTTCAATACGTACTTGCCAAGATACATATCTTCGTAAGTTCCTCTCCAGTTATTTTTAATAAGTCCAGGTAGGTATTTTTTAAATTGAAACAATACTTGCCCAACAACACTCAATTCAGCCATTACACGTTCATCTTTACGATAAGAACCATGTAGCTTTTCAGATACACGTTTCATTCGTTGAATCTCAAGTGCATCAAGACCTTTTAACTCAGTTTTATTACCAAGTTTATCTTGAGTTATTCCTCTAACTGGCCCTGTATATTCAGCTTTATCATTGTACAAGTCATACATTGATTTAACGTTTCCTTCGGAAACTACAACTTGTTGCTTACGCATCATAGCTGCAAGTAAAACATATTGACCGTAAGATTCAAACATCGAATGGAAGATATATAAGTTTGAAGAATTGAACAAAGAATTCTTTGCAGTCAACAGATCTTCTGACATGTTCCTATAATCGTAGTTATCAGTTAAGAATTGCATTGACCGAGCTAAGTTAAACAGTTTAGACTCTTTACCTTGTGCTTTATCAGCAATCAATTGCATTACATCAGCATGTGCCAATGTAAGTTCTTTAAGTGTAAAATCAGAAGATTCAACCCCAAACCACCATTCAGACATACTATTAGATAACGCTCTTAAGTAGTTTGTACCAAAGATCAGCATACCATTTAGCGTGCCTTGAATAGGTTTAAGTGCCATACTCACCATACTTGTCCAGTTTTTCATAGCCATTGCTGTTTTTTCCCAAGAGAAGCTAAGTGCCTGTCCATGTTTTAAATCTAGCATCTTGCCTATATAACTGTTGGCTGCTTTTTCATCAATTACAACATCATATGTCTTACCTGTCATGTTCTCTTCAGGCATACGATTAAGCACATGTGCAAAGATTACATCTTCAATGAATGCAGTCATCTTAGGCATCATTGGATTACCTTTACGATCTGTCTGAGACATGTAGAAAGTCTTTAATCCTTTTGCTAAAGAGTAGACATCTTCCATTTCATCTTTATTGATCACATCTGACATAAACCCTCTCCAAGCTCTTTCTACATCAAATGAATGTAATCCTTCTTGAATAACTTTAGAATCAGGTGCATTCATATAACGAATAGGAATACCAACGTTATCTCCTTGGTACGGATCTTCTGTAAATGCTTCAAGTGACTGTTGAACCTTCTGTTTAACAATGTCCATATACGTAGATCCAGAACCTACTTCTTCAACCATGTCTGAAGTAGTCTTGAATGTACGAGGCATGAAATTAGTTTCGAGTGACTCAGGTAAACCTTGTTCTTTAGCTATCGTTGTTCTTTTCCCATTGCGATTGATAATTTCTTTTTTAACAACGTTGTCATATTCTTCATTCATTGACGTATGGAAATACTTTTTGAATGCCTTTTGAGCTTCTGTTAAAGCTACTTCTCTACCTAACGTTTCATCGTAGTACGTATCGAGTGTATTTGCAAAGTATCCGTGATAACCAGCTTGATCAAACTTTCTCCACATAAATGCAAACAGCTTCTTACGATCCATACCTTTTAAGAATGGAATATAATTGATCTTACCTCGTGTAAGTTTACTGATCCCTCCAAGGTCAGTTTTATCCATAAACTCGCCAATTACAGGATTTAACACAGCATGAAATTCTTCTGTACGTTTATCAAAGCGTCTGTTCTTATTGTTCTTTCGAGCAAATAGAATAGTGCTAAATGCTTTAATAAACTTTGAAGGAATCTCTTTTACGTTAAATAAGAATCGCTGATAATAAGATAAATCTTGAGTCTCATCATTAAATGACAAATCAAGTCTTGAATCCACTTCCAAACGTAATTTCGTTAGTTTTGCGTACTCTTCGCGTAAAGCTTTGTTGTTGTTAATCTCTTCTTGAGAATACAGTGTAGCTATTGTACGTAGTCTTGTTTCGATATAATCCAACTGTTGAGCTGGTGACATGTTCGCAGTGTTCTCTTTGAATTGAGCACCTACTTGTGAGTCGGTTAAATAAGCTTTTGCATTGAATGCTCCATCTTTCTTTAACTTACCATATGCACTTGGCATTTCAGCTTTAACATAAGCTTCAATAACTTGAAGATAATCTTTCAATTCAATATCAATCATGTGGACACCGCCTTTAGCCCTTGAAATAAGACCGAGTGACAGTTGTCTAAACTTAGCTTCAGGCATCATTTCTTTTAATGCAAATGCACGAAGAACTACTTCAAGTTTAGCTGTATTGATCTTAGAAGCTCCAATACCAGTTGCATACTTAAATACACGATTTGTGAATTCATCTGAGAATAAATTACCAGTTTTCCAATCAACAATAGATACATCACCATTTGAATGAACAACAAGGCCATCAATCTGTGTAGCAAATCCAAGTGTATTAGAATATGCCATTAATTCAGGCATAAGCCTATCTTCATTACGTACAGACTGTGTAGATTTAATATTGATGTTAATGCCAGCTTTAATAAAGATGCGTTGAACTGTATCTACATCAAGCCATTTAAACATGTATGCGTTAAGCCCTTGTTGAATAATATTGCCCTTTTCATCTCGTTTCTCTTTCGAGATCTCACGAGCTTTAGCAATGATTTCTTCTTTTTTCTTTGGGTCTTTTTCAGCGTAATATTCAAGGAATGCGTGAACAGCTCTACCAGATGCAGCAGCACTATTGATTAGTTTTTTATGATAAGCAATACGTTCTTCTAACGTATAAGGAATAGGGCTTGTACCTGAATTGTCAATGTATGTACCATTCAGATCAATGTTCTGTTTTCTAAAGTCTTCTTCAGCTCGATATGTATAAATGTCTTTATCGTATGCATCCTTAAAGATTGCACGAGTCCATTCAGTTAAACGTTGGTAAGTGCGATTGATAGCTGTATACAAGTTACGATCAGGATCTAATTGAAGATTGTTTGTAGTTAACAAATTAGTTAATGTGTTAATTACATTATTAGCTTTGGCGCCACTCATTTCAGATACTTCTTCCATAACCTTACGAATGTTTTCTTCCATTTGGTTATTTGGGGATGTAGAAGTATCTTCAATTTCAGCAATAGGAGCTACCTGGTTTTGCTGTGATTCTCTATACTCATTAACTATTTCGGATAAAGCTCTAGCTTGAGAAACCCTAGTAGCAGCATATTGATCTACTAGAACGGTTTTACCTTGCTCTTGAAGTTTATTAGATAAATCTTCTATTAAAGTTGGATTTTGTTCTGCCCAAATTTCCCAAAGTTGTTTATAACCTTTTTCATAGGAAAAATCTTCAGCAGCAGCTCCTCGCAAATTCGGACTGTACAATTTTGATGCTGTACTTGGAGGTGCTCCTTTTCGAGATTTTTTAATAACAGTTTGATAAACATCTTCAATAGACATACCAGCTACAGAAACTCCATCGATAATAGTTCCAGATTTAAATCGAGCATTAAACGCAGAAAATCTTGAATCACCAGCTCTACTTACTTCATATCCATTAGCATGGTATCTTGCCCAACTAGTTTTAACAATTTGAGAAATTGTTTCTGTAGAAGAACTAGATGTATCAAGTGAATAATCCAATTGCTGAAGATAAGACAGTCTATACTCATATGCACCTTCTCCTTTATCAACTACATCTGTAACTGTATACAATGCATCTGTTGTATATGATACATCTGAAGTAGAGTGCAATTGAACAACTTCACCAACTCTAGCTACTTGCTTTTGATTGCTAAGCGTTGTATACACACCATTTGCAAAACCTTGTTCTTTTGGTAGAATTAATCTTCCAGCAAATACTTTACTCATATCAAATCCATTATCTAAGATATTTTCTTTGAAAGAATAATATTTTGGAGCTGATTTGTACGAAAACTTCTGATACAAATCAAGATTATTTTCAGTGCCAATAAATGTGTAGACATCCTTGAAGTTCACAACAAATTGTAATGGTGTTTTCGATTTAGTTAAAGCTAACCCAAATCTGTTTGTGAATAGTGCTGGATCAACATCTTTAGCTCTGCGTGAGTCACTTGCTTTGATGTTAGGTAATAAGTTTGAGTTATTGTTCACAAACTGAATTAAGAACTGATCACGTAGTTTCGCTAACATTCCTTCACCTGCATCCTTAACTGTACGTTTCATGTACTCAGTAAATACTCGTGAGTATTCTTCGTACATTCTATCTGGTATCATCATTGAATAGGATGTCCTACCAAATTCAGTACCGTATGTAGCTACAAGATAATGGAACAATCGAAGTTGAATATCAGTGAATTCTTGCTCGTCAGTTGTGTTTTTGCCTTTGTTACGTTCCCAATCTCGAACAGTTTGATTAGAGAGCCGTCTAAATCCTTCCTTGTATATTAAAGATTCAAGTCCAGACTTAGACTTATCTGATGTAAACTTGATTGCTGTAATCTTATTTGTGTTATCCCATACATACTCTAGTGAAGATAAAAACTTATTTTCTGGCATTTGCTTAGATAGTTCCTGAAGATCTCGGATCAAATTTAACTGCCAAGCTTTAACTCCGTACCGAGTTTTTCCTTTAGAGTCAGAAGTAGCAAGTGCATTATCTATCTTTAACTGGTATGGTTTACTGTTGTTAAACTGTAAAGAGATACCAGACAAGAAAAATTGCATGAACTCACTCTTTATAGAGTCAATAGCTTTCCACTTCTTCCTAAATGCATATGCATTCATATCCATTTCTTCAACAATACTTGATACAAAATCATTCATTGTCTTAGAGTGCCTAAAGAACATTTTCTCTTGGAAAGTTACAAGACGAGAAAGAGTTTTAAATGCGTGTTGGATATTTGGTACACTAAGCAGTGATGAGTTGACAAAAGGCCATCTTCCTACACGCTCTGTAACCGCACTATCATTATGTGCTAAGATGTTGGATTGAATACTTGATTTTGCTTTTGCAATCTTTTCTTTCATAGTTAATTCTTCTTCGAGTAAAGAAGCCAATAGCTGATTCTTGTTTGCAGCATTTGCTAGTTTCTTTTGAGTTTCTTTAGACCTAGCATTCTCTCTGTTTAAATTTGCAATAACTTCAGCTTGACCAAAGTCACTGATTTTTGTAAACATTGTTTCGAGAATATCTTTCTGTTCCCAGTAACTTGTTGGAAATTTGCGAAGTACATTTAGTACTTTAGAACCTTCAAATAATGCGTCTCCAATTTCAGATAGCTTTTTAAATTGATCAATCACATTTAATTGCATCAACAGTTGCTCATCACTTAATGCCCAAATATTTTTATCATTTTGCCAATAAGCTTGAGAAGCAAGTGTCATTGATTCATCAGTTATATCGACTAACTGATATTCTTCTTTAAGCTGTTTTAGATACTCACCTACTTCTTCTCGTTTAAGCTCCACACTTTGTCTTGAGTATGCAATTGCCTTAACGATATCACGTTGCAGTGTAGCTATATTAGCATCGGACAATTTACTTTGAACAGCAAGATCGTACAGTACTGGTTGATTCATGAATCGTACTACTGATTGAAGAGGAATACCAAGTGATAACATTGCAAAATATTGATTAGCTGTTTGACTAGTTAAGTTCAACAGATAAATAATCTGTTCTTTAACGTTATCAATAGAAGCGTTAATCAATGAATCGAATGTTTCCCAAATAGTGTATACTTTCTCAGAGTATTCTCCTTTCTTGTTAGGACCAAGTTTAACTACATTATCAACTAGTTCAGTTTCACCAGTTTCTTTATTAAACTCAACTCTCTTCTCAGTATGTGACATCTCACTCCAAATGTGCCCAAGCATATTAATTGCCAATCTTTCAGCTAGTCTAGGAGCTTCTTTCTTCTTAGCAAATACATTTTTATCGTCTGGCTTTTCAGTATACACATTTCCTTGTTCATCTACCCATTCAGTAGTAGGAGTAGACATATGAATATAAGCTACATCTTTATAAGAGTTAGCAGATACACCAACAAGAGCTGCACCTGAATAAGAGTTATAATGCATCTGTCTTTGATCCAATGGATTAGATAAATCTACATCTGCATATAATTCAGCATGATTCTTTTCTACTGCAAGTCCTCTCAGTTGAGCAACTATATCAAGAGCTGTTTGATCAGCTCCTTCACTAGAAGTTCCTTTCAATCGATCCATTGTAATAGGAAGATCCATCCATTTCTGATTCTCCTCCTTAGTTAGCATATCAGCAAATGTATCGATAATCTTATTCTTCACTAGCTCTTCAGCAAGTGAAATGATCTGACTATAAATACCATCACGCTTGTATCCACCATTCATTACATCGACAAACTCTATATCTTCCAATGACCAGTTCTTTGGATCAGTAAGATAAATACGATCAAGCTTTGCTGATGCTTTCTGGTAGTATTCATTTACAAGATTCAACAAATCAAACTTCTTACCATCAAGCCTTCCAACAATGTCAGTCTTTGTTAACTCGATTGATGGTGCATTTGGATCGATAAACTTAAGGAGTCTTCCTAAATCAAACTTGTCTTCAGTAAACTTAAACAGTTCACTATAAGTTTTTTTCATTAATACAAAAAGACTGTCAACATCGTATGTTTTGTTAATCTTATACTTTCATATAAGTCCAGACTATATCTTCATCCTTATTTTTAAGGAGCCTCCCGTTTCCCCTTACTTAGTAAGAGTACTCTCTTTCGAGATAGTCGTTGATCCTTTCCCTATTCGGGACTTGGATGCTGATTAACCAATCTTTCTAATTTTTTAGCATATCACGATTAGGCTTATTTCATCCTTGCGTTGTAGCTTAGAAAGCTTGAGGTACTTCCAGCAGTTAAAGAGGTTTTACATGTACATTACTGTACAAGGTGACTACAACTTGAATCACTTCCGTGTTGGAATACTATTTGGTGAGGTGCAATTACAACGTTACCATTACTTCCTTCTGGCACTGGATAGAAGTCTTTAACCTGCATTACAAGTGCAGAGTGAAGACCAGTTGAAGGTAAACGGAATGCTATAATTTTATTACCTTTAATACTAAATGAATCTCCAGGTTTAAGACCGTACTGTTTAGCCCATGCTTCAGGTACATATACTTCAGTCCATGATTGGTCGTCTTTCCATTTAAGCGGCTCAGTAAATGCTTTACCTTCACGGTTAACAATATTTGTACCGTACTCAGCTTGAAGAACAAGCTTTGAACCTAAGAATCTAAACCCTACAGATGCTCCTGAAAATGCAGATGAAATCAACGATTCTAAACTCTTTTGAAGAATAGGCATATTAAGATCAATATTATCATTGTTGACCAATGTCCATAACCCTTCAAAGCCTGGCATATCAAACCAATTCTGCATCGCTTTTCTACGTACAGCTTTAGTTGTTTTCTTAGCATCTGGAGTAGAGTTACGCTTGATTGACATCTCACGCTCAATCTTTCTAGATCCTAAATCAATTAACTGCGCATTGTATTGAAGTATCTTAGAAATATCAGATAAGTTATCTGCATTAATAATACCTTGATATGTTAACTGAGATGGATTGGCTGTGTGTGAAACTGGATCATGAGATGGATTTAACTGAATACGGAAGTTCTCACCTCGTATTTCAAATTGTGACTCAGGATCAATTTTAGATGGTACATCATAACGTGTATCCTCATTCTTAGTTAATTTAACAGGTGCTCCTACTTTTACAGCAGATGCAAATGTGTAAATGTCTGTACCTGAATTACGCATTTCACTACGTAACTTCATTAAACCTGGAAACTTGTTACACAACTCATCAGTCAACTCAATTGTTGAAAACTTTAATGCACGTGGTACACCATTTTCATCAATCTCAAAGTGTACAGGTTTCATTGTGACATCAAGACCCTCCTCATAACCATACGAAGCTTTTACTCTAGCAGCAAACTCTGGAGTTACATATCCTTGAGCATCTGTAGCGTCATAACTTACATCATCACCAAGTAATTCAGGATTAGGCAAATAACGTACAAGGTCTTCGCCAACTGCTACCTTAATTTTTTCAGGTAAGAATCCAAGTCTTTCAGATACAACTCCTTGTTTTCCAGGTGCAAGAGCAATGGACATACGTTTAATAATATCGTATGCTTCTGTCCCGGTTTTAAAGAATGCCGGATCACCAATTGTTACTTGACGTAGTTGATGTGAATTTACATAGTAATTGTAAACAAACAATTCAACAGCAGGCTTATAATAGTCTCGAAGTATTTGTTCATTTTGCTCATCAATCTTTTCTAATGCATCAACAGAAGCTTCGTCAATTTTTTGTTGAAGCGCATCTTTTTCTTCTTGAGTAGCATCTTCAGATAATTTTTCAGCTTCTTCAAGAACTTCTTTGTCAATACCCTGAAGTATCTTTAATGCTTGATTTTTAATTTCATCGCTAGGACGGGATTCGTCTTTTACTTTGCTATATACACCTCCTAGTTCAGTTAATGATAAAATACCATTATTAATCAAATCATCAAGCATATCTTGAACCATTTGATCGATGGCTTCATTAGATGCTACATAAGATTTATTTGGAGTGTAGTTCTTTGCAGTTACATCAGGACGTAATCCTTCTTGTGCTCTAATACCGTCAAGTAATTCCTTAGCTCGGCTGAGTGTAAGCAGACCTACTTCAACAGCTTGTGCTTTTGGCTTGTTAGATGGAGTATCAAGGAATTGGAAATAACTTGAAGATTTAACATCAAGTGACCCTACAAATGCATAAAGAAAGTTACGAGCTGTCCAGTCAAATGGAGTTTCATTCTTAAACAATTTAGCTGTTGATTCAAGACCTTTGTATTTTAACGAATCATGGTCTACTAATTGAATTATTTTATTTGCTCCTTTTACAAAGATATTCTCTTTGTAGAACGGAGTTTCTAAAAACTTAGGCGACCATCCCCCTCTTGTTCTACCATTGATCAAGTAAGTCAATGTATCTAGTGCATATGAAGAATTAACAAATGGATAAGTTTTTTTACCATCTCCACGCATTGCACTTGATGTTTGAAAGTCTGGGTCAGCAATTGCAACAAAGTCAACCAATCGTCTAAAGAAATTATATGATTCATCATATACAAATTCTTCAAGTCCGAGTGTGTTTTCTTTCTCAAGATTAGCAAGTACATATTCAAGTGATCTACCTCCACTATCTCTTTTTAAGAAATAGTAGATATCATTGTACATGCTTATGATACTCTGATTTTCAATATCTCCAGACTTAACTAATTCATCAAGACGTATTCTTGGATTAAAACCAAGCTCTTCATAGAATTTTATAATGCCTTCTTTTGCATAATCAATATCACGCTCACTAATTAACTTAAAGTAATCCCACAATGTCTTAGTGAAAATAGTTTTACGTTTTGTATTGTAGTTATTAGTAACACCAGATGACAGAACTGAAATTAAACTTGCAGTTGAACCTGATTCACGATTAGCAAAGTACTTATAGATATACGTAGAACCTTTCTTTTCACGTTGGCCTAAAAAGTTATTTACTTTACGTAACGAACGAATAGAAGATCCTATCTGTGCATAAGTATTTCGTGTGCGGTATACTTCATATGCATCCCAAAAATCTTGAATTGTAAATCCTTGTTCTTCTACAGATGCAAGTACACGTTTAACAAACTGTGGCTGTAGCTCATTAGGTTGCTTTTTAAAATCAAGAAATTGAGTTTCTGTTTCTACCTGTAACCTATTATCTCCTCTAAAAGTAATCTTACTTGCTTTACTAGCTTCATCTTCAAGATAAAGTTTGTCAATAAGTTTAAATAAATAATTTTGAAGTGATCTGGCTTCTGGACTAGCTCCCATTTTTGTTAAGCGGTTGGCTACAAATAACTTTTGATCTTTAGGAGATGCATTCGTATCAAGACCGTACATCAACTTAATTAAGATGGCATAACTCTGAGCAAATGGAACATATTTAACTTCACCTTGTGTATTACGATACTCAATTGTAGATAACTGCTGTTTAACATTCTTTAGTACTTTACGTTGTTGGTCAATTAGTTCATTGTCTTTCGAGAAATCTTTATCAGTATTTTCAATTACATCGTCTGAGTCTGTTACATCAAACAATTTATCTACGTCTGTATCTGGAAATAAAGTACGCACCAATTCTTTCCAAGCTTGTTCATTCTCTACGAGCAAGTTCATTACTGCATAGTAAGGAGGAAGTGGTTGTCCTGTAGCTGCAACTTTTTCTTTTTCTTTGGTTACACGATGCTTGAAATAAGCACGGGTACGCATTAAGGATTCATCAAAAGTATAAGGAATATTATCTCGATTAGGGTACTGTGTTTTATTACGATCAAAGTCATAAAAATTCTTAGCATGTTGTAAAAGCATGTTTTTAGCTTGCTCATACATTGCTAGCGAATTATTAAAGTACTTATCTAATTTATCTGCGCTAAGCGTACCATTGTACTCATATTTTCCTTTACCTGAGTAATAACCATTAAACAACCGATCAAAGAATGTAGATAGTTCTGTGGTCTGACGATTAAAAATACCAATACGGAATAACAATCGGTCAAAGAATCGAACAATACTTCCAGCTAAAGAACGCTTGTACTCATAGGATACAAACAGATTAATAGCAAAATGTTCAATCTCTGTTTCTGTAGAACCATCAAGATAAGGATAATTCTTGACTGTATCCGTAAGAATAGATTGTCTTTCAGATTCAGAAAGGAATGTACGGAAAATCTTGTGGAATACTTCGTGCTTCAGAATGTTTGTAGCCTTTTCTGTACCAAGGTTCTCTTCGATGTAAATCATACCTGCTTTCAGTAATCCATCTTTTTCTTTTCCTTCAACATGTGAAAGCATAGCACCATTGACTACTTTGAATGCTTCAGACTCAGCCTCAGTACGTGCTCTCCTACCAGTTATCCATCGTTTCAATACCTGCTTAAGTGCTGGCGGATTTAACTGATCGTAGAGTTGCATTAACTGATTTGTGTCGATTGGATTAACATCTGCTTCTATAATAGCAGTGACTTGATCATTGTTTTCACGTGCGACTTTAATTGGGTTTAACTGAGTTCTCGTTTCAATTGCTTTACTGATAGAATAAGCAAGCATCTGGGGAGAAATTAGATCAATTTCACCTAATAAATTCTCAAGACCAATCTTAGATAATAATCCATGCAACCATTTTTTAATAATGTGAATAATTGTTTCTGAAAACTTAATGTCACCTCGAAGATAAGCATCAATAAAGATCGTTAAGGCTTCATTAATTTTTATATCTTCACTTCTATTTATATAAACAGGACTAGTTAGGAACTCAGAAATTGTTTTATTGCCATACCCTAACAACGGTTGATTAAACTCTTTTGTGTCTTTCAATTTATTGTAAAGACTCTTAAATGCTTTTTTATCTTTTGCTATCTCAAAAACAATAGAATGTACAGTTTCATGAGTTACAACCATTAACTGATTTCCTGATAACGCTTCAAAATTCATTTTAGATACATACGTACCTAAAGAAGTAAAATAAGTTCCAGAAACTTTACTAGAATTAAAGATAGGTGTTAATACTTCACTGTTTTGATGCACAAAATATGCATACGGATTCCCTCGAACTTTTTCAGTTACATACAATAGAGCTTCAGTACGAGCTAGTAAAGGAACTATATAGTCCATGCCTAACTCTCTTAGTCTAGATACAATAGGATTAAATTCTCTTACATCAAAAACAATAGGATTTTCTTTATAGAAATCTAAAAACTCTTGTCGAGAATTTACCATTGATAATGCAGTCAGAAGAGAGGTTGCAGGTTTAATAACAGATTGACTAATATATTGCGTAGTTTTATCTGTCTTCTTACTTATATTTAACACGTAATCTAATCTCTCTTGTTCAAGATTTTGGGCTATAACTTGAGTAACAACAGGGGCAGTATCTTCATCAAATCCGATAAGATTCTCATTCTCCATTAACCTATCCATAGCTTCAAAATCATCAAGCTCTGGTTGCTGTGATTCAACTTGTTGAATTTGTTCTTCTTGTATTTGTTGTGGAATAACTGTTTTAGCAACTCCTGGATCAAATACAACAATACGGTTAGGCTCTACACGAACAAATGTATCATCAAAGTAATCAGCTACATCAACTCCTTCGTCAATTAACTGACGAGCAGTTTTATTGTTAAACTTAAATCGACTAATCGGAATACGAAGTCCTGACCCATTCTTACTATTGTGCTGTCCATTATTGTCAAATGCTTGATCGCCAAACATAAAGTCTAGTTCTTCAACAGTGAAGTATTGTCTTCCAGTAGAATCAATTCGTTTGTCCATCGAGCCAAAGTCAATAACAGGAGCACCAGTTCTTTCAGAATTAAGTTTACTTCGCTTAGCTGCTTGTTTTAAGTGTTTAACAATGTCAGAGCGGTACTTAATTTTAGGAGATTTATCTCGCTGTGATGTCGGCCCTAGTAACTGACGACCTACTATTTTAACAGCAGAGTCTTCTTGTCCATTTTTTACAAAATTTTCAATTCGATCATCTCGTAGCACTGCGACTCGATAGCCACCATTCTCGTTAGGTATTGTAGTCCAAAGGTTAGCACGTGCTAGCTTATCAAACATCTGCTGTGCTTGACCTTTATTGTTTCTACGGTATTTGGTTTCTACTTTCTTAGTCTTTGCATTCTTACGCTGGGTTTTTCTATCTGCCCATTTACCATGTATAGCTATGTCAATTTCAGCAGCTTGTGTAAGTAATGGATGATTAGGTTGAAGAAATTCTTTATTTGGAAATAAATCGTATAGAATTCCGTAAGTTTTATCTGTTGCCGAAAGTTCAGTTGATTCTCCAAGAGAATAATCATCAATAGTAAAATATGCATGTACGTTAGCAAGTAATGTAACAAGTTCAGAAAAATTAACAGACCCAAGCTGATATTTAGATCGATCTATAGTTGTAGAAAGCCATTTATTTAATGTACCATGAAATTGTTTAACAATACTAATGTACTGCTGTATAGGTTCAATGTAAGATTTATGCTTTTGATTATTACGATTAAGTAATCGAGGAGTAAGCATAATGAATTGATCAGCAACTGCTGAAGAGACAGTACCAATGCTTTTTCCTTTACTTTTTCTTACAGACTCAACTCCAGAAATTAAGATGTAAGGCTTACCTGCATCTACAACAACATTGCCTCCTTTGTTTCCTTTTGTAGGAACAACAATCTTAGCTTGATCCAATGTAGCTTCATTGGCTATCTGAAATTCATAATCAGTGTCAAGAATTTCACCACGTATCGATCTAACTTTACCAAAGAATGAGTCTTTCCATTTCTTAACAACAGAATTAAAATCGAACTTATTTCTACCTGATTGATATTGGTATTTTAATCCTTTAGACTTTTGCAAGTCAACTTGATAAGTTTTGCCTCCTTTAAATTGAGGTATCTGAATTACATTACTTGTTCCAGTACTTGTATACTGATTTAACTCAAGATTATCTGTGTTGTAGTTACTTAGTTCTTCAGGTGTAAGAATACCCAACACGATGAAAGCGTCAGGTTCTTGACGTACAAACATATAACGATCTTCAGAATCTCCTCTACCACGTGCTTTAATCAATTGAACTTCGAGCGAAATATTATCTTTGATAAATGCATTAATTCCTTTAAATACTTCTTTTACAACGCCATCGATTGTAGTCTTCATCGATTTAAACACATTTGATGAGGACTCAATTAAAGACTGAGTATTCTGTGATGTATTCTCAGGACTAATTGGTTTTTGTTCTTTAACTTCATTTGTTACATGATCTTCATCATGTTCGTCAGTATTTTCAGGAGGTGTAATGCTTTCAGTATCTTCTTGTTGTTCAGGACTACTTGGATTTGAATTTACGTCGTCATCACGTACGTCGTTTGTTTCATCATCTGTACGTTCATCAAGTATATTTTCCTTTTCTTTATCTGTAGTTTCACCTGTAATAAACTCTTCAAAGTTCTTTATTTTCTCTTTAGATTCTGTTGGCTTTTCTTCAAACTTAACTTCAGGCACTTCCTGAACATCAATACCTACTTTACCAAGTACAGAAAGTGCATCTGCCAAATAAGAACGTATACCAGCAAAGTTATCTTCTTTCTGAGTTTTAACAGACTGTGCTTTATTAAGAAGGTCAGCATCAACTTTATTTGATGCACTTGTAATGTGTCCTACATAAACAAAGTATTTACCACGAGAAGTAGCTGTATACATTGCTTTATTATAGTCAATAACATCAGCAAAGATTCCTTTGTCAAATGGTATATTCACATACACCTCATCAATGGTTCTACCTTGAGCTTCTATATACGTAAGAATTTCAATCTTATTTGAAGGCAATGATTTATCTAGCTGTGCTTTGATAGCTACTTTAGCTTCATCGTTCTTAACAAGAATAGCTCTGCTTCTATCTGGATTTTTAGCTTCTGCATTCAGTATGATTGGAACTAAGCTTCCTGCCGTAGTATCGATAAATGTACCATGCAAAGGTTTATCAGTAGATGTAATTTCAGAAGAATCTACATTTGCAGTACCAACTGCACTGGTTAATTGATCTTTTCTAAACAAAAAAGAATCTTGAAGATTAGTCACTGATGGATTATCAGAACGGTAACGAGAAAACAATGGAGTTACCTCACGTATATTCCAAATCTGATCTAACTGTGTAGATGCTACACCAAATGCCTGCTCAACAGCTACTCTACCTGCATCCGACTTTGTAACCTGATTAGGGTCACCCATAACCAACACCCGTGCATTTGGGTAGTTAGTTTGAATAAGCATTCCGATCTGGTTGACTTCCATTTGAGACAATCCTCCAATTTCATCGATAACAATAAGCTGAGTATCCGTTGGAAGGGTCTTCTTTTCTAAAGCTTCAGTTAGTTGCTCAGTTGAATATGCATTTGCAGTACCTAAAGATTGTTGAATACCTTTAGCTGAATGCTCATTGTGTCCTGCTGCAATAACTTGATTAATTGGAATGCCAAGCATTTTTAGTGCATACCTAACAACAACTGAAGTATTGTGAGTAAGGACATAGTCCTCAATAAGAAATAGTTCATCTTCTGCATCAACTTTAATACAAACCATTTCCGATTCAGAATCAAGATACTCTACAGAAGTCACATAAGAGTATGTAGGATTTTGATTTACTTTATAATAAATAGCTTTTCTAGGTATAAAAAATAAATTATCGTCCCCTCTTTCAATAGTTATTCGATAATGAAGCTCATGCGTTGTTTCTTTTGGATTGATTCTTCCAACATACAAACCTAGTGATAAAGCTAATTTTTTTACATCAGAAATTAATCTGTAAGATGAAGAAGAAAAACTAATACTTCTTTCTCGTTTATCTATAGTTCCATCCGTGTCCATTAAGCCTCTAAGAAGTTCTAATCTTTGTTCTTTACTTCCTTGAAGATACTCATAAGGAATATGTTTATGAATAGATTTAGTATTTATTTTTAATCTTCTTACTTCGTCTAAATATGGATTAGATTTTCCTCTATCCGTTACTATTCTATAAGTAATACCATTTTGAGTTAATTTAGCCCCATTAGAAGTTACTATTTCTTGAACTTTTTCTACTAATTCAATATCAACATTAGTAAAACTAACTGATCCTGCGCTTAGCCCTCCATCTCCTAGAAGAACTCCCATCAAGTATGGATCAATGAAATAGTTTTTCTTAGTATATTCTACTGCTGTAGATTTAGGTAAAAAATACTTTGCTTTTGTAGGATCTATATATTTTGTAGTAACTGTAATTGGACTACAGCCTCCTACTCTATTTATATAAAATGACCATAAGTGATCTTCACAACAAATAATCTCTCTACCATCAGAAAAAGTAATTTTTACATCTTGTTTCTTTCCTTGTGGAAATACTCCGATTACTTCAGTTTCTCCATTTGATCCAAAAATAAGATCACCTACTTTAAGATCTCCAATCTGTTTTAATCCTTCTTTAGTGTGTACTTTAGTAGTTAAAGGTAGAGCTTTACCTCCACCAGCGGGTGCTTTTAAATAAGTCCAATTTCCATACTTTTCTTTTGAAAGTGCAGATCGAAGGTTATTGTATATCTGAAATACGGTTAATGCTTGAAGAATAGAAGTAGCTGGAGTAAATCGTTTATCTTGCTTAAACAAAGCTTCATTGTTGGCTAATTCTTTGTCTAATTGCTGAATAAAAGATACGACAGGTACTTCACTTCCTGCAACTGCAATAGTTAATTCAAGAGATTCAAGCTGCTTAAGAAGCTTTGCTATCTCAAGTAACTGTGTGTTAGAAATTGGATGATCAGGTCTTTTTTCACCACTTTCGAGCGAAAGAATCATTGCATCAATATCTCCATCCGAAAGATAACGATTTAAAGATGAATCAGGGCCTTTATCATACCCATAGTCAGCCTTTTCAAATCCTTTCATAGGAGCAGTCTGCTCAGACAAGTAATGCTGAAGAAGAGTCTTAATAGCTTTTACAGCATTGGTTTGTGCAGCTTTTGGAAATTCACGTTTAGCTATCTCAGAATTAATCCAGTTATAGCGATCATTGTTTGCAATGAAGTTACCAACAAGTTCTTTATACAATTTTTGAGCCGATGCAAGTACATCTTTATTTCCAGATGCAAAGTTAAGAATTGGAAAGATATTTAACCCAACAGGCTTACGTACTCTATCTTCTTTGTTCTTTTCCAATTCTTCGAGTTCAGCTTTATTTGCTTCAAGAAGAACACGCAACTCTTTAATTTCTTCTTCTGGCATAATGTCAATCATGCCTTGTGCAACTGCATTGACACGAACATACTCTTTGCGAAACTTATTCAACTGTCGATCCACAACAACATCTTGTGCTGCAATTACATCAGCAAGTTGTTTTTCAAGTTCTTCAATTAAATCAGCAAAGTCAGCACTATCTTTACGCTTCTTTAGCAACTTAATTAAAGACTCAAGTGTTTCACGAGCTTCGTCTAACGAAGTAAGATCATCATAAGATTCATTGTTATTAAAGTTAGACAATGTGCTTTCAACAAAGCCAGTCAGTGACTTAGCTAAGTATTTCTTCAAATCTAACTCAGAGTAGTTCTCAAACGTATTGCGATTCTTAATATCACGCAGAAGTGTATCAAGTTCTCCAAGATCATAGTCAAAGAAAGCTCCAACTGCTTGTTTAATTTCCGATTGCATTTGATTAGCAGTTGCAATCTTATCATTTAACTCAGCTTCTCTTTCTGGAGTCATCTCACCAAATGCATACCCATCATCAATCTCATCATTTGCAGATTTAATTTCTTCAGATAAAGCTTTGTATTGATCACGAATATCAGATAACTCATCAAGGATTACTTTGATGTGATGATCTGACAGAGATACTTCATTGGCGATTGCCCAATCAAGAACATTAACCATAGACTCTCCATTGCGCAACAAGTCTTTAATGTACTTATTCAAGAAATCTTTATTGGCTTCATGAATTTTTTTACGCAGTCGAAGGATTGGCAACTGTGTTTTCTCCCAGTTTAAATAAGTTTGAAGATTAGTTTTCTTTAAGTCAATACTTGGAGTAATGTAATCATACTTACGAGATACACCAACATAGTTATCTGCATAGTACTGTCCTCCTTTATACAAATCAGATAACTTTTTCCATTCTTCATACAGACTTTCTCTCGATTGAGCAAGCTCCATTCCTTTCTCAAGCTCAGTCTTGAGCTTAATGAATTCATCATTATTCTTGCTAACTTTTGTATCATTAAGAATCTCGTAGAATGAAGTATACTGATTCATTGCTTGCTCAGAAGACGATTTCCAATTGTTTCGATCTAATGCATTTTTATAGTTAAACGTATTTGAATCAAAAGAATTGGAAATATCTTTTAAAGAATTCCATTTTTCATCTTGTAATTGATTAGCAAGTTCTTTATTTGTAGTTTGCAACTGCCTAATTAATTCACCTACATTTTTCTTATTCTGATCCAGCAGTTTACCAATTGTAAGAATACGTGATCCTCTATCAAACAATACTTCTTTACGAGCAGTTTGTAATTTTAACTCTGCTGGATCAGTTACAATACCTACCTCAAGAGAGTTATACATTTCTTCGAGAGCTTTGACGTATGCTTTCGTAGATTCTACTTCTGTAACATCAACAGCAGATACATCAAGCAGGTCTTGATTAGATTTCTCCATCGATACCAAAGAGTCAATCTTATCACTTAACTGGGCACCAAGTCCTGCTTTGAAATGTGCAAGTGCAAGATCAGCAATCTTTGCTGCACGAATAACTTCGAGACTGTACTTGTTCTTTTCTGGATTAGCAGACAGTGCTTCGTAAATGGTATCTAATTCTTCACGTCTTTGAGTTTTCTTATAAGCCTCTTCAAGCTTAGCTACGCTGAATATAGGAGCGCCTTCATTGTCAAGTTTAGGGAGCGACACTTCTCCAACTCCTCCTTTATCTAAATCAATACCTGCATTTGTAGCTAACGCTTTCCAAGTTTTCTCAGACAATTCACGCTTTGTATCTGTTTCGCTTTCACCTGTACCACGCTCCATATAGTACTTGACTTCACCTGTTTCTACATCTTCTTCTTTTGTAAAGTTGTATGCTTCTGGAGCGTTACGTTCAAATACATCAATACCAGATGCAGATTTAGAAGTGTTGGTTAAATCATCATATAGTTTATCACGGTTCTTAAGTTTATCTCGGTATTGTTGAATGATACCTCCATCTCCACCAAGTAATTTATTTATTTTTGGTGAAATGTGAGAAGCTTGCATACCTCCTCCAATAGCAGAACCTAAAAGAATAGACTGTGCTTGCTCATCAGTTACATTATTCGTTAATTCACCAGCTCCTACATTTGATAATAATTTACCAAATGTATCGCCAAATCCTTTACCCGGCCCTTGATGTGCGTTAAACTTTGATACTTCTTGAATAAGGTACTGAATGTTTTCTTCGTATAATCCTTCACCAATAGCATTTGTAGCCATTGTATACGGCAATTTAGTTATTGGTTTTTCATACCACTTTGGAGATAACTTTGTATAGCTTCCATCAGGAAGCATATCAACAAGATTGTCAGCTTGACGTGTGATACGACTTCCTCCTTTTAACCCTTTACCCATCAATGACCCAAGTTCAAACATGTTAGATGGAGCTAAGAATAGCATGTTGAGATAGAATACATCACGTGCTTTTTCAGCAGCAGTTTGTTCAAGCTGCTCTGGAGTCATCTTCATCGACAAATTAGAATCAGCAAGGATAGCATCTCTTACGTCTTTAGCTTCAAACATAGCTTCCATAGCTGTATTGGCTAAGACATTTGTTGTAAAGTCTACTCCTTTAACAAATCGTTGTACGTTTGGCAACGCTAAAGACTCAGCAGCTTGTGCTGCTTTTTGAGCTTTAGAACCAACACGAAGTAACTTAGCTGCATTTGTTCCTGCATTTAATCCTTTAGCTACTGCACTACCACCAATAAAGGAAGAAGCCGCAAACGCAAATGCATCTACTGCGTCTGATGCCCAGAACTCTGGTGTCATGGCTTTAGCTACCCAATTACCATCGTTATAAGCTGTACTCTTAAAGATAGGAAATCTTTCTTCTATTGCAGGTTTAGCAGATGCAAGTAGTTCCTGGATGCCATTATCCATTGCGCGAGACACCATTGTGCCAGGACGTTTAATATCTTCTTTAGCAAATGTATTGTATGTATTTATAACTCCTGACTCTGCTGCATCCTTTATTACTCCTGCAAGAAAGAAAGTTCCTTGAGCTGCATACACAGGAATTTTAGTTAAATACTGAAATAAAGTATTTATTCTAAACCCCCAATTACCTTGACTAAAATAACCACCTCCTTGTTGACTGTATGCTTTTGTATCAGCATATTCTTCTTCATCTCCTCTATGCACAACAGCATCTTTCATATCAGATGCATAAGCACGTCCTTGACTTAAATCTCCAAAATCTGTTCTATATCGAGATTTAGGATTACCATATCCTGCTAATGCCTGTGCTGATTCTGGATCAGATAATCCAGTTGCAGGATTAATTTCATTTTGTCCTAACAATCTTTTTAAATAATCGTTGTTTGGCTTTGACATATATTATCTATTTATATATTCTATGTGAATATGAGGTCCAGTTGCATGATCTTCAATCTTCACAAAATCTTTTCCATATGTTTGTGCAGCTTGTGCTGCTCTTGGATCATTTGGTGGGAACTCTAACACAACCCTAGCTACATCGGAAAGTTCAGTAGCTTTTGCTTTAAAGAATTCTATTGTAGGTGTATGTAAAGAATTGCCTTTAAGTACACTAAAATCTACAGCGTTACCAAGAATATGTGGGCTGCTTGGGTTCTCTTTTGAGAGCATATGCTGTTTATCTCTCGTAGCAGATGTCATCGTTAATGTACCAGGCAGCAATGGGTCATTAAGAATACCTTCGTTAAGAATGGTAAGCATGTTCGTGGATAGTGTATTGTTTCCTTTAGCTGTTAGTTCTTTTGGTATTGATACTTTACCTCCAAATGTTTCTTCACCAAATGCTTGATATTTATTAGATCCATTGATTGTAGCATCTCTATCTTCAAGATATTCAAGTGTTACATCAAGTGGATCTCCAGTATACACATACTTTTCTTTTGATAATGAATAGTATTTAAATGTACCTGCTGGGTGAGATTGTTTAGTTACTGGATCAACCCAAGTATGTTCTAATCTTTCAATTGGTCTTGTATATATACCTCCGCCAATTTCAGACTGAAGTGTAATTGCACCTGAAGTTCTACCAACACCACGAGGTTGATTGATGTCTTCTTGAACTGGTGACTGTGATTGATCAGAAAACTGTGCAAGCATTTGTTTAGCTGTATCAAACACAAGTTGTGGCCCCATACCTGCTTGTACCATATAGTCTACAACCATTTCATGATTGCGAATTTCAAGCCAAGAATCTTCAGATTTACCGTCTTGTGTTTTATCTTTAATAAGAATATTGAATCCTTCATCATCTACTGTAATACCAATAAGATCCCAGTTAGCAGGATCAGCGAGTTGCTTGTATTTCTTCTCGTCAATTGCTTTATTAGATCCGTAGTTGAATACTTTCATGTTTGAGTACGTAGCATTCTGGTTCCAGTCTCCATCAACACGATAGCCTAATTGAGCTGCAATAAGGTCTTTACCTCCAGTCCAAAACTTCTCCGAAGACATTTGACCAGTTGTATTGGTTTGATTATAATAATATATCTTCTTGTTAGAAAGTTTAGTACCTGTTGGATTATCTTCATCAGATATTGGATTCATATTTACATCAAGGCCACGTGTCCATTGCTGTTCCCAGTACTTCGTGTACTTCTTCATTTTACCATCTTTACGCTCAGATAAGATGTCAGCAGCTACAGCATCAGTTAAGTTTTTATCAAGATCAGGAACATCATCCCGATTAATTAATCCAGACTTACGTGCTTGATTTACACTGGCAACAAATAAATCTATTTTTTGTTCGGGCGTTGCTCCTTTAACATTCCACGCTTCTTCAGATAACCCAAATACAGGAGATAAATCTTTTAAGGATTTAGCAACAGTACTCTCTCCGCCAAATAAACTACCGTAGTTGCGAATACTAGCAATATTTAAAATATCTTGTTTTACTATACCTTCTCCTCGTTCAATTTTATTCATTAGAGCTTTACCAACACGATAGGAACTATTTGTATTTAATTTAACTTGTTCATCTTTATTAAGTATAGAGGCAAACCCACCTTTTTCAATTTTCTTTGCAGCATCAGTACCAAATGCAGACACGGCAGCACGATTGCTAAATCGATCAATTTCAGACTGTTGATGTTTAGCGGCAGTATAGAGTGCGGCTTTTTCAGAAGCCATCAGCATGGTGTTAGTCAGATTATTTCGTAACTCATCTGGCATTTCATCTCTACGTGCAATCGCTTCTCCGCTAAGAATATTTACAGTGCGATTCGCACCATCTTTAGATTTATAAGATACATATACCCCAAGTTCATTGGAGTTTTCCATTGGGGACAGTTGCACTGCTATACCTTTATTATTATTTGGTGTAACACCAAGCTGCTGGTAAACACTTGTTTGAAGATCAGGTACTTTTATACGTTTACCAGACTCGTCAGTTTTCCAGTAACCATTGAGTATATCATCTGCTTGAGACTGATAATACACTTTAGCCTTTTGTGCAACATCATAGTTTGGATAAAACAATGGATTTGTAGCTCCAGGTGCAGAAGTTGTAGCTCCTCTATAAAGCTTCGTATCTATTTTTTCTGCTTTAACCATCTTCTCACGAAGGTTTGATGTACGTGAACTACCTGAATTTAAATTTGTGTAATCATCAAGCCTTGTAAGTCCAGATACATCTTCATACTCATACCCTAATGATTTACCTACAGATTCAAGTATACCATCATTATAATAAGAATTAAAATCTTTATATTGCTGTTGAAGTTCTGGAGAGTTTTCGTAAATGGTTCGTAGTTGTTCCCACTGAGCAGAGCCTTCTCCAATTGTAGATAGTTTGACTACTTCTTTAATTTGTTCAGGAGTTACAGCAGCGCCAGTCTTAGAGTATAAAAATTTATGAGGTACACCGTCTGCACCAGTTTTTGTGATTTCTTTCCACTCTTGAGTATCCAGTTTCTTTTTAATCATAGGCATTGCAAATTCAACAGCTTTCTCTTGATAAGGAAACACTGGTGTAATTGCATTATTGGTTGCAAAGCCTGATGTATCTGCATTTTCATATTGATCAAAAAATTTACCTGTTGGATCTTGCCAAGGAGCAGGTGCTACACCGTACTTTTCTGTATGTGCTTTCTTGTAATCTTGATGCTGTTTATATACATTTAAGTTCCATGCAGCCTTCTTATAAAATTCATCTTTAGCTTGTTTACCTACAAGCGTTCGTAATCCTTCTTGATATCGAGGATCGAGTATATCGCCATTTACAGACTGACGTAGTTTAGATTCTTCAGCTTCAAGATCTTTAATTCTTTGAGTCAAGAGTGGTACATCTTTCGGTAGTACTTCTTTAGATGCTAATTGCTGATTAAATTGATGATAAGCTTCGTCTAATTGTTTATATTCTTGGTCAGCTTTAAGTATGGGCTGAGCAAGCATCTGATAATCAAGCTTAAAAAAGTTTGATGTTGGATCAGTTACTCCAAATTGATCGTATCTTCCTATTGCCATTTTATTTGCCTTTATAGTTTACTACATCTTTATTTGTATCTCCTTGACCTTCTATCATAAGCATTAAGTTAGGCACATCAATCCCATAACGTTTAGACAACGAATTTAATGTAGCTAATGTAATCTTATTGTGTGCTTTAGCTCCACCTGCCTGTTGGAAGATAGATGCCATATTACCAATTGAAGTTAATGCTGCATCTCTTGCTTGCTGCTGTCTACCTTTAATTTGTTCATTGATGTTATCCACATTAGCCATTGCTTGCGCATTATATTGGTCAACTTGAAGATCACTTTGACGCTGCATTTGATCATACTCACGATAAACATCACGATCAGCTTGAAGCTTTTGACCATAAAGATTATTGCGAAGAATTCTGTCCGTGTTAGTATTACCTGTATTTATATCAAATTGTGCTCCTTGGTAATTGGCTTCATTGCGATCAAGAACTCTATTTGGATTGTATTTTATTCTATCAACATTATACCTGCGTGTATCATATTGTTTTGGTTTCTGTAGTGCATTTGCAATTCTACCAACAGTTTCTAATCCCTTAGCTCCAAGGAATGCTTTATCTTCAAATGTAGACAAACTTTGATTAAGGTCAGGAAGTCCTACACCAGTTACAGAAGTTAATGGACTTGGATTATCTTTGAGAAAATTTTGTGGAGTTCCACTAAAGGGTGAATTGCTTACTCTTTGAGAAGGACTAGCAATCTTTGGAGAAACAATTGATGGAGTTGTTACACTATCTGGTGTAAGTTGAGTTCTACTTCGTAATGCTCCAGGTAAAATTGTTAATGCTGAACGTGCAGGATCTTCATTAAATTTAGCAAGTCGTCCGCTGATTAAGGAATCAATAGCTTCATTTGGAATCATAGATCCACTATATAAATCTACAGGATCAAATTCTTGGGATACATAGATAGGTTTCTTTTCTTGTAATTTCGTGATTCCATCGTTAGCTTTGATGTATCCTCCTTTATTAAAAGCTTGTGCAGTAGGCGAACCTTTAGCTTGTCTTAGCATTTCTTCTTCATTTTTGTTTTGTTCGATTATCTGTTCAAGATGACCCAATGTATTTGCTGCAATATGATCTGTTGGATCTTTCTCGATTCGACGTTTAATCTTTGCTATTTTATTTTCAACTGGTTTCATTGCTTTTGCAAATGTTTCTCCAGATACATGTTTCATCTTAGGATTGTTAGACCACACATAAGCAGAGCCATCAGAATCTTCTCTAACAATTTCTCCTTGAGTCAAGGCTATATTCTGCCCATCTATATTACGGTAATTGGTATCAATACCTGGGTTACCTTGAACTTCAACAGCATGATCGCCAAGTGGTTTATCCACATCTGGCAATATGTTTAATTGCTGTTTCATATCTCCTCCATATGCATAACCCATTGGAGATTCATTCATTTTAGCTGGGGTATAACTTGCAGGATTATAGGTTAGTTTACCTATTAAGTTTAATGCTGAAGGTATAGCACTGATTGGATTAACAAATGCTGAAGCTAATCCTGCTACATCTTGAAATCCTATCTTACCTCCAGTATTACATTTTTTATATTTTCTCATTATCGAGTTATTATTTTTTGATTAATTTCAATAGCATCAAACGAAATCAATTGATCTAATTCTTTCTCAGCGTATAATTTAGCATATACATACTTACCTTGAATCGGTGCTTTTTCCCAAACTGTTTTTGTGAAATCTATTTCAGTTGGAGTACGATCAATGTCAAAGGTAGCTGTCCATTTTGTAGATACTCCAGCTTTAGAATTATCACGAAAGTTTGCAATGTTGTATTTATCAGTTATCATTCTTTGAGCAGCTTCATCGTTTGCTAAATTAACAAATGAATTTTCCTGAGATTTAATCTTAAGTTTACCCGTAGAATATAAATCATTATAAAGCCAGATGTGTGAGATGCCATCTCGATTATTTGAATAAAGCATTGGCCCTGATAATGATACTGAATCATAGTCTTTATTCTGATTGAATGGTTTATTAAACACAGTTTCTAGCTGAAAAGATTCATATTTTCCATAATAATTACGATTCATTCCGTTATTGTGTTCATACACTTTTGAACCATATACAGAGTAAAAAGTTCTGTGATCATTAAGCATAAACTCAGGAAAGTAACTATGAAATGAAACCCACTTATTTGTTTTGAGATTAAATGAAATTGTAAAATTTTTCGTTGTAAAGAATCTAGTATCTGTTAAGCTTATCTCTGTATCGAAAGATGTATAGAACTTATTGTCTTTAACATAAATAAAACCAGATCCCTTACGTTCTGAAAACTTAGACAAGGGTAACTTAGGCACATAGTCTTTCTTATAAAGAATTAATCTAGCGTACCTTGGGTCATACGTTGCAATAATACCAACACCATTATCAGATGTCATTTGCCAAGAATAAGAATAATCTTCTCCAGTTGCTTTTCTATACTGTGTTGCTAAAATACTAGTCAAGTTATTGCGAAAGAAACTTGTCATTTTAAGACTTGAAATCTCAGCTAATGAGTCACTCAATCTAAACACTCTTCCTCCTTTAGCATCTACCCAAAAAGTACCAAACTCAGTTGTAATTACACTTAACGGATTATCGCATCCGCCGTATGAATAAGTAGTCGAACTTAATCTTTTAGGAGGAATGGACAATTCACTTCCTGTTCCTATATATGCTACGCTTGCATCTGTCTTAACTTCTTGATTTCTTGTTGGTATATAATAAGTATAATTATTGCAAAGTGCATATAATTCATCTTTGTCTACAACAAGTTGAACAATTTCTTCTCCATATCCATCAAGATTACGGTAGTTGTTTGCTAAGAAGATACGATAATTATCTGTTGTACTTTCGAGATTATCTTTCTTTGAATAATATATCCTATTCGGAAATGTATTTTGACATTCATTACAGTAATCATATGCAATGTCAAGCGGGTAATAGATACGTTCAATATTCTTTTTTGCAAAGTCAGCATTAATTCCAATAAATTCAGGTTCTACTTCTTCAAGCTTCTTGATTTCGTACTTGCCATTCTCAGTTTTTGTGGCTACTCGACTGATAAGATAGTCAGGGCCTTTTTGAATATTTCCATCGAAGTGTCTTTTCTTTTCACTTGTACCTGAATACTTTAATGCAAAGTTTACAGGTGACATCATCCATGTATGAGAGATATACGTTGCATCTGCATCTCCCCCACTTAAGAATCCACTAGGGTCAGTTACTAAGATTTGGAACATATCCACTGGAACTTCAAGCCAGTCCCCTTGTAACGGAATATACTCTAAACTAAAAAGATCGTTATAAATATTTTGTGTGCTTTTAAGGGAAGCAAACCAAGTATTAATTAATCCTTGAGATGCATTAATTTCTACATTAGAAAGTGGAGTTCCAGATGTTTGAATAAAACAAACAGAATGAGAAGCAAGTGCATTGTAAAGAGAAGAAGTAAATCCTCCATATTGATTTTGATAACTAAATGGAGAAAGTATTGCCATTTCTTCTGACTTTACGTTTGTTCTTGAATTTGTTAATGCCCTAAACCCTACATTGTTTCTTTGATAGTTAGAAACTAAAGTTTCTATTTTTCCTGATAAAAACCCTGGAGTATCATATCTTTCTACTTTATTAACTCTACTAGGGCTTTCATAAAAAGAATGAATTTTAATATAATCATGCGGTATAGCTCTTTTTTCGCTGAGAGTTCTAGCAGAGTTATATGCTAAGACTTCAGTTTTATTTCCACCCTGTCTATTGGCCCCAGTTCCTCTTTCTGGTAAATAAGTGTAATGCTCTACATTACCTTCTGAAAATAAAGACTTATTTACCAAGTTAGTTGAGTTTAACATACCTTGATCAAGCACTGTTCGATCTTGTTCAGTTTGCTTAGCTTGTACAAAGAAATAAGATTGAACATCATCACTTGGTAAAGTAACATTAGTAAATTCAAATCCTAGTTTGTTGATGAACCATTCGCCTGATACTTGCTCTATCAGAGGTATGCTTCTGCGATCTGGTAGTTTGTGGTAACGAATGTTTCTTCCTTCCAGAGATAGTCCGTTTGCATCTACACCCCATATGGACTCTCCATTACAATCTACTATTTTCGGATATATTTGTTGTGACTCATAATAAGCCAACTGTGTAGTTGAACCTGTATTGTACACATGGAATCTTCGTAAAACTTGTTTCGTGGTTGTTTCACTTTCTGTTTGTGCATATACAGATTGTAATTCAGCAGTATCATCTGCCCAAGGAGATACGTCAGCATTCCAACTCGTAACTAAGTTACGCTCGTTACCACTTGCACTTCTACCTGGTATATGAAACGCAGGACTATATGTACCATCTTTCATAATGTATACGATACCAAGTGCATAGACTTCATCATCTACAAAGGATAAGCTATTGGCTCCATTTTTAGGATTACCAGATGCAGTAGCATCATAAGCTTTAACCTTTGTAACTTTTAAGCTCGTAGCTATTTTAGAAGCTGCTCTTTGAAATGCTGACCAATCATACTGCTTAGTTGCAGTGTTTGCTATGTATAAGTTAGAATTAACATGTGCAAGTGTTCCAACTGTTTCAATAGCTTCTTTATCTGTTGTAACAGCAGCAAGCGTACTTCTTGTTTCTTCAGCGACGTTACCTACATATAAGTATTGTAAAGTAGAAGAGCTGATTGGTTTCTTAGCAATTGTTATTGTGTCTGTAACAACACCGAGTCCTTCAATAGATTTAACTACACCAATTTCCAAGTATTTAAAAGATGTATCTACATCTGTAAATGCTAGTCTAATTGATTTAGAACTTGCGGGTACTCCTCCTTCTTCCGAGGTATAGTATTCTATGTCAACTGCTCCATTGATATTGTCATAGTTGTTAGAAGCACTATCATCTGTAATATAATATGCAGATGATAGAGGTGCCCAGTTGGTTGGATTACCATCAAAATCTAGATACCGATAAGTAAATTGATAAGCTCCTACACGAAGATTACCCCCACTATTGTTGATTGTAATATCTGTAAGTGTAGCTAAATTAAATGTTCGATTCAACTTAAACCGAGTCACATCCCAGTTACCATTTGCATCTTTATAATCGGAAAGTTTATCCAAATTAATTACTCTAAATGGGTTTACACGATCTGTAAAATAAATGATTCTTTCACAGCCATTGCGTAATCTAAAAATACCTTGAACTGGATTATCGCGAGAAAATGCAAGATCTTTAGTGTTAATTAGCTCTGTGTATTGAGCTATGCCATTTGGAGTGAACTCTCCAATGCTACTGTCTCCTTTATCGTTTGTTGCAAACCATACAAAAGAATTTGAGTTTGTTGGTATAGAGCCAATAATGTGATAACCATTTGGTAGAACACCAATTTCTTTGTTTCCTTTCTCAGCACTTAGTACTCCAGTTTGGCCATCCAATGTCTCAAGTGTTGCATTTAATGCATATGTGTACTCTTGATCTGATATATAAGTAGGAGCATCATCACTATTCATGCCACCTACAAAATATTTAGTAGATGTCATTTGCTCCAAAATTTATTGATTCTTTATAGCCAAGTGAAGAAAACAGTTTATCATACTGATGTTGTTGCTTCTTTAAATGACCTGTCATATTTGACATATTTTCTAGTTCATCAAGTGTTGGCAAGTTTAATGACTTGGTTTTCATTGACAGTCTATAAAACTTATCTTGATAGTACTGTCTTTGTTGTATAGCCTGTGGATCTACAATTGCTTTTGACTCAAAGAATCGATACAAAACAAATGCTTCGATGGCTTCTTTAACATCTTGATGATCAGGTACAAGGTATTCATCTTCACAAGTAGGATAACCTTTATAAGACAAGATTGCTTCTCCTGTTTGAATAGAAGTATACAATGTTCCGTCTGGATTATAAGTGTATTCATACCCACAGAGTTTATCATCGGATACGATGCCAGTAATGTGATTAGCTTGAAGAAAAGGTGAAGTAGATTTACGCATGGGTACAAACTGATAAGTTGAAGCTAGACTTAAAACTCTATCAGTAAGTGTGCTATTTGTCATGTATTTATAAGTGGCATTTGAAGGAATCAAATTCAATAAGTTATTAACTATTGCTTCATTTTCTGCATCACTTGTTGATATTCCTCTAACTGCAATCATTGTTATTTCTTGGCAATCTGCTGGAGGTTTAGCTACATGTTCTACAATATCAAGTACACAAACTTTATCAACAAATGATTTTATTAAGTTTAGCTTTCTTGATCCTTGTATTGCCCATTCTAAAAAGTAAGAGTCGTTCCAATCTTTCTCATCTATTAATGTTGATAGTGAGTATAAGACAGAACTTATAGGTGTATATTTCATTATCTATGATATTGATCCAAAGTTCCTAATTTGGATATGTGTTCTCGTATTAATTTTTTAGCTTGTCTTACTGCTTTAAACTTAACAAACTTTGAAGTATATGAAGTTGAAGATGTGACTTGAGATCTTTTATCCCATGTAGTCTTAAGTATTCCTTCAAGTGCAAGACTATCAACCCTTCTTAATTTAATCTCTCCTGTTTCATACATTGCTTTAAAGTCTATATGTCTAGTTGTTCTTCGTACTCTACAATTCTTTAAATATAAGTTTCCGATACCATGTGGTAATTTAACAACTTTATACTGTTCAAGCATTGCTTTATAAATAAGAATGCCAAATACATCAAGTATCTGTTTGTACTCTGACCAAGTTAGTTTATCTTTTTGGTCAAAACTGTAGTAACTATCCGTTACGTCTATCCAAGCTTTTGTTCGTTCCATTATTTCTTTGAGTCTCTTATTACTTGTATTGCTAAGTCTCTTGCATCTGCATGAATATCTTCTCCAAACCTGTAAGCTTGACTTAACATTCGTAGGGTAAAATCATATATTGTTGTAATTGCTTTCACATCAACTGGGTAAATCATGCTGGATTCAGAGCATGTAGATGTTGGAGTTGCTTCTGTACAAGGCATGTATTCATTTATTTGAGAAGGATCAGCAAACAGTCCATCTACATACACCAATGGAATGTTATGATCCGAAATGATGTACAAGTGCTGATTATAAATGAACCATCCTTGTTTTTGATTTGACTTCTTTACTAAAGAGTGTAAACTATATTTGTTATTTGTAAGATTCTTTTTACCAAGTATCGTGCCGTCAATCAGTCTTACTGTTAAACATTTCATTGCATTTTGACCAATTAATGCAGGTAGTGGATCAGTTGATTTTAAAACTGTATCACATCCTTCTGGCAACTCACAATCTGGACAAACACTGCTCATTGTTGTAGCAGTTAATGGCATACAGATTGTTTGCCAGTTGATGTCAGATGGAAACTTATCTATGAGAGACGCTCGTGATACGTTTAGAAAATGTCCTATTAACCGATCCGATATTCTTAAATCTTTTGAAGCTGCCCCTTTTGATATGATATTCCGAATGGCAGCTATATGATCTTTAAATGTCATATTTTGTTGTGTTAGTTTAATGTAAAAAATTATAGTATACAATATTTATTCGGCATATGCAAGTATCAATATCACACAAGCACATACAAAAAAAGGAGAGAACCATAAGTCCTCTCCTCATATCATATTATTCATTAATAAGTGTAAGTGTAAAAGTGCCGTAGAGTCTTGCATGTTTGCTGCAAAGCGTCATAAAAGCATCGAAGTCTTTGGACTTTTTGAACACAAGACAGCCTGCTGAAAAGTTTTCAACAACAGTTGAGTCTAAGCCAGCTTTGTGTACATTAATCCCAAATACTCCAGTGAATATTTTATCAGCACGAAGATCAAGAATATTATCTCTGTTGCTATCACGATACACTCTAACAGGTAACATCTGAGTTAAAGCTTTGTATTTACCTTGATGTAATCCAAGTCTGTGAGAATCGAGATACTGACCAGGTACAAGAATGGCTGTACCTTTATTGTTAACTGGAAACTTCAAAGACTTAGTTCCAGGATCAGTTGTTATCTGCCATGTATTTGTAATCCAACGATCTGCATTATCTTTATAAAAGACAAAGAGATAATCATCGAACTTATTAGCAACTCTATTTTTTGTACGGTAAGCTACAATGTTTAGTTCGTATGGATGAGTAAACACTTTGTAACCGTATTTGTAAACTTCATCTATAATATTCATTGTCTTGTTATTTTTCCCAACGTGCTCCAACAGTAACTTGAGTATTACTTGTGTCAGACCTGCGAAGAGATATTTGATTTGAATTGATGATACCAGATAGTATAACTATCTGTGCAGTTGGAATTAAGAATGTGGCTCCAGTTCCTCCTTGTCTTACTTCAATCGTAGTACCAGTTTGATTGCTGATCATTAGTTTTGTAGCATCTGTACTAGTAAATGTAACATAATTTGTACCAGTTGTGCTGGTGGTTAAATTAAGAAATCCTGACTTTGTTGAAATTGTAGTAACAGGAAGTGGAAGAGCACCACTTAATATGTTTTGAATTTGTTCTGGTGTAACTGTTGTCATTGTTATCCTCTTTCATGCTTCTCAAGCGCACTGATCCGTTCGATAGCAGCAGTAAACCTATCTGCAAATCTTCCTTCTTGCCCTTGAATATACATGTTTATTTTTTCAATTTCATGAAGAGCTTTAGTAGAATTCACAGCAAGTGTGTCTGCAATACTTCCCCATTTGTTTTCAAACACTGTTAAATTGTTGTTGAGTAGTGTTATTTCTTTTTCTAGCGTATTTATCCTTAATTCTAAGACTGAGATTTGACCTTTATTTGCATACCATGCAGCAGCAATAGAAAATATAAATGTACAGATACCCACTACAATTTCATAGCTAAAGGTTATCTGCTCCATCATTATAAAGTTTTTCGTACTGTTCTTGAATTAAATCTCCTGACTCGGAATAAATATATCTAATGTTAAATAAAGGATCTCCTTTTCTAAGATACGTTTTTGTTTCAAGCATATCTGTTTTAGGATTGTAGTAGTACTGAATCGCATTATCTGGAAAACAGCACCAGTTCTCGAACCGTTGATTATCTCTTATTTGTTGTAATAACTTTTCCATTATGCTGAAATATTTACAGAGTATTTACCTTCATATCCGGTAATACTCGACACACGTATATAATAAGTTTTAGAACTTGCTCCAGACATTACTACTTGACCAGAAATATTTTGAGAACTTACAGCGCTTACATTAGAACTTCTATCTACCAATGCTCCACAAGTTCCATCATAGATGGCTATAGCTGGTGCATAAATTCCTTCTTCTGTTCCATATGGAATTCCACTTATACTTACATTGATTGGATAATCAATGTTTGTCATGGATATGGTATCATAGTAAGGAGCGGCAGTAAAACTATACCAAACATCTGAAGTATAAGAATATAATCCCCAAGAAGATGGTACTGAAGGAGAAGAAAGTGTAGCTGCTGCAAATCCAGGACAGGTAGCCAATAAATTCTGATTTGATAAATTTGCATTAGTTCCCCTACCTCCAAATGAAATTATTGTTGAACTTGCACAATCATTATTAGAAGGAGGTGAATACGTAATGAAAGTAATAGCCACATCTTGATAATCTGTAGCAGAACCAGAAACTACTGTATATCGATATGTATGTGTTCCAGCAGCATGAGTTCCTTGAATAAAATCTATAGAGTCAGCAGATGATGTTGGAGCAGTTGGACTAGGAGAAGCTGTGCCTAAATTAGTCCAAGTACCTGTGGTGTTTACCATTCTTGTTCCTGCTAAATAATCAAACGGAGTTATAGAGACAGTATCAGAAGCAATAGCACATAAATTTGTACTAGAGCCATTACCAGCAGATATACGGGTTATAATAAGAGAGCCAGTATTGGATTCTTGATTGTATATGTCATTTACTTTATACTGTACAAGTGTACCTCCTGTATCTGTAACATCCGATATAAAAGTTATTGTTCCATCACTATTTGCATTTGCTGTACCACCAGAAGTTGACTGTGTAACAATTCTTAATGAAGCTGGATTTATTCCTGCGGAAGATGTATCATTAGCCAATACATTAAATATTTCTGTTTCTCCAACAACCATTGCTACGTTATCGGTGTTTGCTACTGGGGGAGCAGGTAATACACTTATACTTACTGTTGATGGAGGTAGAGTATTACCATTAATATCATCTACAGTCCAAGCAAAAAGATCTGATGTTCCTGCATATTCATAATCAATTACCTGTCTAGCATCAGGAGTTGTTCTAAATGCAATAGAAGGAGAAGAATAAGCTGGACTAGCTAAAACTTGAGCAGTATTCCAATCTGGAGTAATGAGACTAGCAACTGAGTTAGTAACATCAATCTCTATGTTATCTCCACTTACGGCTGTACTTTCTACATTTACAGCTTTAGGAATTATCAAAGAAGCTGTAGGTATAACACCAACTTGAGAACATGCATCTACTTGAAGAATACCTTCCCAACTAGCATTAACTCCATATACATCTTCTGCATAGATTCTAAAGTAAGTTGTTTCAGGAGTTGGAACTCTTGATTGAGCTAGATGAATTAATCCTCTAGTTTCTCCATTTACTACTTCAGTAGTAATTGTTGTTACATCCCATAAGTTAGATCCTCCAAAACCAATATCTAAAGTATCCCAATTTATAGGAGTAGAGTCTGGTGCCTGAGTTATAGTAAAGTATGCTCCGTATAACCCTGCATCGTCTGCACAAGAAATATATCTTGAATTAGGCCCAATGATACGAGGCTGAAGAATAGCCATAGAGGATAACGAAGTTAGTCTACACCCATAGCAATTTTCAGCAGTTACACTAACTACAGAAGAAGAAGGCAAAACTCTACCTTGAACAGGTTTAAATTTAGCTAAACTTCCGTATGCTGTATCTGTTTGATTTTCTAATTCAAATACTCCTCGATCGTATTCGTAAGTAAATTTAATTTTATCACAACCAGGGCTACTAGCAGTAGCACTATAATTATATCCAGATACATCAGTATTTGTAAAAGTTAAATTTTCACAAGGATTTTCAACTGTTACTGTTGTCTGAGTATTACAGCCATTTTTATCTGTTACAGTTAAAGTAATTGTTGCTAATCCTAATGCTACTTCATCTGGATATATAATATCAGTAGTAAGTGATGAAGAACTAGATGAACCAGTCTGGTTAGAAAAAGATACATTGGTAGATGTAGATCCAAAGTGATAGGTATACGGAAGAGCCAGCCCTGTAACCGTAAATTGTTTATTTATTTTAATCATCTTAATTCAATTGTATTAGTATAGCTTTATTTCTACATAAATCTAAAGATGGAGTAAGATCTACAACAACTGCACCACAAGTAAGATCTGTAAAAGAACTTTCATTCTTACAAATTTTATCTGTAACAAGATTCTTATTTAGAGAATCTATTTTGCAACTGATGGTATAAGCTTCATCACAAGTTGAATACTCAATAGACTGGAGAAGATAAGATACCATATAAGGTTTCCATAGATCTTTCTTACAATCTACTCCATATTTTGTTAAACTAACTTCTTTATGTAAATGAGAATAAGCCGTGCATATTGTTTGATTAATTACACCCGCAATCATTTTCTTTAGTTTCTAAATCTAGTTCGTAATTTATTTCATTCCAAAGTGTTAATGCATTAGAACAGTTACACTCTTCACATTCGTGTATATTCTTTAAAAGATTAAATAATCCTAGAGTGAATATCACTTTGTCTTGATCATTTATAGATTCAGCAATATTATCAATTACTTCACAAGTATAGTCTACATCTACAAATAAACAATAGGATTGAAAAGACTTAGAACCATTGGTCAAAGTCTTAGTGAATTTAAAAGAATAGACTCCATTAACGAAATCTTCTAAGTTAAGATCTGCTGGAGTTAATTCATATCTTTCATTAGGAACATCCAGATCTCCTAATTCTATATCTTCAAATGCTATAGCTGACTCACCATTAATAGAAACCTCTAAATCTAAGGTAAAGCCAGTAACAGCATCTATAATATCATCGATAAAAGTAGACTGAATTCTTAATTCAGGTTCTACTGAACTGTACGTTACAGTCATATATTAATTTTTATATTCTTCTATGTTAATACCTAACCTAGACATGTCTATATTAAATCTAGCTGCTATTCTCATAAGTCCTACAAAAATAGGTCTTATTAATTTGTAAATAGTAGATAGGGCAGTATCTTGAGCAGGTGTTAAAGCCCCACTAACACTGTAAGGCGTAATAAATGAGTTAGCAGCAAATCTATATTGAAAATCTAAAGATGCTCCACCATCTGCTATCCAAATATACTGCGTGTTGTCTGTACCACTAAAAGTATAAGTATACAACCCATCACTTCCAAAAAATGTCATAGCTGCTCCTGTAGCAATAACAGTACCATCTGCTTCCCATAAATTTACGGTGGGGGATAAAGCATTAAGATGAGAAGAATCATCTCTAAATTGTGCTACTAAAGTCATGACTTTATTTTAAGACTTGTATTAGTTTGTAATTGTCAGAAATCCAGTGTTTTCCTTTTTTAAAGAAATATTCTCTTTTAGAATTTAAATTTATCCAAAAAACAGATTCGGACAAGAAATTTATAGACTGTTCCTCGATCTTTAATTGCTTTGTAATTTTAACAATTTTATTATCCAACATCCAAGTTCCTATGATTTGTTTGGCATTGCTTATACTATTCAAGTCTGGTTTACTTTTGGTTATTTGCTTATATAAATTTTCAAAAGTTTTAATGTTACTTAGATAAAACTTTTCTTCTTTTTCCTTTTGAATTTTCCAAGCATGATACTGTTTAGATAAATCATAAATTTGATTACTTAAACTTGACGCCATTAAAGAATCATACTTGGTATAGTAAGTTTCCTTAACCTCCTTTTGATAAGAATTTTGTGTAACTGTAATTTGATACCAAGCTGAGTCTTTAAATTCATACCGAGTAGAATCTTGAGCATAACAAACAAAAGGAAATAATAGTATTAATAATATAAGTTTCATTATTTTTGATTTAATACCCAACGATAAGCTGGGCTATTGTCTATCTTAACACAAGTCCATTCATAGCTTGTACCATTGTAAGACCAAGTACTACCATCTAAGTTTAAGGCAGATTGATCAGAAGGCATAGAACCTGATGTGGAAGGATCTGTCGTATACCTAAGCTTTGACACGCCACCTGCTACTTTTATTTGTGGTACATATATACCAGCATCCTTTCTTCCTGAATAGACAGTAATCTTCTTTCCTCGATAAACCTCTGCTGCATCTGGAAATCTAATCTCCATGTTTGCAGAAGCCAGTGAAGTCATTGATGTGTTTACAAACAAATGATCACAAGAGTAGAGCAAAAGCCCGACTGAGAATAGAGATTGATCTTCTACGAAAGTGTCTCTTGTCAACTTCATTTCAAGAACTTTACCAGTTGGAGTGAATACAGGAATGTTTCTACTTGGGTATTCTCCAACCACAGTATAGTCCATGTTTCCAAGTCCATAGTCGTGTAGTCTGAGATAGGCTTCGTCTCCAATTGTTTTTAGAGTCATTGCTGAATCAGGTACAGAACTATCATTTGTGTAGTTCCAATCCCATGATTCATCTCCTAACTCAAATCGTATTGCCCCTTCAGTGTTTGGAGCAAACATGTCAATCTTAGTTCCTAATTTAAGTTCTGAATCAGAACCTTTTAG